>Ga0123335_1001659_pt1 | contig 35387 bp, 33 predicted proteins | sample BiotimSIPDNA_2_FD_89707 | JGI IMG/M metagenome (GOLD analysis project Ga0123335, IMG submission 89707) | Anaerobic biogas reactor microbial communites from Washington, USA - Biogas_R2 time_0 SIP DNA | ecosystem: Engineered > Bioreactor > Anaerobic > Unclassified | place: Washington, USA... | reverse complement strand
GTTCGAGAGTAATTTCGAGCTTCATACCGGAGTTCCCTCTTTCTACTTGCAAGGTGAAAGATAGAATATCCGGTTTTTTTATTTTAAAGGCAATCTATTTGCCACCAACTTCGGGACGACGTCGAAAATTATTTCGGATTTCGCGCTGCCATGGCCTCTTCGGAAATGCGGTCACTGCTTCAGGAAGGTCGGCTGGCGTTAATTATGGGGTCGCTTTTCCTGTTTTTATGCATGAGCGCCAGAGCGGCACTCTCATTTCTATCTGAAAATACATTTGGTAATATAATGATGGAGGGGTTAAGCATTACAGGCTGGGTAGCGATGTGGAAACCGATCCATATATTTCTTTACGAGTGGTGGTCACACTACCGCATCAAAAAAATATACGAGAAAATACGGGATATTCCAATTGAGATATCTCTGGATTCAGAGGTGGTCAGAGAAACCGATCGCCACAAAATCTCGCATATCACAACACCTTGACCATTCCTGCATGTTTTTTTGCCAATGCTATAGAGACGGGAAACCGTCTACTTTATCACTTTTGTGCAGGCAGCAATACAGTTTTTGCTAACTTTATGGATTAAATGCTCACCGGACTAAGTGCTTAAGAAGTGCTCAGGATATGAATAAATTGAACGCAGAGTGTATACCGGAGCAATGAACCTGAAGCGATGAGACGCTCCAGGTTCAAATCGGACTGAGAAGTTTATTACCAGCTGTTTCTTCTGCCGCCAGAGTCTCTGCCACCGCGACCGCCGCCACGGTTGAAACCGCCGCCGCCACCGGTTCTCGGACGTTCTTGTGCGACGTCAACTTTGATATTTCTTCCTTCAAAGCTGTAGTTGTTCAGTTCAGCAATAGCTGTATCAGCGTTTTCCATCTCGACAAATGCAAAGCCCCTGGGCCTTCCGGTCATCTGATCGGTTGGGATCTTGACAGATACGACTTCACCGTACTGGGAAAAAAGGTTTCTGATTGACTCTTCAGTACTTGAAAACGGGAGGTTTCCAACAAAGAGTTTCTTAGGCATAAGCCCTCCTTAAAAAAAATGATTGGTTAATATGGGAACAGAACTGGCTTACGCACATCCCAGAACGGTTTTTCAGGATAGTTAGAGACACCCTGAAATGGAGTATGCTTGGAACAGTGAAGGCCAGAGAGTTTACAGGGAAAATGATCGAAAATCCTTGTTCTTGTATAATCCGGGAACATTATTAACGAGAGATGATCCCTTGGATTGTGAGGGTGTCCGCGCAGAGCAAATGATACGACAAGTTTTATGACAATTCACGGGCAGACTCTAAAAGAATATAAATTAATACACATTCAATGTTCAATAAAAATAAAATACGAATTTTGCGGCTCATTATTTTGTCTATTATTTCACATTCCCTGAAAACTTGTTCCTGACTGATCCATCTCATACTATCTGCAAAATCTCTGTTGCCATCTCCTCAACTAAGCCATTGATTTAAAAGTAATTGTATACTATAATGTATTATTGGTTAATTTCTATTCACAAGGATAGCACCTGGAACATATGTCTGAGCAAACCGGTCAAGTCTACATCTCTGTAATAATACCATCGTTTAATGAGGCAGACAGCCTTCCGCATCTTGTAAAAGAGATCACTGATGTCATGACTGAAAAGAAATACAGTTATGAAATAATAATAGTCAATGATGGTTCGACTGACAATTCAAGAAAGTTCCTTGACAACCTGTCTGCATCTGATAAAAAATGTAAAGTACTTCATTTCAGGAGAAACAGCGGACAGACAGCTGCCATGATGGCTGGAATAGATTATTCCAAAGGTGAAATAATCATCCCCATAGATGCGGACCTGCAGAATGACCCTGCAGATATTCCTGTGTTAATTGACAAATTAAATGAGGGTTACGATGTGTGCTCAGGATGGAGAAAAAACCGGAAGGATAATCCGCTTATCCGTACTCTTCCCAGCAAAATCGCCAATTACATTATACAACTAATCTCAGGTGTAAAACTCAATGACTATGGATGCACCCTTAAGGCATACCGTCGTGAAATCATGCAGGATATCCGCCTCTATGGAGAGATGCACCGGTTTATTCCGATTTACGCAAGCTGGAACGGTGCAAAAGTGACCCAGGTTCAGGTAAATCACCGTCCAAGACAGTATGGAAAATCCAAATACGGCCTGAAAAGAACTGTGAAAGTTATACTTGATCTTGTTGTGGTAAAGTTTATCCAGGCATACTTTCAAAGACCGATTTATGTTTTTGGCGGATTCGGGCTGCTTAGCTTCGGCCTGTCATTTCTCACTTTTATTGGAATGCTCTATTTCAAATACTTCGGTGGAAAAAGTTTCATCCAGACTCCTCTTCCACTTGTAACCATTCTATTCCTTCTGATAGGAATTATTTCAGTTTTCATGGGGCTTCTGGCGCAAATCAACATGATGACTTATTATGAGTCACAGGACAGAAAGTCCTACCAGATCGCCTATACACGGAATATGGAGTAACGTCCCGGATGTGCGGAATTTGCGGATTTGCAGGCTCAGGAGATATCCGGGACCTGCAGAATATGAATGAGGTTCTATCCCACAGGGGCCCTGATGCTGAAGGCTGCTGGAGTGATCCTGAGAAAGGGATTTACCTTGCCCACAAACGTCTCTCAATCCTTGACATCCAGGGGGGTGCACAGCCGATGTGGACCGCAAATGGTGACCTTGGAATCACATTCAACGGGGAAATCTATAATTATCTTGAGCTCAGGGAACTTCTGGAAAAAGCCGGCCACCATTTTATCAGCAGCCATTCAGATACCGAAGTGCTTCTCCATGGCTATAAAGAGTGGGGTGCCCGGCTTCCTTCAAAACTTAACGGGATGTGGGCTTTTGCTATATACGACAGAAAGCACAATCAGCTTTTTTTAAGCAGGGACAGGTTCGGGAAAAAGCCGCTATTTTACACATATAAATCCGGCACCTTCATGTTCGCATCAGAACTGAGTTCTCTGCGGCAGCACTCTCTGTTTGAAGCTTCGGTTTCGATTCTGTCACTGAAAAAATATTTTGCCTATGGCTACATACCAGCTCCTAACTCGGTCTATAATTCAGTTTACAAGCTGCCCGGGGGACATAATCTTCTCTTTGACATCTCAGAGAGGAAACTCAATTTAAACCGGTACTGGGAATTCAAACTTGAGCCATTTGAATCAGAGCCGCCGGGCGCAGAGGAGCTCTGGTGCGAGCAGATTCGTGATCTTCTTGAAAAAGCAGTAAAGCGAAGGATGATCTCTGATGTCCCTCTCGGGATCTTTCTGAGCGGAGGAGTAGACTCATCATCGATTGCCAGGTTTGCTTCAAAATTTAAATCGGGAAAGGATTTAAAGACCTTTTCCATAGGTTTTGAAGAGCCGAGTTTTGATGAATCAAAATACTCCGCATTTGCGGCGGGTCTTATAGGATCACAGCACCACCACCGTACGCTTTCACTTCAAACCGCAAAGGACCTCCTTGAGAGTATTATAAGCAGACTTGATGAGCCGATGGGAGACAGCTCTCTTCTGCCCACATTCCTGTTATGTAAAGAAACACGGCAGCATGTAACTGTAGCTCTGGGCGGAGATGGAGCGGATGAGTTGTTTGCAGGTTACGATCCTTTCAGGGCATTGCATTTAGCAGAGATGTATTCAAAGCTTACCCCCCGTCCCCTGCATAAAGCAGTGCAGATGATAATTCAGAGAATGCCTGTATCTCATGTTAATATGAGCCTTGATTTCAAGATCAAAAGGACACTGAGGGGCATTTCTTATAACAGAAAGATCTGGAACCCTGTCTGGCTCGGCCCTCTGGACCCTGGCGGATTAGGAGACCTTTTCGGAGAAAAGGCGGATATCGATAGCATTTATTCTGAGGCTATAGAGTGCTGGGACACCTGTGAATCAAACGATCCTGTCGACAAAACACTTCAGTTCTACACCAGGCTTTATCTGCAGGATGATATCCTTGTAAAAGTGGACCGCGCCAGTATGATGAACTCCCTTGAGGTAAGGGCACCATACCTGGATATTGATCTGGTGGATTTTGTGAGAAGGATTCCCAGCAGTTATAAATTCCGAAACGGCCAGACCAAATACATATTGAAAAAGGCACTGGAACCCCTGCTTCCATCAGAGATACTGTACAGAAGCAAAAAGGGTTTCGGGGTACCGGTAGGAAAATGGTTTCAGAAGAAGATGCTTTCTTTGAGTGGAGACCGGGTGCATCCTGAACTAAGGGCAGATTTTACCAGACAACAATCAGAAGAGCATACGGGGCAAAGAGCAGATAACAGAGGATTCCTCTGGAACTTCTGGGTACTTGAAAAATTTCTTGGGAAAGTATGAGATATGATTCAGGCGCGTCGACTGATACTCTTAAGGATTGGGAACCTTCTGTAAAGTTAATCTGCCTGAAGAAGGGCTGCGCAATGAGTTGTGAGAAATACCAAAGCTGGTCGAAAAACATGCTCAACAAGGCCGGCATGTTTCCAAGGCACTACTAAAAACTTTATGAGTTTCAAACAGTTGTTACAGTAATGTTATGCAAGTGAGTGTTCTGAAAAAAACACTTAGCATCAGAAGTTATCTTATGCTACAATTGTAATATCTTAATTCAAAATCTATGAACAGAATAATAGTAACAGGCGCAAATGGTTTTATCGGAAGACACCTTGTCAAGGAACTCCTTTCCAGAGGTCATGACCAGATAATTCCATTATTCCGCAGCAGAAATGTTCCACCGGGGCTGGCTGATTTGCATATAGAACACGGCAGCTTCGGTGATCCGGAACTGCTTACAAAAACCCTGTTACGTGGTGATACGGTGTTTCATCTCGGCTGTACGAGCTTTCCTGCAATTTCTGAATCATCAATAGTGAACGATATTGAAGAGAATATTATCGGTACGGTCCGGCTGATCAAGGCCTGCTGTGAAGCAAAAATCAGCCGTTTTATTTTCATCTCTTCCGGCGGGACTGTATATGGAAAAGGAAATTGCGTACCATTTAAGGAATCTGACCCGCTTCTGCCCGTTAACTCCCATGGTGTCATGAAAACGACAGTTGAAAACTATATCAGAGTCCACAGTAATCTTGCAGGACTCAAATATGTGATTGTCCGAGTCAGCAATCCTTTTGGAATAGACGAAATAAAAGAGCGTCCTCAAGGCATAATTGATACGGCACTCAGGCGTATTCTTATCAATAAAAAAATGGATATATGGGGAGATGGACAAGTTGTAAGAGATTTTCTTTTCATTGACGACCTGACCAGAGCTCTCGAAAAGATTTACACATCAGGCATCTACAATGAAGTAATCAATATTGGCTCCGGGTCTGGGACCACCATAAAAGATGCACTCATTGAAGTTGAAAATTCTGTTGGAAAAAAACTTGACCTGAACCACCTGCCGCCCAGGCCATTCGATCTTGAGTACAATGTTCTGGATATTGGCAAAGCAAAAAAACTGCTGGGTTGGGTTCCTTCATTCAAGCTATCAGAAGGAATAATTGAGAGCCTCAGACGATTAACACAGAGTTACAGTAATGAAATGCCTCCTTGTGAACTATGAATTCCCTCCACTTGGTGGAGGCGGTGGAACAACAAGCATGTACATCGCAAAATCTCTGTCCAAGTTGGGACATGAGGTCAGGGTTTTAACTGCAGCACACAAATCCATTCCTCTTTACGAAGAAAAGGATGGTTACCGGGTTTTCCGGATCAAATGCAGAAGAAAACTGATATCGGAATGTTCTATGCCGGAGATGCTCAGTTTTGTACTGCATGCGGCAATTCCAATGCTCAAACAGATTAAAAAATGGAAGCCCGACATTATCCATGTGTTCTTCGCTCTCCCCACTGGCCCCCTTGGCTGGCTTGCCCGGAAAATCTTCAAAATTCCTTATGTTGTAAGTCTTTTGGGTGGAGATGTCCCGGGATTTCTGCCAGACCAGATTGGAATACACCATAGAATACTGAAAGGGATATCACATGCGGTCTGGAAAAATGCTTCACATGTGGTTGCTAACAGCTCAGGACTGTGCAGACTTGCCGTTAGAACTTTTCCAGATATTCCAGTGGAAGTGATATCCAATGGAATCAGTACACAGGATTTTTATCCACTTGCAAAGCAACCTGCCCGTAAAGACAAATTGCGGCTTCTTTTTGTAGCAAGAATAGCACCTCAGAAGGGATTGATGGTACTGCTGAGGGCATTATCTTTAATCAGTATAGATATACCCAAAACGAACATTGCCCTTAAAATCGTCGGTGAGGGGCCGGACAGAGGAATGGCAGAAAAATATATATGTGAGAACGATCTCAGTGAAATGTGCACTTTTGCAGGCTGGGTACCCCTTCAGGATCTTTGTAAAACCTATAATGAAGCTGATGTTTTTGTCCTCTCCTCTGTTTTTGAAGGTATGCCGAGCGTTGTACTTCAAGCGCTTGCGTGTGGAAAGCCGGTTATCTCAACAAAAGTATATGGCTCGGAGGATCTTATTGAGAACGGGAAAAATGGTTTTCTTGTGGATATCAACTCCCCGGAGCAGCTTGTGTCAGCTGTTAAGACCCTTTATTCCAATCCTGAGTTAATGGAAAAGATGGGAGCATATGCCATTGAAACAGCTTGCCGCTACGACTGGAATGAGATTGCCAGATGTTATGCTGACATTTACAATATCAATAGTGTCAGATGAAGTTGTTATTTTCTGATTACCAACAGGACCGGAGTTTACCTGTATAATATTTTCTTCGATGCCTTACTACTATTCAGTATTTCTACAAAAGGTAATTGCGAACACAAAATATGAGTATCATGCAATAGCATAAATCTTTCACCGACGCACGATCCTGCTGGCGACAGGTAAGGAATTCAATATTGCCCCTGCAATTGCTCCAGTCATCTGAATCGAATATATTAGAAGTGAAATAGCAATGGCCGGCTCCCGTGCTATCCCCAGAATGTAAAGAATTCCTACAAATCCGGCTTCTCTGATCCCTAATCCGCCAGCCGAGAGTGGAATTAGAAGCAGTATTGATGTCAATCCAATTATCCAGCACCAGTCAATAAATGACACATCAGGAAGAATGCCTGATGCAAGAATTAATACAATAACGGCTCCAATCAATTGGTAAAGAAATGCCAGTGTAAAAAAGGAAATCCACTTTCCCCATCCCCTGAATTCATCAGCAGAAAATCCTGAGAGCCACGAGAGTACCTTTTTAAATCTGTCGGACTGAAGAGACGGAATTTCACGTATGCGTCTGATATTTTTTACAATAAAGACTATTCCGATGGCCAGAACGCAGGCCGAGATGAGTGAAATAAGGCTGACATTATAAAAATAATGTGGAATATGCTCTTTCATAGGTGAAAAAGCGAGGCAGAGAAAAGAGATAAAAAGAAGGCTGATCAGGCCTGAAAAACGATCGTAAAAGGTCAGTGCTATCCACGAGCCGGTCTGATTGCCAAGTTTTCTCATTTTAAAAATCCGCACAACATCACCGGAGAGCTGCCCCACAAGCAGCATGGAATAGAAATTGGCAACGATAGTCCATTTGAAAAGACCAGATAAAGAAACTCCCCTTGCGAATATCCGCCATTTTAAAGATGATACCAACTGCGCGGCAAAGAAGAGCAGTATGCTGACAATAATCTGTAGCGGACCTACCGATCTAAACGCATCTGTCAACATATTTATTCTGCTGCCCCGCAATAGAATTAAAAGCAACAGAATTGAAAATCCGTAACGTCCCGTGTTCCAGAGTATCTTTTTAAACAAAACTTTTTTTTCTGGTTTCATAAGCAAAGCACATCGTATTAATTACAAGCTCATCTAAAGGCGAACCCATGTTTTTTCAGGTCGTCTCCCCTGAAGACCCAGGCAGTAACAAATCCCCGGAAACTGATTATATCATATGGAGGAACACTATCAGGAAAGGAAGGTGGAGATTGAGCAATTATACTGCGATTCAGGATATAAAAATCATTTTCTGTATATCGGAAAAAAGTACATGTATCAAGCAAAAAAAGAACCGCATCATTTTTCCTGTACAGCCATTCTCCCAGATAATTGTGATAGATTTGTACACCAGAGAGTTTTCTATTACTCTCTGATAGTCTTTTTTCAATTCTCTTCCCGGCAATTGAAATCTCCTCACCCCACCCCATCCACCATGGATTCGATACCCCCCTTGAGGGGGTTGTGTTGTAGAGCTGTGAATAGTTGGACCAGAGAGGACGAAAAGCACCGTAAAGCGGCCTGAATGGCAGTACCTCAATCAGAAGCAAACAGATTGCGGCAACTGCAGCAATTCTCGTTTTTTTCCCGCAAATAGTTATATTACTTTCAATAAGTTTGTACACATTAACAAGTGTTAATAGAAGTAGAAAAAGGTTAAAGTATCTGTTTTCTACAGGGACCAAAAGTAGCCCAAACGCAAAGGGGGCAAGAAGAGCTGCTGTATAGGTTATTTCCAATACCGGTGATGAAGTTTCTTTTCTTTTCTGAAAGAATAAAACAGCATTAAAGAAAGCAAGAAAAACAATTGTGGTCGGAATAGCATTGACAAATATAACGTATGCCCAAAAGATTGAAATAATTATATGGGTAGCAGCATTGCCTGCACCGAAATGAATAAAGCAATAGTTAAAAGATACAGGAGGTAAATAAGATCCGGGAAGAGGCGGAATAAAAGGCCCCAACCGGGCATCAATGAAAAAAGTACCACAAACTCCGCAAATCAGAAAAACAGTAAAGAGAATGTAGTTGATTAGAGGTAATTGGTTGAGTAGCAGCTTACCTGATATCTGAGCCCAGTGTGTGTTACTGGCTTTTTTTAAAATTAACATAACAGAAATATTAAATAATACGAGAAATAGCGACAGGAGTGTCGCAAATACAGGAATGTAAAGAAAGCTGTTGAAATATCCTCTTAACATAAATGGACCTGCACCATGTCCGGCAAGTCTCAGTACCGGCCACAATCCGGAAATCAGAGGATAAAACAGATTAATCACATTTGTATCTGGAACATCGCTCTTATTAACATAGACTACAATAGAATAAGTAAACAGAATAGTCAATATTGTCGTAATTGCTGCTTTGAGAGAGTTTAGGGATACATTCTTAATCAGTGAAGCTGTATTTTCAATGTCGGCTTTCCAGGAAACCCTAAGTGGCACCAGGCAGAGGCAGACCCATAGTATCGGTGAAGAGATAAGTTTTTCCTGAGCTCCAAGAGTAGCTGAAATGATACTAAGGAAAAGACGACAATTATCATCTTTCTGCCACCCTGCCGCCAATAAAACCAGTGCAAGTGTGCCAAAGAGCATTGAAAGAGAATCATAGTTAATTATTTTCTGGGCCATAATTACAACTGGCAGCAGCATCACAGCAAAAAAAAGGAGCGTATAGGCAAATAGGAATTCATCTTCCTTTTTTAAAATCCGCACCAGGTTATCAATTATCAGAAGTATGACAAAGAAACCTATAATCCAGTGTAGTGGTTTCACGAATAATGTCAGTATATCGAGCGAAAAGCCGGAAATGATTTTTAATGCAGCCAGTGGAAAACCCACAAGCAGATCTGTGGTGCGGAGCGCCCCAAGCTGCCACTGTCCGAGCGGAACATCTGTAATATTCAGTACTTCATTTATTATGTAGGTTTCATCATAGGTAAGAAAAGTATTCATCGATTCAATTGACATGACCAGAACAGGAATGGTCACGATACTGAGCAGGAGTATGGCCTTGAATCCAGTTTTTTTCTTGTGAAGGTAAGCGGTCTGCAGTGCAACGGCGGCAAGGACTGTGGCAATTTCAGTAAGTTTTACCAGCATGGCTATTTTTTCCTGATTACAAGCAGAAATGGCGTTTCCCAGTGAAATAACTTTCCCAGTGATATAATCAGACTGGTTAAGCCGCAGTAATTAACAATCTTGAGTACTCTTTTTAGTTTTCCAAGCATCGCCCATTCAGAGAAAGAGAGCGATTTCATACGTTCAACCCACAGACTCTGTCCCCAGTCGAAACCTCAACAGAATCCAGGCAGGGGGAGAGCCATTCACGAATTTTATTATATGTAACCAGCTGAAGTGTATCAACAAACGATGGATCACGTCCCATGCACATGACAATTAGTTTAAGTAACCATGCCGGGCTGTATGGAGGCATGAAAATTCCGTAGTGTCCCTCCCACCAGGAGCCGTAGTTTGGGATATTATGAATAATGTATCCACCGCATTTTGCAACCCTTACAGATTCAGCGAAAACTTTGGCCGGGTCCTTTACGTGCTCAATGACATTTGAGGAATAAACGATATCAAATAAACCGTCCTCATGTGGAATATCTTCGCCGCACCCTATTCTTATCGGGTTATCTTCAATGCCCATTTCCTTTAGAACAGAGAGGCTTATGGGGTATGAGCCGCGAAACTGCTCAGAAGGTTCAACACCAAAGGCTTCCGCACCAAATCTCTTTCTGGCAACGGCCACCAGCATCCCGAAGCCGCTGCCGATTTCAAGCATCTTTTTACCCTGCAGGTCCATGGTAGTACTTCTTGAGACCCTTTCCAGTTCCTCGATTACACGTTTCTCGTTCACAAGATCGCGCGCAGCTGCTTCAAAATTTAACTTGTGTGGGAAAACACGGGAGAAAGATGCCCGGAAGTTATCCTCAATAGTTTTAACCAGTTTCTCTGAAATCATTATCCTTACCTGTAATGAAGAGTTCCGGCAGGAAAACCTGCAGCCACAGCATAGTCAGGAACGATCTTAGTTACAACAGCTCCGGCCCCGACGACCACTGCACCTATACCTGTTGTATAGTTACCGAGTATGATAGTGCGTTTTCTTAAAGTACAAACCATCAGACGACCTCTTTCAGCAACTTTTCCCGCAGTACATCAAAGAAACTCTCAGGCAAACACTGGCAGCATATAGAATGAGGATGTATGCCTTTTATGTAATGCAGTACTGAATTTCCGGTATTCTTCACTGTTAAATGTTTCCATTAATGCAGTGTCATCAGTAGTATTTCCCATATTGAACCGCATTCCGCTGAAACCTGCAGCACAGCCTGATATCGCCTTCTACTGATACATAAAGAGAGATCCAGGGCATCATGCAATCCCTGAAACCCTCCCCTTTCATATTTTTATAGTGGCCTTTTATGATATCAATTTTCCTGCTCAGATGCAAGTATTTGACGCGCGTATTTTCTGTAGATATTCCAATTTGATCCAAATCTCTCCAGAAAACGATTAGAGAAAAAAACGTCTGGCTAATCTAAGCAGAATGTACTCAAATATCGATAATGACATATAATATATAGCCTCTACGGTAGAGATCGCCAGATGTCAATAATAATGAACAGGGTATCAGAGCCACTTGTGTTCAGGGTATTTCCAAAATTTGCGAGCACTATTATAGTGTCAATTCTTAAGCAATCAAAACCACTGTGTCACGCTCAATCTCTGCCAATTCTCTCAAAAACTCCGCAGAACTGATCCCCCCGACAGCGTAGCGTGCCGTAACGAAATGCTGCGTAAAAAATACCCGAAACCGTCTTCTGGACAAAACCATACCGGCCACGCGATAACGTACTGCTTCCGATATTTAAAACCTGACAGACATCTCGATAGAGCGGAGAATACACGGGCCACCCCGCATACCACACCTTGACCGGACGCATTCCCCAATCCCCAAGAACAGACTCAACTTCTCCTTTACGGAAATTCCTTACATGACCAACCAGGCTTTCAAACGGCCTCATCCGCCCTGTCGGAAAAGAAAGGAGAAGATATTTCGATGACTCCGCCATGGATTTCAGCAGCGGTTGCCAATTCGGCACATGTTCAAGAACTTCCAGGCAGCTAATCAGATCAAATTTCTCCTGTAAAATCGCGGAGCCGTCGTCCACGATGAACCGGAATCTCCCCCCCCCCCACGCTGCCTCGCCATTTCAATCCCTGCCCGGGAAATGTCACATCCTGTCATTCTGGCATCTGGGAAAAGTTCCGAAAGAAATTGCGTAGTTACCCCATTGCCGCAGCCGAAATCCAAAACAGAACCGATCCCGCCAAGTCCACAGGTTTTCAAAATTTCCGCAATCAGCCACCGGTGCCAACGACTCGCCGGACCGTACCGCTTCATGTCTTCCCATGATGACCAGCTCTCATCGTAAATCGTCCGGTTCTCATCCACACCGTCCCGGATTATCCCTTGGTTCTCCTGACACATCTGGCCTAAGCCGCCTCTTTCTCGAAAACTAACTCGTTGCACCCCGTCGGCACCTCCGCTGGAATCACCTTCACCACACGAATGCGTTTCTTTTCAACCCTCCTGGCCATCATCTCCCATTTCGCATATTCGCAGAAATGTTCTCCCAGCAAACAAAGCACAAATTTAAATAGCATATGATACATTGACTCTACGGTAGAGACCGTCCGATGTCAATTATTATGAACAGGGTATCAAAGCCACTTGTGTTTAGGGTATTTCCTTGCAAGTGTCTTTTTGAGTTCAGGGTAATGGACCTTCCAGAACCGGTCCAGATCATCTGTCACCTGAACAGGTCTCATGTTAGGGGCCAGAATTTCAAATACCACAGAAACCCTTCCTTCTGCGGCTCTATAATTAGACATACCATAAAGATCCTGAATCTTTGCCCTGATCACCGGTGCGGAGCCTTGTTTATAAGTAACCCTCAGTTTCCGCCCCTCCCGGTTGACAAAAAATGGCGGTGCAGTCCTTTCGATAAGCGACCGCTGGTTTCCGGGGAAAAATTCCATGACTAAGGGCAGAACCGGATGGTTTTTAACACTTTCAAACCGAAATTCATTTCTGCAAAGTTCGTGTATCACTAAACTGTATTCTTCATCGCCAAACCTGGATGTCCCACACTCAGGAAACTGCTCCCTTACCCATCCGGACCTGTTGAGGAAATCCTGGACCTCTGAATTCCATCCTGAAAGAGGAAGCTTAAGGTTTATAATAGTGTCAGCCAGCAGATCACCAGCTTTTTCCGGATCAGGGTCAAGCTTTACAGTTTCACTTATTGTCACACCGAGACAAACCGTTTTGTTTTTTTCCTCCACCGCCTGACGAATGCTGTTCCAGACAAGTTCTGTTTCGGTTTTTATCTTGTCGGGAAATAACTCATTCAACCATTGCTCTTTTATCCCGCACGCAAGCGAAAGAACTGTTCGCGGGGCAGTCTGCTGCTTTGATTTCAGTTCATTTATTGAAGCAGCTACAATCAATCGTGAACCCCTGGCCAGACTGTCTTTGCTGAGCTCACCCCTTCTGCCGCCGCTGAGTTCACACTGAAGAGTACCCTGATCGCGCCGCCTGGCAAGCCGGTCAGCATAAGCGGCCAGGATAGATAAAGAAAGTGGTTCAGCTCCAGACTCCCGGTCCTGCGTATGCATCCTTTTTTTTCTGCAGATCTGCAGGTAATATGCCTCTGTCCGCAGTATTGCCTTAACAGCAGATACATTTACATTCCATTTTCTGCACAGGCCCGGATCGAATCCGGATTCAGAAACTTTGTCAACTACATACTCTAACATCGAAAAATCAGAACCCTCGCATTGCCTCAATATTTCATCGGGAAGATCCGGGGTAGTGGAAACAGCGGGTCTTTCAGATAAAACAGCACAGGCAAGTGTTCCCTTCCTTATAACCCCCCTCTGGTGAGATTCAAGCAGCAGCGACGCAAGTCTGGGATGCATGGGAAAATCTGCCATTCTCATTCCATTTTCAGTAAGCACTCCATTTTGATCAATAGCTCCGATCCACTCCAGTAGTTCCAGCGCGGCATTTATGGATTGTGCTCCCGGAGATTCCATCCATGGGAAAGACGCCGGATCGCTGTATCCCAGCATTTTCAGTTGTAAAACAGTTTCAGCCAGATCAACTCTGAGTATTTCAGGAGGAGTCCTTTGAGGGCGGGATTGATGATCGGTCTGGCTCCAGAGGCGGACACAGGTGCCTGGTGCCTCCCGCCCGGCCCTACCAGCCCTCTGACCGGCAGAATCAATTCCGATTTTCTCAACATACAGGGTGTTGAATCCACGAACAGGATCGTACCGGTTCACCCTCGCAAGCCCGCTGTCAATCACATGCCGCACACCGGGGATGGTAAGGGAAGTTTCCGCGATATTGGTTGCCACTATGATTTTGCGCTTGCCGCAGGGCTCCATTACCTGCTGCTGAAGGTCTGAAGAAAGGTCCCCGTAGAGCATCGAAATCTGTACCGGCTCACCAAGGCGACTCTCCTGCAACGCGGAGACGGTTCTTCTTATTTCGTAAAGTCCGGGCATAAACACAAGCAGATCGCCTTCAGCACCGTTTCTAATGAGCTGAGAAGCGGCTTCAGCAGCCAAAACCCAGGGCTCAGAAGAAGTTCCTCTTGAATAGTGCTGTATTGATACAGGAAAAGTTCTTCCTTCGGAATTGATCAAAGCGGCACCGGGAAGATATTCGATCAGCGGTCCGGTATCGAGCGTGGCCGACATAACAACAAGCTTAAGATCCGGCCTCAGATTCTCCTGAAGCTGGCGGATCAAAGCCAGCCCCAGATCAACAGTCAGACTGCGTTCATGGAATTCATCGAATATTACAACTGATACTCCCGAAAGCAGTTTGTCGCTGAGAAGCATTCTGGGCAGAATTCCCTCGGTGATGAATTTTACTCTTGTCGTTTCGGAAATCTGCGATTCAAAGCGTGTCTGAAAGCCAATCTCCTGACCCGGTTCTGTGCCTCTTTCAAAAGCAACCCTTGACGCAAGCATTCTTGCCGCAAGCCTGCGTGGCTGCAGCACAAGGATCGTACCCTCGATTAAGCCGGAATCAAGCAGCATCTGAGGGATCTGAGTTGATTTTCCAGATCCTGTCGGGGCTTTTACAATCAGGCGGTTGCAATCGTGCAATGCACTTATGACAGAATCACGATTCTGAAAGATTGGTAAAGAATTACTCAAAGGAACTCTCCAGGAGGCAGCCTTGGATCAGATGACTGAAGCAACCTTGATGGTTATGGTTTGAAGAGTAAAAATAGTTTTTTTCCGCTAAGATATTTTAAGGTTTGGAAAGAGTGTTCTTTATGATTGTAACCCGGGATCAACCATCCTAACCAATTCTCAACCCGCTGGGCAGACTCTCTCCAAACACCCTGCTCTGTTCCTCTTCATCGAGCCTGCCCCCGTTTTCGACAAGATCAATGAAATGTGAAGGGGCATTGAAGACTTTCATGAATTTCATTGTATCGGCCCTTAACTGAGGGTCTATGTCCCGGTAACGATCATCGGTTTTCCGGCACAGCTGCATGAGAGCAAGATAAACGGTCTGGTTGGGCTGGCTGAAGGTAAGGAGACTTGAGATCCACTCCGAAACGACTTCGGGTGACACAAGTTCATTTAACGGCCCGTAAAGTGGCACCCTTGCGCCAAGGCGGCCCATTGCCCAGATTCCGGCATCTGAAAGCGAATCATTACGATGTGATAATTTTTTTTCAGCTATGCCCCCCAGTTCCTCTTTCCATAAGGCCTGCAGATGTTCAAGAGAGGCCAGCAACCGCCATATTTCCGCCAGCTCGTGTGTGCCGTATTTGGATTCCGTTTTTCCTTTTTTGCGGCTTTCATCCCCACGAAAATAAGCACGCATGGAGGCAATAAGAGGCTGGGCAAGAGACCGCTGCTGCCCGGGTGTCAACCCTCCGGCTATCCTGCGCCAGAAAATCCACCACTCCGCCCTGCATGCCTGGTTTCTGCTGTTAATCACTCCCTTCTGCTGAACCTGCCAGGTCTGCTTTACCCGCCAGTCATCAACAGCATACCCGTAACCGGGCCGAAGAGAATATCCGGCCAGATTAAGCCACCTTGCCTCATGAAGAGGATCAATCGACCTGCCCTGCTCCATATCCATCAACACTTCCCAGAAATACCGAAGCAAAGACGGCGGCCACTGTTCACGACCCGTTCCGGTTATATCCTCGAGCCTTTTTACAAGAGATTGCGGATCAGCAGTCTTGCCGTTTACAGGTCTAAATGTGTCAGCTATGGCTTTCCGGCAGAACTCCATTGTCTCACTGTCAAGAAAGCCGGCCAGTTCCCCAGTACCCTTGTGAGCGGCAATATCGGTACGAGTTGCGGAACGCACATCGAACTGCAGTTTCCAGCTGCGGTTCCCGGAGATTTCGGTGCACCACAAATCAAGAGTGCCGATCTCAGTCAGCTTTACATGCAGTTCAACATCCACTGTATCTGCTTCCATTTTTTTCCCTGACCGTAGAACAGTGCGTATGGGTGGAAGAGCATAGATTTCAAGGGGATCAATGGAGATAAGCTCTCCGGGTTTATCAGTTGTCCTTTTACTTGATACATAAAGGGGGAACTCAACAGGTTGCCTTATAAGCAGGCTGAAAACCCGGCCGCTGAGATCCGCACTCTGCCCCTCCTGGAGCCCTGCGGGAGCAAGGCACAGAGCCTTTATCTCTCCTGCGCTTTCCACTCCAATGTAGTATGTACGTGCCAGGCCTGCAGTGATCCTCACCCCGCCGCCCCTGCGTACTACCCCGAAATAGGCTGCGCCCCGGGCAACAGCAAGTTCAGGATACTCAGTTTTAAACACAACCGGTTTCCATTTTTGATCATCATCAAACCATTTGCGAAGAGATTCAAGAATACGATCACGAATTGCCGCAGATGTAAACACACCTCCATTGAATAGAATTATGTCCGGACGGGCAGGATCGACTCTGCTTTCTTTTGAATGCTCGATTGCAGATCTGCGGTGAGAAGTAAGGAATGCTGCAAGATACCTGGTAACTGCAGGATCAGCAGCATAGGGAAGTCCGAATTCCTGGAAGCCGGACTGCCTTGTCTGAGGCTTATCGGTCAAATTTACATAAGGAAAGAAGCCTTCAAGCATGACATTGAGAGACTCCTCAAGAGTTATCTCGACCTGAATGCTGCCGCCAATAAGAGATGAACCTGATCCGGGAATGCTAATTGACATCCTGTCGGGCGGATTATCACCGAGCAGAGTCTCTTTTGCACGTTGACAACTCCTTACAAGAGCACCGAATTGGTGAGGGGAGAGCTTCTTATCACCTTGTATCTTTTTTTCGACGTAATATGCCAGAGCCAGATCCAGGTTATCTCCGCCTAGTATCAGGTGGTCACCTACTGCGATACGATGAAACTGAACAGATCCGTCCGGATTACCCCTTACCTGTATCAGTGAAAAATCGGTTGTACCTCCGCCGATATCACAGATAAGAATTTTCTGCCCGGCACTGACCATATTCTGCCACTCTTTTGAGTGCTGGTTTATCCAGGCATAGAAAGCAGCCTGAGGTTCCTCAAGAAGGACAATCCGGGATAAACCGGCCGAAGCCGCTGCCTGAACTGTCAACTCCCGCGCGATTTCATCAAAAGAGGCAGGGACGGTAATTGTGATATCCTGTTTCTCCATGGGATCATCAGGATGAGCATAATTCCAGGCCTGACGCATATGGGAGAGATAGCGCGAGGTAGCCTCAACAGGCGAGATTTTTTCCAGATCCGGCGCCGCATGCCAGGGAAGAAGCGGGGCGGTCCGGTCCACACCTGAATGGCTCAACCAGGATTTGGCCGACACTACCACCCGTCCGGGTACCTGGGCCCCGTGGTCACGGGCAAAAGCCCCTGTGACTGTTTTAGATTCCTCTTTGTCCCATGGCAACCGGAGTGCTCCTGAGGAAAACTCTGACCCCGCCGCCTCGTAGTGAAAAGAGGGAAAAAGAGGATTATCTGCAATCTCTCCCGGAGCTGTAATCTGCATTACCGGGAAATCCTCAACTTTGTGTGGTTTTCGTGAAAAATCGACATAGGATACTGCCGAATTGGTCGTACCCAGATCGATTCCTATAATGTATTTAGTTTCTTGTTGTTTTTCTTGTTCGTCCATAGTCTTTAAGTAATTACTGGTTCTAACTAAGTATGTTCTCTCTACGCTTCCGCATGAGATCTCTCTCTTACTTGATTTTGTCTCTCACACTGAACTCAAGCTTCCAGGAATCATCGGATATTGTGCTTTTACACCACAGCTCAAAAACTCCCAGTTCGGTTATTCTCGAATGAAAACGCACCGGTACATATCCTTCAGTAAACTTCTCATCTGCCGGAAGCTGCGCTTCAAGAGAATCGGACTCCTCAAGTTCCTGCTCTGACCAGTATGGAAGCACATCGCCGGGCTTGTCATCTTTACGTACCGATGATGAAAAGAAACGGAATTTTGCCGGCTCCCCTACTACAAGCCCGATCTCTTCTCCCGGTACATCAATCTCACTACCCTCCTCCATGCCGAAAGGAACAACGCAGTATGCGTTCAGAGGGCGCTCTATTCCAGGAACAGCAGGGCCGCTTGTTTCTATTCCGACATAATATGAGCGGCCGGTTCCGCCCTTGATCCTTATCCCTTTCCCCTGCTTTGCAAAAGCATAATATGCGGCACCCCGGCCCACAGCAAAATCAAAATCGGGGGTACTCTCAAGCGGAGTGATTTCTCCTGTTGTAAACCAGCTCTGAACGACCTCCATCAACCGTGCCCTGAAAGGATCAGCTTTGAATACCCCCCCGTTAAAGAGGATATGAGTGGGTCTGATCGGGTTCCCGTTTTCACCATGAGCCCGAAGGAAATGGGCCAGATGACGAGTAATACCGGTATCGGACTCAAATGGAAGCCCCAGTTCACGAAAACCGGATGCGGGACGGCGTGATGGTGATGCATCCGAATCGCAGCGCGGGAAAAATCCGTCAAGCAGAAGCGATGAGACACTTGAAGACTCCAGATCAACAGATACAGTTCCTCCGATAAGTTTTGATCCCCGTCCAAGAATGGTGACAGGACAAGTTTCAGGGGGATTCTCCGATAGAAGCAGTTCCTTTGCATTACGGCATGCATGCCACAGAGAAACAGCCTGCCAGGCATCAAGATTAACTCCCTTATCGGAAAAAACATTTCTGGCAAAATGGGCAAGAGTGAGATCCATATTGTCACCACCTACAAGGATGTGGTTTCCAACAGCGATCCTTTTGAGCACAAGATCACCGTTCTCTTCTCCTACTCCGACAAGGGTAAAATCAGTGGTTCCCCCGCCTACATCACATATAAGAAGTGTATCCCCTACATTAAGGCGGCTTCTCCAGTTCTCCCCTGCATCAGCCAGCCATGCATAAACCGCGGCCTGAGGTTCTTCGAGTAAGAGGAGATCCTGAGGAAGGCCGGCCTGATGAGCGGCTTCCATTGTCAGTTCACGCGCGCTGGCATCAAAAGAGGCAGGTACAGTGAGAATCACCTGCTGATCCGAAATCGGTGCATCAGGAAATTTACTGTTCCAGACAGAAACCATGTGCTGGAGATAACGTCTGGAGGCTTCCACTGGTGAAATCTTTTCTACATCAGCCGGAGCGTTCCAGGGAAGGATCGGTTCACGTCTGTCAACCCTGCTGTGAGCCAGCCACGACTTTGCCGCAGCGATTGTGCGAGTGGGAACATCCGCAGCCTGTCTTCTGGCAAGATCTCCGACAACAAACCTGCGCTTACCCTCCCAGGGGAGATCAAAGACCCCTTTTTCCACTTCTGCCTCTGTAGCCAGGTAGCAGAAAGAGGGCAGTGATGGCCTGTTTTCGATAGTGGCAGGTCCGGTTAATTGCTGCATATCTAAAAGTTCCACAGGCGAGTTTTCATTATCGAGATTCACATAAGCAATAATGCTGTTAGTTGTGCCTAAATCAAAACCTACTGCAAATTGAGCCATGCTAAAAGCTCCTTCCAATATTTTTCTACCGTATGTTTTCTTTGAAAATTCCAGTCCGTTTCATCGGGATGATGAATACGGGTAATACCGGAAAAAATGAAAAGATGATTTACCGCAGTTCGACTTCTGCAGGGGCCAGGACCTCTGCTGATTCATCGCTGCCGCGCCAGACAGGAAGCTCCACTTTTGTGGCCCGCCACCCGTGGTGACGCAGAGCACCGTTATAGGGTGGATTTCCGGTGACATTTCCGGTAAGCCGGTACTGTTCAGGATCAAAGCCTGGAAGGACGGAAATTGTTTTGCCCTCCTCATCTTTAACCAGCGGAACAACTCCAAGCACCCGGTCAAGAACGGCCGCGCAGTCACGGTGAATATCCCTCACTGCAGCGCCCACCTGAGCATCACTGTATGTATCTATAGGTTCTTTTAGAAAGTCCACCAGTCTCCCTTCCCTCTGCAGAAGGGCTACTACCTGCACCGCATCACTCCGGACAGGACGTGGTTTTTCCACGATTGCCGACAGTTCCTCTTTCTCTGGAGCCTCCTGCTTTTCCACAAAAAACTCCTCAATTTTATCCGCAAACTTTTTATTGAAAAAAATCCAGAAAAATGTCCGCAATGCGAGCTCTACTCGGTTCATGTGACATCCTTTCAGAAATGATCGGGGGATGGAAGGTAAGTGAGACTGGTATATAAGATAAAAAATGCAATATTGAGCAGGTAATTTTTTTGATTGAGGACGTCAGTACTTACGAAGCCGTATCAAGTAAAGCAGGTATTAAAAGCAATCGAGAGGATAAAAGATGAAAACTCTGCAAAATGATCATTATTCATATCGTGTTTTCTGGTCGCAGGAGGACATGGAATATATTGGACTTTGCGCTGAGTTTCCAAGCCTGAGCTGGTTAGCATCAACTCCTGTAGATGCACTTAAGGGGATTCAGAGTATAATTTCAGATTCTGTAGATAATATGAAAAAAGAATAACGAGCCTGTTCCTGAACCACTGGTGACTAAAAAGTATAGTGGGAAACTTTTGGTTCGTATTCCACCAGAGGTGCATAGAAGGCTTTCTATTGAAGCAGCAGAATCAGGAATCAGTCTTAACAGACTCATAAGTGCAAAGCTTTCCTCAAGTTCACAGTAAATTGCAGACATGAATGTCAGAATTTTGCTTTAGCGACTTTCGATTTCGCTCAAGGAGCTTTACTATATAGCACGATAGACGTTTCGACTTACAACTTGCGACTTACGACTTGCAACTTTCACCTTCCAGGTACTTCCTGTTCCAGTCATGCATCACCGGTTGAAACCCCATTCTCATCAGGTCCGTTCTCATCCGGGAAACATCCCTGCTGTCAGCGATCTCAAACTGTGTCGTTGAGGGATTTCCGGAGTGTCCGCCTACAGCGGTTGACGTTCCGGCAGAAACTTTGGTTATTCCAAGCGGAAGAACTGAATTGCGGAAATTTTCCGATTCCCTGGTAGAGATCGTTATTCCGGCAGAGTTGAGAAAGATACGGGTAGCTGTCATTATCTGCACAAACTGGCGGTCGTTTACAGGATACTTCACCTGAAAATCTCCCGCAAGCGGCCTGAGCCTGGGGAAAGAAACAGAGACTTCAACTGACGGGAACTGCTTTTGTAGATAAGCCGCATGCAGGGCCGTAAAGAATGACTCGGAGCGCCAGTTGTAAAGTCCAAGAAGTGCCCCGACAGTGACCTGCCGTATCCCCTGCCTGCAGGCGCGTTCCGGAGCAAGCAGCCGGAATTCGTAGTTGCTTTTCGGGCCCCCTTTGTGAAGTTCTTTGTAAAGAGGGATGTTGTAAGTTTCCTGATATATAGTAAGCCCGTCAACACCCACTTCGATCACTTTTCCGTACTCCTGCTCCTGGAGAGGATAGACCTCAATAGAGATAGTGGAAAACCATTTTCTGAGCACCCTGACTGCGGACTCAAGGTACTCTACTGAAGCTTTCTCTTTTGACTCTCCTGTGAGGACAAGAATGTGGCGGATTCCTGTACGGGCAATATTTTCAGCCTCTTTTTCCACCTCATCGACAGAGAGATGCCGGCGGTTTATGTGGTGCTGAGCGGCAAATGAGCAGTAAGGACAGGTGTTGCGGCAGTAGTTAGATATGTAAAGAGGTGTAAAAATCACCACCGCATTGCCAAAATGTCCTCTGGTAAGCTCCATTGCCCTCTGAGCCATTTCCTCCAGGTGTTGCGATGCCGCTGGGGATAATAAAGCAAGAAAGTCCATCTCAGAAATCTGTTTTCTGGAAAGAATGTTCTTTACTTTTTGAGATGTAACCCCGTCGCAGTAAGAATCGAAATCAAAGCTGTCGTATTTTGAGATTATCCCGGTGAAGGGCATTAAAAGCTCCTTCAGTTATCAAGAAAGCCGGTGAGTGGAGAAGATGCTCTGGCTGTTTTCGATACTCCCGCCATACCTGCCAGATATGCTGTGCGGCCAGCCTCTACAGCGAGTCTGAAAGCTCTGGCCATTGCAACAGGATCATCACTGGAGGCTATAGCCGTGTTTAGCAGAACCGCATCGGCTCCAAGCTCCATGGCTTCGGCGGCATGAGACGGTTTTCCTATGCCTGCATCCACTATAACCGGTATGTCAATTTCAGAGATTATAATTTCCAGAAGCTCTCTTGTCTGCAGGCCGCGGTTGCTGCCGATCGGTGCACCCAGGGGCATTACCACCGCAGCACCGGCATCAACCATCCTGCGGGCAGCCGAAAGATCGGGGCTCATATAGGGGAGAACAACGAAGCCATCTCTGGAGAGAATCTCAGTTGCCAGCACTGTCTCGTGATTGTCAGGAAGAAGATATTTCTGGTCATTGATCACTTCGATTTTCACCCAGTTTCCACAGCCCATTGCGCGGGCCAGACGTGCAATGCGCACAGCCTCTTCAGCGTTTCGCGCCCCGGAAGTATTGGGAAGGAGTACTTTTCCGGATGGAATATTCTTTAGAATATTTTCCTGGGGTGAATCAAAATCGATTCTTCTGAGTGCAATTGTAATAATGTCACACTGCGCCGCTTCCAGTACATCTTTTATAATGCTCTCGTCACGGTACTTTCCAGAACCTGTAATAAGTCTTGAACGAACAGGCACACCAGCGATCAAAAGTTCATCATTCATTTCTTATCCCCCACCCACAAAACGCAGTACTTCTACAAGATCGTTTTCATTCAACGTAAGATCTGCAAACCGCTCACGATTTACAATAGATTTATTTACTTCCACAACAACATGGGATGGGTTAATCGAGCGGGATTGAAGAAACCCGAGCATAGTCATTCCAGAGGAGACTTCCTCAGGAACACCGTTGAGAATAATCCGGATGCTCATGATCAGCCGGCCTTATCGGTAGTATTCGGTTGATCCCCGTTGCGGACCTTGTTATAAACATGGGCACCGGCTGGAACCGATTTTATAATCCAGGTGTTTCCGCCTATGATAGCACCCTTGCCTATCACTGTATCGCCACCGAGAATAGTGGCATTGGCATATATAATTACATCATCCTCTATGTCCGGATGCCTCTTCTGGCCTTTCTTAGGAACTCCATCCTTGTCAAATGGGGAAAGGGCGCCTAAAGTGACTCCCTGGTATAATTTCACATTTCTGCCGATTCTGCAGGTCTCCCCAATTACAACGCCTGTTCCATGATCGATGAAGAAACGCGGACCGATAACCGCACCGGGATGAATATCGATACCGGTACTTGAATGGGCACGCTCAGACATGATCCTTGGAATGATTGGAACCTGAAGCTCGTAAAGCAGGTGAGCAATTCTGTAGGTGGCGATAGCCTCAACACAGGGGTAGCTCAGAACAATTTCATCTATATACCTTGCCGCCGGATCGCCATCAAATGCTGCCTGTATGTCTTCCATGAGTGTAGCCCGAATGTCCGGAAGCGACTCGATAAGGTGCATAAGAGCATCATTGGCTTTTTTTTCACAGTTGCAGGTTTCGCAGTTATCCAGTTTGCAGCGGTATTTGTAAACCTCACGGATATGCTTTCCCATACGGAAACTGATATGCCTGAGAGCATCGGCCAGAAAGAAATTCACCTCATCTTTGCCGACCTTCTCTTTACTGAAACTGCCGGGGAAAAGCACGGCCAGAATCTCATCAAGTATTTCGTAGATTTCATTTCTTCCGGCAAGGTCAAGTCCGTCTTCATTCGCGACATCTATACTGGGCCGGATACTCTCTTCGAGGGCTTTTACTACCTCAGGTAGCCTGCTGTCCATCCACCTGGAAAGTTCCATTTCTACTCTATCTTTCAATAAGTTGTTGTCTCATGAATGTACTTGATCCACTGTGAAAAGAACTCTGTTCGATGGGAGCGCCAGGTGTTTACCGGGTTATTGAGGTCAAGATTCCTGGGCGGTTTGACATCTGCACGCCCCTTGTTCTTGTCACGAAGGTATTCCTCAACGAGTCGGGTGGGTTCATATTCCGGGTGACCCAGGTGGACCAGGAAACGACGGTCGGTGCCCTCAAATATTGTATATCCCGCACCCTCAGCATGAGCCAGAAGAGAAATGTTACCCCTGTCCCGCTCCTGTTCAAGCATGCTGTCGGGAAAGCCAGCATGCCTGCTCTGGGCACACCAGAACTTGTCATCCATTTCACCTGTTATCGGGTGATTTCTGTCTAAATTAACAGTTTCGTAAACTCCGAATATTTTCTCCGGGAAGACGGTCTTCTCCATACCCATAAACTTTGCCAGAGCAAGACCACCCCAGCAGATTCCGAGTGTAGAGGAGATATTATTGTGAGCGTATTTCAGTATTCTCTTCACTTCTTCCCAGTAGTTCACTTCCTCAAACGGAATTTCTTCGACAGGAGCCCCTGTAACTATTAGGCCATCAAGGTGATTTTTCCCCACAGCTTCGTCGAAAGGGACATAAAGCCTTTTCAGGTGATCCGAATCACTGCTTGTGTAGTGATGAGTCCTGAGTTTTATCCATACAGGCTCAATCTGCATGATTGAGCGTCCCAGCGGATGAAGAAGGCTGTACTCGTAAGATTCGGCCTTGGGCATGATATTCAACACCCCTATCCGGAGCGCACGAATATCCTCCTTGAGAGCCTGATCGTTATCTATGCACAGTATTCTACTTTTCTCAAGTGCACATTTGCCGTGGTAGTCTTTTGGAAGGACAATTGTCATTACTACAAGCCTCAACTGAAAAAAAAAGATTCTGAAGTAACGATAGTATCAGATTCAGACAACCTGAAGTGTATCTGAAAATAAATGTTTTTACTGCCTCAAACTAAAAAACTCTAAAATATTAATATTCATATTCCGGAATAATGGTTAAAAACCACAATTCTGCGCGTTTTAATTTCCCCGCAAGAAGCAGGAATGCATTTCAAGACACAAACTCACTCAAATACCCAGGTCGATAAATACCTCTCACCGCTGTCCGGAAGAATTGTAACGATGTTTTTCCCCTTGTTCTCCGGTTTTTTTGCAACTCTGTATGCCGCCAGGACCGCGGCACCAGAGGAGATTCCTGCCAGTAACCCTTCAGTTACTGCGAGCCTGCGGACCATTTCTCCTGCATCCTGCGAACTGACCCCGATTACCTCATCGTAAATGTTAGTGTCAAGAACCGCAGGAATAAAACCCGCCCCGATCCCCTGAATCTTGTGCGGACCCGGTGCTCCTCCTGAGAGAACCGCAGATTCCTCCGGCTCAACCGCAATGACCTGTATCAAGGGGTTTTTCTCTTTAAAAAAAGAGCCACAGCCCGTTATTGTGCCACCGGTACCCACGCCGGCGATAAATATATCAATTTTCCCTTCTGTATCGCGCCAGATTTCCTGAGCTGTGGTGGATCTGTGAGCCGCGGGGTTTGCCGGGTTTTTAAACTGCTGAGGCATAAAACTGCCCGGAGTGCTCCGGTTTATCTCTTCAGCTTTGTCTACCGCACCTTTCATACCCAGATGCCCTGGAGTAAGGACCAGTTGAGCACCAAGGATCTTAAGCAGTTTGCGCCGCTCCAGACTCATCGTATCAGGCATGGTCAGGATAATCTTGTAGCCTCTTGATGCTGCCACAAAGGCCAGGCCTATGCCAGTATTACCACTTGTAGGCTCAACAAGAACCGAACCTTTTTTAAGTAACCCGTCTTTTTCAGCGGCATCGATCATCGCTACAGCAATCCGGTCCTTTATGCTTGACATCGGATTGACGGATTCAAGCTTCCCGAGTATATTGGCGCCAGTTTCCTCTGATAAAGCAGTCAGCCTTAAAAGAGAGGTGTTCCCGACAAGATCGGTAATTCTCCCGGCAATTTTCATATTTTTTCCTTTTCCAGAATTCCGCTTTTCCATGCATCACCAGTCGGTATCGAAAGATCGGCACCCCTGATTCCCTATTGCAGATCAAATTGAGTAACTTGAGACGCTTATATTTCGTTCGCGATCTAAAAGGTCCTGCAGTGATAATTTTCCAAGAGTCTGTCTCCAGGAGTCTGCAAGCTCTTTCCAGACAGTTCTTGCTGCGCAGCAGCCAGACTTTGTACACTCATGAGGAGAACTTACACACTCCACCAAATCAAGAGGCCCCTCCAGTGCATCAACAATCTCCAGCACCGAAATGCTCCCCGGTTCACGGCACAATACATAACCGCCATTTACTCCGCGAGAGGTCTCTATGACTTTGTTGTTCTTAAGTACGATCAGGATATTTTCCAGGTAAGAGTCAGACACACCCTGGCTTGCCGCAATATCTTTTCTTTTTGCAGGCGCGGCCCCGTAGTTCTTCGCTATCTCCAGAATTGCCCTCAATCCATAACGGGACTTAGTAGAAAGTTTCATCGTTCTCCCATCTAATGTTGATAAACTTAGTAAATATACTAAATTTATCATCTCAGCCATGTGGATTTATTCATACAGCTCAGAAAAAAATTTTTCTGCGGCCTTGAATGCCGGGTCCAGTGCCTTGCAGGAATCCAATGCCTCTCTGGCACCTTTGAAATCCTTCAGATATTTAAAAGCCACGGCCATCCCATAATAGAGCTCAGGGTCTGATGAGGCCTTGAGTAAAGCATCCCTGTAGCATTTAACAGCCCCGGCGTAAAGGCCGTTTTTAATCATTACGGCCGCCAGGTTCTTATCAATGTTTTTCAACCGGGGAGTTTCAGCCTTCAGTGCACTCAGGATATCCAAAGCCTCTTTGTCCCTCCCCTCTTCCCCCAGTACCACGGCCAGATTTCCTGATGCTTCAGCATATCCGGGCCAGGTGACTAATGCAGATCTGTATTGAGATTCGGCGAGAGAGTTTTTTTTCTGCAAATGAAAAATATTACCCGCATTATACCTCAGGACTGAGATGATCTTCGGGGTGTTCAGGTTCCCGAGATCGTAATATTCGCTGTCAGCCACCGCGTATTTTTCCAGATACCAGCAGTCTGACATTATCGCCCCTTTTTTCATCATCTCAATATTGAATCTTGAAACAAAGTCATCGTATCTTACAAAGAAATGTCCAGGAACAACTACCCCGTAAAGGGGCAATCCGGTTTTTTCCCCGATGAGCAGATAAAGAAGCGAGATTCCGACACAGGATCCCCGCCTGTTTAAGTAAACAAGATGAGGAAAGAGATTTTCGAATTTATCTGCTTTACTGTCAAAAACGATGTTCCACTTCCGGAATATGATCTCATTCAGTTCCCGGATGATTTCCCGGGGGTCTTTACTTTCTGCGAGCATCCCCCGGATACGGTCTGCCGCACTGTCAAGCGCTGCGCTGAACCCATCCGGAGAATCCAGAGGGAAATCTTGAGAGATAGTTTTTAATTCAACGCGCAAAAGTTCAATTTGAGCGGATAATTTCAATTCATCCGTCATTTTCTGCTTTCCAGTAATTTTTATCTCCCGATTGTCTTTTCCACAATAGAGGAATGCCGCAAGTATCAAAGCGGGAATCAAACATACGGACCTGATCAAGATATGTATCCCCCCAGAGAGTATTTACAGACTACTCTTAGAACTCTCAGTCCGTAAGTAATCGGGTTCAGGTATGATTTTTCTCCGGCGTACCTGGTTGGAATCGCGGATTCGGCTATCGATAATCCCTTTGCTCTTGCAGATGCAATCACTTCAAGATCAAAATCAAAGCTTCCGCTGAGTTTTTCCAGAGGTATAGATTCGATAGCACGCCTGCTGTAGAGGAGAAATCCGCTGTGGTAATCGGTCATGCGAAGACCAAACACCAGATTCTCCAGCGCAGTAAGGCATTTTCCTGCGATAAATTTGTAAAGAGGCATTCCACCGGAAAGCGCAGTTCCAGAGGCAATTCTTGACCCCTGAAGAATATCAATTCCCTCATTCTGCATTTTATCGATGAATCCGGGAATAGATTCCGGCGGATACTGACCGTCTGCATGAACGCAGACCGCATAATCGCACCCGTCATCGAGGCACATTTTCAGCCCGGTTCTTACTGCCCACCCGTAACCTTTGTTGTTTTTAAAATGAACCGGTTTGATGGACAGATCATTTTTACCAAGCTGATCGATAACCGAAGCGGTATTGTCTGATGATCCGTCATTTATGATATAAACGGCATTAAGCTCCGGCCTGATACTTTGCGGAATCCTGTTTATTACTTTAACGATATGTTCCTCGGCATTAAAGGCAGGTATGAAAATTGAAATTTTTTTATTCAATTTCAAAGCCTACTTCTGAGACACCCTGTTTCCGTACTGATCAACATATGCTTTTATGGTTATCCTCAGGGAATCTGCCAGATTAGTCCCCGGGACCCACCTGAGCCTTTCACAGGCCTTGCGTATGTCCGGAAGGCGCCTGTCGGAGTCCTCATAACCCTGGCCGTAAAAGTCCACTGAGCTCACTTTCTGGATATCATAGAGCTTTCCTGAGAATTCCGGCCTCACTTCCTTGTATAATTTTATCATGAGACAAGCAAGGTCATTAATTGTGATTTCGTTTGAGGGGTTTCCGATGTTGAAGATTTCCCTCCGCGAGTCATCAGGCCTTCCGAGCACAGCCATAACGGCGTCTATAGCATCACCAATATATGTAAAGCATCTTCTGTTAACTCCACCGTCAACCAGTTTCAGCGGTTTATTGTTAAGAAGAGCGTCCATAAAACAGGCAAGCACCCTCGGTATTCCCTCTCCATCAACTCCGGGGATAAAATCCATCCTGGGGCCGATAAAGTTGAATGGTCGGAGAATAGTATAGTCGAGCCCCTTTTCAAACCCGTAAGCGTAAATCAGCCGCTCTATAATCTGCTTTGATGCGGCATAACTCCATCTCTGCACCCTTACCGGACCCATGATCAAGGGACTACTGTCCTCTCGTAATAGATCTTTTTCGCTGTCTCCAGGCTCCCCGGCTATCGATGAAACGGTTCTGCCATAAACCTCAGAGGTAGAAAAATAGATAAACCTGCTCTTTTGATCACAGCAGGCTTTTAAAAGCTCAAGATTACCTGAAATGTTCGATTCTATCACTTCCAGCGGCACAGTATTGTACAGTGATGGATTACAGAGAGCTGCAAGCGAGATTACTGTTCCACTTTTTTTGACACTCTCAAATACAGAGCTGTCGTGCATATCTGTTTTGTGGAAATCAAGTCGTTCATTGCCCAGAAGATGGTTTATTTTCCGAAAATCGATATCAAAACCGTGTACGATAAAATCAGTCGTGTCAAGGATTCTCTCCAGAAGGTGAGATCCGATAAAACCGCCGCAACCCACAATGGTTATCGTTTTGTCTCTGTTATAGCTCATTCTTTTATGTTTCTGGTTGTGTCAATTTGTGTAATTCGTGTAAATTGATAAAAATTCCTGCCCCCTGCTCATAACCCGAAGGACCACCTGAAAGTAAATGCCAGCAGATGGTCGGAATTGCCGTATAGAGTACGATCTTCTCCAAAAAACAGTTGTGCTACTGCAGAAAAATCAAGATTCTGAAAAACCGACCACTGTACACCGGGTGCAAAATAAAAAGAAAAATCATCGGGATTCATCGATGCCGCAAGACTCCCGGTCAGTAGAGGAGTGAATATATAAGAAGCCTCGGCAAACAACCCGAATCTGGACGGAAGAAGGTTTCTGGCACTTACATCACTGAAGATATTTGTAGAAAAAGGAATGTCTCCTCTGGTACCGTACCTGTTGTAGAGAGCCTCGCCATGCAGAAAAAGCGAATTGGGAAAAGTGTAATCGATTGATACTCCGGCCACAGTCTTTACATATTCATCTTTTTCATCACTGTCGAGCACTGGATAATAGAAGGACGCCTCACCCCTGAACCCTGCTCCGCCAATCTGACCGGCCCAGGAAAACCCCGCCGCGACATCGTTACCCGATAATCCGCCCTGAAACTGCAGATCGTAATTGAAGATATTGAAGCGGTACATGGCGGCAAGTGTCCTGTCTCTCTGCTTTTTGGCGGCCTGAAGAGCCAATTCTGCCACAGATGTTGCTCCTGTAAAGTACTGTATCCGCAAAGCATCGGCGCCAGGCCTCTCCTCATAATCAAAGTCAAGAAAATTATAGGTGTTGTACCAGTCGTTTGGATTCCAGATAAAATTAGTACCCCAGTTTATACGCTGCCTTCCCAGAGTAAAGATAAAATTTCCGGGTGAGAATCCCAGGTTGGCCCTGTCTATATCCCCAAAAAGCACGGATGGCCATGCATCGGTCAGGTCGACATATCCTCTGTCTGTTCCTGAAAGTATTCCCTCCCCGCCAAAGAGGCTGTCTGGAAAAAGACTGCTGCCGGAGAAAAGTCTCAACCTCCCCGCGGCTTCTACACTCATAACATCAACCGGGTACCATTTCGTGTTTACACGGAAATGCACCACATTGAATGCATCGGTTTCACCACCATCAGAAGGGAATTGGAAAAACGGGAGCTCTTTCACATAACCCCCGAATTCGGTGTTTGTCCCGGAGGGAAACCACGCCGGAAGAGCGGCAGACACCCTTACAGTCTCGAAAAATAAAATTGCCAGAAGAAAAAGAAACTTACCTTTTTTCATCTGCAGTTATCTTCCCGTCTTGTAAAGTTATTACCCTGCGGGCCCTTTTAATGACCCGTTCATCATGAGTGGAAAAGACAAAGGTTGTTCCGGTTTTACTGTTCAGCTCTGCCATCATATCAAGCAGGTTCTCGGCGGAATGAGAATCAAGATTAGCCGTAGGCTCATCTGCAAGGATAAATTTCGGTTTGGAGGCTATAGCGCGCGCTACAGCTACTCTCTGCTGCTCTCCGCCGGAAAGCTGAACCGGGCGGTGATCCGCTCTTCCGCTCAATCCCACCGCGTCAAGAAGTTCCGTTGCCCGTCTGCGCCGCTCAGACCAGCTTCTCTTCTGAAGAAGCATGATAAATTCAATATTTTCTACGGCAGTCAGGACAGGGATCAGATTATAAGCCTGAAAAACAAACCCGATATTGTTAAGCCTGAACTCGATAAGCTTACTGCTTGACAGAGTGTCGAGACTGATCCCGTCAATGATCACCTTGCCGGCACTGGGTGAATCAAGCCCGCCCAGAAGGTGCAGAAGGGTGCTTTTCCCTGATCCTGACGGGCCTACGATTGCGGTAAACTCACCGGACCCGATATCAAGGTTTACATCGGTCAATGCCTGCACCGGAACCTCAGATTCATGGTAGACTTTGCTCAATCCGACAGTTTTTATTACGGTCATATAAAAAGACCACCTTTCACATTCTGATAGCCTCAGCCGGTTTCAGCCGCAGCGCTTTCAGAGCGGGATATACAGCAGCCAGTACGGCTGTTATTATGACCATTACGGTTAAAATCATGTACATGCTCCAGGGTAAAACAGGATAAAGGATCTCACTTATTCCAAACTCCTGCAGTCCCTTTGCGAAATAGGACAGGTTTATTCCGGTATTGGAAAGAATAAACATGAGAGATGCTGTAAAAAGCATACCTACAACGGCCCCTGTCAGAGACAGGGCAACAGTCTCAAGCACTATCATCCAGAATACAGCCCCCCGGCTCATCCCTACCGATATCAGCATACCAAGCTCCCTCCTGCGCTCAAGCACAACCATCAGCATGGTATTTACAATACCGAAAGCTAATGCAAGCAGGATTACTGCCATAAAAATGTAAAGAGTAGAGCCCATTATCTCAGACATGTATTCCAGCTCGGGAGCCAGGGTCTTCCAGGTATCAATTTTCATCTGTGATGCCAACGTCTTTACTTGCGTCAGCGCACTGTCCAGAGCATCAGATTTATTCAAAAGGACTGCAATTTCCTGATATACGGAATCGGATTCCAGCAGCCCCCAGATATCCTTATTTTTAACATATACATTTCCCTTGTCATACTCTGAGGAGACGGTCTTGAAAAGGCCCTCCACCCTGAAAGCCCCGCCGGTTATTTCGCCGGAATCATTCTGAAATGTAAGGACAATTTTTGACCCGAGCCTGACATCAAGTATTTCGGCAAGTTTTTCCCCTATCAGGACAGGATTTCTGGCGTTCGATTCAAAATATGTGCCTTGTGTTATGGATTGATAGATATCAGAAATACCAGACTCACTGGCCGGATCGACACCAAAAACCTGCACTCCAGTAGCGGTTACCGGTGATGCGGCCATGGCTGTAATCACAACTCTGGGAGAGACCGACTTAACATTCTTGATTACCTTAATTTTTCCTGACAATGTGAAAGCATCAGGAATTATGAAATTAATGTCGCGGTCCTTTGCAAACTCAGGGTGATGAATCTGGATATGAGAGGTCTGGGTGAGTATGGCGGATTTAATCATCTGGTCAGCCATGCCATAGTTGACAGCAGAAGAGATAAGCCCCCCGGAAAGCCCCAGAGCTATAGCAGTCATGATAATCAGGCTGCGTGTCCTGTTACGCCAGAGATTTTTCCAGGCTAATGAAAAAAACATTCCCTCTCCTTGCCTTCAGGCCCGTAGTACATCTGAAACTTTGATCCTGGATATGGACCATAAAGGATATATGGCAGCTATAAGAGAAATGACCAGCACGATAATTGTCTGATTAATAAACAGTGATGGTTCGACCAGAAAGGGAATTACCGGCTCCCATCCGTACCTCATTATTGCCTCTGCGGCATCTCCGGTCAGTTTGACCGGATGCCCTCTCATGTAAAGAAGAATCGGTATTGAGACCAGCATGCCGGCAACAGAACCCATGAGCCCGATAAAAAGTGTCTCGATAAAAATCATCAGGTTGAGCCGCCATCTCTTCATGCCTATGGAGATCAGAACTCCAAATTCCCGTCTGCGCTCCGCCGACATCATCATCACCGTTCCAAATATTCCAAACCCTATCACAAGGTAGAGAATACCCAGCATGATGATCCCTCCGGCATTGTCAATCTCAATAGACTGCACAAGCTCAGGAAGAATCTCGCGCCAGTTAAGTACAACGTAAGGGCCTTTGAAAATTTCCCTGATTGAAGCCTCTACTGTTCCGAGGTTGTCCGGATCATCAATCATCAATGCCAGCGATGTCACCATCCCTGGCATTGCAAAAAACCACTGTGCCACATCTAAAGACATATAGACTATATTTGCATTAAGTTCCGGGATGGGAAGCTCAACGATGCCAGTTACTGGAAAAATTCCGGCAGCACTCACTCCGTGATAACCCTGGCTCAGAAGCACCAGACTGTCATTCACTTTTACAGATAAATACTCTGCCAGCTTTGCCCCTATAAGCACTCCCGGCGACTTGCCTGACAGGTATTTGCCACTCTTAACTCTTGAGGAAAGGCCGTTCATGCGGTCTTCTCCGGCAGGATCTATTGCTGTGACTGCTACGCCCCTGGAGTTCTGCCCCGAGGAGGCAAGCGCAAATGATTCAATCCTGGGTACCGCACCGGTAACATGCTTTATAGTGAGGGTTTTGGAGATCTGGAAGCTGTCAAGTTCCATGCTGTTTTCAAGAGATCTTTTTTCTTGAAATTCGGGTCCCTGGACCTGGATAAAACCGGTATGGAGCTTTAACGTGGTACGGATCATATGCTCATAGGTGCCATACTGCATCGAGCGGGTAAAAAGCACAAGTAAAACCGCAAAGAAAACCGAAGCGGTAGTGATGAGTGTGCGATGAGGGTTCCGCCACAGATTGCGGAAAGCCATAATCAGGTACATTGACATCGGATTACCTGACCTGTTTTAGATTCTGGAGCGAGAAAAAAGAGTTCTCTATCGGGGCATCAAATTCCACATCCTGATATTCCATTATTGTAGCGTTTCCCTTTTTATCTGCCGGAACCATTTCCAGTCTGGCAGGTATTTTTCTTCCACCCATCTCTTTAATATCGGAAAGGGTCATGGTATTTATAAGTAAACCGGTTTCATCATAGAAAAAAGCTTTGCGCTGTATGAAATCCTCCCTGCCGATCCAGGACTCAACCCTCCCCCACACCACCGGAGCATCGGGTTTAGGAATCATCTCTATTCTGTACACATTCGTACCGTCAACAGTTGTATCGGAAAGCAGTTTGTGGTCATAGTCATTCACCACTGAAGCCTCCCTGACAAGGTCATCATTGGTGAAGTCAGAACCCATCCATGACTGCCCCATCATTGAGGGAGGAATTTTTATGGTCCGGTTTATCGAAGGAACCCACTGCCAGACCTCGTTACCCCTTTTAAGAAATGCGGTTCCCTTGTCCCGTGGCGGAGAAGTGACCAGAATGAGTTCATAATCATCACCTTTGCTCCAGGTTTTCATAGAAAGTTCGCGAGACCACTCCGGACGCACTATTCTCATTGTGAACGTAGCCCTGCTGGATTTTCCACGCAGTATGTTATCGGCTTTTTCGACTATCTCTTTTGCAGTCTGTGCTGAAATGGAAAGAACAAACAGGAAGAGAAATAAGAGGCCTGAGATTTTTACCTTCATTTTGGTACCCCGCCGGCTTTGATTGCTTCTGTTTAATAAAAGAGCTATTTTTCAGCTTACTCTCAGGAAAGGTGTGCAGTTTTTAAGAATATATGTTATGAAAAAGAAGTCATCTAATTTAGTCCTGCGAATTCTGAAAATCTTTTTTACGGTTGTTATCATTTTATTGGTCACCTATTCCGTGCTGTTTTCTCTTGCCGGTACCGCAGCCATCATTATCGGCTATCAATTAATAACGAAACCGATAAAAGAAGTAAAGGCATTGAAGACAACAAATCCGACAGAAACCGCCTTTATGAAACAATACAAAGAAGAGCTTGTGCGTGAAAGCGGTTCTGACACACTGAAACATATCTTTGTTCCCCTGGATTCCATTTCCAAAAATCTCAGAAGCTCCGTTATCGCATCTGAAGATGACGGCTTTTACACTCACCCGGGGATCGATCTTGAAGCGATGATTCAGGCCGCTGCTTACAACCGCACTCAGGGAGAGGTCAAGCGGGGCGCAAGCACGATTACCCAGCAGATGGCAAAGAATCTGTTCCTGAGCAAAGAGAGAAGCTTTAAGAGAAAGATAAAAGAACTTGCTTATGCCATGCTGATGG
>Ga0123335_1001658_pt1 | contig 35400 bp, 31 predicted proteins | sample BiotimSIPDNA_2_FD_89707 | JGI IMG/M metagenome (GOLD analysis project Ga0123335, IMG submission 89707) | Anaerobic biogas reactor microbial communites from Washington, USA - Biogas_R2 time_0 SIP DNA | ecosystem: Engineered > Bioreactor > Anaerobic > Unclassified | place: Washington, USA... | reverse complement strand
GTCAATTCCCGTTTCATTGACTGCCTAATCAATATTCTCTCAACCTGAGATTTTTTGGGTGTTAATAACCACCACCCTTAGTTTAGTGCGGCCCGAAAGTAGAAGTATTCATAACAATGACAACCAAGAGCTTTGCCACAATAATAAAGAATCCGCCCCTACAATTCGTTCACTCGGACACGGTCACATCCTCGCCAAAAAAATCTGTGTCAATCTGTGTTAATCTGTGGCAATAGTTTCCGTCTCCCCCGTAACCACGGTTTCCCCCGCCTCTTTGGCAGCTTTGCGCTTTTTCAGCTTCCGGCCCCAGTCATCGAATATGCTGTAAACCACCGGTACCAGCACCAGGGTGATTACAGTCGAAACCAACAATCCGCCGATAATGACAATAGCCAGCGGGGCCTCAGACTCGCCGCCCTCACCCAGACCCAGCGACATGGGGGCCATGGCCAGGATGGTGGCAAATGCGGTCATCAGGATCGGACGCAGCCTTACCCGGCCGGCTTCGACAATCGCGGCATTCCTCTCCATGCCGCCGTGGCGGAGCTGCTGCAGGTAATCGATCAGAACTATAGCATTGGCCACCACGATACCAATCAACATGATGACGCCAATGAAAGCGTTGACGCTGAAACTGTTACCGGTCAGCAATAGACTCAGCACTACACCGATAAAGGCCGTGGGTACAGAAAACATAATTATGAAAGGTATAAAGAATGATTCATATAAAACCGCCATGACGGCATAGACCAGGATAATGGCCAGAAGCATAGCAGTGGCCAGGCTCATGAAGCTCTCGATCATGTCCTCATTCTGTCCGCCGTACTGGATGCTGTAACCGGCCGGCAGGTTCATGCCTCCTACCCGGGCCTGGATATCCTTCATGACCGAGTTGAGATCGCGGTTCAAGAGGTAGGCGTCTACTTCCGCTTCTCGCTGGCGGTTGACCCGGTTGATCTGCATGGGGCCAGGGGCGATTACAAAATCCGCCACCTGGGACAGTTTGATCACCGACCCTCTGCCGGTATTTATACTGATATTCTCCAGGTAACCGATGCTGTCATGACCTTCCTTAATATAGCGAACCCTTACATCCACTTCCGTACCGCCCGACTTATAGCGAGTGGCCACCGTTCCATTGACCGCCGTCTTAACCTCGTTCGCGATCTGGGCTGGGCTCAAGCCATAGGTTGCCGCCCGGCGCCGGTCGATCTTCACCTGGATTTCCGGGTTGCCATCTTTCAAGGTGGAGGTTACTTCGCGGGTACCGGGTATAGTCCGTACTATATCCTCAACCTGCTTGGACAACTGCTTAAGCACTGTCAGGTCATCACCCCGGACCCGAATCATAACCGGGGCCGTACTGCCACCCATTCCCGACGTCATGTCGGTGACATTGACCTTGATCCGGGCACCTGGAATACTAGCCACCTTGTTTCTGATCTCTTCGGCTACCGTGTCGACACTGCGCTCCCGCTCGGTACGGGAAGGCAGCTTCACATAGATAGTAGCTTTCTCCGATTGGGTACCGCTGGTCAGTGACATATTATTATCGGCTCCGATACTGCAGAAGATGGTATCTACCTCGGGAACCTGCTGTAAATCTTTTTCGATTATATTTACTATACGATTGGTATCACTGAGCGGGTTACCCTTATCCGCTTCGACACTGATGGAGATCTCACCCGAATCCATGGCGGGCATAAACTCCGCTCCAATGAATGGGACCAGACAGGAAGCTCCTATCATCAGCAGGGTAACAACCCCTATGACTGTCCTGCGGTGGGATAATGACCACTCCAGCCAAGTCTTATAGTATTCGCCCAGGTTGTCCATCCACTGGCCATAACGGTCAACCACGGCTCCGATACGCCCTTTCGAGGTCTCCGCCCGGCTCATCGCCTTGTCGGTCAGCATACGCGAAGACATCAAAGGCACCACCGTAAGGGAAACAAGCAGGGAGCAAAGGATAGCGAAGCTCACTGTCACCGCCATCGGTTTGAATATGACCGAGGCGATACCTTCAGTAACGAACATTACCGGCAGGAAAACCGCCAGTATGGTCATGGTGGAGGCTACGACCGCATTCCCCACCTGGCTCGCTCCGGTGATAGCCGCCTCGATGGGCGAAAGCCCCAGGAGTCTATGCCGGTAGATATTTTCAAATACCACTATGGAATCGTCTACCATGCGCCCGACGCCCAGAGCCAGACCACCCAGGGTAATAACGTTCAAGGTGTCATTATTATAATACATCAAGATAAATGTAGTGATTATCGACAGTGGAATAGCGGTAAAAATGATGAGGGTACTGCGGCCATTACGCAGGAAGAGGAATAGGATGAGCATGGCCAGCAAAGCACCCTCGATCAGGGTACGCTGGACCGAAACCAGGGTCTGGTTTATGTAGGTGGACTGGTCCATGACGATATCTACATCGAGATCCTGTCCCATTTCCTTTTCAATAGCTTCCATTTCAGCCGTGATAGATTCGCAGGCCTTAACCGTATTGGCGTCGCTCTGCTTCTGGCAGTGAATACCTACCGCTACCCCACCGTTTAGGCGGGTTATCTGGGTATCATCCACATATCCATCAGTAAGGACAGCGATATCTCCCAACAGCAGGGTAGCCCCGGTGCTGGTAGTTATGGCTACGTCCTTAATGTCTTCGACGGTTTGGAACTCTTGCAGATTGCGCAGGAAATATTCTCTCCCGCCGCTCTTCACCTGACCACTCGACATATTGAAGTTTTCCGCCGCCAGGGCCTGCGTGATCTGGGATATAGAAAGCCCGTTAGCCTCCAATTTGACCGGGTCCAGTTCTACCTTGATCTCCCGGGTTAACCCGCCGGTGATACTGACGGAAGCCACTTCAGGTATTCGTTCCAGCCTGGGTTTTATCTCATCTTCTGCGATACGCTGCAGCTGGGACATGCTGGTATTGCCTTTGGCCTGGATGCCCATCTGCACTATCGGCATCAGGTTGACATCCATCTTTAAGACCATCGGTTTGTCCACACCGTCTGGCAGGTACTTTTCCACCATGCTGGTCTTCTCGCGGATGTCGTTGATAGAGTTGCTCATGTCCGTGCCCCAGTTGAAACTGATCAGGATCATAGAATTACCAGGTGTGGAATAGGAGGCAATCTCCTTAACCCCGGATAGGGAGTTCAGCTGCCCTTCCAGCATCTTGGTCACCTGTTCCACTTCCTCGGGGCCAGCGCCGGTATAGCTAGTCATTACCGCCGCATAGGGCAGTTTCATATCAGGATATAAGGCCAGCGGTAATTTTGAGAAGGTGAAAAAACCCAGTATCAGTATTACCGAGACCAGGATGGTCATGGTCACCGGCCGCTTGATGGAAAACCTGATAATACCCATTACTTAACCTCCCCGGAAATCACTTTCACCAGGGTGTTCTTATTGACCAGGGTATTGCCCTTGGTTATTACCTTTTCACCCGCCTTCAGTCCGGAGGTGATTTCTGCGTACTGGTCATTTCTTACGCCCAGCTTCACTTCCCGCTCCTGAGCGCGGCTGTTCTTATCGACGATAAATACTACATTGGTATTATCCCGGGGAATAACTGCCTGCACCGGGACTGCCAATACTTTGTTCTTAGCTTCGGTATAGACTACCACCTCGGCGTACATACCGGATTTTATCTTTCCGTCTTTATTGTCCAATACTACTTTGACCCGGTAATTCCGCTTCACCGGATCCGGCATCATGGCCACGGTCGCTACCTTGCCCTTGAAGGGCTTGGCGCTGACCGGCCGTACATAAACCTCCACCCCGCTGCCAGCTTTTATATAGCTGATATCATTCTCGCTGACCATAACATCGGTCTCCAGGGTAGTGGTATCGCTCACCGATGCTGCTACACTGGTCGCTGCCGCCATGTCACCCAGAGCCAGATTGATACTGCCTACCACTCCATTTATCGGTGAGGTTATATTGCAGTGGGCCGCTGCGATCTGTACATCCTCCAGCTGTGCCTGGCTCAGAGCCACACTGGCATCAGCCGTACCGGCTATTGCTCCGTCATAAGCGGCCTGCATGGCTTCCATATCCTGTTTGGATACCGCACCTTGCTCATATAGTTGTTTGGTTCGCTCGTATTTGGCTTTCAATGCCTCCAAGTTAGCATCGGAAATCCTCTTACCAGCCAAAGCAGCAGCCAGTCCAGCTTCTGCCTGTTTGAGCTTTGCCTGGTAGTCACTACTGTCCAGAGTGACCAGTGTCTGACCAACGCTGACCTGATCTCCCGGTTGGGCCATTATTCCAGTAACCCGCAGGGGTGAGGCGATCTTCGGATATATGTACACTTCATTGGTGCCTCGCAGCGAGCCTCCATACCTCAAGGCCTGAGCCATGTCCAATTTTTGGGCTGTAGCCGCAATAATACTGAAAGCAGACTCCTTGACCTTCTCTTCCTCTTTACTGCAGCCAGATACCATTAAAGATAGAACTAATATCCCGAGCAACAAAATGCTGAGCACCTTAAAATGCCTCTGGTGTGTCCTGTATCCCGTTTGCTTCATCCCGTTCCCGTTCACAATATTCCCTCCCGATGCTAATTGTCCGCTGTTATACCAACCGGCCTAAACCCGACCGACCGGTTGGTCAGTTTATATGAGAATTATAACCAGAAGTCTGTATGTGGTCAATAGCGTGGTGAAAAAATGGCCCTGCGGGCTAGCCCATTAAATCGTCATTGTTGCGAGAACGGGGGAAGATTGCTTCGCTGCGCTCGCAATGACACAATACAGGATTGCCGCCCCGCCCTGTCATTACTGCGAAAACTCCGAACCTATCATTGCGAGGAGCGTAAGCGACGCGGCAATCTATCCCTAGTCATATCGTTTTGGATTAGATTGCTTCGCTACGCTCGCAATGACACTTCGACTGCAGTGTATTACTTGCCTATCTTAACCGTGGCCAGCAGGCCTTGTTCCAGTCTGTGACCGTCATTAAAGCGCAGGAAGGTATTGTCGACTACCAGCCAGTACTCTCCACTGTCTGGTTTTTTAACTGCTTGCATAGTTACTTTGCTGTTGCTGCTGGTAAATTGGACTGGTATGCGTTTTCCAGTGATCGCATTAATCAATTGGATATTGGAATTGTTGAGGTAGCTGGTTTTGACACCCGCAAGAAAATCAAGGGCAAGGCCTTCTGGTTGCATCTTATATTCATACGCACCCTGGTACTTGTGGTCAGGGTAAAAGAACACCCATCCATTTTTGCGTTGTTCGTCGGAGAGTTCAGTCCATCCATTCTTAGCGTTACCCTGGTAGATATCATATCCGGTGCAACCCCGGATGATCTCATTCCAAGCCGGCCAAAACGCACTGTTGCGGGCCATGACCGGGTCTACGGTAATGGAAAAGCTGTCGGTATCGATCCTGATCAGATTGCCACTACCGGAATCGGAGGTGTTATGCAACAGCAATTCCGCTGCCTTTATAGCCTGATCATCGCTAACCTCAATATCAGGTTTTATCCCGATCTGGTTTATAGGCTTATCCAGGGGAGAATAAAAACGGGCAACGGTAAATTTCAGGCGATCTCCGTTATCCAACTCGAAGATCTGCTGCACCGTACCCTTACCATAGGTAGTATGCCCCAGTATGAGCGCACGTTGATGGTCCTTCATAGCTGCAGTGACGATCTCAGCAGCACTGGCACTGTTCTCATTCACCAGCAGCACCAAAGGGCCTTCCACATATTGATCATCTAATGATCCGTTCAAGACCTCTATATTATTGCGCTCTTTAACGATAGCAGTCTCGCCCTCGCCGATAAAGAAGCCGGCTACCTGTAACCCGGTTTCCAGGAAGCCCCCCGGATTGTCTCTCAAATCAAGTATCCAGCTCTGGGCCTGCTTGTTCTTCAATTCGCTAATGGCGGAACTCATCTCCGCGGCACTGCGGGAACCAAACTCATAGAGCTCAATTACGGCCACTTCCTTATTGAGCATTTCACCTTCCACACTGGGAAGGTCTATCTGCTTCCTGATCACCTTGCAATCGATCAGCTGGCCGTCACGCTTGATAGTTAAAACCACGGCGGTGCCTGCCGGTCCCTTGATATAGCCGGCCACCTGTTCTTTGGTCAATCCGGCCAGGGGATGGCTGCCAGCCTTCACTATAAGATCCCCCACCTTCAAGCCCACTTCTTCGGCGGGAGACCCAGACACCAGGGCCATGACCTCAACCCCGTCCTTAACCGGATTGAAATAAACCCCTACACCGGTGAAAGTTCCGTTAAGCTGGTCCAATTCCTGTTGGAATTCTTCCTTAATGTAGTACTTGGCATAGGGGTCACCAAGAGACTTGAGCATCTCACTGACCGTTTTAGCGGTCATTACCTTTTCCGGTACCGGATCAACATAATTTGTTTTGACGATCCGGTGTATTTCACCCATATCAGGCTGTTCGGCCAGTACTGGGCACACCGAGATCAAGCCAAGTGCCAAAATTATGAGAACACAGCTTAGCATTCTTTTTCTAACTGCCATACTTCCCTCCAAATCCCCATACTTAGTTCTGCCTAGCGACATTCAAATAACAAGCTGACACCTGGTACAACTTTACCAGGTGTCAGCATTATTGGACCTTGATATAACATAGCAACAAAGACATTCTAATTTGATGCTGAGGCAACATAGGCCCATGGTTTCTCGAATGCCATTTCCAGATATTCATGATTATTTATGGTGCTATTCAGAGTTCTCTGGTAATCAGCCAAAAGCAGTTCTGCTGACATAACATCATACTTAGTGGCCATTCCCAAATCGAACATAATCCGTTTTACCCGGACTGTTTCAGTCTGAGCCTTGACCTGCTGGCTGTAAATATCATAGGCGGCTTCTGATTGTTCAATGCCGTTGTACAGGCCATTGATCAGATCACGCATCTGGGTCCGGGTATCTGATGCAGTCAATTCAGCCTTCTTAGTATCAATTATTTGTGCTTCATACGGGGTGTTGCTGGCAGCATTCCACAAACTGGCCTGTAAATTGGCCAATTTTGCGCTTTGCTCCGCCAGCCATACCGTGGGGCACTGGTCCAGAATCCCGGATATCTTGGCGTCCGCGCTAGCTAATTTCAAGGCGCTATATGCTGGTTTTTCAGATAAGACCGGGCGCGAAGCGATCGGCAATCCCAACAGGCTATTGAAGGTCAAATAGGCCTTGTCCAGTGCCAGGTTGGCTCTATCCAACCCGGCTTTGGCCGCCTGATAACTGGCCTGGTAACCAATTAGTTGAGAAGAACTTACTATGCCCAGGTCGTATGAGATTCGGTTATTGTTATATTGCATGAGGGTGGTGGCAACGTTTTGTTTAGCATATTCCTGGTCGGCTATCGCATTCAAGAGACTGTTATAATCCCTGACGGCAGTGAGCACTACTCGGTCTTCTTCAACGGTCTTGGTTTTTACTGCCATTCTGGCACTTATGCTGGCGGAAACGGCACCGGTATAATAGGCATCCGCAGTAGGAGAATTACTGGGCGATGTCGGTATGTAAATAACTTTCAGGTCGGCAGCTTCCTGCACCTCATTAGCCCTTTCAACATTATAATCGGCAGTTTTTAGTGCAGTACTATTCTTCAGCGCCATGTTAACCGCCTGATTTACATCCAGAGTCAGGTTTTGGTCAGTGCTTCCGGCAGGTTGACCGGCATAGGCCGCCGGAGTTAAGGTAAGTAATATTAGCAATGTCGACACTATTATTCTCTTTAACATATTAATCATTCCCCACTATTATTAGCTTTTCCATTATTGTACTAGTATCTGACCAGCCGGTCAACTTAATATTCACTGAAAATTAGAAGAGCCCCGGGTCAAAAGACCCGGGGCTTTTTAGTTTGGTTTAAAGAACTATTTGGAGATCAGAACGGTCTGGCTGCCCGGATCCCAACCAACTACGAAGCCTAAGCCTTCTGCTACATAACGAGCAGGCAGCATGGTGCGGCCGTTGGAGATTTCAGGAGCTACGTCCATGGTCTGAGCTTCGCCATTGACAGTGATGGTGGTGCTGCCAATGGTCAGTTCGACTACATTGTCACCCTTGGTCATGGTAACTTTCTGAGTAGCATCGTCCCAAACGATTTCGGCATCGCTCAGGCCCAGAGCATAACCCAAGAAGCGGATCGGTACATAGGTGCGGCCAGCCTTGATATAAGGAGCAGCATCCATGACCTTGGCAACGCCGTTCACTTCATAGATGTTGGAGCTGATCTTGAACTGGCCTACTGCAGCGCCAACAGTTCCCTGATCGGGAGCCGGGGTGATGATGTTGGCAGCGATGACTTTGGCAGCAGTTCTTCTGTTGGTAATTGCAGACTGATCCAGAGCAGTTCCGCGAACGATCAGTTCCATGTCACCCTCGGGAACAGTGCGGTCTACGGTGAATTTGATATCAGAGATAACGATCTTGGAGATCTTGGTTCCCTGAGTACGAATCGGGATCTTCAACTCATGTTTGTTGTCGGCAATAACTACGGCAGTGCCGCGGGTAATAGTGCCCAGAGTCAGATCGCCTTCAGTTACCTTAACGGTAGGCATGGTAGCCCAGATAACGCCTAATGGAGCAGCTATATCGAGTTCAGCAGTTGCTCCAGCGTTGTCAGACTGGATAGCTTCAATAAAGTTCTCAGTGATGGTGATGTCGCCAGCAGACTGGTTCTGAACACCTATCTTGAGGTCTTTCTTATCAGCAGAAGCAGTAATCGGAGCTACAGCATTGGCAACAGTAATCTTTTCGTTGATGCCGGCGCTGCCTGCGAACTGGATCTCTATGGGGCCGGTGAAATCAACAGCAACATCGATTTCAGCATTTTCCATCCATGCTTCGCCCTTGGTGGCGTTAGCAGTGATAGTACCGGTTACTTTGGCCGCATTAGTCGGGCTAATGGCAAAGTTGGCGATAGACAAGGTTCCAGCGCCATTCTTGGCGGCAAAGGTCGGAGCAGCATTCCATTCGCAGCCGTCGGGCAGGGTCATGGATACGCTACGGCCATTGGTCAGGCTGGTGGCAACATTTTCTTTCATGATAACCTTGGAAATTTCCTGCTCCTTCAAGCCGGCAACAACCTTGGTTTCGGGTTTATCGACAGTGATGGCATAGCCATAGTCCACATAAGTACCAAGCTTGACTTCGCTCATGTTGGAGGCTACGTTGCCGGTAATGGTGGCAACAACATCGCCAAATGCAGCTTCATCAACATTGACATCAACAGCGGTAACCAGGGTAAAGGTATGTGCAATTGCAGGAGCAGAGGCTGCAGTTCTGGTAACCTTCATGGTTCTATTGCTGTCCTCGAAGGTAATGGTAAATGCATCAGTAACCAGCGCGCTGCTACCGGGGAAGTAACGAATGAGACTTCCAACATCCCAAGTAAAGCCCTTGGGCAGTTTTAATTTCATGTAGTCGTTTACGGCCCAAGCGTCAGCCGAATCTTCTCTGACATGGATCGGAATGTTGGTACCAGCAAGAGTGGTAGCATTCCATCCGGCATCTCCCCAGGTCATAGGATCAGTTCTCAGAACATCTACAGCACCAGCGGTGGTCTTACCAACAGCAACTATAGAGTCGGAGAAGTCACCCTGTAATTTAATGATAGTGGCGTTGATGGTGGCATCTGCACCACTGGGAACATAGGTATTGCTGAGAGAAATAGCGAATTTAGCATCAGCATATGCTCCATCAGAATAAATATTCAACTGCAACTGGTTGTTGCTTAATGAGAACATCTGAGCTTCAATGTTGGCAGCACCGGTACCATAAGCAGCCGGGTAAGCATTTTCGTTATAAGTCGGCGCGGCGACAGTCCACATTTTATTAAGTAACGCGGCCTGGTCGGTACCGGGTGCAACAGCGACAGCACTGTTAACAATAAAGTCTTGTGGCAGCTTGATAACTGCTCTATGATAACCCTGGCTGATAACTCCAAAATCCAGGATTATGCTGCCCAAGGTCTGTCCGGCAGCCTTTGAGACTGTGGGGGTTCCAGAAGCAGATGCAGTAACAGCCAGAGCTGCCTGCGGAGCTACAAACACCGGTGCTAACAGTGCCAGGCACAAGCACAGGGTCATAACTATAGTTAAACTTTTATGCCTCTTTAGCATTCAATTTCCTCCTTAAAATAATAATGAATATTGTCTTTAGGTGATCAGCATTATGCTAAAACTGGTTAAGTAAAGTATTCCCCCCCATCGGAAACGATTTTTAGATGCTCAAGGCCATGACTAACATAGCCTTATCTTTTTATGTGGACGTTTATTGGGCGGGTTTTGTTCCGAATATTTGTGTTTTGACTAAATTCCCTAGAATAAGCAACCAGTTTATACCGATTTTTTTAATACTGCCATTGCATTTTGCAGTTATCCCATCATAAATTTTTGATTGGATCTGTCAAGTCCGGAACATATACGTTCCGGTGACAACTCCAGAGGAGCTTTTCCCCAAGTCTTTCTAAAAAGCATACTGTTCAATACAAACAAAGGGAGGCTGTCCCAAAAGGGGCACCTCCCTCGATCATACTTTGTATATAACCATACAAAAATTCCAGGAATAAAAAAGCCTTATTTAATGGTTAGGTTTGCTGTGGCAGAATCCCATGTATAATCTATAACTTTCTGATTTTTCAGGCTGTATAAGGAAACCAATACAAAACCGTCTTTGTTAATAGTATTTATAGGAACAGTTCGTTTTCCGATAGCTATTTCCTTGGTGAGTGACATATAGGTTACATTATTCCATGGCGGGACATATTTGTAACGCAGCATTTCAACAACATTGCGGTATTCCATGTATAGTATGCCATCCTCGTACCAGTACGGCCAAGTAGTCGAATCACCATTAAACTTCATTAATTTTAACTGAGGCTGGGTCTGGTATGTAATACTAACCGTGTTGGTTTGCGGCAGCCACTTTACATCCGCGCCGAAGTTCTCAGAAATCACTCTCACGGGTACTAGTACACGCCCATTGAGCATCTGCGGCGGTGTATCTGTCGATATAGTTTTACCATTGATAACTATGGAAATGTTGCTGGACGCTGTGGAAACCACAGCAAACAAGGTTATCATCAGCGCCGCTACCAAACATGATGCAATAATTTTCTTCAAATCGATCCCTCCATCATAATAATAGGTATTATAAACCGATAATGGGTTATAAATATTAATTATCCTTTATGATAAATACATCACCTCTTTAGATGCTATTGTTGATCCAAAAGCTGATGAGCCTGTAGAAGGTATCCCTTGGAATAATCGCTAAGCCCATTCAACCTCATAGTGTTATTGGGGTCTATTATCTTTTTCTGCTTTTCGACCATGCTTTCCACCTTTATCAACTCTGTGGCCATTTCCCGGGCTTTATTATCATTATTATTGTTCTTATAGAATTCCATACCTTTCCCAAGGGCCTGTGCATATAGGTCATATCCGAAGGCATCATAGGGATTAGTCTTTATGGCATATCTTGAAACCTTCAACATCCTGTCCAGGTTGCCTAAATTACTGATGCTTTTGATCAGAATGTTGTCTAAATCTGTATCGTATGGCCTCAATTCAAGAGCCTGGTCAATCAGATCTATGGTCTTTTGATAAATCTGGTTGGCAGCCATCGGGTCACTACCGGATAACGCCTTCCATTGCATAGAATAGGCATAAGACAATTTGGCTTTGTAGTTGGCATTGAGGCTGTCATAGCCGACCGCTTTCTCATAACCTCTCAGTGCCAAATCAAACTCACTGTTGACGGCGGCAGCATCCTTCGCCTTAGCCATGGCAACCATTGCATTATCGGCCTTCTCTGCGCTAAAGGCAGCAATTGCATAGGATGTACCGGCTATTAACATTACCAGGGAAATAACGATTGCCAACCCCCCGTTGAATATGATCCTGGAACGGTTCAACTGAGCGGCTTTTGTTGGGTCGGTTATCCGGCCAGCTGAATCGACCAAAGCAAATAGTACCCATAGCAGGATACACATGGACCCCAGGGACAAATCAAAATCTATCGCGGCGTGCAAGCCCATAACTGTAGCTCCGCAAAACGTTACCCATATTAATATCCAACGTTCATTAGTTTCGGCGCCAGAGGCGGCAATCAACTGCCGGCGGATGCGGACCACCGTCCAGATCATAAGCAACCAAATACTCAAAAAGGCGATCAGTCCGATAGTCCCGGCTTCGATCCATACCTGCAAAAAATGATTGTGGACCTCTGTCGCCCAGAACATTTTATCCTGATATTGATGATAAAGAGCATTCCATCCTCCAGCACCGGCCCCAACTATAGGATGATCCTTTACTATGGCCATGCCCCATCGCATCATATCATAACGGATCACGTAACTACTGTTACTACTGTTGCTGATACCTTTGATTTCATCACTTATACTAGTCCCTGCCGGGTTTTTAAGACTTGTGAATACATTGTTGCCTTTAACCAGTATGTGCTGACCGTTCGTGCTTAGATAATGATATCCGAACGATACGATCAAAAGTACAATTACTCCACTTATTAACATCGGCAGTGCTTTTGACTTGGTTTTCAGATAGGCCATTCCCTTCAAAAAAGCCAGTCCTAATCCTAAAAGTACTATTCCTATCAATAACGAAACAAGGGCTCGACCGTGTTGGTTGGTTGTGATCGCGGGATAAAACCAGGTGTATGTAGCAACCGCAGCCAACAATATGATCCCGAAGTTGTAAGCTGTTTTTAACCTGATGTTGGCTGGCATACCCACTAACAACAACAATGCACCAGCTGCCAGGATCAACCATGCCCCTTTAGACAGGGTACAGAAAACGACCAGCAACATGATATACCCAATAATCAATAATACAATTTTCTGGTATAGCTTTTTCTGAAGGTTCAACAGGGCCAAGGCAATTAATATCAGAACACTGAGATAGTTAGCGGTAGCATTTGGGTATTGGAGTGTTGATAATATCGTATAATCTAGGTAGGCATCCTGGTAATGGACCCAGCCCACTGCCGCTAAGATACCGATCAATGCTACACCAAGGCCACTGGCTACTAAGATCTTGAGTACCTTATCATAGTCCCTAAAATCCTTGACGATAGCGGTGACCATCCAGTAAATCATGAAATAATTCAATGCTTTCATAAAACCGTAAACAGCATCAGATATGTGCACTGCTCCGAACAAAGATAGCAGATAAGCTCCGGCGTATGCTAATATGGCCCAGTCAAGCGGGGTATCAAGGAATCTATAATCCCTGGTTAAAAGTTTTCGGACCCATACCAATATAAAGATGATGGCAGTGATAACGTGGGTAACAAACATCTCCTCACTAAAGAACAAGCCCCGAAAATATGGCGGGTAAAAGATAAGTACAGCCAGCAATATAAAGGTAATAAGTGTTAAGTATTTGAGATTATCAGTATCGGCTGTTTTTTGTGTGCCGGTGTTTTTTTTTGAATTCTTTTTGACCATTAAACTATCCCCTAAATAAAATCAGATTGTATCATATTCATATTCGATTAATATCCCTGATTTCCTGCACATAATGACTGGTGATTCATATACGGGACCAACAATCTATTCTTTAACGGCGTTTAACCTCCCAGCCAATTATGGTGCATCCGTCTCTTTACTTTAATCACTTGCTTTTTGTTGTAAAATCATTAAGAACGTTTAGTACATATAACTGCTCCTGTTTATGCAACCCATAATACATAGGCAATCTAACCAGCTGCTCGCTTTTTTTAGTCGTATATCTGTCTATTCCATTAAACCTGCCATACTTGCTGCCCATTGTTGATGTATGCAGGGGTAAATAATGAAAAACTACACTGACACCGTTTTGTCCCATATAGGATATCAGGCGGGAGCGTTCCTCTAAATCTTTTACCTTTACATAGAACATATGGGCATTATGATAACAATCCGTCGGAACATATGGTATTTCGATAATTCCCTGTTCGGCAAAACTGACAAGATCATTATAATAGCGCTGCCAGATAGCCATACGATCATTTTTTATTTCTTCAGCCATCTCCAACTGGGCATAAAGACAGGCCGCATTCAATTCACTGGGCAAATAGGACGAACCAATATCGACCCAGGTATATTTATCTACCTGGCCACGATAAAAAGCCGAACGGTTGGTGCCTTTCTCCCGGATAATCTCGGCCCGTCCTATAAAACGCTCATTATTGATTATCAAAGCCCCGCCTTCACCACAGGTATAATTTTTTGTTTCATGAAAACTGTAACATCCCATATCCCCGATCGTTCCCAGGTATCGACCTTTATATCTGCTCATGACAGCCTGGGCGGCATCTTCGATAACCAGTAAATCATACCGATCAGCAATATCCATAATGGCATCCATTTCACAAGCCACCCCGGCATAATGGACCGGAACAATCACTCTGGTTTTTTCTGTAATAGCGTCCTCTACTAACCTTTCGTCCATATTCATAGTATCCGGACGAATATCAACAAAAACTATCTTTGCACCACGCAATACAAAAGCATTAGCCGTAGATACAAAGGTATATGAAGGCATTATTACTTCATCTCCGGGTTGGATATCTGCCAGGATAGCTGCCATCTCCAGGGCGTGAGTACATGAAGTAGTAAGCAGGGCTTTCTGACAGTTCAGGGTTTTCTCCATCCAATTATGGCATTTATGTGTAAATGCCCCATCTCCGCAGACTTTCAAATTTTTAATTACTTCATGTATATATTCGCTTTCTTTACCCGTAACCATTGGCTTGTTAAATGGGATTTTCAAAACAAATCCTCCGTTTGGGGTATGTTATCAGAAAGACTAATTATTTTTCCTTCAGCGTTTATCGTCTCCAAAATAACAAACTGAGGAATCCTATTCATGGTTATAAAGATGCGGCCTATATACTCGCCGATCATTCCCAGCATCAGCATTACCATACCGCCAATAAATATCATTACGGCAATAATCGAAGTATAACCTGCCTGAATAGCCGGATTCATTATCTTATTTATTACAATAAAAACTCCAAATAAAAACCCGATTAGTGCCATTATGAAGCCCATAAAGGTAGAAACTCGGAGAGGTCTTACTGAAAAACTCGTAAATCCATTCAACCAAAGCAAAACCATCTTTTTAAATGTATAGCCTGATTCACCGGAGATCCGGGAACGATGTTCCATCTCGATATCTGCGATATTGTTCGTTATTTTCAAGATATACCCCAATAAATAAGGGAAGGAACTATGATATTCCTTAAGCGCCTCTGCTACAAAACGGCGCATGACAAAAAACGAAGAAGTTTTTATATGCGAAGGTTTGCCTATAAGCATATTAGCCATTTTCTGGTTTAGGGCAGTCCCCATTTTTCGTATAAGCGAATAATGCTTATCTTTGAAAGAAGCATATACCACATCATAGCCGGTTTCCAGTTTATCTATCATGTTAAAGATCTCGACTACCGGATGTTCCCCATCATCATCCATAAAGACTACGTATTCGCCTTTAATATAGTGCAATGCGGCCATTCTGGCCGCTTGCTGCCCAAAATTGCGGCTAAGACTGATGCCTATAATATCCTGGTCTTCAGAACATAGTTCTCTTATCGCACCAATGGTATCGTCAGCAGAATAGTCATTGACCAGGATCAGCTGATACTGGCATTCTGGCCGTAATACAAACTCTCGCTTAATCTCGGCAACTACCAGTGGTATATTTTTTTCTGAATTAAAACATGGAATTATAAAAGTTACGATTTTCATTTATATACCTTCTCGACCTTATTACCTTTGTTGTCGTAATATTCTGCTCCGATTACCTGCCAATCCTTACAATCCTGGCAATATTTCGGCAGTTCATCAAATCTGTGCTGCAGATGCTTAAGAGTAAATTCCCTTCTCGGAGAATTCCAGATCTCCTTAATGCTTTTTTCCCTGACATTGCCGAAGGAACCATAAGCATTATAATCGACCCCACAGGTAACTACCTCTCCCTGCCAGGTGATGGGGCAGGTTGCTACGCCCCAACCACAGGCTACCCGATCAATATTATCCTGGATATTACTGCCTTTCTCTACCGCGCCCAACCAGGTAACCCGGTCCCGGATCTTTAGGCAGACGCCCTGCTGTGTCCAAAACCGCTTGAACATCTCCAGCTCATGCTGGTTCTCACCCATAATTATGAATTGGACTTCGATTGTTGGCTTAGCTAGCTGGTTGCTCTGAATTTTTCGGACCATATTAAGGACATTCTTGTAAACCTGTTCTTTGTTACCATTTAACCTGATCTTTTCGTAGGTTTCCTTAGAAAAACCATCGATTCCTAATACCATCCGGTCAAGACCAGATTCGATCAAAAGATCAGCCATTTCATCAGTCAACAACATACCGTTGGTGTTTATAATAACGTTTTCAAGCCCGCTATCCTTAGCATACTTGATCATGTAATAAAGTTTGTATTTAAGGAGCAAGGGTTCTCCATAGAAGGCCAGCCAAAACTCAGAGGATGGACTTTCTACTGCAACCTCATCCACAATTTTTTTGTACAGATTTATATCCATATTGCCTTTGGGTCGTGTAAGTTGGGAATGTCCGCACTGAATACAGTTGTAATTGCAATATAACGTGGACTCGACTATGACACTGGGCGGAAAGTCGTGAAGCTTATAGTTTTTTTCAATATTTTTTAATCTTGTTGTGACATCAGTCACTTTTGTCCCTCCATTCGCTCACTCATTGAGTCAGAATATCTCAGTTTATCGAACAGTCTCCCTGGGTCGTCTCTCTTTCGTAAATAACCCTGGCTGGATTCCCAACTGAAACAGTCCAGGCAGGTATGTCTTTGCTAACAACCGATCCAGCACCGATAATGGCACCTTCACCAATAGTAATCCCCGGGAGAATCGTTGTGTTTCCTCCGATCCAGACATGGTTTTCAATTATTATACTTTGAGCAGTATTGGGCAATTTTATATCCGAATAATCATGAGTTGCTGAGAATAATGTTACATTAGGAGCCAGTACTACATGATCCCCAATCCTTATAGTGGCCTCTTTTACAAAAAAAGATGGGTAGATTCCGCATCCGCGGTTGATACTTGTATAATCGCCTATGCTAATTCTTCTTGGATATCGCCAATAAGTCTTATAATCAAGAAATGAAAGCTTGCCAAAATTATCAAACATCAGTCTTAAAACCATATTTCGCAAGACCGGCGGCAGCAAATCAATAAAAAACAATACTATATTCCAAAGATATGAATAATGATTCATCAGAAATATTTTTTTTGCTCTTTTCATGCTTTTACCGCCTTAAATATTAAAAATAACGATTCCGATCATTATAAGCATAACCCCAAACACCTTGCCTTTGGTGGGATATTCCTTTAGAAAGACCCAACTCAACAGCATCATAAAGACATAACCTGTACATTGAAGGATCGACCCCGTTTTCAGATCAATGCCCTTAAAAGCGATTATAGCTGTCAGCGATGTCAAACCCAATAAGAAATATCCGGTTAAAACCTCCAAGTTGATGTATTGCCGGAAAAAAGTTCTATAATGTTTATTCGCACTTATCTTCAGAATTATTTGAGCGCAGGAAGCGATAAATACTGAGCCCACAAACAGCCATATATATTTATCAAGCATTTCTATGTACCATTACGACTCCAATCACTATGCATAGAATCCCCAACAGATTGTTCAATGATATGTGCTCACCAAAAAATAAAATTGCCCAGATCAAGGTCCACACTACCTGTGTCCCTTTATTCGCATATGCTACAGATATCTCGTGCTTTTTGATAACCTGCTGCCATAAGACGGCATAAGCACCGAAGATCAATATCTCGATGCCAAACCATATCAAAAAAGAAGGTGAAAACAGCGGATAGGTCGATGCCTTTTTCGCAACGACCGTCGTAAAACTTAACACGACAATGGAAAACTGCAAAAACAAAATATTGATGGTTTTAGATGTCAAACGCCTCATGGTAAGTTCAGCCATAGAACAATTCCCTTTCCTTGTGGTGATACATGCTAGAATAAATGTTTTCTGATCCAGCTTCCATCAGCCCCGCTTTTTAATGCCAGATCTACAACTCTAACCGGATCAAAATCCTGCCTGATCATCCGGCATTCTCTGCTTTCGGTATCAAAAACGACCACACATGCTTTTGCAGCTACATCCCTGGACTGACCGACTGAACCGGGATTTATGAGTAATGGTCTGGAGTCAGGACGGATATAAGACCGATGGGTTTGAGCAAAGGTTATGACATCATAATTAAACCGGTCAAGAGCCGGTAATACCGTACTATCTTCGTAAATGTAATCATATAACGTATCAAAAGGGCTGCCATGAACGCATAGGAATGAATGCCCTCCTATGAATCCTGCCCACATCAACGGAAGACCTTCGAGCCATTGGTAATTGATACGGCTTATGTTCTTCCTTGCATAATCGATGCCAAATTTTACGTGAGGAGAGAGACCCTCCGGGCAACCATGCAACAGGAAGTGATCGTGATTCCCCAAAATGCTGATAGCTCCCAGACTGCGGACAAAATCGATGACTTCATTGACCTGGCAGTAATAACCGACATAGTCTCCCAGGCAAATAACCTGGTCAACGCTCTCCAAAAGAGTTTGTAAGCTGGATAAGGCTTCATAATTGGCATGGATGTCGGCAATGACAGCTACACGCATAGATTTTTCCCTATGTACCTGATGGAGTCTTCAAGCGAATAAATTGGTTCATAGCCTATCATATCTGCGGCCTTGTTTATTGAAATATCCCAATTAAGCCCTTCTTCACGATCAGGAACATCTGAATACTTTATGTTTGATCTTGAGCCGAATAAACTTATACAGGCCTGTGCTAATTCGAGGTTGGAGATAGCCTGCTTCCCGGCAATGTTATAAACCCCGTGAACATCACTGATGATGAATCTTTCTACCGCTGTAGCTATGTCCCGAACATCGACGTAGTTCTGTTGACGGTTGCCCTTCCCTATAATGCTCAAAGGTTCGCCCGCCAGAGCCTGTTTTATAAACACCGGAAATATCCTGCCTCTATCCATTCTCGGGCCAACCGGGGAAGTCAAGCGTAGAACTACGGTTCGCAAACCATTAATCTGTGCTATATTGCATAGGTGTTCACCGAATAGTTTTGAAGCGTGGTAGACTGTGTTGGGCTCAACCGGGTGTTCCTCGGTGATCGGAATCGTCCTGGGGGTACCTATCACTTGAATACTGGATGTATAAACCATAGTTTGGGTTTTCCAGAGCGCGGCCAGGCGCAAAATGTTTTGAGTCCCCAGACAATTAGTCATTATGGTACTCAAGTGATGGTTGTCATAATCGATCATGGCAGCAGTATGAACAATAACTTCACATGGTTCAATCTTTTCAGCTATGTTATCAACTAAAGAAACAGACGATATATCCACACCTATCTCTTTTCCTAAAACATTGTCCTCATTTACTAAAGAACGATCCAAGCCGATCACTTCCCAACCTTGTGCCGACAGCAATCTGGCAATTTCGCTCCCTACGTTTCCGTTGTGACCAGTAATCAAAACTCTCATTATCTCAACCCGTAATCATCAATTTTTATTTGATAGCTCCCAGGGGACTGCAAATATCCGTTCCTTTTCAATAGCTCCGCTGCTTGAGAATCCACATACATTTCGTTCCAATAGCGCAGGATTGTACCTTCGGTAATCAGCGGAAAGTCATCTAACTCCTTACTCAGAACAAAATGCTTAAGAGCTGCTTCTACCTCGTTGAAGCCCAAATGGGCCCGTATAGGCGTAGTACCCGAAAAACGAAGGTTGATCTCAAAACATACCGGTTTCCCGTTAGAGACCCGCATCTGAATATTGCACGGGCCAGTGGGTTTCAGACAAGCAGCAATTCTGGAAGCTTCATGACGAATATCAGGGAAGTCCCCTACTTCCGCTCTGACCGTAGTGCCTTCCAACAGGTCTCTGCGCATAGTAATACTACCCTTCAACCTGCCGCTGCTATCGCAGAAACAACCGACTGTATATTCCAACTCCGTGCTCCCCAGGTACTCCTGCACAACATAATCATTTTTCGCGCTTAAATACTCCAGATCTCTCTCGGACTCCACCAGGATGACTCCATGAGCCCCTTTGCCTCTCCTTGGCTTGGCTATGAGAGGGAAGCCACAGCTCAGGACCAGGTTTTTCAAGGCATTATTATCCTCCGCAGCCGCATATTGCGGGTAATTGAATCCGTTTTTTTCCAGCCATCGGCAAGTTTCCAGTTTATCTATACTCATGCCCAATTGGTAGGGGCTGCTTACTACTGCTATAGCACCGGTATTGGCCCGGATCAACTCGGAATTTTGCGCTAAAATATCGAGTACAGGCTCGACTCCGGATAATATGACGTCAACACATTCTTTATGACAGACATCTAACAACCAGTCAATAAATCGGGGATTATTGGCCAGAGGAGAAATATAAGCGGTATCGACCGTATACAGTCCGAAGGCCAGGTGACTGGTACATGCACCGATAACCCGGCAGTCGAGATTGCTGATAGCCAGCGATTTCAATATTCCCTGGCTTACATTGCCTCCTACTCCTAGAACCAGGACATTTAATGGATTTTTCATTTACTTACCCCATCTAGTCTATCTGTTCTCTTGATAACAGCAGGGTTACCTGCCACCAGCGAATATGGAGAAACATCGGCTATTACAACTGCTCCCGCAGCTATTACCGAATATTCCCCGATTTTTACTTTATCAATAATTGTAGCGTTTGCACCAATAAACGCTCCTTCACCAACCATCACATAACCGGCAATGTTCGCTCCCGGTGCGATAAACGTATTATCCTGGATCACAGTATGATGCGATATCATCGCTCCGATATTTACAAAACAGCACTCCCCAATGTTAACAAAATTATCGATTATTACTCCCTGGTTTATCATGGTTCCATTACCTATACTGGCTTTGTCAGATAGAATGGCATTGTCAGCAATAAACGAAACTATGTTAAACCCCATTTCTTTTATCTCTTTATATCTTCGGAATCTTGCGTACATGTCCTTATAGCCCACACAATAAAGTAAATCAAACAAAGCATCTTCTTGATGGACATATTTTTCTATTTTGTATTCGACACCTGGAAGAGTATCATCAAAAACATTCAATATTTTTATTTCTTCCTTATCCAACAAGGGTTGAATCTGGGCAAATAGTTCTCCTTTCCCAAAAACACTTAATTGTTTAGCCTCAAATAAAGCCTGGTTTTTAATAATCATTATACAGATCCCTCATAATAATATCGGATTGCATTCTCTTTCATTTTCGTGATTGATATACCAATTTACGGTCTTAAACAGCCCATATAAGAGACTAGTCTCGGCTTTCCAACCCAGTGTTTTTATCAGTTTGGCGTTGTCTAAAGCATAGCGCTGGTCATGACCGGGACGGTCTTTCACAAAAGTTATCAAATCTTTGAACGAATCAAGTTTCAATTCCTGCTTGCGGTCACCAGCCAGATCATCTAATATCTCGCAAATTTTAAAAGCCATGCTGAGGTTGGTTTGTTCATTATTTGCACCAATATTATAGCTTTCTCCAGCCTTTCCCTCATGAAAAACCAGGTCGATAGCACGACAATGATCCTCAACGTAGAGCCAATCCCTCACGTTTTTTCCATCCCCGTAAATAGGTATGGGCTGCCCGTTCAATGCCTTGCGAATTATCGTTGGAATTAGTTTTTCTGAGTGCTGCCTCGGCCCATAGTTGTTTGAAGAATTTGTAATAACGGTATTCATGCCATAGGTATGATGGTAACTCCTGACGATCATATCCGCGCTTGCCTTACTGGCGCTGTAAGGGCTGTTGGGCGCATATGGCGTTTCCTCCGTAAACAGCCCGTCAGAACCTAAACTACCGTATACTTCATCTGTAGATATATGATGAAAACGGCATTTCTCATAACCAGGTTTGTTCACATGGGGCGCGTCCATCCACCTTTCTCTGGCTACATCGATAAGTGTGTAGGTCCCGTGTATATTGGTATCAAAGAACACCCCTGGACTTTCAATAGAGTTGTCGACATGAGACTCGGCAGCAAAATGGATAACCCCTTTTATGTCATATTCAGAAAAGAGATGATCCAGTAATTCACGATTAGTTATGTTTCCCCTGATGAACTTATGGTTGGGGTGCCCCGCTACTTCATCAAGATTGTTCAGGTCTCCGGCATAGCTCAAATTATCGAGATTGATAACTAGATAATCCGGGTATTTATCAATAAAATAGGGTATGAAGTTGGATCCGATGAAGCCAGCCCCTCCGGTAATTAATACAGTATGTTGTTGCTTCTTGTTATTCATAGCAAATACCTTATGAGTAAGAATTATTGAATAGGCTTATTCTACGAGAGTTTAGGATTTTCGCTGTTAGCGATATCTAATAGATATTGCCCGTATTCATTCATAGTTAATTCTTTCGCTAATTCCATCAGTTGTTCCCGGCCAATATAACCCATATAATAAGAAATTTCTTCCAGACAGGCTACTTTAAAACCCTGCCGTTTCTCGATAGTTTCAATAAACTGTGCTGCTTGCTGCAAGGAATCAAAGGTCCCAGTATCCAACCAGGCAAATCCGCGGCCCAACAACTCTACCCGGAGACAGTCTCTTTCCAGGTATACCTTGTTGATATCGGTTATTTCTAGTTCGCCCCGGGTAGATGGCTTTAGGCTCTTAGCTATATCCACCACCCTGTTATCATAAAAGTAAAGCCCGGTTACTGCAAAATCCGATTTCGGTTTTAAAGGCTTTTCTTCGATAGAAATAGCCTTCTTGTTTCTGTCAAATTCAACTACCCCAAAATGCTGGGGTTCTTTGACCCGGTAGGCAAAAATAGTAGCCCCATCAACGTTTTGCATTGCTCTTCGGAGTACAGGAGTAAAGCCCTGCCCATAAAAAATGTTGTCTCCCAGGATCATCGCTACTCTATTGCCTGCAATAAAGTCCTCGCCAATGATAAAAGCCTGTGCCAGTCCGTCTGGACGCGGCTGAGCTGCATATTTAATTGACAGACCCAGCCTTTCTCCATCACCTAATAATTGTTCGAAGCGAGGTGTATCCTCGGGTGTAGAAATTATTAGTATTTCCCTGATACCTGACAGCATTAAAACGGATAAAGGGTAATAAATCATTGGTTTGTTGTAAACCGGCAGCAACTGTTTAGATACCGTTTGTGTTATCGGATATAAACGTGTTCCTCTTCCCCCGGCAAGGATTATACCTTTCAATTTTTCACTCCGTATTTTTATATAATTTGTTTTACATATTTCTCTAAAAAAATGCAGAATCCTCTTAAGATTCTGATAAGGCGGCAACGAAAATTAGGCAAACCTGGTATTTCTATGGGCCTATTCTTACAATCCCTGGTTTACCGTCAACTACATCAATAATAATCAATTTAGAAAATCCTTTTTTCAAAACTTTAGAATACACGATGTCGAGGCCTTGGTCCTGGCTGGTTTGCTTAGTTTTCCGGGTAGAATAACATCTATAACCATAGGTTGGCCTGACATCCTTGCCGTGCTGGGGTAATCCATCGATCATAGCTATACCAGTCAACGCAGGTGCCAACAGAGGCTCAGCCATATCGGGCATGTTATCCAAGCCGATCCAGTCTCCCCAGTAAAGCTTATTGGTTTGAGGTATGAACAGCAATGCATTTTTCTTTTCCGCAAGGGACTCATTTCCAAGAGTCAACAAAACCTCAACCAATTCATATCTTTTACTTTGCTCCAGTGCCTTCTGGGGGCCATTGATCAGTTGTTCCAATTGTACGGACAGGATATCTCGTTGTTCACCAGATAAAGTCAATATAGTACCTATTTTTTTATCCTTGATAAAAGCAATATATGACTGATTGAATTCCTGTTTATTTTCATCTGCAATAGACTGCATAATATCATATCTTAGAATAATATTTTGAGCCAAAAAAGTAAGTGAACCCAGACAAGTATTATATATTACTGAACAAGCTACAATAACAATGACAATATTTCTTATAATCAACTTAGTTTGATTCGATTCTAGACTTACCGGGATCAAAGCCAAAACAAAACATAAAGCTACGTAGAATTGATGGATATTGAAATAATCTGCATTACCGGCACCAAGTTCCGCAATCAGCCCCGGCACTGCTCCAACCATACATAATACTAAAATGACTTCCATATCAAGTGTTTCTCGTTTTTTTATCGCTGCCCTGATCCCAAATCCCGAGCTTTTCAACTGACCCAATCTTGTAATTATTAAAGCCAACGACCAGAAGTAATTTATCAATAAAAATCCCAAAACCCAGCAACTGCGTTTATTGTTAATTACGTAAGTCTTGATATACGCAAACATTTCGAATTGCATTTTGGAAGTTACCGGGAAACTTATTATATATACCAGAGCTAGAAATGCTACAGTCAATAAGAACATGGCGGGGAGGAATTCTTTATATAACTTAAGCCTGAGTATCAAGTAAATGACCAGGACTACCAGCAATACCATTATCGATATCTGTAATAGCCCCAACCATACGATCATAAGCAGTAAGATCAACCCAAAACTAGATTTTTCAATAACTGACAGCTGTTTATCTTTAGATGATGTAAAAAACGATATTCCCAGTGCACATATATCAAAAAAAAATGCTATTCCCAAGCAATAGGATTCGCTGAAAAAAATGATATCGCCGAAAACACCCGAATCATACATAATTCTCCAGGGTACTATACCTATAAAGCCAGCCATCAGCACCAGCCAAAACACTATGCTTTTAAACGATTTCCCAGCGTCCATCGTATTGGTGTTATGTTTATAAATCTGTTTCAGATTAATGATAAAAAAAAGCATACTGCTAAATAAAAATGGAACGATAATCAGTTGGTAGGCCAAACTATAAAAATGATAAACACTGATGTTCAGCAGGTTGGATAGATAAGCAAACAACCAGTGGCTACCAAAATGATACTTTAACAAAGGTATACCGTCCAAACCCGTACTGGGAATACCATATGTCTGAATATTGCCAGCAACCGCAGCATGAAACAGTGTATCGATATTGGAACTCACTATTATGCTTTCGGGGAATAAAGAACTGATGGAGCCTCTCGCCCAAACCTTGCTGGAGATCCAAACTGAAAAAATAAGTATCAGGATCAACCAGGTCAGAACCAATTTCAATTTGCAATATTTTAAATACACTGCCCAGCCAAATATAAAAAAAGCCAGGCCTAAAACCAAAAAGACCGGCAGCAGATCAAGGTTCAAAGTCATTTTTATAAAGCCGCACAACCCAGCCAGAAACAGACCAGACATAAAAACCAATACATCGGAATACAGCCATGATTCTCGGATGGTTTTACCGCGATACATCCGGAAAACCCGAAGGGCAGAAGGCAGGAAAAGTATAAAATAGCTAAGCAGCAAGGTTCTGATAACCGGAGCCAAAAAGCTTTGTTCAAAGCCGATCCTGGATATAAAATATATACCAGCCAAAAAACTTGCGATCGCAGAAGAAAAGAGCGGTATTATCCGGCTTTCATTATCAAAAATGTCCAGTTCGAATCTTTGCATGCTCCAAATCCTTTGTTCTTTTCCAATAGGATTTCATTCCGATCCTGTCTTACCAGGTTGGTTTTACTGGGTAACGTATAACTTTTCTCTGACATGGTCATATTAGAAGCAAAATTGTTTAGAAGAGGATACAACATGAATAATGAATTAAATGCTGCCAGAGGAATAGTTCTGGGGCTGGTATTAGCCTTACCTCTCTGGGTATTGATCATCTGGTTGATCAGTAAACTGCTGCCTTTATAGGATTGCTCCAGTTATGATTGTTCGCTCTCTTCCCATTGATAATCAATTGCTTCGTAAAATCCGTTCGCCAGTTTCAAACTTTCCGTTTTTTTATTACTCACAGTACCTTGTCCTATACTACCGCTCCAGATACGCAGTATCTTGCCGTTTGCTTGCCAAAAGGCACCGGGATAGGGATGAGTGGTGGCACGTACCAATCTGTCCGTTTCCTCAACCGTCATGGTTGGAAGGATCAATCCATCATCCGGGGTGCGCCCCGGCCATATAGATGCTCGGGAATCATCCTGGGGAACCAGTATGACAGTACCATTGAGCAGGTCAGACCATGCTGCCCGGATCAATTTGATGTGTGCTTCATTTACTTTATCATATAATGTTGTCGCGGTTTCATCATTAGAAATTACTATATGGTGCTGAGCAATGATAGGACCGGTGTCAACACCTTCGTCTAATTTAAACAATGTCACACCGGTTTCATCCAAACCTTTTATTATTGCCCAGGGAATAGCAGCGCGTCCCCTTCCTGTCGGCAATAAAGTCGGATGCATGCCCAAAGCGCCAAGACGTGGAGCCTCAAGTACCTCCTTTTGCGCGATTTGCGACCAGCCGATTATGAACAACCAGTCAATAGCCATATCTTTTAACATCTGTATAACTTCTGGTTCGTTGATACTTTTAATTTTTATAACTGGGATGTCCTTGGTTTGACAAAAATCATCAACATAGATCCGACCAGATTTCTCAGGGGCCAATTCATCCCGTAATGTTATAACGAGGTCTAACTTGCCCCCGGCGGCATATATTTCCTGCATGCAGCTTAATCCAAGCTGAACACAGGTGCAAAAAGCTGTTTTCATCAGATCACCTCAATAAGTTGGTGGCCGTCTCATTAAATAGGAAAAGGTCTTCATGATGATATAAATATCCAAGGTAAAGCTGATGTTTGCAGCATAGTTTTTATCCCATCTGACCTTTTCAGCTTCCGGCATTCCGTCATAGGAGTTGACTTGCGCTAAACCAGTCAGCCCCGGTTTGCAGTTCAACACCCCTGCGTCCCTTCTAAGTTCATTCAATTCAACTTGGGTAGTCATGGCGGGTCTTGGCCCGACTACACTCATATCGCCGCGCAGTATATTGTACAGCTGCGGTATCTCATCTATATTCGTTCTGCGAATAATTTTACCTACTCGGGTTATTCTCAGAGAACCAGCTTTAGCTGAAGGAATATTAGCGCTGTTGGTTGGCATGCTTCTGAATTTATGCAATACAAATTCTCTGCCGTTTTTTCCTACTCGCGGTTGTTTAAAGATCACCGGGGTTCTGTCTTCAATGTATATAGACATAGCAGTTACCAGAAATACCGGTGATAGTATAATCAGAACACAGGTTGAAGATATGATATCGAACAATCGCTTAAGATAACATTTATACATAGCCGATTAAAAATCTCCTGTCCTGATTTGCCGAAAAGCCGTCTGTAATGCTTCTGCATAACGGAGTCCTGCCTGGGAACCGCGGTAGGCCGCCAGGCCCTTAATCGTCTCCTCGCTGCGGGGATGGGGATATTCTCTGGTTATCCCCTCATATATCTTTAATGCTTGAATTTTCTTGTCAATAAACCCTTCACCGACTTCCAGGAAACTATCCGGTTTAAATCCAAACTGGTTATCGGAAAAAGCCCAGTCAGTAGAGGACAATATCTCCATATAAAAAAGAGACTTCAATGGCACTATGTTGTCTTTACGCTGAAATAGCCTGGCCGCCGCCTGACAGGCTAGAGAGGTTTGCAGATGATCATTGTTAAGATCACTGGGATGGTGGGTAATTATCACATCAGGCATGAATTCTTCTATGGCCTCTTCAATAAACCGAACCAACTCTAGGTGTGGTATTACATTAAACTCAATATTAGGAAATGATCCTAAAACCAGACCCTTGACTCCCAAAAAATTATTGGCTTGTTCGATATTGTGCACCAATACATCTTGCTCGGGCTTGTTTCTTCTGGCTTCAACAGTACCTGAGAGGATGCAAGTATAGATGTCTGTCCCCTGCTCGGCAAGCATGGCAACAGAGGCTCCAAAGCCGAGAACCTCATCATCGGGATGTGCAACAACTAATAATATCGGCATTATATCAATCCCCATCGTAAATTGTTTTATGAGAGCAATTTCCTTTTTCTCAATAAGGTCTGCCGGTGCTCCAGCATTTTTTGCCAAAAATTACGCTGTTCAAACTTTTCCCTGACAAAGTCGATACCGTTTTTTCTGTATTCTTGGATAGTTTCCGGACTTTCGCGCAAACGTTTCAAAGCCAGGTACATGGCCTTGTAATCATGTACGGAAAAAAGCAGTCCGGTTTTTTCGTGGAGTATAGCCTCGCGCGGACCCGAAATATCAGAAGAAATTACCGGTACCCCTATGGCTTGAGCTTCGATCAATACCTGCCCGAAACCTTCGCGATAGCTGGGCAGTACCATCACATCCATGGCCGCCAAATATTTTTCTGGTTGGTTTTGATGACCTAACTGTACGATTCTTGGAAAGGTATTAAGATAATCGCGGGTTTCCTGCGATAATGTATCTCCCTCCAGCGGACCTACAATCAACAAATAAATGTCCGGATCGTTTTCTGCCATTTCAATAAAAGCCTGCACCAGCTCATTTATCCCTTTGTCCCGTGTGATTCTGCCTAGATAGCCAAAAACGAAGCCATCATCAGGTAGGTTTAATTCTGACCGAATCTCTTTCCTGAATTCGATTCGTTTTTCAGGATCGAACCTGGTCATGTCGACCCCATTTGCACTGCCATTGTATACTACTGTCCCTTTATCGGGAGGATATAATCCTTGCTTTATCGCAAAGCGAAGATTGCCAAAACTATCCGGGGCGATATCGGTGCTACAGTAACAGCATAGTTTCTCCAGGAGTTTAAACATGCATCGCATTGGCCCGGTAAAGCCGACAAATCTAATACCCCACTGACAATAAAGGCGTACCGGTATCCTGGTCATGGCTCCGGCGACCGACCCCAATAATGCTGCTTTAGGGGTACAATACTGAACGATATCGAAATCTGTCTTTCTAAAAAAGCTCCATATTTTAAAGAAAGCTTTAAGAGTAGATATTGGGCCTACATTGCGCTCCAAGTGCACCGGATGATACATTAGTTCCTGGGGGCAGTCCCTGGCAAATTCAGGATCGTAATCACAAATAAGAGTTATTTCAAAGCCATTCTGAGAGAGAAATACCAATTGGTCAACTAAAAAGACCCGCATGGTAAAAGGTATCGTAGTCATCACACACATCTTAACGGTTGCTTTACTGCTCATTCTTATGATATTATCCATCATAACAATCCTTGCTTTATGTAATCATGGCACAGGATCTTAACATAATCCTCTATCGGGTGCAAAGGTTGGTAACCTAGTTTGGATACGATCCGGTCCTGGGAAAAAACCCGCTTATCGGTAAGGGCCTGAAAACGTGACAATGTTAAAGGTATCCGCCTTCCGCTGACAAATGATAAAGCGGAACCACAAATAGCAGCCATAAAAGCCAATCCATATGGAATACTCCCAATCTCACCAGATTGACCGGTAGTCTCCAACCTGACGATGTTTGCCATATCCCGAAAACCTATAGGATTATTGCTAATAAAGATGCCTCCGTTGGGAATGGCATCACTGTTCAACATGTGCATTACTCGAACCACTTCATTCACGTGTATCAGATTGTGCAGCCCATTGCCAATATTCCTGTACCATCCGCGTTTTATAGTTCTGAACATTTGGAGAATGCTGTCCTGATTCTCCGCTCGCCCTGTTCCGATAATGGTAGTTGGTCTCAGAATCTGCGCCTTGAGCCCTCGTTTTATACCATCAAGAACTATCTTTTCAGCCTCATATTTACTCTGTTCATATTTATTATAGGGATTACATGCCGTATTTTCATCAATCAAATGGTCTTTGGTTTTACCCACCACACCTGCACTGGATAAATGGATCAATCGGCATCCTCTGACCAAGGCTGCTTCGACCATCCGGCGGGTCCCCTCTACGTTGACCGCCTGCATCTGTTCTTCGTTCAAAATCACTCCCGCACAGTGATATATAGTAGTAACCTCTTCCGGCATATCTATTTTGTTGGTCAGGTCGCCATAAACTACCTTGAGGCGGTTCGGATAACTATTATTTATTTTCTCCAAAACATCAGACTGATTTTTCCTTGTCAAAGCAATTACATCTGCATCGTTTTCTAAAAGGCTCGCCAGAATATGTCTGCCAACAAAACCAGTAGCACCTGTTAAGAAAATCAAGTCTTTATCCATCAAAATAATCCCCCGAGTTGATCAAATAAGCATTGTTTATACCGATTCTATTGTCTCAGAGTCCAAAGGTATCTTGGTCTTGACAGTAAAACCCTTTAGTACATAAAAAGCCAGCTGATTGATTATCAATAAGATGATCATTTTACTGAACCTGTCCATGAAGTTATCAATTCCCAAGTTCCTTACCCAAATATAGTTAGCATAGCAGAAGAGTAATCCATATACATTGCTCCAGGCAGTTCCCCGCACAGTAAAGAGGGATACCAGCCGGGCTAGAAGGTAGCTGAACAGAAAAATAAATACAGTACTCCATATCCCGAATAATTGCCATGAGATACCAAACATTCCCCATTCATAACCGATGTAATTATCACCCTGCATTTCAGGAATTACAAGCCATAGCATTGAATAGGCGTATTCGTGGTACATGATATTACCAAACGGTTTCCCGGGAATAATTCTATTAACTGAAGAAATAATCGTTGTTTTCCAGTTAATTATATTACTGATATCATGTCTGGGCGGAAACATAGCTGCGTATAATGGTTCGACCAGGGACAATCTATAAGACAATCCGGAACTTGCCGCTAAAACATTGTCATAGCTGGTTGATACATAATCATTATAGGAGATACTGCTGTTGAACCATTGCTTATCTCGCAAATAGGTCGAATACTGTATCGTGAATAATAGCAAAACCAGCAATAAGGGAATGATAAATATTTGTCTCATTCGAATGGGTATCTTCGCATCTCCGTAAAAGTATAACAAACTACACAGATATATGATGAATGCCTCAAAAATACCTGCCCTGCTTCCAGTAAAAGTACAATATACAGCAAAGAGAATCAGTATAAGCAGGGTCCATTTATGTCCGTTCCTGGTCCTGATGGCAAAGGCGATAGCCATAAATGTAAAAACATTGATATTGCACAATATCGCCAGATATCGGTATACCGGATTTAAATTTTCACCGCTGCCAGTTGCTCCGACATATCCAAATGAATAATACATAAGCAACTGCATTAAAACACATATAACAAACAGTATAAAATAAAAATTTCGGAAAGAAACCGAAGTATTATCCGACTGGCAGCTGGACTTTTTCGTGCCAATTATGGTTCCCAGGAAACTCAAAACCGTTAGTGTTAGTATCGTGCAGATAACGGTGTGAAAGCTATCGTAAGTGATCCATGAAAAGAAAAGAAAACTGATCGGAACAAAGATAAGGAACATCAATCTTAACTGAAAGAAGATGATCAGCATAAAAACGATCAGATTCAATAGCGGAGCTTTTGATGCGAAGAATTTCAGGAAAAAGTAAAGAACGGCAACAAAGACCATAATGCCAACAAAACCGGCAAAATCAATATACGGATGGACGAAATCATTAGTAAGATATCCCATTATACTTATTGCGGCAATAATCACTATGAACAACATCAGTATACGGGATATTCTTACCATAAATTAATAACTCCTTAAGTGATGGGCCAAACTCCATAAAGCCGGAGAATAACTGGCCCAGTACAAAAGATAATATTTAAGATTACTGAATCGATATTCTTTCAACAGTGCTGCAGCTTGTTTGAATTCATGTATCTGTACCAGATACACAGCTTTATAATAGGCAATTTTAGCCAGGGCTAGTTGTCTTTGTTTTTTGCTGCTGTTAGGGATGAGTACCCCCAGCGCATCTAATTTTTTAAATGTATATTCCATTTCCGGGCCCCATAAATCAACGGTTTTATTGGTTAGAGAACCCCGAGACTGGCGATAATAGACGAGTTTTTCCGGTTGACATGCAGCTGGACCACAGGCCAAAAGCCGCATGGCAAGATTGTTATCCTCAGCAAACTTCAGTAGCGGGTCGAAATATGGTTTATCGATCATTCCTAGAGCATCTCGCCTGATCATAAGAGTAGGGATATTGATCTCGTAATTAGCCAGATTTATTCCAAACAGGTTTCCGTATTTATAAGCAAGATCTCTTTTTCCGGTGATTTTACTATTCTCATTGATAAAATAGCACCCTGAATAGGTAAGGAGTGCATCGGGATGCTTATCTAAGAATACTACCTGCTTCTTCAATTTAGCAGAATCCCATAGATCGTCGGTATCTAAAAAGCAAATATACTTCCCCTGGCAGTAATCCAGGCCGAAATCACGTGCTTCTCCAAGAGACATATGGTGCGGGGTCATGATGTAGTTGACCCTCTCATCATGCCGGTATTGGCTAATCATCTTTGAACTGTTATCCGTAGAACAATTATCTACAAATACTAATTGCCAATTCTGCCAGGTTTGCTTGAACAAACTATCCAGGGTTTCCTGGAGAAATCGTTCACTATTATAGCAATTCATCAGGATCGATACACTTACAGCTTCTGACATTTCTAAGCCTCTTTATATATATATTAGCCGTGCCTCAATGACCAATCATAAGGTATCGATCGGTCAAAAGGATCTAAACGCTCGATTTCCTTCGGATCATGAGGAATCGAAGAACAATTGGCAACTATGGCCATCTCGCTGCCTATACCTTTAAACCCATTCCAAACCAGCGGTGGTATAGTAACCAAGCAATAGTTGTCAGGCCCCAGTACTATTTCTTGGATCTCGCCTCTGGTAGGACTCTTTTCCCGATCATCATACAATACGAATTTTATATGTCCATGGGGCACCGCATAGTTCAATATCATTCTCTTGTGTATATGCCAACCCTTTATTACCCCCGGATAGACGCAGGAAAAATATATCTCGCCAAATTGCTGAAAATTTTCATCATCACAACGCAGCATATGCATTATCTTCCCTCTTTCGTCGAGGATCTGTTTTAAAGGTTTGATTATTACCCCGTCGATCAATGTCTGGCAACCTCCTTATCTTGTTGCGTTTTCCAATATTCATCGATATGTTGTCTGCTCAAATCCAGGATATTTTTCCCATCCTGATATCCTTTGTACCATTCTACCGTTTTATAGACCGTCCGCTCGAAGTCCCACCCAGGGTTCCACCCCAGAACATAATTGGCCTTGTCACTATTTAAGTGCAGTAAGCCGGCTTCATGCGATGCATTGGCCTCTTTGTTTTCGGTAATGATGCCTTCTCCCCAATACTGCACTATTTTATCGGCCAGGCAGCGAACATTTCGCACCGATTCAGCGGTAGGCCCGAAATTCCAAGACCCTGAGAAGGATTTAGGATCTTCGTATAACCGAGCTGCCAGCATCAGGTAGCCGAAAAGCGGCTCGAGAACATGCTGCCAGGGACGAGTGGCTCGCGGATTTCTTAATACTATCGGCTCCCGATCCATCAATGCTTTCATGCTGTCGGGCACTATACGATCCTGGGCCCAATCTCCCCCACCGATGACATTCCCGGCTCTTACGCTTGCCGCACCGAACCCCACCCGATCATTTAGATACGCACTCATATATGAAGAAAAGACCAGTTCTGCCGCAGCCTTGGAAGCGCTGTAGGGATCGTGTCCACCTAATTCATCATTCTCACGGTATCCCCATATCCATTCCTTGTTTTTATAACATTTGTCGGAAGTAATGTAGATCAAGGCTTTCACTTCCGGACAGTTCCTGATCGCTTCCAAAACATTCACTGAACCTGATATATTGGTGTCGAAGGTCAGTTTGGGTTCCTCATAAGAATACCTGACCAGTGGCTGGGCTGCCAGGTGGAATACGATCTGCGGCTTGAAGTCACCGACAGCATTTTTCAATTGATCATAGTCACGAATATCACCATTTATATGGTTTATGAGTTTATCAAGTCCTAAAAGAATGAAGTGATCGTTTTCTCTTTCCGGTGGTAAGGCAAACCCCCGTACTTCAGCTCCCATCTGCGTTAGCCACAAACTAAGCCATGAGCCCTTAAATCCTGTATCACCGGTAATGAATACCCTTTTCCCTCTGAACACATCTTCAAACATCAGCATGTAACCCCTAGTTTTTATCCCATACCTTCCAGAAGGCATTATTGGAATTCCACAGTTTATTTAAATACTCCATATCGCGATATGTATCCATACACTGCCATTGTCCACTATGTTCAAATACCATCAATTCTCCCTCTGAAGCCAGCTTTTCCAGCGGACCGAATTCAAAATCACAATCTTCTGCTTCAGTCACATAGTCCAGTATCTTTCGATTAAAAATGAAGAAACCTCCATTGATAAGTCCGGTAGATGTCTGTGGTTTTTCTGCGAACAATACCGCCTGGCCATTCTCAACCACCAGTTCACCAAAGAGCGAGGGTGGTCTTACCCCGGTTACCGTCCCTATCTTACCATGCGACAAATGAAACTTCATAAGTTCATCAATATTAACGTCGCAAACTCCGTCACCATAAGTGAGCATGAAAACATCGCTGTCGATATATTTAGCAGCTCTTTTCAATCGGCCGCCCTTAAGGGTATTGAGACCAGTATCGGCAAGAGTAACTTTCCAGTCATGTTCGATACCGCTGTCATGGATATGTATAGATTTATTCCTGCTCAAATCAATGGTGAAATCATTATTCAGAACTTCGTAGTCGTAAAAATACTTTTTGATCATTTCACCTTTGTATCCCAGGCATAAGACAAATTCATTGTAACCATAATGCGAGTATATTTTCATTATGTGCCATAAGATCGGTTTATCTCCTATGTTGACCATGGGTTTAGGCCGATAATCAGTTTCCTCTTTAAGCCTGGTCCCCATACCCCCACTAAAAATAACAACTTTGGGCTTCATATTTATCCCCTTCCATTAAAAAACTCCTGTATTCTTACAATAACCTCATCCACATCATTGTCGGTCATTCGACAGTGCAACGGAATCGTTAATATCTCGTCATACGCTTTTTCGGTTGCTGGCAGGCTATACCCGCTATTATAGTAAGGATGGAGATGATTGGGAATGTAATTGAGACCAGTTTCTATTTCATGGTCGCGTAGGAAACTCATCAATCCATTTCGTAGTCCATCTTTTACTAGGATAACAAATACGTGAGGGGCGACCTCATTGTAATTAGTTCTTAATAGCCCTATCCCAGGTATGTTTTGAAATGCTTGTACATATTTCCTGCATATTTCTCTGCGCCTATCGACAAAGCTATTCAATTTCTTTAATTGAGCAAGGCCAATCGCTGCATTAATATTACTCATATGATACCTAAAGCCCTG
>Ga0123335_1001654_pt1 | contig 35474 bp, 28 predicted proteins | sample BiotimSIPDNA_2_FD_89707 | JGI IMG/M metagenome (GOLD analysis project Ga0123335, IMG submission 89707) | Anaerobic biogas reactor microbial communites from Washington, USA - Biogas_R2 time_0 SIP DNA | ecosystem: Engineered > Bioreactor > Anaerobic > Unclassified | place: Washington, USA... | reverse complement strand
TCCCTTCATTAAAAAATGTGCTATTCCTACTGTTCAATCGGCTCGACAAATCATATGCAAAATGCTCGTCGCGCATTCTATCTCATACGGCTGAACGAGAACGCGATGCAACGACCGCCCGTTCGTGCCGGTACAATACCTTGTAATCTATATGCCGCTCTCGATGCGAGTCGAGTGCTCTTAATCTTTGAGCGGTGAGAGAAACATAATCATGTGACGGCCTTCCGCACTTGCGGCGCGATCGATAACACCGACATCCGCGACAGCTTCCGCAAATTCCTCCATCACGTCGTATCCCTGTTCCATGTGGGTCATTTCCCTGCCACGGAAACGAATCACAACTTTGACTCGGTCACCCGCCTCGAGAAAGCGTTTGGCGTTTCTCACACGTACATCGAAATCATGCTTCTCCGTCGTCAACTTCAGCTGAACTTCCTTGACTTTGACGATCTTCTGATTTCGCCTCGCCTCGCGTTTCCTCTTATCTTGCTCGAATGTAAACTTACCGTAGTCCATGATCTTGCAGACGGGATTGTCCGGCGAAGGTGAAACGAGTACCAAGTCGAGGTTGGCATCGTATGCTTTCTGCTGTGCGTCTTCGATCGGCACGATGCCTACCATGTTTCCCTCTTCATCAACCAATCTGACACGCGGAAAACGTATTTCCTCGTTAATCCGGTGCGCCCTATTTTCGTATCTGATATCGAACCTCCTTTTTGACCACAAAAAAAGCGGTCTTGTTCCGCCCAACAAAACCACCTTTATATCGTTTGGTTTCTGGACCTCTTCGCGTTAGCTGGAGGTGAGAAGCGGAACTTCTACTTGATCATTAGAGATTATAAGCAAAAGCGTTCGCTTTCGTCAAGCGCCTTGACGCCTTTTATCGCGATGGTATACGCTCTTGAACAGTTCTCCCGCAAAGAACGGTATGAGAATCAGAGCGATCAAAATCCCCCAATCGCGTAAACCCAACGGAATCGTTTTGAAGTACACGTCGATAAACGGCATATAGACGACAAATAGCGTCAAGCCTAGCGATAGCAGCGAGGCCTTGTTGAGCGTCACATTCGAGAAGAATCCTTGCTTAAAGACGGACACCGTTTCGGAACGATTCGAAAAGACGCGCAGAATCTCCGCGAGCGTCAAACTGATAAATGCGAATGTCCTCGCTCCCCAGGATGGAGCCGTGTCCGCCAACGGAATGAACGAAAACATCGAGACAGTGCGATCAAGCGCAATTTTGCCGTTGATAACGAGATTGTCGGGATACAGGAAACGCCCGATGTTAAAAGCCGCGAATACCGTAACGAACAAAGCGATAGCCTGAACGACAATCGACCATGTCATAGTCTTGTAGATAATCCTCTCGCTCTTTCTGCGCGGAGGCTGCAACATGATGCCCTCCTCCGACCGCTCGCGACCGAGCGCAAGCGCAGGGAAGCTGTCCGTCACTAAGTTCAGCCATAAGAGTTGCACCGGCAACAAGGGCGCAAAAGCCGGTCCCATGATCATGGTCGTAATGAAGATAACGAGTATCTCGCCGACATTACAGGAGAGAAGGAAATTGACCACCTTGCGAATGTTCGAGTAGATGACGCGACCTTCCTCGACGGCATTGACGATCGTGCCGAAATTGTCGTCGGTCAGGATCATGTCGGCTGCGCCTTTGGCGACTTCAGTGCCCGTGATACCCATCGCAACGCCTATGTCGGCGCGTTTCAACGCCGGCGCGTCGTTGACACCGTCCCCCGTCATCGAGACGATGCGATCAGATCGTTTCAGCGCCTCGACGATACGGACTTTATGCTCAGGCGAAACACGCGCATAGACGGTCGCCGATTTAGCGGCTTCCGTCAGGTCATCGTCCGACATTATTTCAAGATCTTTTCCGGAAAGGACGAGATCGTCTTCTTTTCGCAGACGCAAATCGTCGGCGATCGCGGCGGCAGTCTCGTGATGGTCACCCGTAATCATGACAACGGAAATTCCCGCGTTGTGACATACAGCGATGGCGTCTCGCGCTTCGGGTCTCGCAGGATCGATCATCCCCATCAGCCCTGCAAAGATCATGCTTGATTCCGCTCCCTCGAACGACTCGTCGTCATGTGTGCGATAAGCGAAACCGAGTACGCGAAGCGCTTGCTTGGCAAAATGGATATTCCGAGAGAGGATGACTTCGCGTCGCTCGTCGCTCAGGGAGACAATTCCCTCCTCCGTCAGCTCGCGATCGCAGCGATCAAGTATGCGATCCGGAGCGCCTTTCGTAAGGGAGTACGGAACACTGTCTTCCATAAGACAACCGACTGTCATCATCTTGCGTTCAGAATCGAAAGGGAGCTCCCAGATCACGGGACGCGCTTCTCTAAGTCCCGACACCGATATGCCGCCCTTTTCCGCAACGGTCAGCATGGCACCCTCGGTCGGATCTCCGATCATGGATACGTAATCCTCTTCGTTCCTCGTCAAGACGGCATCGTTACAGAGAACTCCAATTTCAAGAACACGCTTCAAGACACCGGACAGTTTCACGTCATGCGTTTCCGATGCGTTACCGCGCACAATAACGCCCGTCGGTGCATACCCGACACCGGAGACCGAATATTGCTCATCTCCGGCGTAAAGGCGCGTCACCGTCATCTCATTCTGCGTAAGCGTCCCCGTCTTGTCGGAGCAGATCGTATCAACGCAACCGAGTGTCTCGACGGCGAGCAAACGTTTGACGATCGCATTCTCCTTAGCCATCCTATTCATGCCGAGCGCAAGCAGAATTGTCACGACGGCGGGCAGTCCTTCGGGTATCGCCGCGACGGCCAAGCTGATCGCCGTCATGAAGAGCGCCAACGGTTCACCGCCCTGCAAAAGACCGACCGCGAAGATAATGGCGCAGATAGCGAGAAAGAGAATGCCGAGAATCTTGCCGAGACGATTTAAATTTTCTTGCAGGGGCGTCGCTTCCGTTTCGATACTCTTCAGGCGATCGGCAATCTTCCCGATCTCAGTCTTGGATGCCGTTGAAACGACGATTCCCTCCCCGCGACCGTATGTAATCTCCGTCCCGCTAAACACCATGTTGAGTCGATCGCCGATGCCGGGAACTTCATCGTACAGAGCCATAGCGTCCTTGTGTACCGGGACAGATTCGCCCGTCAACGCCGATTCATTCGCCTGCAAGTTGGCGGATAAAACAAGCCTCAAATCTGCGGGTACAACGTCGCCCGCAATAAGCTCAACGAGATCGCCCGGCACAAGTTCGGCGGCAGGCACCTCGCGTATCTCACCTCCTCGCTTGACACGCGCGAAAGGCGCTGACATCTTTTTCAGGGCTTCGAGCGCCTTCTCCGCCCGGTTCTCCTGAATCGCTCCTAGAAAAGCATTGATGACGACAATCGCCAAAATGATGCTCGCGTCGAATACCTCGCCAAGCGCGGCGGAAATAACGGCAGCAACGATCAAAATCAGTATGAGAAAATCCTTGAACTGATTGAGCAACTTAACAATAAAGGGAGCGCTTTTCTCATCTTCCAACTCATTGCGCCCGAAGCGTTTAATCCGTGAAATAGCTTCCGTTTCGGAAATTCCCGATGCCGCATCCGTCCCAAGTGTCTTGACAACGCACTCAATCGATTGAATTGCCGCATCCTCTCCGGTCAACAGGGATTCTGCTGTTGTCTCGATCTCAACAACAGTGTTCTTTTTCATAAATAATTCCTCAGCAAGAAAAATGTGGTATGCAATAAACAACTGATAATCATTGTACTACTTGCGGTCGTCTGATTTGACGCGTCATTCCGTTAAGCGAAACGGGCGGCCGCGAACAAGAACTGCCTAATCCTCATCTTCCGATGATTTATCCGGCAATACCTCAAGGCGAATACGCGATATTCTTCGATCATCCATCTCAAGCACTGTAAATTTAAGGTGTTTAAAAATCGCCTCCGGTTGCGCACCTTTCTCCGGAATATAACCGAGAAGCGAAAGAACGAATCCGGCGATCGTATCAAAGTCATCGTCCTCTTTCAGCTCATCAAGTTCAGGAACGTAGCGACCTGCCTCGGCGGGCGTCAGCAAACCGCTGAACACATAGGAACCGTCGGCATTGACGACGACGCTCGTCACAGGTGCGTCGTATTCGTCCTCGATCTCTCCGACGATCTCTTCGAGCAAGTCCTCCATCGTGACGATGCCCTCCGTTCCGCCATACTCATCGACGACGACAGCGAGCGTCGTGTGCTGCTGTTTCATCTCGCGGAAGAGAACGTCAACCTTCTTCACTTCGGGAACGAAAAAGGCGGGACGCAGAATGCTTTCGAGTTTGAAATCCGCGCCGCGCTTGGACTTCGGGACGCGGAGCAAATCCTTGACGATCAGGATGCCTACGATGTCGTCGATGTCCTCATCGTAAACGGGAAAGCGCGAGTAGCTCGCATGCGCGACGATATCGACGGCTTCTTCATACGTTGAGCTCAGCGGCACGCTCGTAATCGAGACGCGCGGCGTCATGATCTCCGAGACGTATTTGTCATCGAATGCGAATATATTCTTGATCAGATCGGCTTCCGTCTCCTGCAGATCGCCACATCCGGCTCCCGCCTCGACGAGAATACGAATTTCTTCTTCCGTGACGCGCGACGATGCCTCATCGGGGTCGATGCCGAGAATGCGCAATACAAGATTCGTCGACCACTCTAGAAGTTTCGTGAATGGTCGAAAGACAAAATCGAAAAATCTCAAAATACCCGATACCATCATCGCGAACTGTTCAGGGCGGCGCATCGCCAGTCGTTTCGGCACGAGCTCACCAAACACAAGCGTGAAGTAAGACAATACGATCGTCATCAAGACGACCAGCAACGTCCGCAGCGACGGATACACCAAGCCCGGATCGACAAAAACATATAACCTGACGGCTAGCTTGTCCGCAGCAAAAGCACTTGACAGAAATCCGGCTAACGTAATCGCCACTTGAATCGTCGAAAGAAAACGGCTCTTATTGTCAACAAAGCGGAGCAGACGTTTAGCCGCCGCATGACCGGAGTCGGCCATCTGGCGAATTTTGTTATCGTTCTGCGTGACAACAGCCATCTCCGCAGCAGCAAAGAATCCGTTGACCGAAATAAGAAAGAAAATCAGGATAAAATCGAACAAAAGCGAACCTCGAACGGTTCCCGCGCTCACATGTTCAGTTAAGATGGCCCTCAGCAGAGGGCCGGTACAGCTACTGCCGTCCAATCAGACATACCTCCAGCCATCCATTGCACGTATACGAATACCCACTGGCTTCAAAACAGTCGAAGGAATGGATGAATCCTTCGCGAATCGATATGTTATGTTAGCAAAAACTGCGTCACTACGCAACGTGGCACATATGGTAACATATAAATACGAATCATTCGTGCGTTTTTGCACGTCTCACTTCAGAAAGGTTTAACGATTATTCACTATGGCAACTACGAATCAGCAGAAAATCAGCGATGTCAGACTGGCTGTTCTGATCGATGCCGATAACGTGCCGCCGCACAATGTGCGCGGCATGATGGAAGAGATCGCACGCTACGGCACACCGACGATCAAACGTATCTATGGAGACTTCACGAAGCCCAACTTGGCACAATGGAAGAACCAGCTCCTCGATTACGCCATCAGTCCCATCCAACAATTCAGCTATACGACGGGAAGGAACGCCACCGACTCCGCCATGATCATCGACGCGATGGACATTCTCTATGCCGACAAGATTGACGGTTTCGTCCTCGTTTCGAGCGACAGCGATTTTACGAAGCTCGCCACGCGACTTCGCGAATCGGGGAAAATCGTGTACGGCTTCGGGGAGATGAAGACGCCGAACGCTTTTATCGCCGCATGCGACCGCTTCATCTACTTGGAGATCATCGATCAACACGGGGAAGAAGATATCGAGGTGGAAAAGGAAGTCAGGCAAACAGGACGTCTTACAAGTACGGTACGTCACGATGCAGACAAAAAGGATTCAGGGCGTAAGTTGACCGATCGCAAAACTGCCGAACGCGATCAGAAAAAGCCGGATAAAATCATTCAGAAGATTGACAAAAAACTGATTCAACTCATCTCCTCTTCTATCCGAGATGTGGAAGACGAAAACGGTTGGGCTTTCCTCGCTGAAGTCGGCAACCTGATCGTCAAGAAACAACCCTCATTCGACTCGCGCAACTACGGGTACGACAAGCTGACGACATTGATCCAATCGATTGGTCGCTACGATGTCGAAATGCGGGACACGGGCAATCCGAACGTCAAGCTCGTCTACATAAAGATCAAGAGCGGCAAATAAATCAGGGAATTCAAATAATCCATTAACTAAGCCTTGATGCACAACCAAAGTATCAAGGCTTTTCGTTTGCCGCTTTAGCGACAAATCGGATGATCCAACGCTGCGGCACAATTTTCGAGAGCAGGCGAACGAGTCTCCCTAACCGCGATGTGACGACGACTACTTTTCGTTTTCGCACGGCCGCGATCGTTTTTTTCGCGACGAGGGCGGGATCCTCGATGGAGAAACGCTTGTAGGAAGTGAGGAGTTTTTCCTTTTCTTCCGACGTGAAGAACTCGGTCAACATCGGATTGGGACATGTCACCGTTACGCCGATGCGACGAGGGCGCAACTCTTCGGCAAGCGCGCGACCAAACGAGAGAACAAACGCTTTCGAAGCCGCATACGTCGCGAATCCGGGTTGAGGCAGGAACGCGGCTACGGACGACGTAAAGACGATGGCGCTCCCCTCCTCCATATATGGAAGAGCAATCGACGTGAGAGAGACTTGTGCGCGAACATTGAGATCGCAGAGCGACCGATGACAGGCAACACTCTGCTCATCAAAAGGACCCGGCATCCCCTCCCCCGCGTTGTTGACAAGGAGCTGCACCGTCGCACCATCCGAACGCAATGCGTCTTCAATGACGGCAAAGGAGAATTCTTCCTTCAGATCGAGCGAGAAGCAGCGCGTCCCACGCTGCATACCGTCCGCTAAACGCCGAAGCTTCTCCTCATCTCTCGCGATAAGCCAGAATGATATTTCCTCCGGAAGTGTCTCATCGAGCAAGCGCGCAAAGGCCAAGCCCAGACCGGACGAAGCCCCCGTAACAATGACGACAGGGTTCTTCGACTCGTAATGTAAATGATCAATCATAGCGGTCTACCCTCATGAACGATGCTCCAATAGCGGGATATCGCGGCGTTTCATCGGCGCGCAATGTCGGATGTTGCGGTCATGCAATTTACGGTACACACAAGGTCATCCTGTACACAAAGTATATCACGCTAAATACCGGTCCAATTATGCTATAATTCGTAACGGTACGGAGGATACAATATGGCTCGAACGATGGTAATTGGTCTGACAGAGTCAGGCGCGAATGCAAAAGTTAATGAAGATTCTTTTAGTTGCGGAGACCGCGTCTACCCCGACATGATCACGGGCAGCGAGGAGCAGTCGCTCGGCGCGTCCGACTACACGCAATTCTATATCGTCACACAGGGGTTCGGCGGTTCCGGTGCGGGAGACCTTGCAGGACGCATCATCCAACGCGTCACCAAGGACTTTGTCGCCCAACTTGACAATTACAAACTTCCCGAACTTGACTTTTACCGGTTTTCACACGAGCTCATCCAAGAAACACATCTTCGCGTATTGGATCAGATCGCTCCGCGTGCCGATCAAGGCGTCGGCGCTTCCTTCGCGCTTCTCCTTATCGATGCCAACACAGCGTACATTCTCAATGTCGGCGATACGAAGATACACCTTTATCGCGACAACGAACTATACTCGCTCATCGACCCTTACGATGCGCAAACTGAATCTGATCTATCCATTTACATTGGTGATCCCAGAGCTACCTTCGAGCTTCCGGTACCGAATACGATGAAGAGGTTTGACCTCGAAGCGAGCGATATCATCCTACTCGCCACAGAGGGATTCCATACGAATTTCCACCATAGTCAATTAGCTGAAGACATCGCTGCCCCTGACGCCTTCGCGGCGAACATCCGCCTAGCGCAACTGCACTCGAGGCAAGCAGACAACTCGGAGAACGGCACGGTTCTCGCCATCAAGGTGCGCGACTTGGAGCTAGTGGAACCCGACGATGCGGCCCAAAAAAATGTAGAGCGCATCCAGAAGTCTTATGGCTCGCAGGCTCCAGAGAATGGCACATCTGCAAATGTTAGGCGTAGAAGGCGCAACGCAAAAGATAAATATCCGGAGTTCGGACAAGAACCAACATCTTCTCAAGATGTAATCAATATACAACGGGAGAACTACTCAAACGGCGGAAATGGTAACGATTATATGGACACAGCAGACCAAGTAAGAAAATCAAGAATAAAGAGAGAATTGAAAACGTTTGGTTTGAGTCTCTTGGCCGGTTTTCTTATCGGGATGGCTGTGATACTGGTTGTGTGGTTTGCATTTTTGAGGTGAATTGAGCGAACTCCCGGCCATTTCTTTACTCTGATGAATATACACTGAAATAAACGCGTGATATCAATCTTATTATGATTTTCTATAGCTAAGTTAGTATGAAAATATACACAAAGAGTAAATCGCAAACTAATGGTAGAACGTTCAATTATCAACGAACGGCTGTTCTACTTGTGATCATTAGTGCGTTCAGTCGCTTGTTCGGTTTTGCACGCGAAATCCTGATGACTAAATACTTCGGCTCTAGCGCTGAGACCGACGCTTTTTTCTTTGCTGTCACGATGTCCCAGTTCTTTTCTGTCTATCTCGTCTCTGCAGTAGGACAAACTTTTATACCGGTTCTTTCGGAGGTAGATGCCGATGAATCGGCTGATAATCAACGATTCACCAACAATATTGTCCATATAATTCTGTTGATCTCCGTCGTTTTACTTCTGCTTGCCACAATCTTTATCCGACCGATTACAAGCGTTCTGGCACAGGGTATTGCAAGGAACTCTCCTGAGGCATTTGAACTAACCGTTAGCTTGAGTCGGATTACAATGATTTCAATTCTATTTCCTGGCTTAGTTGGAATTTTCTCCGGTTATTTACAATACAATCGTCGATTTCTAGCACCGACTATGATCGGTATTCCCTTGAACGCTGCATATCTGCTCTATCTCATTTTCTTTTCAGAGAAACATGGTATTATCGGTCTCACATGGTCGAGTATTTTAGCAGGACTAGCGCAACTAATCTTTCTCTTACCCAGTCTCATAAGAAGTCAGTATAGGTATATACCTGTGCTTGACTTCAAAGATCCTTATGTCAATCGAATGGGCAAATTAAGCATCCCCGTCATTTTTAGCACCATTGTGTCCGAAGCAGGTACAATCGTGGATAAAAGTCTAGCTACTTGGCTACCTGCCGGCTCGGTTACTTATTTAACGTATGGTGGACTTATCAATTCAACCATTTTGACGGTATTCATCGCGAGCATGTCAATGATGGTATTCCCTGCAATGTCTCAAGCATTTTCACGCAAGAAATTCAATAGAGCGCACCGATATCTTGATCAAGCTTACGTTGCAGTTCTGATCATTACAATTCCGTTAGCTGTTTTTATGGCTTTCTTTTCGAAGGAAATTATAACCATCCTATTTCAACGTGGGCGTTTTGATAGCTTCGATACTCTGAACACTGCGAAGATCGTAGCAGTGTACTCATTAAGTTTACCTGCTTTTTCTTTCATGCGAATTACAACGAACGCATACCATGCAAATATGGACACACGCACTCCTGCTATCTTCGCTGTATTGCTTCTGATCTTCAACGTTTTGTTTACGCTCCTATTTATCAAATATTTAGGAGTCTCTGGAATAGCGCTCGCATCAGGGATCAGTAGCATCATCGTTACAACATCTCTTATCGTATTGTTGAAAAGGAAACAAGGTTACAATTTCGCTAACAAAAATTTATTAATCACTTTAGGCAAAGTCCTCGTAGCCTCTGCCATTTGTCTCGCTTTCATGTTGGCTGGTAAGTATCTTATCCAACTTTTCCTCTCCAACGCACAGCATAACTACCTTATATTTATCGCAATGAGCATATTGACATTGCTACTCTATCTTATGTTGGGTTACTTATTTAAAATAAAAGAGTTGCGCGCGATTACAAGATCTGTTAGGAATAGGCTACTCCCATGAAAATGATCAAATTTGTGATGTACAAACCGCTGATTCGTGGAGTTAATTTGTTTAAAGAACATGTTCAAGATTGATTGCCACTATATTTTTAATTCAACTATCTATACATAATTTGTAAATATTCGAAATCGACTCACCTATTTTATCCCAACTGTAATTCTTTGAATGTATCAAGCAAGCTTCTGAGATAGCACTATAATTCTCATATATTTGTAAAATACTATCTGCAATTTCTCTAGGGTTGTGGCTATCTACAGCATACCCGACGAGCCCGTTTTCAAACTGACCATCAAACCCCTGACCTCTGGTGTAGATAACTGGCAAACCTTGGCTCATCGCCTCAGCGTATACCAAACCAAACGTTTCGTAAATGGAAGGCAAAACTAAGATATCGTTTTTACCGTATATGCCCAACAACTCTTCTTTGTTTCTAACACCTAAATAATTTACGTATGGCAAATCGATAAGCAATGCATAAATGCTCTGATTCTTAACTTCACCAACTACTTCAAAAACAACTCTATTATTTCTATTTCTTAAAATCTCTATAGCCTGAATCGTGGTTTGTATATTTTTATTTTTATTAATATCTCCAACATGGAGAAGTCTCATTGTGCGCTGATTAAGATCGACACTAGGTTTTATGGAATTCCTATTGGGAAAGTTATCTAACCAAAAATCATCAATACCATTAGTTATAACTGAAATCTTATCAGCAATCATTTGTCGTTTTTCAAAAGGAACATATTTGCAAAGAACCTGCCTCTTGTACGAATCTGAGATGAAAATTATTTGGTCAGCATTTTCTAAAATTTTCAAACCTGTCCTGCGAAGATATACTAGTCTTCTAAAAAATACATTGACATCTGTATTTCTAACAGCAACAACATAGGGAATATTAAAATGTTCTTTAAGTTTCATCGCAACAAAACCGTTAACAAAAAGTGAGTGTGCGTGAATAACAGAATATTCTGATACATTACACTTATTTAACAAATCCTTATATATCTTATTTACTTTAAGATGAAAGATGAATCGGTCTAACTTAGAATGATTCTTTGATATTGTTGCATAAGAACCATATTCAATTTGATCCTCAACGCATGTATGTACCGGCACAAACACTTTTATTTCATATCCTATACCTACCTGATAATTGTATAGGTTTTTATAAAAATTCCCTCCTGAGTAATAGGAATTTACATGTAATATCTTCATATTAATCACCTCAAACGAATATTTCGAGAGGAAGTTTATGGAAAATATAAACAATCCCCAACATAGTAAGTGACCTGTCAGACTTACACATTATGCTTGAAAACCTTTAAAATTGAAATACACTTATGAAATACGCCAATCTGAGAGGTCTGAGGAGCAAAAAAGACTACCAAATGCCTTACTATAAAGCGTTGTATTCTTCCCATTTCCGCAAGCCAGTATGAGGGTAAAGGGATTTAAAGATTGGCGTACAAAACAGTATTTTATGATCCATTACGCCGTTTTGGTTTACTATCCATTCAACGTCGCTCCTGAAAACTATTTCACATATTGAACCCCTATAACCACATTAAAATACTTTTTCAAGAAAAAGATTCGCTAGGCTTTCGTTGGTTAATCGCTCAACCGTCAATTTAGCATTATTGATTATCTCAAATTTGCGCGCATCATCCAAACTAACAGCTTTTTTCAACGTATTACTCAGATCGTCCACTACTCTAGGCTCACAAAGAAACCCATTGAAATTATCAACTAATACTCCATCAATCCCCTCGCCAGCAGAACCAATTGTGATACAACCCTTCGCCATAGCTTCAACATATACAAGGCCAAAAGTTTCGGGAGAACTTACAAGAGCAAAAACATCAGCCTTCGCCATCGCCCTTAGAACTTCTTCCCTAGTTTTCTCCCCTTCAAAAATAATCCTATCCCTATTCCCGAATGATTCTGCTAGCTTCATCAGATTGTCCTTTTCTGGCCCCTCTCCGATTATTCGCAATCTATACGGTTCATTCAGACTGGTATTTGAGAACGCTTTGATCAAAACATCTACGTTCTTTAGCTTAATCAAGCTACAGGCAGTCAAAATCTCGAAAGATTTATTCTTAATTTTCTCAACAAGCATTTCGTGACTAGCTATTACGTCTTCCTCAACACCAAAAGGGATGGTGAAATATTTATTTGCATCTTTTTGAACACCGACTATTTGCCAATAAGTCTTCTCAACACTATTTGACCGAAAGACGATTTTATCTACGTAAGGTTCTAGCGTTCGAAAACGAATGAGATTTTTCTCTTTTTTTAAATAGAGAGTGTCTGTAAAATGCAAGCTTGCAATAAGCTTTGAACCAAATATTGACTTAATAATTTGGGCTATGTAAATCGAGGGGTTGAGCATATCGCATATAATAAGGTCCGGCACATAGTCTTTCTCGAAATGATTGATTATATCCAAAGCTGCTTTTTTAATAGCACTCATGGAGTAATCAATTTTAGGTGTTTTATTAATGGGTATTCTTTTAATATTAACCCCATCTGCCTCAAAACAATCCGGGAAAGTGTTAATCTGCTCACTTCTTCTCGCCTTCGCGAAAGGAATCATCATTTTGGGATAAATAGGAAATATCCTCATAACACTAACGCAATGATTTTTCCTCCATTCTTTTGCAAAGTAATGTACCGCATATGAAGACTCTATTCTTGATTGGTTCTTGTATGCGGGATATAAGGTCGTTACAAGAAGTATGTTCATCGTAGCCATTCTCCAATCTATTTGTTGATTAACTAGTACACATCTCCTCATCAATTAACTAATTTGAGTCCAATGAAATTCCCAATATTAGACAATAGCTAGCATGGGCATCTATAAGAATCCACTCTCACATTATTATCACAATTACCATCGGGAATAATGGCTGTAAGTATCATAACGAGTGGCATCAGACGGAATGAATGATAGATACTTGCAGGAATCATATATATCGCAGATGCGCAAATTACCGATATATAAATTATATTAAAAAGATTCCGTTTTCGTTCCAGCATCGGTATTAAAAACATATAAATTAGATACAATGTACCAACTATGCCATATCGTCTTAATAACAATAGCCATTCATTATCTACGAAAGTCTCATACACAATTGACTTTGCAGGGCCGAGTCCAAACATTGGACTCATCTTAAAGTATGATATATGCTCATCCCAATTTGATAACCTTGCCTGAAAGCTAGTATCCATACCAATATTCAATCCTGCTTTTAATCGCCATGTTATTGTTTGAGGTAGCAATAAAAAAATAGCTAAAACAAGTATCGTGAATATAAAAAAAGTCGAAATCATATGATTAAAAGCCTTCAATTCTCTTTTACGAAGCAAATCATACAAATAGAGAATATTAAATAAAAAGACACACGCTATTAAAAATATCATCCCGGATCTTGAGCCAGTTAATATCACACCCATACTACACAGAAGGAAATACATAAAATATCTTGTACGAAATGTCTGAACGAATAGACTCCACGACAGCAGGCATCCTAAGCCTAGCATGACCGCATATTCATTCGGATTTGAGGTCATTCCAATAACACGTGGATTTGGGTAGTTATCCACTAAGGTATGATATTGAGTAGGCGCTAACCATCTTACGTATTTTTCATTTAGGCTAAACAAATCGAAATACTGTTGAACAGCAACTAACACTGATAACAGAATGCATACAATCATAAACTTGATGATGCTTATTCTGTCGTCATTTGATTTGATGCATAAAAGGGTAACAGTATATACTCCGACATAGATGAATATTTTATAAAGCTCAAAAAAATCTCTCAAGATAATGTCAATCCCCTTAAGAGAGCCAACAAGCATTGATAACAAAATGAAGAACGATAGTCCAATTTGTACGAAGATGAATTTTGGCATCAGTATTCTGAAGTCGTTGTCAATTGATAGGACATAAACCACAATGATAGACAAAATACTAATTAGAATTTGCTCTATTCTAAGAGATGGCAAACCTTTAATACGAATATCAGGCAATAGAACAGTTGAAAGAATGATAATATAGACCAGTCTAAGTGAACGATTCTTCAACAAACTGCATTTTTTCAAATAGCAAACTCCGGTCATTAGGCAAGCCTCATTCACAAGAACTTGATAGAAATCATTGAAAGACTCTTTAACAAGTCTATCTGACATGCAGAACAGAAAAACCAATGCAGATAAATTTGTTCATTATGCATACATAAGCTCCCATTTAAATCTTCACATGGGCATACTTTACTGTCTTCAAATTCAAACGATAACACGAATAGATTATCTCTACTGACACAATACCTCGTATAATTGTAACAGAGAAACAGCTTCTTTATCCCAGTTAAAGTCGTTTAAAAACAGCTTCCCTTCTCCGTACTACCCATGTTTTGAGCAAACTCAGGATTGTTAAGCAGACGATTGCAAGCATTTTGAATTTCTTCAATACATACAGGATTAACACATAAGCCGCATGGATATTTATCAACAATTCTCTTCCACAATTCAAAATCCGAAGCAAAAAAGGGAAGCCCTGTAGCCATGTATTCAAACATTTTTATAGGAATCGAAATAACGTAATTATTAGCACTGGTTACATGACATATTTTTATCATAGATTACCTTCTCTACCAGACAAAAATGAGTGTTGACTGCAGATCCGGCAAAGGGTTGTCATATAACTATTAAGCAATCCAACAACCCCTCTCTACACGCATTTTCGATACAAACGTTGTCACGAGTATCTGATCAAACACCTTTAAAAAATTGTCTAACTGCAATGCATACCTTTTCAATGTCATCGCTTGTTAAGTAAGGATGCATCGGTAGAGACAGTACACATTTTGTCATTCTGGATGTGATAGGCAAGCTGGAGTCCGCTACTTTCATGTCTTCGTAGGCAGACTGCTGATGCATACCCCGCGGGTAATAGATCATTGAAGGGATTCCTTTTGATTGTAGATGTTCCTTTAGACCATCACGAGTCTTCTCGTCAGGAAGAATAATTGTGTATTGCGCCCAGCTTGAATAGTAGCCTTCCGGAATAATCGGTGTCGTGATTATGTCATGTAAACGTGAAGTATATTCAGACGCAATTCTATTTGAAGCGTCGATTTCATTCTCAACAAATTCTTCAAACTTGACCAATAGAATCGCCGCTTGGAGCGTATCCAGCCTCGAATTCATACCGATCGCACGATTATCATATTTATCCTCAGGAGACCTCCCTTGCGCCTTCAGAGAATGAAGATTCACAGCAAGTTCAGTGTCATTCGTAAACATTGCCCCTCCATCACCATAACAACCGAGAGGCTTCGCGGGGAAAAAGGATGTGATCGCCGCATCACCGAATGAACAAGCAATTTGTCCGTTTATATTACCGCCAAATCCTTGTGCACCGTCTTCCAGCACCTTTAAATCGTATTGCTTAGCTATTCTCTCGATTGACGGATAATCTGCCGGCAATCCGAATAGATCAACGGGAATGATCACTTTTGGAGTAAGCACTCCAAGATTAATCGTTTCCGCAATCTTCTTTTCAAGATCTTCTACATCAATGTTAAATGTTCTAGGATCTACATCGACAAAGACGGGCGTTGCACCAACGATAGAAGCACACCCTGCCGTTGCAAAGAAAGTAAAATCGGGAACAAAAACTGCATCGCCTTCCCCTACTCCCCATGCCATTAAAACGAGCTGAAGAGCATCAGTCCCATTAGCGCATGATATACAGTATTTGACTCCTACATACTTTGCAAGCGTCTCTTCAAGTTCTGTTACTTGTCTGCCGCCAATAAATGCAGTGCTATGCAACACTTCCAAAATATTTGCATCAATCCGTTCCTTAAGATGATCATACTGTGCTCTTAAGTCTCGAAACTTCATTCGATAATCCTTTCCAATCCATCATCGCTCAGTCGGTACTTTCTATTACAATGACTACATTCCAAGTCTTCCTCAAGGATTTGTCCACATTCACATACCCAACCGCAATGTCTTGCTGGAACACCGACGACCAGCGCGTAATTCTTAACATCTTTCGTCACGACAGCTCCTGCGGCCACCATAGCCCAACTGCCAATTGTGACTCCACAGACAATCGTCGCGTTCGCACCGATCGTAGCGCCTTCTTTTACGTATGTTTTGACATAATTCACGCGTCCTTTTGGATATTTTGCGCGAGGTGTCAAGTCATTTGTAAACACACACGAAGGTCCACAGAAAACGTAATCATCAAGCTGGACACCTTCGTACAAGGAAACGTTGTTTTGTATTTTGCATCCATTGCCAAGAACAACGTTGTTCCCTACGTTTACGTTCTGCCCGAATGTACAATTCTGCCCGATACGTACACCAGACTGAACATGGCAAAAATGCCATATTTTCGTTCCTTCACCTATCTCAACATCTAAATCGATATAAGTCGACTCGTGCACAAAGTAGTTTTCGTTATCCATTCCACTGCCCTACATAATCTAGAGTTGAACCCTCTCCAAAAGGTAGCTTAACACTTGTTCCCAAAGCTGACGATTTATAAATAGCTAATACCAACTCGAGGGCTCTTCTCCCATCTTCACCGGTAATATATGGCTCCCTATTCCCTTCAATTGCCTGAAATACATCTTCATACAATGGTATATGACCAAAACCATAGACATTAGGCGGATTCTCATGATATTTCGCCTTGATCTCCTCAGCCGTATCTTTACCATCACTGAAACGCCACTCTTCGATCAAGTTAACGGATTTGCCACCTGCTTTCACTGTGCCTCTCTCTCCGAAAAGATACAATGTTTCCTCAAGATTAGATGGGTACACATTCGACGTTCCTTCGATTAGTCCGTATGCCCCATTTGAAAACTTAACGAGCGCAAGCCCCAAATCCTCTGTCTCAAGATAAGGGTGATTTAGATTATCGGTAAATGCGAACACTTCATCGATATCATTACCCATCATCCACCTCAGAAGATCGATATTGTGAATACACTGATTCATAAGAACACCGCCATCTTGCTCCCATGTACCGCGCCATTCATCCTGATCGTAATATTGTTTCCCACGATTCCAGCGAATGTGAGCCGCTCCGTGAAAAAGTCGTCCAAAGCGACCTTCATCAACCGCTTCGCGTATTTTCATAATTGACTTATTGAATCTATTCTGATGACAGGCACATACAACAACACCCTGTTTACGCCCGGCCTCGATAATCGCATCAGCGTCGCATAAGGATAGCGCAATTGGCTTTTCTATGATGACATGACAACCGGTAGCAATGCAATCGAGAGCAATTGAAGCATGTTTTCCGCTCTCGGTACAAATCGCAACCAATTGCAGGTCTTCCTGTGCAAGCATCTGCTTATAGTCTTCATACAGTCTTATTTTTTCGGATATACCAAATTTCTCCGCAGTTGCAACCATCCTGTCCTGAACGATATCGCAAATAGCGACTATCTCTATACCGCAGTTTTTTGCAGCTTCTAAGTGGTTCGGCGCGATTCTGCCGCAACCAATTAATCCGTATCGCATTTACTTTCTCTCTTTAGCTAAGTATTTAACCTACATACTACAATACTTCGATGTTGTCTCTATCCGTTACGTGTTTCATCGCATTTTTTGTATCGAAAACCATCTTGGCATGACGCTGGATAAAATAATAATCGAAATTGGTATGAGAAGTCGTTACAACGACTAAGTCTGCCTCACCTAGCACTGCTTCTGTGAGCTCGGGTATGCTCTCCATCTCTAGCTGACCGAATTTAAAACGGGGAATCCAAGGATCGAAATATGAAACATCAGCACCGACAGACAATAGTTGCTCAATGACACGAATAGCAGGGCTCTCGCGATAGTCATCTATATCTTGTTTATAAGCAACTCCAAGAACTAGCACTTTCGCTCCGTTAATTGCTTTTTGAGTACGATTCAGTATGTGTATCGCACGTTCCTTACAATACTCGGGCATCCTGTCATTGATCATCATAGAAGCCTCGATCATAGACGTATGAAAATTATATTCGCGCGCTTTCCACGCAAGGTAATAAGGGTCGAGTGGAATGCAGTGTCCGCCAAGTCCGGGACCGGGGTAAAACGGCATAAAGCCATACGGCTTTGTCGCGGCGGCATCAATTACTTCCCACACATCGATATTCATTTTATGACAAAGGATTGCCATCTCATTTACGAGACCGATATTTATATTTCTAAATGTGTTCTCGAGTATCTTTTCCATTTCAGCGACTGCAGGAGAGGAAACGGTATGTACATCCCCATCTAGAACAGCGCGATACATAGACGAAATGAGTTCGAGGGCATCTTCGCCGATAGCGCCAACTACCTTTGGTGTATTCTTCGTATTGTAAATGCGGTTTCCGGGATCTACTCTTTCGGGCGAAAATCCTAGAAAAAAATCTTTTCCGCAGACGAGGCCCGAGCCCTCTTCCAATATAGGCATGAGTAGCTCTTCCGTTGTACCGGGATATGTCGTGGATTCCAACACAACCATTGTTCCTGGAGTCAAATATCTTGCGATTGATTCAGCAGACGATTTAACGTAACTGAGATCGGGTTGCTGATACATATCCAGTGGTGTTGGTACGCAAATCGCAATGAAATCCATATCCTTTACGAAAGAGAAATCGGACGTCGCGCGCATCTTCCCTTCCCTGATCAACTCGGCTAAATCATCATCGATCACATCACCGATGTAATTGTGTCCTTGATTCACCATGCTTACTTTTTTAGCCTGAATATCAAAACCGGTCGTATCAAACCCTGCGCGGGCCTTTTCGACTGCAAGCGGCAAGCCAACGTAGCCCAGACCGACCACTCCAACCTTAATCTGTTTGTTCTCTATTTTGATTAGCAAATCATTTTTCATATAGTGGTTTTACTCCATATCTAGAATTAATTCCCAGATTTCTTTTTCGAATGCCATCTTAACGAAAAATAGTTGTAAGCTTACTCTCTTTACTTGAAATCTTCTAAAATAGAAATTAACCTACCAGTAAGGATCTCGAAATCAAAAGATTCAGCAATTTTTCTCCCTCTAGCACCCATCGTTTCTCGCTCATGTGAAGGCATATCATAAAAAAACAAAATTGCCCTTCTAATAAGATCACACGATTGGTCGTCCAATGATATACCCGCATTAGAAAGCTCCAACAAATCGTAGTTAGTCTTAAATAGATTTAGGACCGGTTTTCCTGAGGCTAAGTACTCAAAAAGTTTATTGTAACTTACACCATATTTTCCTAGACCCGTTTGCTTCACACACAATACACAAACGTCTGCTTGTGAAAGTATAGATGGAACACACTTCTTTTCGACTGGGCCAACGAAAAAAATATTTGGATTGCTTTCATGTTTTTGTTCAAGAATCTCTCTTTGATCACCATCACCAACAACGATCAGCCTCATATTAAATCCTTCACGAACGACCCTATCAAAAGCTGAAAGAAATAATCCAAGCTGATTTGCATGTCCGATTGAACCCACATAAACATAATTAACGCATGTATCAGAAAAATATTGGCTGTATTCCTCCAGATAAATACTTTTGTTGGTATCAAATTCATGCAAATCAATCCCATTATTGATGTGATGAACTTTCCTCAAATCGATCTTTCCGCCATGCTCTAGATCCCACCCTTTATCGACAATATAGTCAGCTCCGCCTTCCATCGAGAAAACAATATGATCTGCCTTCTCATATTGTTTCTTTTCTAATCGATAAAGAAATCTTGCAAACAGACTACCTTCTTTAACAAAACCGTACTCAACAAGTGATTCCGGCCATAAATCTCTTATCTCCTTTACGTATACAGCATCGAAAAGGCGACTTACTCTATAACCCATGTAAAATGGAAGAGGCGCACAATCCGTCACAACGACATCAGGTGTAATGCCGGACTCCTTGGCGATTCTCTTCGCATATTTTCTTAACTTGAGTTGAAATTGAATAATTGCCAAAATACGTTTAATTCCGTTTCCTGAGTAATCGCATACTTTTATGTGTGCAAACTTAAGACCATCATATTCTCTCAATATAAAATTTGGACCGCTGTCAGAAATCAAGCTATCTCCCATGTTATGTAATATGGAGCCGCCAATGATGAGCACATTGTATCCATTTCGAATGAGATGTTCAGCCATCTTGTTATTGCGAACACGCACCTCTTTGCTAGGAGGCATGGCGTATTGATTAACAATCCATATATTATTCTTCTTCATTGTGACACCGATCATGACGTAGTATGAATATCTGACTCAACTGAAACAGAGATATTTCGCAAAGCTTCCTCGCAAACTTTTATGGCGTCCGTAACATTTTCTGCCTGAGCTATAATATACCCCGTGCGATCCGCACTATTTCTCACTGTCGTTGAATATTCACCAATTGTCTTATTGATGCAAACTGACTTAACACCACTTATCCTTTTTGCTTGTGGTATACCTTCAATACCAGTTATTCTTCCAATAGGACTCACCAAATATCTAATAGCAGATCCCATATTAATCACTTTATCTACATTAGGTATTTCACCGAGAGCGATGTCAATGCAACATCTAACCATATCTATTCCTGTTGAAAGCGGAACTAAATGGGTAGCAATATGATCACCGCCCATTCTTGCGCCAATCTCAACAATTCTCGGGCCTTTATCAGTTACAATTATCTCCGTGTGGGCGGCACTATTGCAAATTCCAAGTGTTTTTATTGCAGCAATTGCAATCTCCCCAATCTCCATTAATGCTGAGGAAGATAACTGTGACGGTTGCGAATGCCCAATTTCAACAAAAAAGGGAGGTCCAGTTGTGATCTTATCGGTTACAGCAAGAGTAAACACTTCATCATCGGTGATTATCGACTCAACACTGACCTCCGGCCCCTCCATGAATTCTTCAACGATAACCTCCCCCCCTGTCGCATATTCACGACTGTAATAATATGCATCGGACAACATCTCGTCTGAATCACAATGCGATAACATACGAACACCTCGGCTTCCCGAACTGTCAACCGGCTTGCAGACACATTTCCCGCCTATTTGTTTCACAGCATCAAGAAATCCTTCTTTGCTAGTACACTTATAGAAATTAGGCACTGGAACATTATTCTCTCTGAGAGCTTCACGCATAAGAATCTTATCCGTTGCCTTGAAAGCCGTATCAACACTAACACCAACAAGCCCTAGTCTCTCTACTACAGCGGCCACGGTACGAACAGGCAAATCTGTTGCGAGCGTCAAGATCGCATCAATATCGTTTTCTGTTGCGGCCTCTACAACACGGTCGATATCGTTTGTGCTAATTTCGAGGGATTTATCAGCAAACACGAAACCGGGAGCCCCTCTATCACGATCAACAGAAATGACATAATGGCCAATTTCTTTAGCTTTCTTAATTGCAGGTACTTGTAATAAGCCTGCACCAAGAATCATAATTTTTTTCCCTGTTCGCCCCATTTTAAATAAAATCTGTACTCTTCTTATTCTCGAGAATTATTCCTCGAGCAGGCACCATGACTTCATAAGGCATCATGTCCTTATTCACATTAGCCCCAGCACCCACCAATGCGTAATCGTGAAGCGTAACGCCGTCCATCACCATGCATCTGTTCCCTAAAAAACAATTGTTCTTGATAGTAACAAATCCACATGTGGAAGTCACTCCGGCAATCAAGTTAAAATCGCCAATAGTATTGTCATGAGCAATCTGAGTACCGCTATAAATCACATTACCCAAACCTATTGAAGTAAATGGAAGCACAACAACTCTCTCTAAAATAATAGTTCCTTCACCTACATCATCTGTTTGCACAAGTGCAGTAGAGTGTATAAACCGAGAAATACGATATCCCTTTTGTTTACACTCAAGGAATATCCTCTGTCTAATTGTATTCATTTTTCTATAGCCAACGCCTAAGACTATCTCATACTCTGAACTAGGATACTCGTCTGTTATTGTGTCAAAATTGATTAGAGGCAGGCCTTGAAATGTAGCGTCGTTAAGGTATTCTGCCTCAACAGTGAATCCACACAACTCCCAATCAGTGTCCGTTGTTATGTAGTACCACATACTGCGAGCAAAATCGCCATTCCCAAAAATAATGATCTTTTTCATTTTTACCCTCACTTCATCTACCGGTTTCCTCAGCATCCTCGCCGGTCGCATATATGTTTTTACGCAGAAATACATTCTTCAAAGTAACAAATGCAATTTTTGCATCCATACAAAAAGACATATTTTCAACGTAATAAGCGTCGTTATCAAACTTCTCATTCTGATTAATCGAGTTTCGAAAAAATGCTTGGCTAAGACCCGTTATTCCCGGCCTAACATCTAATTTTTTCGCTTGAGTTCCCGTATATACTTCCAATGCTTCAGGGAGATCCGGTCTTGGACCTACGAAGCTCATGTCTCCTTTCAGGACATTGATTATTTGTGGAAGCTCATCAATACTGCTAGACCTTATGAATTTACCAATCCTTGTAACCCTTGCGTCATCTTTCGAGCTGAATGTAGAGCCATCCTCATTCCTAATATCCTGAGCGTTCACTATCATTGAGCGAAATTTAATTATTTTAAAAATATTTCCATTCATGCCCAATCGTTTAGAGTAATAGAATATTGGACCATTATCCTCCAACTTAATTGAAATGCCCACAATAAGAGCAAAGAAAGAAAGAACAGGAAATAATAATAAGGCAAGTACTATATCAATCAATCGTTTTATCGAACTATACATTTTCACATCTACTCCCGCCTAAGCCAATTGCGAAAGAAACTTACAGAGCGACGCATAGCAACATCATGCTCCACGAAAGGAAGTATCAAATAAGGCTTTTTAAATTCGAAAAATCTTGTGTTTTCCATAGATAGCCCATTCCTAAAAAAATTCCCAAACAAAAACCCGGATGCACTAGATGTGACGTTACATCCGAGTTATTATCTCATAAGTCACAATTAGGGTAAAGGACGAACACACGTGCTGTCAGTTCACTCGACACCTTAATCATAGCTTGATTTGCAGCTTTTATACGGAACAGGAAAGGAAAGCAATGTCTCCAGCTAACACCCATTTTAGCCTTCCGCAAACAGAAGCTTAAATGACCTTTAAGTAGGAGACTAACGTGTCCACGACATACTCAACTTCTGCATCAGTCATCGAACTGAACAATGGAAGAGTTACTTCGTTTTGATACTGAGCATACGCTTCAGGGAAATCTTCAATTTGAAAACCACGCTTTCTATAGGCACTCAACATTGGTAATGGCTTGTAGTGTACATTCAGTGCAACACCGGCATCTGCAGCATCCGAAATTAACCTGTTTCGCTCATGAACATCTTTGCCGTTCAATCGGAGCAGGAACAAATGCAAACTCGATACCGCATTCTCATTAAAATGCTCTAGCCACGAGACATTGAATTCACTAAAACGATCACAGTAATACTCAACTATTTCTTTGCGCCGCATTAACATAGACTGATATCGTCCTAATTGAGACAGACCGATCGCGGAAGCGATATCGGTTAAGTTGCACTTATAGTATGGTTCGACGATGTCGTATTCCCATGAACCGGGTTCAATTTTATTAAAGGCGTCTTTTGTTTGCCCGTGTAACGACAAGAGCATATATCGCTCATATAAGTCGACATCATCAAAACCCTTACGTGATCTCCAACTTACGGCACCACCTTCAGCCGTTGTCAAATTCTTAACCGCATGAAATGAAAAATTAGAAAAATCCGCAATGGCGCCCGCCATGATCCCGTTTCTGGATGCACCGAGCGAGTGAGCAGTATCCGCCACCACAGCCACTCGTCCAAGCTTCTCTTGAACTGAGCCAACAGGCTTGAAAAGATGGCGTTTCCTATCGATAGCCTTGAATATCCTATCGTAATCGCAAACCACTCCCCCTAAGTCAACCGGGATAATTGCTTTGGTCCTCTCGTTGATCGCCTCTTCCAAAAGGTCATAATCCATCTCAAATGAATCTTTTGCACAATCGATCATTACGGGGGTAGCACCGACATGATAAATAATGCTACATGAAGCACTATATGTATACGCGGGAACGATAACCTCATCTCCCGGTCCAATACCGAGTAATCGCATCGTACAAAAAGTGGCATTGGTTTGCGCATTAAGCGCAGCAACCTTACTCACTCCTATATAGTCTGCCAGAGCCGCTTCGAATCGCTTGGTGACTGGTCCTGTGGTTAACCAGCCTGAACGCAAAACATCAGAAACGGCAGCAATTTCTTGCTCTGTAATATCCGGTCTAAAAAAAGGAACGTGAAACATCGTTATCACGAAATATCCTTTCAATCTTTCAATGTAAAATTTAAGAACAAAATGTTCTAGCTATCATCTTCCACATAGTCTCACTATTATGACACGAAATCGGAAAGTATTCGATAAGTATTATACACTTGTAAAGAAAATATCCCAATACAACGATATTTATCAAACGAACTGATGCTCACGCAAAAACTTAGAGAAGAAGTTAATAGAGCAAGTTCTACTCTGCACCCCTACACTACAAAAAATTCAACAACTACTCTTGGCGTATCAGATGTCTACCATTTCATGTCCATCTCCAAGATGCCCACGATATCTTTGGAGAGGTCGGCACTCCTCTGGATACTTTTTTCAATACTTGCATTCTTGCTTGAAGACTTTGATAATAGCAATAATCCGAAGCTTTCTCTCGCAGCCTCAATTGTATCAGGATCATCTTGTAAGCTCGCACCGGAAATTAGATCAACTTGTAGCCCACCCCCCTCAAGTTTAAATACATTACGGATACTGGATACGAGTGTTTCTGCACTTGCATCCCCTTGAACGTATGGAATGAGGATATTAGCTTTGCGGAAAGAATTCTCCTCTTCCATCTTGCTTTTTAATGTGCTTTGAAGTACTTGCACCACATATTCTGCACGGTTCACAGCTTCCGACGGTTCATACGCCATCCCAAACAGATTGATGAAAAAAATATCAATCGACCTGCCAAAACGCTTTCCCCGTCTCTTCGCCCTTTCAGAATAATAAGGTATCTCTCCAAGATAGGTCACTTGTTTTTCTTGAGCAATCGCTGAGACATCTTCTCTTACAATCTGGTCTCGATACCGTAGGAAAGAAATAAATGCGCTCAGCAAAAACCCTAAAAGAAGAGTAGCAAAGACATGCTTAAGCGGTATCGATTGAAGGGTCGCACCACTCGGTATTTCAGCTTCATCTTCCTTCAACGACTCCTCAAACGCCATATCGATCATTTGATTCAACTCTTCGATATTATCTTGTTTAATCTGGAGATCGCTTTCGATTCTTTCTTTAAACATAATAATGGAAGGATCTTTAACGATTTCTTTTTTCACATTACTGAATTCTAGGAAATGTATAGCTAAAAGGTCGATTTCGGGACGAACGACTTCCTCAAGATAATCCTTTGTCATTTTGACGAGCTGATCGATGATGATTTCCTCGGGAGCGGTCACCGTAAAATCGATATAGCCTTCTAACTTGATCGTCATATCGACTAAATTGACAAGATCTGCAGAATCAAACTTGAGAATGCCTTTCGTCGCAAGATAGTTCATATACCGGTTATCCGACAGCTCTCTCACATACTGAAGACAAAGCATCTGATCCGCGCGGATCCTTTCCGCCTCATCGTTAAAGTTGACATGAAAATGTGTGAAACGGAGCGTAAAACGCTTATTCATACGCTGTTCAGGATCGATTTGAAGAAAAAGACCATTTGACAATTCATCTTGCAGAATTAATGACTCTTTCTCTAAAGCAGCAATCTCAGCCGCCCACCCCTTCGCCATTGCGTCCGAAGCAATAAAATTATCCCTTTTCTCGGAGAGTTCCTTCTCATTCAGTTCGGGCATCTCGACGTCCTGTGCTGGAGGACGAAGATACGTTATACCGACTGCAAAGGCAACGCAGAGAGCGACACAGAGCAGAATCGTGCGCCATGAGAAGAAGTAGTAAAAGAGCGCTTTCTTCAAATCGAGTATCTTTAAGTTTCTCATCAATAACCTGTTTCTGAACGATCTCTTATAATTGTTTGCTCAGATGAATTTTAAACTATTTGTTTTGATTATTATCTCATAAGACTTGTTTTGGGTAAAGAATTGCAACCTAAGATCGATACAGGAGTCCAAAGTTGCAAACATTATTTGACAGTACTCAAAGTATTTTCCTGCCTTTACCCCCAAAGAACCTAAAAATGAATTTGGGAAACTCAATGTATGAAACTCTTCAGTTATAACCATTCTTTTCCCCACTCTCTGGAGCACAGCTTCAGCAATATGAAAAGCAGCTTCTATACGCCAATGGTGATCAGTTCTATAAAAAATCTCCTCTGCCCGCCAATTGCTGAAGAACTTTCGAGAATCAAGCACTGGTATGTTTCTTTGCGAAATCAACTTAAGAAATTTATCAATGCATTCGTTTGATGGAGGTTCAAATCCGGCATAAAATTTCGTTTTTTCTTCGATCAGGTCGTGAGGTGCTTGAACATATAAAAAGTCTGCCCTTTGCTCAATGTTGTGGCAATATATCTCAAATAAATTATCGGCATAGGCCTGAAGCTCCTCATCCGTCCTGTCGATAGGCTGTTAATGTAGCATACCGAAAGAATCTTTTACAACCATAAAGTCATCAATCTCATGTTTTCCTAATATAATCTGGAACAATCCGAATAAGTCGATCCACTTACTATGAAGTACTTCGCTCAATTATTGGGGCAATTAAGAATAAACTATATCCAAAAGCTTAAAGTGCTTAAAGCATTAACTGACGCTAATATTTCAGTAAGAGCTATTAAGGCATCACCATTAACCCAATTATCCCAGATTATTTTTGCGGAAAAGCCGCTGTCACATTTGACGCCTACTAATCGCGCGGAGCATATCATTAAACCTTTTTATATATCTGAGAAGATATATTTTGCGAGGGAAAGATAAGAAAGGTCATCGCAACTCATCCATTATCCCCGAATATTTGAACTCGAAAAAGACGAGATCTGGTTTGAGACTTCATATACCCCGCTCCATGTCTAGAGGGCAAAACAACCCAAGCAAATAATTCCCATCGTAACTTTCAGACTGGGGCAACATCCAACAGCTGTCAGCCTCAATCGGAGTGGCCCTCCACTAAAAGGTGACATGTAGAGGAAATTTTAGACCCGTAGACACCAGTATACTGGCCTACACTTCGCGTCATTCGGCATGGAATGTTTAGCTTGTAGTGTGCTCTGCGTGCTTACACATCAATTTTACAGATGTGCAAAGCGTCAGCGCGAACTTTCCCTACGTTATAATAATATCTGATGATAACGCATAGACTCTTTGCATAAATAGCAATCCATTATCATTCATGCAATCAGCCTAGCTGAAAAAGCAATAATCATAAGAATCCAGTCAAAATATCAGCAATTCTCTTGCTTGCTAATCCATCACCATAAGGATTATTTGCTTTGCTCATCGTGTCATAAGTATCCGAATCAGTAAGAAGTTGCCAGAGGTTCTCGTAAATAGTTGTTTCATTTGTTCCCACGAGTTTAAGTGTACCTGCCTCAATCCCTTCTGGGCGTTCCGTAGTATCTCTCATTACAAGTACCGGTATTCCAAGAGATGGAGCTTCTTCCTGGATACCGCCTGAGTCTGTGATAATTAAATAGGATCTTGCCATAAAATTGTGAAAATCCAGCACATCTAAAGGTTCAATAAGGCGGATACGCTTATTATCTCCTAATTCAGTTTTTGCGGCTTTCCTTACAACGGGATTCAAGTGTAGTGGATATATCGCTTTCACATCGGGAAACTCATCAACGATTTTTCGAATTGCACGAAACATACGATGCATAGGTGCTCCAAGATTTTCTCGGCGATGTGCTGTAATAAGAATTAGTCTGCTATCCTTTGCCCATTCCAAGTCAGGGTGAGAATAATCCTCTCGAACTGTTGTCTTTAACGCATCAATAACAGTATTACCTGTTACAAATATAGAATGAGGATTACGACCTTCAGATAAGAGATTTTGTTTAGACAAAGTAGTTGGAGCAAAATTATATGAGGATATGATACTTACAGCCTGTCGATTAAATTCTTCAGGATACGGAGAATAGATGTTATGTGTCCGAAGTCCAGCTTCGACATGTCCAACAGGTATTTGCATATAATAACTCGACAATGCTGCAGCAAATGTAGTGCTTGTATCTCCGTGTACAAGCACTACATCAGGACGGACTTCTTCAAGAACCAATTTAATTGATAACAAAACATTGCTCGTTAAATCATATAAAGTCTGGTTAATCTTCATAATTGAAAGATCATACTCAGGCACAACATTGAAAGCTGTCAAGACTTGGTCAAGCATTTCACGATGCTGCCCAGTAATACAGACTTTTGTTTTGATGTCATTTCTAGCTTTAAGTTCATTGACTAAAGGGCACATTTTTATTGCTTCTGGGCGGGTGCCAAATACAAGTAAGATTGTTTTCATAGATTAATTGCTCCTCATTTTTATAGTCCGACAACAATTTGGTTGTCATAACGCCTCAATTGCTGTAATTGTAGTTACAGATTAAATGAAATCCCATATAATTTACTGGTACATCAAATAAAGGAGTTTTGCCAAGTGTCAAAAGAATGGGACTGAAAGCAATAATACATGAAAGAATTGAAAAAAACATCTGGACACTTTTATATTATCATTTATTACAACTTCAGCTGCATCAATGAGTAGCTTGGTACGTCAAAGATGACCGAAAAAGCTCTGTCGAACCCGTGACTAAAGAGTGTAAAAAATATCCCACTTATTCTGCAACTAAAATCATCTCACAACAAATTATGAAACTTACCTAGCTTATCTTCTTGAATAACTTGCATGTGAAATTCTCAAAGAGACTTCGAGACTTCACGCAGTTAATACATCCAGGAATACCAGTCTATGAGTTAGTTTTGGTATATAATAATGTATAGTTTAAAGGTACAAGTCGTATTTTTTTGATAGGACAATAAGTTGCTTGCCTAGTTTTTCAATATCGACCCTAAGGAGATATTTGTATAATTAGAATTTTGGATGCTACTATGCAAATTTATAATGGAATAGATTTGTCTTTTACTAATTATTACTATAACCCTTACAATGAGTTGTAGTGAGGCAATTAAGGGAATAGAGCAATGTTGATATATATCCTCTTGTATATTGTTATAATCTTTTTTGAAATAGCTGATAATGTCCTTCATAAGAGATTTACTATTGGATATTCGATTAGTCATTCGACAAGAAGATGGAATGTATTATTCTTTTTTGCGTTTTTTATTCTGTTCGTTTTCTCAGCCATAAGATTCGATGTAGGATGGGATTATGAAATGTATTACAATGTGATAGTTTTTGATTGGAAGTATATAAGTTTTCGAATGAATATTGAATATTTTACCGAATTATTAGTGCGGCTATCGCAACACCTTAGCTGGCCGCCTCTGTTTTTTATAGTGAACTCATTCATCACAATGTTTTGCGTATTTCGTACTATTTTTGATTTTAGCTCGGATAGGTGGATGAGTGTAATAATCTTTCTAGGTTTTCCTCTTTTTTATTTAAATTCACTGAGTGTTGTTCGTTTTTTTACAGCCTTATCAATTGTGTTTTATGGATATAGATTCATAGTCAAGGGTAACTTTTTCAGATACCTATTAACGATACTAATTGCCAGTATGTTTCATATTTCGTCGTTATTCGCAATACTTTTTTATTTAATAAGAAAAATTAGGCTTAATTTCTTAAATCAATTATTGATTGTTTGCTCGCTACCTTTGCTCGAATGGCTATTGTATAGTGTCGCTACGAGCTATTCGCCATACTACGCTGGTTATTTTTCACATACGATGATTCAACAGGGATCAAAAGCAATCTATTTCATTTTGGCAGTTTGGTTGCTAGCGTTTTATTTGCATAACAGTTTAATGAAGAATAATTCTCTTGCCAAAAGTTCTTATAATATATATTTCATCGGGGTTATCATATATTCTTACTTTTATTACCAAGGAACTTTGGGGCATAGGCAATCACTTTATGGAACTATTTTCAGCTTACTTTTGATACCGCAATTGTTTGACCTAATTCATGACGTCAAATTGAAAATGATTCTAAAATTTATTTTATACACTATGTTGTTTATTTTTTATTATTTTGTTTTACTAATAGGTAAAAGGGCATATATTCCTTATCTTACAATCTTTCACTAATGATTATGGGACATATTTCGTGGAAATCTCGTCCGCTGAAGGCCACTTCCTCGCTCTAAAAAGTCCAGTCGCGCGGAGTAAAAAGGCCACCTTCCGCGGAGTCGGAAGTCCACCCAGCGCGGCGTACAAAGGCCAGTGACAAAGAGATGTCTACCACCTAAACTTGAGTAACCGCCGTTAAGGCGGATTTCAATTTTAGGAGGTTTGGCATGAGCACAAACTACGTACAGGTATTGCGCGCCGCATTGAATGGAGTGAGCGGACGCAAGTTAGCAAAACAGTATCGTGTGTCTCGAGATACTGTGACCATCCTGCTTAGACAGGCAAAGCTTCAAGGTTGGCAACGAGCAGAAGATTTAGAGGACATAACAGAGGAAGAGTTAGTTGCTCTGTTATCCGGTTCTTCCGGTCGACAAGGTAAAAGAGATCAATCCTACAAATTTCCGGACTATGAGTATGTGCATGAGGAGCTTGGGAAGGCCCATGTTACGTTATCCATGCTCTGGGAAGAATATGTCGAGTATTGTATGCTTGAGAACAAGAAGTATTACCGCGAGACCCAGTTTCGACGCTATTACCATCAGTTCGCACGTACCAAGAAGAGTACCATCCGTCTCACCCATAAGCCGGGGATTTCACTTCAGGTTGACTGGGCAGGAACTCGTATCGCTTTCTACGATGAAGAGGAGAGCCAATTAAGCGAGGCGAGCCTCTTTGTGGCGGTGCTACCATGCAGTCAACTCATCTATGCTGACGTGTTCAGAGACGAGAAGTTGCCTTCTTGGATCAAGGCTCATGTGAATTGCTTTGAGTACCTCGGAGGTGTCCCTAAAACAATTGTCCCCGACAATCTTAAGGTGGGTGTAGACAAGGCTAACTTTTACGAGCCTGCCATCAACCGCAGTTACCAAGAGATGGCAGATTACTACGGCACCGTTATCCTCCCTGCCAGATCTCGCAAACCGCGCGACAAAGCAGCCGTAGAAAATTCAGTCAAAATCACGTCACAAAGAATCCTCGGTAAGCTCAGGAATAAAAAGTTCAATAACTTCTTTGACTTAAGCGATGCCGTTCGGGAGGCTTTAGAGGCCGTTAATACGGCTCCCCTCACAGGGAAGAACATGAGCCGGTGGGATGCCTTCCTTCAAGAAGAGAAAGACTACCTGCTCATGCTCCCCACAGAACCGTATGAGCTTTCAGAATGGAAAGAGGCCAAAGTCCAACCCAATTGCCACATTGCGTACCAAGGCCACTTCTATTCCGTTCCCTTCGAACATATCGGTGAAACCGTGGATGTTCGAGCCACGCACAGCACGGTAGAAATATTCTATCACCATCAGCGCGTTGCCTCACACAAACGAATGTGGGGAAAGAAGCAGTACGCTACAGTTCAGGATCATATGCCACCGGGCAAACTCTTTTTTGTCGACTGGGACGGAGAACGTTTCATCAACTGGGCAAAAGGTATCGGTGTTGCGTGCGCCACCATCATCCGGTCAATCTTGGAACGAGCAGTCGTTGAACAACACGCCTACCGTTCCTGCTTCGGTGTCCTTTCGTTGAAAGACAAGTATACAGCCAAACGACTTGAGGCTGCCTGTGCTCTTTTGTTGGCAAGAGATGTCCGAACACCCAGCTACAGTCAGATCAAGCGTGTCTTAGAAAATGGCGATGACTTAAAGGCAGGAGATGACGACGAAAAAACCAAGAGCCCAAAAGGTTTTCAACGGGGAACTTCATACTACAGGAAGGGGTAAGACATGCTCATCAATGAAACCATAGAAAAACTTAAACAGCTCAAATTGTCCGGCTTTGCTGAAGCATTGGAAGAACAACAACAGATACCAAGCTATCAGGAACTGAGCTTTGAAGAACGTCTCGGCTTACTCGTCGATCGAGAATGCAGTAAGAGGAAAAATAACAAGATCAAAAGGTTAATCAGACAAGCTCGTTTCCAAAACTCTGAGGCGTGTATTGAGAATATCCATTACCATCCAGAGCGCCGCTTGAAAAGACAACAGATGCTGGAGCTTGCCTCCTGCCAGTACATACACCACGCCAGAAACATAGCGATATTAGGTGCAACGGGAGCCGGCAAGAGTTATCTAGGACAAGCGCTGGGGCAGTCAGCTTGCAGGCTTGGCATTACAACAAGATACGTGCAGTTAGCTGACATGTTGGACGAACTGACATTGGCTAAAGAACGTTCCATTGAAGCTTTTACGAAGCTCAAAAAGTACTATGCCAATGTAAGACTTCTCATTATCGACGAATGGCTTCTCTTCAAAATCAGCGAGGAGGATTGTCAAAACCTCCTTCAGATTATCGATCGAAGAACGGCGAGACACTCGACCATTGTCCTTTCTCAGTTCAGACCGGATGAATGGATTGCGCAAATGCCGATACAAGTGGCTGCCGAAGCGATCACGGACAGGTTGATCGCACAGGCGATTGAAATTGTTGTTGAAAGCAAAGAATCCATGAGAAAACAAGAACATTAAGTTCAAAGAATCGTCAGTCCAAAGCTAACTGGCCTTCGTACTCCGCGCCGGGCGGCCTTCGCCGCCCGCGCGCGTGGACTTTAAACGCCGCGGCACTGGCCTTTTGCGAGCGTGATTTCCATTTCGTAAGGTCCGCTTTGTCTGTCTGGAAATCGCGTCCGCCGAAGGCTAGCCACAGATGGACTTTAAACGCCGCAGATTTCCACCGAAACAAGCATATTAGCGTGAAGAACCGCCAGCAGGTTTGACGCTTACTATTCAACTAGCATCAAAAGACTGCAGTATTTCGAAGACCATATTTCTAAATTTCTCATTCTCGTCAATAGCTAGCCGGAGAAATATTCTTCTATTCCTATCAAAAACATCTTGGGAATATGAACTAATATAGCTAATGATCTGACTTTTAAACGTTTGATGATTGTCCATGATCAAACCCAACCCGTACTTTTCTATTATACTAGATAAAACTGTTCCTTCGAACCCTAAAAGCGGTACCCCCAACATGGGAGCATAATATAATCTGTTAGGCAAGGCATAATAGTTGTTTAGGGAATCATTTTTCCTTAATACATTAATAAAATTACTTTGCTTGTAAAGCTCCAACTCCTCGGACCGGCTGTACTTGCCACTAAAAAATACATTCCCAACACCATGATCTGATGCAAATTGTTGCAAAATCGCTTCACAGCCTCCAGTACCGTGATAGAATATCTCAAAATTCTTATCGTTCTTCAAATCAAGTAACAACCTTCTATTGATATCAGCGTCTCGAGCAGCCCCGATATTCACAATAGATAGTGGGTATTCTTTCAATGAGACAACCCTTGCGCTTATTTGTTCAATGGAGCTTATTCTAGTGTTATGATTGATCAATGAGTTTACTTTCTTTGGCAAAAAAGATCGAAAACCTGGTGATGAAATTACCACAATCTCGCTTTTTTCAAAAATCGATGGTGTTATATATTTAACCAAAGGATGAAAATCCCTAATATCAATTATATATTTGATGTCGTTATTAAAGAGATGCATTTGCATAAAAAAACATAATTGAAGACTAAATATTATCACCATGTCATATTTATTGTTTATCAAATGTTTAAATGCAAATTTAGTGAATTTAATATAATCATAAAAATTTCTTCTTGCACCCCTCTTTCCATCGCAATATGTAAGTGCGCTGTCTTCTTCATCTCCAAATCTATCCCAGTTAATTACATCGTAATCGATCTTTCCATCAAGTATTTCTGTATAATTACTAAGATAGGGCATGTAGAGTAAGCTCGCCGGGGCAATTAAACACAATTTCACTTCGCCCTCCAAACGACACGATTCACATAATCCGTATAGGAAACAATAATCCTCAAAACCTTATCCGACACATTCGGCATAGAGTAATCAGCCACTAAACGCAGTGTATCCTTATCTTGTGTTTCCAAAACTGATAGACCTTGCAACACTCTCTCTTTTTGAAGACCCACCATCATCACGGTACCTTCCTCCATCGCCTCAGGACGCTCATGTGCTTCACGCAGATTAAGGGCTTTAAACCCCATGATAGACGACTCTTCACTTATTGTGCCACTATCACTCAGTACCACCTTAGAATTAAGTTGCAAGTTATTGTAATCGATAAATCCCATCGGTTTCATTAGCTGAATTAAATCATTGAAGGCAAGGCTATCATCTGCATCAATCCTATTACGCGTCCTTGGATGAGTTGAAACAATAACTGGCATTTGGTGCTTATCAGCTATAGCGTTTATCGTATCAACGAAATTATAGAAATTTCTATCAGGAGTTATGTTCTCTTCACGATGAGCGGATACAACAAAATACCCTCCTCTTACCAAACCCAAGCGCTTATAGCTGTTTGCATTATGAATGTCATCCATTTTGTTATTAAATACTTCAAACATCGGACTTCCTGTCTTAATAACTCGATCCGCAGGCAATCCTTCAGCCAGAAGATATTCCCTAGCAATATCCGAATACGTTAAATTTATATCTGCTATATGGTCAACAATTCTTCTGTTTGTTTCTTCAGGAACTCTTTGATCAAAACATCTATTTCCTGCTTCCATATGAAAAATAGGTATTTGATGCCTTTTTGCAGCAATAGCACACAAACAAGAATTTGTATCACCTAGCACAAGAAAAGCATCAGGGGCCTCTTCTATTAATATTGGATCAATATTAATAAGTATTTGTCCAATAGTCGCCATTGGAGTTTCTTCTGCAGCGTTCAGAAAAAAATCGGGCTTTCTTAGTCCAAAATCTTCAAAGAAAATCTCATTCAATTCATAATCATAATTCTGTCCTGTGTGAACAAAAATATGTTCGATCGCTTTCGACTCTTCTAACTTTTGAATGACAGCAGAAAGCCGAATAATCTCCGGACGAGTTCCCACAACTGTCATCACTTTCAATCTTTTCATCCTTATGTCTCACACTTCTTCAAAATACGTATCCGGTCTCTGCGGATCGAATATTTCATTTGCCCACATTACAGTAACTAGGTCATCTTTATCTGA
>Ga0123335_1001647_pt1 | contig 35622 bp, 35 predicted proteins | sample BiotimSIPDNA_2_FD_89707 | JGI IMG/M metagenome (GOLD analysis project Ga0123335, IMG submission 89707) | Anaerobic biogas reactor microbial communites from Washington, USA - Biogas_R2 time_0 SIP DNA | ecosystem: Engineered > Bioreactor > Anaerobic > Unclassified | place: Washington, USA... | reverse complement strand
CATTTTGAACAACTGGAAGTAATAATACTTCTTTTATACTCTTTACTGATTGTTCTTTTGTCGGTGTTTGATTATTACACCCTACCAATGAAATAATAAAAACGATAAGAATGGATATAAACAATGTCCTTTTCATTTCACATTACCTCATTCTGTCATCAATGGTCTTACGAGTGTGTCCCATTCTTCAGTAGATTTACATTTTTTTTCTATAACCCAACAAGTAGGAATGTTTCCAAACTCGTTGAAACCATATTCTTTATTCTCGTTTACCTCCCATAAAGAATGATGATTATAAATCTTGAAACTTTCAAGTAAGATAAAACATTTATTGAGTTTCTTATTATAGTGACTTGTATATGATAACTTATTCAAAGAATATTTTTCTTTATAGTTTTTGGAAAACTCCTCACATCTTTTTCCACATTTTTCCTGTAGGTCATACCCCTCTTTTTTATTACATCCAACCATTGAAACAATAAAAATGAGAAGAATGGATAATAATGTTTTTTTCATCATATTTACCTCCAGATTATAAAAAAGAAAAAACCCACAAATCGGGAATGTGGGTTTCGTTTTATCTGTTATCAAAATAATCGTTCATCTTGAACCTTCACATATTGAATAATGGATACTGATGGAAACGATAAGTCAAAAGAACTATGGTAATCAAACACATATGAAATGATTTTTCAAGGTATTTACCCTTTTTTCAACATTCTATCTATGAACTCAAGTGTAATAAGACGAAGAAGGTTACTTTTTGACCTGTTCATTTTGTCACATAAAATATCAAGTTTTTCGTTTGTTGATGTAGAAAACAGGACACTCACCTTTTTCTTTTTCTTTCTTTTTCTTTCTTCTTCAATCATTATACCTCCTATTCATCTGGTAATCTTGGACGACCTATTCTCTTTTTGGTCGGTGTATTCTTTCCATTCACAATATTGGTCCGTATACCTTGAGTAATCCTGTCAATACCCGATTTTCTGTATATTGATAGAACTTTTATAACACCGACCTGTGAAACAAGGTCATTGATTACCTCTTGTTCATTTACACCGACCACATTTATTGAAAATATCATTCTCGTTGATAGAACCTCATACTCCATATTATATAGAACCATTCCTACACCTCATTGATAAGTATTTATAAAAAATGGATGACAATGAGAGATAAGATCATTTTTTATCATCAATATTTTGTGTGTTTTTGGGAGTGTTTGATGTTTACCCGATGTTTACCCGATGTTACTTCAAGAGACAAGGGTTTGGAGATGACACCAAAACCCTTGTATTTATTGATTTTCTGGAGCCGATGACCAGATTTGAACTGGTGACCTACTGATTACGAATCAGTTGCTCTACCGGCTGAGCTACATCGGCGTCCATCAGGAGTTTTGGTACTTATATGATGGAATGTAAGTTGTCAATATCAATCTATTGTGGCCTTAATGATTGACTTCTCCCTCATTTTCCTTTAGCTTCCGCCGATACAGCAGGTGAATATGGGAACCAAGATGATTCTTTTTCTTTTAACCTTTTTATTTCTCTACGGCGGGATTAATTTTTATTTTTTTTTCCGGGCCAGAAGCGTTCTGCACTTTACCGGTTTACTACAAGGACTGGCCCTGATTCTCATTCTCCTGCTGATTATTGCGCCGGTTCTTGTGAGGGTTGCCGAATCCTTTCATCTCGAACCGCTGGCGAGGACTATCGCCTGCATCGGCTATATCTGGATGGCTTTTGTCTTTTTTTTCTTCTTTCTCAGCGTTTCGCTGGAACTCATCCGGGCTCTTCACAAGCTGATTGATCCTTCGGCAAGTGTAGTTACGCTCAAAACGGCCTCGTTCTGGCTGTCAGTAATTTTATCATTTGTTCTGGTTGTCTACGGCTATATCGATGCCGGAAGAATCCGTGTCAAGCATCTGGAAATCAAAACGCAGCAGGTGCTGCCTGAAAACGGCAAACTGCGTATTGTTCAGATATCCGATGTCCACGTGGGCATCATCATCCGGGGAGACAGCCTTACACCGATTCTGGAAGCCGTGAAACAGGCCAATCCCGACATCCTGGTTTCAACGGGCGATCTGCTTGACGGTGAACTTGACAACATTATGCAGGATGCCACCCAATTTGCCGCAATCCAGGCCAGGTACGGCAAATTCGCGGTGCTGGGCAACCATGAATACTATGCGGGTCTCGATCGTTCCCTGGCGTTTACCAAAGCAGCCGGATTCGATCTGCTGAGGGACGACGTCCGGCACGCAGCCGGTATAACCATCTTTGGCGAGGATGACATCACCGGCCGCCGGTCAGGCAATGCCCCGGAAAAGGAATCCTTTAAAAAGGCCCTTTCTGAAAAGCACAATGGTTTTGTCCTGCTGCTAAAGCATCAGCCTCATATTCAACGGGGAGCCAATTTCAATTTACAGCTTTCCGGCCACACGCACGGAGGCCAGCTTTTTCCTTTCGGACTGCTTGTAAAAATCTACTTCCCGAAGATATACGGTCTGCACAAGCTCGGCGAAAATAAACTGCTGTATATCAGCCGCGGCACCGGTACCTGGGGCCCGCCGGTTCGTGTTTTCGCCCCGCCGGAAATCACCGTGATTGATTTGATCGGTAAAAAATAATATTAGTGCTTTTCTGGAACAGAATTCGGATGCAGCTGCCTGATCGTCTTATCATCGGTTCTGGCCGGATATTTGCGTGACCATCATTATAAAATTGAACCGGGGAAATCAACCATGAAACGCCCTTATGTGCACGGTTATCATCCGAGAGAAAATGTTCGCCTACAGGATCAGGCATCCACTCTGGTTCAACTGCTGCATCACGACACCGTGTATCCGGCGGGAAGCCGTGTTCTCGAAGCGGGCTGCGGTGTGGCCGCGCAAACAGTTACTCTTGCCACAAACAGCCCGGATGCCCTGATCACCTCCGTGGACATCTCGGAAGTCTCCATAGCCGAGGCAAGAAAAAGAGCCGCTGATGCAGGTCTGGCAAACGTCCAGTTCCAGCAGGCGGATATCTTTGACCTGCCCTTCGCTTCGGAGTTTTTCGATCATGTATTTATCTGTTTTGTACTGGAACACCTTTCACAACCTGAAGAGTCACTCATTGCCCTCAAACGTGTGCTCAAAAAAAACGGAACCATCACGGTCATTGAGGGAGATCATGGATCCGCCTATTTCTATCCGGAGAGTGATGCTGCACAAAGAGCGATTCAGTGTCAGGTTGAATTGCAGAAACGGGCCGGCGGCAATGCCATGATCGGGCGATCACTATCCCCCCTGCTGCGCAGGGCAGGTTTCGACGCGGTTCACGTTTCGCCACGGATGGTTTATGTTGATTCGGGAAAGCCTGAACTTGTGGACGGTTTCACGAAAAAAACGTTCACCGCCATGATTGAGGGCGTACGCGATTCAGCCCTCGGAGCCGGTCTCATGGAGCGGGACCTGTTCGATCAGGGGATCAGGGACCTGTATAGAACCGCCGAAGATGACGGCGTTTTTTGTTATACCTTTTTCAAGGCTGTCGGCAAAAAGGTGCAGACATAAAACTATCAGAAACAGGAACAATTTCAGCATATCTTGAGAAGAAACCGTAAATATTTAGTTAAAATGGATATTATCCTGTCCCGAATCCCGCCCTTTCTCCACGATATTGTTAATACAGCTTTTCTTCCCGTTCGTGTTTGACATTCAGCAGGACATTGTTTAAAATTATCATATAATTTACATCCGTGTTCCAATGATTTTTTATCAAACAATCCATTAAAGGAGGTGCAATGGGCATGAATGTCTTTCGTGAAAAAAAGTGGTCTCCTTATGCGGCGGGTGCGCTGGCGGGGCTACTGCTGGTCCTGTCTGTTTTCGTCACCGGGAAATATTTCGGCGCTTCAACAACTTTTGTACGCGCCGCCGGTTTTGTCGAACAGACCATATTGCCGGAAAAAGTGGCCGTCATGGATTATTTCATCAAGGAAAAAGTCAAAATCGACTGGCAGTTCATGTTTGTCGTCGGTGTTCTTTTCGGATCGCTGGCAGCCGCCTGGATTTCAAAAGAAAAAAAGGCTGTCGCCGTCCCTCCCATGTGGGAGGCCCGTTTCGGACCCTCCCGCGCAAGACGCTGGATTGCCGCTTTTCTGGGAGGCATTGTCCTGATGTTCGGAGCACGTCTTGCCGATGGGTGACCGAGCGGACACGGTCTGAGCGGTCTGGCTCAGCTGGCAGTCAGTGGCTATGTTTCTTTAATAGGCTTCTTCCTGGCCGGTATTGTGGTGGCACGAATTCTGTATAAAGGAGGTAACCGTCATGAATGAACTCCTTATTGGCGCCATTACCGGCATCCTATTCGGATTTATTATGCAGAAGGCCCAGGTGATAAGATATGATCGGCAACTGGGCGCTCTTCGCCTGCAGGACATGACGATCGTCAAATTCATGCTGTCGGTCATCATCGTTTCCATGGTGGGCATTTACCTTCTGCACGATCTTGGCTTGATCAAACTTTCCATAAAATCTTTTGTCGTGGGCGGCAACGTTCTGGGCGGTCTGATTTTTGGCATTGGATGGGCCATCGTCGGATACTGCCCGGCAACCGCTATGGCGGCACTGGGCGAGGGGCGCTTTGACAGCGTCTTCGGTCTGCTGGGGATGATTCTGGGAGCAGGACTTTACGCCGAATTCTATCCTCAGATTAAGGCAAACATTCTGACTTGCGGCAATTTCGGGAAAATGACCCTGCCGAACGTTCTGGGGATCAATCACTGGATTGTGATTATCGTCCTGATCGCCCTGTTTATAGGTCTTTTCGCGTGGTTTGAAAAGAAGAAACTATAGCTCCGCGTTGAGAGGATGATGAACCCCTTGAAGCCTGCTGCATCTTCCGGATATGGCCGTCTTCAAGGGGTTACTCTGACCGGAGAGACGGCATCAATTAAAAGCGGTTTTCTGCGATATAATACATCTGCGGAACATTCATACTTTACCGCTACAGTATGTCCTTGACTAAAATCTGGAAATTCAAATGATGCGGAGATGAAAAAACGCGGCCCGGCTTTTGAACCAGGCCGCGTCCGGATGAATTATACCTGAAGGGTGTTAACCTTTCTGGTTAAGCGCGAAATTTTACGGGAGGCATTTTTCTTGTGGATCAGGCCTTTTGCCGCCGCCTTGGACAGAGACGGAACGGTTGCTTTGAGAGCGTTGACCGCATTATCTTTATTCTTGCTTTCAACGGCTTCCAGAACTGACTTCACTTTGGTTTTGATCGCGGATTTGGCGGCCACATTGCGTTCCCTGCGGACCTTGCTTTGACGATCGCGTTTTTCTGCTGATTTGTGTGTTGCCAAAAGTATTTCCTCCTGAACATCGTTTTTTATTAAGGTTTGCGTGTTTAACGCAATTATTTCACGCTGTCAAGCGTAATTTGCCGCACAAATCGGCGGCTTGCCCGTAACATGTCTCCTCTAATGATTATCTTGACAAAATCAAGAGTTAGGTCTATTAACGACCCATACTTCAAACATCTCTAAACTTTTTTAAACGACATTGCAAATAAGAAAACTTATCGGAAACTTCATCAAAATCCAAGGAGGAAGCTATGAGTGAAACGATGAGCAGGCCGGGTATGGGGTGGCTGCCGGATTATCCCGATTTCCGCGACCACACGGTAAACCATGATCAAATATCGGACAAACTCAGAAGGTTCGGTCAGAAAGATTCCATCAAAGACATGCTGAAAAAAACAGCAGTCGCCAGAACAGCCGGGACCGCAAAAATCCGCGTCGATTTACGGGAATGGTTCTCCCCGGTAGAAGACCAGGGATCGCTGGGTTCATGCACCGCCAATGCCGGCGTGGGCCTGGTGGAATACTTCGAAAAAAGAGCAGGGGGAAAACATATCGATGCTTCGCGTCTTTTTCTCTACAAGACATCCCGTAACATGGAACATTTCAAAGGGGACACCGGATCTTTTCTGCGTACGACGATGAGCGCGATGGTTCTTTTCGGCGTACCACCGGAAGAATACTGGCCGTACAACATTGAAGATTACGACAGGGAACCGACAGCCTTCTGCTATGCGTTCGCCCAGAATTATCAGGCCATTAATTATTACCGGCTCGATCCGCCGGAAACCCGGAAAGATACGCTGTTGAAAAGAATCAAAACCAACCTGGCCGCCGGGCTGCCGTCCATGTTCGGCTTCACCGTTTTCAGTTCGTACATTCAGGCAAATACGTCCGGACAGATCCCTTACCCAACCAATGGAGAAAAGAGCGTCGGGGGACATGCCGTTATCGCGGCAGGGTATGACGATAAAATAAAAATAAAGAACACCGGCACCGGAGCCAAAGAAACTACAGGAGCACTTCTGATTCGCAATTCCTGGGGGAAGACATGGGGAGAAGAAGGCTACGGCTGGCTTCCCTATGAGTACGTATTGAAAGGACTCGCGGTCGACTGGTGGTCGCTTCTGAAAAACGAATGGGTGGACACGGGAAATTTCAAATAGAGGGTTTTAGACTTTTAGACTGTAGGCTTTCAGGTCTTTACTGAAAAGGCAGAAGACAGGTCTTAAGGCCTGCCTTCTGCCTTTTTTTATTTATTACTTCGCTAACTAAATAGTTAAATGAGTGTCACTGATTTGTCCTCCGCTGGCGGAGGTGGCGTGAAACGCCGGAGGTGGAAATTGCAGAATTGAAACCCGGGCAATCCGAAGCGGCAAGCTTGGCAAATAGCCGAACAGTTACATCGCGCGCCCTGCATAAATTGACAACCTCCCCCTGCCCCCTCCATGAGGGGGACAAGAAAGGGAGGTAACATTAATTATTAAACTTTTAATTGCCGGAGTAATAGTTAATCTTCAAAATACTCATTCTTCATCGTAACGGTCAGGCCGTCGCCGGAGAGCAGGCGGATCGCCAGTCCTTCAATCTTCGGCAGCTCATAACCGAAGAAATAACGACAGGCAGCCATTTTGCCGTTGTAGAAATTCACGTCGGATTCACCGGGATTTTTCTGCAGCGCTTTTCCGGCACAGACGGCCTGCCGGAGCCACTGCCAGGCAATTGCAATAATGCCAAAATATTCCAGATACAATGTGGCATCCGCCAGAAACATTTCCGGCCCTTCCTTGGCGGCAATCCCAAACAGATGAGCGGTAACTTTTTCAAGCTGCGCGACAGCTGATTGAAGCTGATCGGCAAAAGGCTTCAGTTGCATATCATCTTGCGCTTCCCGAATGGCCTTGCGTACTTCCGCCAGATACAGCTGGGCGGCCTTACCCTTCTTCATCATCATTTTCCGGCCCAGCAGGTCCATGCCCTGGATGCCGGTGGTGCCCTCGTGAATCGGGTGAATGCGCACGTCGCGGTAGAGCTGTTCGAGCGGAAACTCCTCGCAGAATCCGTATCCGCCGAGAATCTGCAGGCCCTGCGAACAGGACAGAATACCCATCTCCGCGGGATAGGATTTGGCCACCGGCGTCAGAAGCTCCAGAAGAAGGTTGTAATTTTCACGTTCCTCTCCTTCGGTAACATGCTCCAGGTCCTCATAAAGACCGCATTGAACCAGCAGGGCCAGTGATCCTTCCACGATCGATTTCTGAAAAAGCAGCATGCGCCGGACATCGGCATGTTCAATGATCGGAACCTGCGGAGACAGTGGATCTTTGGAGCTCAATTTTCGCCCCTGCGGCCTTTCCCTGGCGTATTCCAGAGAAGCATAATAGGCCGCGGACGAGATGCAGGCGGCAGCCAGACCCACGTCGATTCTGGCACCGTTCATCATTTGAAACATATAGGCCAGCCCCTTGTTGGCCTCTCCGACCAGCCAGCCGCGGCAATCGTCGTTTTCACCAAAGGCCAGCTGGGTGATGGGAGCGCCGCGATAGCCCAGTTTATGGTAGATTCCCGCACAGTTGACATCGTTGGACTCGAGCGACCCGTCTTCCTTGATGCGTTTTTTCGGAATGATAAAGAGCGAGATCCCTTTAATGCCCGGGGGCGCGTCCTTGATTCTGACCAACGCCAGATGAATGATATTGTCAGCCCCGTCATGATCGCCGGCAGAGATAAAAAGTTTCTGCCCCCTGATCTTGTAGTACCCCTCTTCTGTCGGCGTCGCTGTCGTGGTAAGATCGGTAAGCGAACTGCCCGCCTGCGGCTCGGTAAGTGCCATTGTTCCCTGCCATTCGCCCGCAATCATTTTGGGCAAATAGGTGTCTTTCATTTCCCGGGATCCGTAAGATACGATCAAACCGGCCGCGCCGTGCGTGAGACCGTGATAAACAGCCGCGGAGTAGTTTGCCGCGCCAAAAATGGCCGTCGGCAGAAACACCCCGATGGTAAATGGCAGCTGCTGACCACCCAAATCATAGGGGAATGTTGATGCAATCCATCCACCCTCTCCCGCCTGCCGCATAATGTCGCGGACCCTGGGATGCACCTTGACCTCGCCTTTCACATATTCAGGCGCCTTGCGGTCCATTTCCTCAAACAGAGGCTTGAAAAGATCTTTGCCCATCCTCATTGCCGTGTCCAGGATCATGTCGAAAACTTCCCGGCTGTGGTCGGCGTAGCGGGGATATCTGAGCAATGATTCGGTGTCGTTAAGTTCATACAATAAAAACTTCAAATTCCGTTCACTGATAAATTTTTCTGCCATATTTTTTCCCTCGATTCTGAATAATCAAACCGGGTCATGGAACAGGGACCCGGAACTGGTGAATTCGTTATCACACCGGCGGGATCACGTCAAGAACCTTATAACGATCGTTGTAAAAATTTAATGAATCACATCACCGCTGATCCGGCCACGGCATTTGCTTTTTATGCTTCACACTCTTTCGTGATTATGGATTGCCGATGAATTCGGCAATCAAAGCGTTCACCGGATCCGCCTCTTCATGCTGGATCCAGTGTGAGGCGTCAGGAAACGTAACGAGCCTGCCATGCTTGCAGAAAGCCATGCTCTCGTAGGCCATTTCGGAAAGCAACGCGACATCTTTCATGCCCCAGATCAAAATCATAGGCATAGTCACGTCAAAATTTTTCGGCGGCTCCTGCTGCGTTTGAATCATCGCACGATACCAGTTCACCATCGCCGAGAAAGCTCCCGGTTGCATGAAGGCTTTCCTGTACTCCTCAAGTTCTTCCGGTTGAAACGCCCCCGGCCGGCTTGTTGCAGCCAGAAGGTTTACGGGCCATGCGTAACTGTTGGCCGACGCAAATTTCTCAACCGCCCCCGGCAATTGAAAATAAAAGATATACCAGCTTTTCTGCATCTGCCTGGGATTGGTAAACAGGGTTTTGGCCATTACTTTCGGGTGAGGTACGTTCATGATAACCAGCTTTGCTATTCGCTCAGGATATTTCAGCGCAACCCACCAGGACACGGAAGCTCCCCAGTCATGCCCGACCAGAAAAATCTGTTCGCGCTGGTAGGCATCGATCAGGCCGACAATATCTTTGGCCAGTTCATCAATTTTATAGGCGGTAATCTCCTGTGGTTTGTCGCTAAGGTTATATCCCCGCTGGTCTGGGGCAACAACCAGATAACCTTTTTTAGCGAAATACGAAAGCTGCTTTCGCCAGGCATACCAGAACTCGGGAAAACCATGAAGGAAAAGAAGCATCGGACCATCGGCAGGCCCGGCTTCCATCACATGAAGATTTATCCCGTTGGTTTCAATAAAGCGTTCGCGTAAATCCATCATATCTCCTTTATGGAAGGTTGATAGGCTATAGACTTTAAGGCTATTAGCCTCATTTGTCTGGCGCTTGCGCCTCTCATCTTAACCTACAGTCTAACAGCCTACAGCCTCTTAGCCTTCTTTAAATGTCCCAGGCTGCTTTGGCCCCATCCGTCGTCGCCTCAATAATCCGGCGCGGCGCGGCAGCATCACCGACAATGAAATGGCGGATGCCTTTTTTAACCAGCATGTCTTTCAGCGTATTGCGCGGCGTCACCCCGACGGCAATGACAACCTGGTTTACAGGCTCCAGTTTGCGGTCTTCGCCTTTTTTGGTGACAACAACCGATCCTTCCTCAATCTTTTTAACAGTTGTTCCGAACATCAGCCTGACTCCTGCCAGCCGAAGACGCTTGTGCAGCATGTATCCGTGAGCGGCCAAAGGCAGAACGGGGGAAGATGGCAGCATCTCAACCAGCGTAATATCCTTGATGCCTTTTTCGCGCAGAAAGTCAGCCGTTTCCATTCCTACTAAGCCCCCGCCGATCACGACGACGTGATCGACCGGTTTTACTGTACCGTCCAGAATCTGCCAGGCATCGCAAACGGTGGACGAGTTGGTGCCTTCGGCCGGACAGGTGGATTTTCCGGCCCCAATGGCCAGAACGACGGCATCAGGTTTACCGTCCTCAATCATCGCCTCTGTAACCTCTGTATTCGTTTTAATCGTCACGCCTTTTTTTATGCACTTTGCCGTAAGGGTTTTAATATACCTTTCGTATACTTCTTTGTGAGGGGCTTTTGCGGCGTAAAGGACATTTCCACCGGTTTCTTTTTCCTTCTCGAAAAGGACAACCTGGTGCCCCAGTCTAGCGGCCTCGTAAGCGGCCGTGAGACCGCCCGGTCCACCACCTATAATCCAGACCCTGCGGCTGACGGCAGCCGGCCCTTCGGGGTAAAGGAGTTCCTGTCCGGTTTGAGGGTTGATTGCACAACGGATCGGAAGCTGCTCCAGCGACAGGCGTTCAATGCATCCCTGGTTGCAGGCAAGGCATTCGAGGGTATCTTCGGGATGGCCTTCCCGGACATTTTTCAAAAAATCGGGGTCGGCAAGATGCTGGCGCGCCACGGCGATCATATCCGCATCGCCACGTGCAATGACTTCATCCATTACATAAGGATCAACATACCGTCCGACGGAAATGACGGGAATATCCGTCACATCCTTGATTTTGCGGGCCAGATACGCCTTGAAGCCCGGAGCGTATTCAACCGGCGCGCTGGGATTCGGAGTATCAATGTTCACTTCGGGACTGCCGTGCGTGCCGAAAGACACATTGATGATATCTGCGCCTGCTCCAACCAGATCGGGGATGATGGTCTGGATGTCGGAAATCGTGTAACCGTTTTTGATGCACTCTTCTCCGGATATGCGGATGGATATGGGAAAATCATCACCAACCTGGCGGCGTGCTTCCCGAAGACATTCGACCATAAAACGGGCCCGCCCGCGGAAGTCGCCTCCATATTGATCCGTGCGATGGTTACAGTTGGCGGAAAGAAACTGCATGAGCAGGTAACCATGCGCTCCGTGAAGCTCGATGGCGTCGAACCCTGCTTCCCTTGCCCGCCGTGCGCCTGAACCGAAAGCGGCAATGGTTTCCTGAATATCGTCCAGCGTCATTTCGCGCGGAGCGCCCAGAAAACCGAAAATGTAACTGGGGATGGCCGACGGCCCGACAGCTTTGTTCTTCTTTTGCAGCAGATAATTTTCCCGTCCGGTATGATGCAGCTGCAGAGCGATTTTACTTCCCTGAGAATGGACCACATCGGCAAGTTTGCTCAATCCGGGAATAAACTTGTCATCCCAGACGGCGATGCATCGGGGTGCAGCTGAACCCAGGGGATGCACTTCCGTAATTTCCGTTATGATCAGACCTGCACCGCTTTGTGCGCGACGCTTCATATAGGCCAGATTTGCCTCGCTGACGGTACTATCCGGATTGCCCAGGGCCGTTCCCATGGCCGGCATGACCAGGCGGTTGGACAGTTCAAGGGAACGGATTTTAATGGGTGATAATAAGTGCTGAAGGGTTTTCATCGGCAATCTCCTTTAACAAAAGAGTTGGTTCGATTAAGGCATCGGGCCTTTGCCGCCGTCCATTAACGGACAGCGGCAAAAAAAATCTGCAAACAGACGTAAAACGTTCATCCACCGGATTAATGCAATCCCAGCAGAAATGCTCCGTCAATGACAATTTCCGCGCCTGTCGTATAACTCGAGGCGTCGGACGCCAGGTAAATCGCCGCTCCGGCAATTTCATCCGGCTCTCCGATCCGGCAGGTCGGCAGATGCTGGCACATTTCTTCTTTTTGTTTTTTTGCCTCTTCCGGAGGCAAATGCGCCCAATGAGAATTCATCATCTTGGTGCTGATAGGCCCCGGACAAATGGTATTGACCTGGATGTTGTCCCTTGCCAGTTCCATGGCAAATGTGCGCGTAATATGACGAACACCTGCTTTGGAGATGGAATACACACTGACAAAAGGCTCCGGATTGAAACCGTCAATGGATGCGATGTTGATAATTTTTCCGCCGCCCTGTTTCTTCATGACTCTCGCCACCGCCTGGCTCATGAAATAGACACCTTTCAGATTGAGATTCATAATAGTGTCCCAGAGACGCTCATCGGTTTCGAGCACCGAAGCCATGGCGGGACTGGCGCCTGCATTGTTGACCAGAATATCAATCCGGCCGAATTTCTCGAGTACCGTATCCACCACTCTCTGGATTTCTTCAAACTTACCCAGGTGTGCGGGCACAACCAGAACATCACAGCCGATACCGGTCATCTCACAGGCCGTTGCTTCCAGATCCTGAGCCTTGCGGCTCGTGATAGCGACTTTAGCTCCGGCTTTCGCAAAACCGTAGGCGATTGCCTGGCCAATGCCCCGGCTGCCGCCGGTGACAATTGCCACTTTACCTTTTAAAGAAAATTGAGAAAGATCAAACATAGCAGGGCTCCTTTATCTTTATTTGTTCAAAAAATATTTTTTAAAGGAATTTGCTAACCTCTTGGGAAAGCAATCCCGGATGCCGGCCGTTTTACCTGCCTGGCATCCGGGACAGGGGACATTTATTTTTTCGGGAGCTTGGGAGCCAGTGCTTCACGGTCCCCGCCGCTCATTCCGGCAATGAATCTCACCAATTTCTTGCGGGATTCAATGTCGTACTGGGTTGTAATGGCAATCTGTTCCATGATGGGAGAACCGCCGCCATGGTAGTTGCCTATGTTCATGATGCCGCCCGAGGCTGAGCACAGATAGTCACCCAGGTATCGCCAGAACTGTGCCTGGTCTTCTGCACTTATCTTCGGATTGCGCTTGGTGTATTTCAAAAGCGGCTCACCCGTTACCGGATTGGCAAAGTCCTTCTCATGGGGGAAGGTCGCCGTGACACCACCGGAAATATCACACAGAATTTCCGCTTCACGATAAACCGCTTCACCGGAGAGACAGCGACCGACGTTGCAATAAATGGAATGCGGAATGTAAGATCCTGGGCCGAAAGGAACAAATCCCATTCCGGGAATGTAAACCTCCGGCTTACCAAGATCGGAGGCCGTGTAGCCTGCGGCGTAACCCAATTCGATGGTCATGATAATTTCGGCCAGTTTTTCACGCACATGTTCCGTCTTGTAGATATTGTTGACCTCGGCAGCCAGCGCCGCTTGTCCCAGAATCACATCGCCAATAGCCGGTTTGCAACCGGAATAGGAATGACGGTGAAACAGGGCGAAAAGAAGCGCCAGAATTCCGCCGTGCATATGTTCGCCGGCCAAAAAGACTCTTTCCCATGGGATGAAACAGTTATCAAAAATCAGATAGGAGTCTGTGTAGCCCGGCATAAAACCACGTTTGTAATGCTCTCTGGTGCGAAAATTGTGAATCGTGACCACCTGTGTCATTCCGTCCCAGTCACCCGGCACCGCAAAGGCCACAGCATAGTCGGAATCATCTGCCCGCAGGGCGCGGGTCGGCAAAACAATGATTTCATCGGATACCGAGGCTTCAGAAATGTGCAGTTTGCAGCCTTCAACAACAATTCCGTCCTTCAGTCTCTCCTTGATCCGCACATAGGCACCAGGATTGGGTTGCTCGGCGGGACGCAGCATCCGGTCTCCTTTTGTATCCGTCTGCGCACAGGCAGCAACCAGATCTTCTCTCTGGAACCGGGTAAGCCATTTTTTGAAGTTTTCATGATAATTGGTTTCACCGGGTTTCACCTTGTCCGCTTCGTATGATACGTTGTAAACGGCATTTGTGCCGTCGATGCCCATACAGCGCTGAATGCAGCCGCCGACTTTCTGGCAGAGCATACGTGTCATATCCTGCTTGCGGTGCAAATCGGTTGTGTTCTGATGAATGTGGGTAAAGCGGTTGATCTTCTCTCCCGTCAGATGAGACGTGGCTGTCATCAGATCTTCAAACTCCGGTTTGGCTGCTTCATCATACGTTGTGCCTATCGTATTGATACAATCCATCTGAAGTTCATCTGTACGGTCTATCAATTGGCCGTCATAATAAATATTTCGTTTCATTTTGGCCAATCCATTGATAAAATCCTGTTTTGTTCTCATGAGTGGTGCTCCTTTCTTTTATACGTTTTATCCATTTTATGTTTGGTTCTCCGGGGAGCGCTTGCACCGCTTCCCGGTAATTTCGCCGTCTGTTCGTTTTGCAGAAGATGCCCAAGTGCACGGGCATCTTCCAGATTCAAATGCAGGGTGAGACCCTGTTGTTCTTTTTTCGCCCGTATACCGTTGAGGACAATTTCCAGAAACGGATCAAGCATGTCCATGATGCTTTTTTCACGAGTGGGCATCCCCTGCATGTGCCAGTGAATGAAGAGATGCTCAATGGTGCCCATCAGCATGGAACGGATCAGGTAAGCGTCAGCATCTGAGCGAAATGTACCGTCAGAGATTCCCTCGCGAATGACCTCCAGCAGGCTATGGGCTGAATGTCGAATGGCCTCGTGAGCGGCCGTCTGACGAAAACGCTTGTTGGACATGAGCTGAAGAAGAACAAGCGCGGAATAGTGCGGATTATTCTGATAGAGCTGAACGTAGCTGAAAAGGATGGCCCGCATCCTTCCTTCGACATCCTTGATGAACGGCAATACTGCCTGGGATTCTTTGGCTGTGTCATTGGAAATTTTTTCAGGGATGGCAAACAGGAGATCTTCCTTTGTGCCAAAGTATTCATAGATGGTGGCCTCGGAAACCCCGGCTTCTTTGCTGATTTCAGAAATCGTCGCCTCCTGAAAACTCTTTTCGGCAAATATGCGCAAAGCCGCATCCATAATCCGGTCTTTTCGGCTTTTCGTTCTGGAATGGCTGGCCATAACAAATCCTTTTTCAAGTTTGGTTTAACCTATAGCATCATAGTCGTACTGTCAAGTATTATTTTATTTCATAGTGATACTATGATTTTTTAATGATATTTATAGCCGTTGGCCGAGAAATAAGCCTATATATCTGTTTTTACTCAGGGATAGACGCGGAAGAGAGGCAAAAGGATCAAGGATCAAGGACCAAGGTTCAAGGAATAAAATAATGAATTATTCATGCGACAAATGATGGACAACTCGCAAAAATTACTTATGCGTATGCTGAACGAACCAGCGCTATATCCGCTTACACATCGCAGGACTGCTCATCCGGCCAAGCTTTTTGCAGGCTTTGCCACAAACACAAAAGGCCTTACCATCTCAACAGATGGCAAGGCCTTTTCTTCAGCACAGAAAAAATTTTTAGAAATTTATAAAAAAGGATTATCTGCGAAGCAGCTCTCCAAATAACTATCAGCCTATAGCCTACAGCCTTTAAGCCTCTTTTTTATTTTCTCCTCGCTGCCGCGAGTTTGGCCTGAAGCTCGTCGATTCTCTTATGATTATCCTCTGAACCGATGTAGGTCCTGAAAAGCCATTCCTGGATGCGCATGGCCCCGTCAAGGTCTTCATTGAGCACTTTGTTGGCAATCGCCTTGGTTTCCTTCAGGCAACTGTGGTCATAAGCGGCCATTTCACGGGCAATTTCGCCCACGGATTCCAGCAGTTTGCCTTCCGGAAAAATTTTGCTTACGTACCCCATCTTTTCCGCTTCATAAGCGTCATAGATCCTTCCGGTCAACGCCACTTCTTTGGCCCGTCCCAGTCCGATGATGCGCCATAACGGATCCATGATGGGTGTGAGGGACAAAACGATTTCACGCTGGCCGAATTTGGCCCGCTCGGAAGCGTAGCGAATGTCACACATCATGGTGAGGTCAAACCCGCCCGCAATGGCCGCACCGCCAACCGCGCAGATCACCGGCTGAGGACAAAACAAAATCGACCGGTATGCACGATGAAACAGGTCAATGTATGCTTCATTGGAAACTTTTTCGAGTTTGCGGATTTCATTCAGATCAAAACCAGCCGAAAAGTATTTCTCGCCGCCTGTGAAAACCACAACATTTATATCTCTTCGCTCAGCAATGGATGTAAACAATGCCGCTATTTCATCGAGAACCTGAGGCGCAAGCGCATTGCCTTTGTCCGGTCTGTTGATGGTTACGGTCGCCACTTTTGCATCTACATGCAGCAGCAGATATTTCAGTTCCATAAGCTTGCCTCCATTTTTTAATGCTTTTATTTTATGAATGATGGCGCGAGAGAGTTCCCCTTCCGGCATCTCCAGGAAATCAACGGATTTACCGGCAACAACGATCCAGTTTCCGGTCAACTCCTCAAGTTCGGGCTTCCTGGCACAGGCCGTCAGGCAGCCGCACAGCAAAATACCGGCGTCAAAAATCTTTCCGGTTGATTGGTCCGTGAACTGATAACTACTTGCGAGAGAACTTTCGACATCACGGATGATTTTTAATCTGTCGATCTGGCAGTTGCAGCCGCCACAGTATTTGACAACGATATCCAAATGGTTCGAGCTCCGGTTTTTTTCTGATTTTAAGCCAGAGTGCATGATTTGATAAAATCTTTTATTTGTTTGTCACTCAAACCAACACCCGGCTTGCCGTCCAGGCGTTTGACGGCCCGGCCTTTGTCAAAAAGGATCAACGTCGGGAAAATGTCAATGTCGTATAAATCGGCAATACGCTCCTCATCGTCAGCAACCAGAAGAAGGTGCCGTTGTTCTGACACCGACTGCTTTTCAAATACAGGGAGGGCCTTTCTGCAAAACGGACACCAGGAGACATAAACCATGGCGATGACGTGATCATGGTCGTTGAGAGTCTGTTGTAGGTCTTCGAGATTGTCCACGGAGGCGCATTTCTCACTTGTGCCCATAGAGATTTCCCTCCTTGCTGACGATGATATAATTATTTTTTCAAAGGGGCTCCCGCAACAAATCTTTCCTGCAGCTTGCGCATCCCCTTGATCCACCTTGAATAGTCTGATGTTTTTCTCTGCATGTAGGTTTTGACTTCCGGGTGAGGCAGGATCAGAAATTCATCGACCCGAAAGGCTTCTATCACGGCGTCTGCCAACTGTTCGGGTTTCATCATACCGTCCACCGCCGCCACGCCGCCTCCCTGACGCGTCATTTCCGTATCCACCGCCTGCGGACACAGGGCAAATACGGAAATACCCTGATCGCCGTAAGTAATTGCCAGATTCTCCGCCAGCCCCACCGCAGCGTGCTTGGTAACGGAATAAGGCAGGGAACCGATCTGGCTGAGAAGCCCTGCGGCGGAGGCCGTGACCATAAAGGCGCCCCCGCCTTGTCTGATCATGCCGGGTAAAACAGCACGCGCCGCAAAAACGTGGGACAGCACATTAATTTCCCATATCCTCTGCCAGGTTTTATTATCCACTTCATAACCACCCAGGGCGAGAATTCCCGCGTTAGAACAAAAAATATCAATCCGGCCATACCGGTCTTGGGCAAACTTCACCAGGCGGATGATGTCTTCTTCCCTGCTGACATCGCACAACACTGCCTCGCCTCTGATCTCATCTGCCACAGTTTTCGCACCCGCCTCGTTGACATCCGCCGCAACAATTGCCTTTGCGCCTTCCCTGAAAAACCGCAGGCACAATCCACGGCCAATACCGGATGCCGCTCCCGTGACAACAATGACCTTTCCCGTGACTTCCATAACCAATCCTGACTTTCATTTCCGGCCATTTCAAACCGGAACAACTGTGCAGCTTATTTAACTCCGGCCAGTTCCTGAGATCGTTTTGCCGCTGCTTCCACGGCAGCCATCAGTGTCGCGCGGATATTTCGCTCCTCCAGCACTTTTAATCCTGCGGCCGTGGTTCCGCCCGGCGAGGTGACCATATTCTTCAGCTGCGCCGGGTGCTGCCTGCCTTCAAGACAAAGCCTGGCTGACCCCAACACCGTCTGTATGGCAAGTTTCTCGGCCAGATCGCGCGCGAGTCCGAGATGAACACCGGCATCGGTCAGGGACTCAATGATCACAAAACAATATGCCGGGCCGCTGCCGCTCAAGGCGGTCACGGCATCCATGAGTTTTTCATCCACTTCCACAGCCAGACCCACGGCATTTAAAATCGCAAGCGCATACTGGACATCGTCTTTTTTTGTAAAATGTCCGCTTGCCACGGCAGCCGCGCCTTCTCCCGCCATGGCGTTGACATTCGGCATCACCCTTAAAACGCGCGGGCGTTTGGACAAGGCCTTTTCGATAACATCCGAGGGAACTCCTGCCACGATTGAGATAAACAGCTTCGATGGATTCACGACAGAGCGGATTCCTTTCAGGGTTTCCTGAATATTCTGCGGTTTGACCGCCAGAATGACAATGTCCGCATCTTTCACGGCCTTTTTGTTGTCGGCACTGACCTGAACTTTCAGGGAAGATCGCAAATCATTGAGTCTGGCGGGATCAATATCCGTCACGATCACATTCTTCGCGGGAAAAATTTTGCGGTCAATCATACCCCGGGCAAGAATACTGCCCATCTTTCCGCCTCCGATAATGGCCACTGTCTTGCCTATAAACATAATCTGTCCAACCTCCATGGGAATGTAATTACATGCACTTTTTCCAGGCATCCTGTCAATATAAATCCTGTGCCTTGCCGATTCTTTGATTGCATAAAAATTTGCTTTTGTGGTAGTCACTTTCGCAGGGAGGAATGGTGCGATGCTGAAGCAATTCACGGTAAAAGGGAAAAGTGTGGCCTGCTGGGTGAATCCGGACAATTTCGGCTCACACGGACAGAGCCTTGTCTTTATTCATGGATCAGGAAGCAATTCCACCGTATGGTCTTTCCAGTATGCAAATCTTCACCAGGATTTCAACATTGTCGCGGTGGACCTTCCCGGTCACGGCCAATCGGAAGGCGACGGAGAACAGGACATCGGGGCTTATGTTGGCATATTGGAAGCGATTCTTGACACCTTGAAATTGAAGCGGCCCGTGCTGATCGGCCATTCGCTGGGAGCTGCAATCGCCCTTGGTTATGCGGCAGCCCATCCGGAAGAAATCAGCGGCGTCGTGGCCGCAGGCGGCGGGTTGACCATGCCGGTAAATCCCGACATTATCAAAGGCTTTCTGAGTCAGCCGGATATCATCATGGACATCATCTGTAAAATTTCCCTGGCCAAGGCAAACCGGCCGGTGTTCTATGATGCCATAAGAGCAAGCCTCGCCGAGGCCCGGGTGGAAGTGATGGCCGGGGACATGACGGCCTGCAGCAAATTCGATCTGACAGGAGATGTAAACAAAATCAAAACCCCGTTGCTGGTGGTTTGTGGCACCGAAGATAAAATGACCCCTCCTGCTTCATCGGAAAAGATCGCCGCGGAAATTCCGGGCGTAAAGCTCGTGCTGATCGAAGGCGCGGGCCACATGGCCATGATGGAGAAACCGGAAGATTTCAATCAGGCCGTAAAAGACTTCTGTGAGTCCATCAGATAAAACCCCTCTCATGAGGCAGACATGTTTGTGCTGAGTAATTTCATAACTGCGATCGCCCGGGTGATTGATATTATTTTAACGGTTTATATGTGGATCATCATCGCCCGCGCCCTGATCTCCTGGGTCAATCCTGATCCCTACAACAAAATTGTTATTTTTCTTTACCGGGTTACCGAGCCAGTTCTGCGCCCGGTACGCAGAATCATTCCGCGGCACAGCCTCCCGATCGATTTTGCTCCTCTAATCGTTTTGCTGATCATCATTTTTTTACAGTCTTTCCTGGTAAAAACCATGCTTCAAATGGCCACAGGTTTTTAGAAAGGTCTGCAAAATGTCCTCTTCAATACTTATTCGAGAAACGAAAAACGGTCTGAGTTTTGACATCCATGTAAATCCGCATGCCTCCCGGGCCGGCATTTCGGGCATATCGGAAGGCATGTTAAAAATAAAGGTTACCGCACCGCCGGTGGAAGGGGCAGCTAATGAGGCCTGCATTGACCTGCTGGCCAAATCATTGAAACTTCGGAAAAGCCAGATGAAAATATCCACCGGCGCAAAGGGACGAAAAAAAACCATTCTGGTCAGTGAAATCAGTAAAACCGATCTGGAACGGAAAATCCGGCAATTGGAAACCGGGCATTCATCATAGCAAAGCGATACGCATCAACGCCTGAACATCATAATATGCGGGAGCTAAAAAACCGGGAAATGGTTAGTCCAACAGAAAAATCAGAAAATGCCAATGTCGCCAAAGCCGCCGGGATTGTGGGCGCGGCAACCATGGTCAGCCGCGTTTTCGGGGTCGTCCGGGACATGGTGATCGCCGCCCTGTTCGGAGCGAGCTGGATGACCGATGCTTTCTGGGTTGCCTTTCGCATCCCCAATATGCTCAGGCGCCTTTTGGGCGAAGGTTCCCTGACCATTTCCTTTGTACCCGTTTTCACCGAATACCTGCAAAAGAAAACCAGGGAGGAGGCCCTCGAGCTGGCTTCCAATGCCTTTACCATTCTATCTGTCATTCTGGCCGCCGTGTCCGTGCTGGGCATTCTCCTGTCGCCTGTGATCGTCGGATTGATTGCACCCGGCTTTATTACAAATCCGGAACAATTCGCGCTCACGGTTTTCTTGAACCGCCTGATGTTTCCCTACATCTTCTTCATCGCCCTGGTCGCCCTTTGCATGGGTATTCTCAATTCCTTCCGGCATTTCACCTCACCGGCCCTGTCGCCGGTCATGTTAAATATTGCCATGATCACGGCCGCGTTCACGTTGCGCGACTGCTTTGCCCAGCCGATTACCGCGCTGGCCGCAGGTGTGCTCATCGGCGGCGTGCTTCAGCTGGCCATGCAATGGCCGGCCCTCCTGAAATTCGGTGTCAGATTCAGGTTTCGGTTCAACCTCCGTCATCCGGGAATTGAACAGATCGGCCTGCTCATGCTTCCCGCGATCCTGGGCGCTGGTGTGGGCACCATTAATGTTTTTGTAGGAACAATCCTGGCTTCCCTGCTGCCCGGCGGCTCCGTCACGTACCTATTTTATGCCGACCGCATCATGGAATTTCCGCTGGGTATTTTTGCCATCGCCATCGGAACGGCTGCACTGCCCAGCTTTTCCAAACATGTCGCCCAGGGACAAATCGACGAGCTAAAATCAAGCATTTCCTTTTCCCTGCGGCTGATGCTGTTTCTAACCGTCCCTTCCATGGTCGCCCTGATGGCCCTGAATCTTCCCATCATCTCCGTTTTATTTCAGCGAGGCGCCTTTGATGTTCAGGACGCGGTCTATACCGGCCAGGCCCTGTTCTGCTATGCGATGGGCCTTTGGGCCTATTCGCTTCTCCGCGTTTTTGTTTCCTCTTTTTATTCCCTTCAGGATTCCAAATGGCCGTTTAAGGCAGCAGTGATCACCCTGATTGTAAATGTGCTTTGCAGCCTGGCCTTGATGTACCCTTTAAAACACAACGGAATTGCCCTCGCGGGTTCCATCTCCGCCTCTGTCAACGTATTGATTCTGGCCTTTGTCCTGAAAAAGAAAATCGGTGCGTTTCTTGACCGCGCTTTCTATACTTCATTGCTGAAAATCGTTGCTGCGTCCGTGATAATGCTCGGAGCCATCGGGCTGATTGAATATTTCATGCCCTGGAACACTTCCGCCGGTCTTCAATCAAGGTTGGTTTTCCTGGCAAGCACTGTCACCGCAGGCGCCTGCGTATTCTTTATCTCGGCCTACCTCCTGAAAAGCCCGGAAATTCATGCTTTCATCAGCATGATCCAAAAAAGACTAACCCGCTCATAGCCTCTCTTGAGCCGACAAAAACATTGACTTCAATAATTCAAAGTGATAGTAGTTTCCGTCTTTTGCAAAGCGGATCAGCAAAAGGAAATGAAGGAAAATTATGCTGGATATCAAATACTTACGGCAAAACATTGATCTCGTCCGGCAAAAAATGGACGAGCGGGGACAAAAAATTGATTTTGACCGCTTTTTAGATCTGGAAGCAAAAAGGCGGGACATTCTGCAGGCGGTGGAAAGCCTGCGCAATGAACGCAACAGCGTGTCCAAACAGGTCGGCGAACTCAAAAAGAAAAAAGAGGACGCATCCGCGCTGATCGAAAAAATGGCCGATGTATCGACCAGAATCAAAGAATATGACGAAAACCTCCGGGTAACGGAAGAAGAACTGAAGGCTTTTGTCATGATCGTGCCGAACATCCAGCATGAATCCGTACCGCAGGGCGCGGGTTCCGAAGACAATACGGTCGTGCGCACCTGGGGTGAAAAACCGGTTTTCAGCTTCGAACCGAAACAACATTTCGATCTGGGCGAAAACCTGAATATCCTTGATTTTGCCCGCGGCGCCAAAATTACCGGAGCGCGCTTTACACTTTACCGCGGCGCTGCCGCTCAACTGGAACGGGCGATTACAAACTTCATGCTGGACCTGCATACGGGAAACCACGGTTACACGGAAGTATTCACACCTTTTATGGTCAACGCCGAAAGCATGACCGGCACCGGACAGCTGCCCAAGTTCAAGGAAGATCTTTTTAAAATTGAAGGTATGGAATATTACCTGATTCCGACGGCGGAAGTTCCCGTAACGAATATTCACCGGGATGAAATCCTGGAAGAGGAAAAACTGCCGATTTATTTTGTGGCATATTCAGCCTGTTTCCGTGCGGAAGCCGGTTCCTACGGCAAAGACACCCGGGGACTGATCCGCCAGCACCAGTTCAACAAAGTGGAAATGGTGAAGTTTACCAAACCTGAAAACTCTTATGATGAACTGGAAAATCTGACCGCCAACGCGGAAGAAGTCCTCAAAAGACTGAATATTCCTTTCCGGACGGTATGCCTGTGCACAGCCGATCTGGGTTTTTCATCGGCAAAAACTTACGACGTGGAAGCCTGGCTGCCCGGGCAAAATACGTATCGGGAAATTTCTTCCTGCAGCAACTTTGAAGATTTTCAGGCCCGTCGCGCGGCGATTCGATTCAGAAGGAAAGACAGCGGCAAGGTCGAATTTGTCCACACGTTGAACGGTTCAGGCCTGGCCGTCGGCAGAACGGTTGTGGCCGTAATGGAAAACTATCAGCAGGCTGACGGCAGCATCATCATACCGGAAGTCCTGCGTCCCTATATGAGAGGCCTTGAACGGATTACTCCGTGAGAGAAACCGGGGGAAACAGACAAACATCATGATGGAGGGATGGCCGAGTGGTCGATGGCGGCGGTCTTGAAAACCGTTGGACGAAAGTCTCGCGGGTTCGAATCCTGCTCCCTCCGCCAGCATCATTGCGGTGTGATCAGGACTTAAGCCGGGTTTGGCCGATGGTAGACGGGCACCCCGGGCGTTTCGGGAAATCCCTGATCCCTCCGCCGGAAATAAAAAGGCGGCGTCACGATCTTTATGGCGCCGCATTCTGAGAGGCCTGAAATAATCAGCGGAGAGATGGCTGAGTGGCCGAAAGCGATCGCCTGCTAAGCGATTGTACGCCCTTTAAAGGTGTACCGCGGGTTCGAATCCCGCTCTCTCCGCCAGTTATAAACCACTTCAGAGAAGTTCAGCTTCCATTATTAACCGTTCTTTATCGTCTGGGATAACAACATTTTCAGCTTGACGCCGGAATACTTTTATCGTATTAATTTTTATTAAGAAACAGCCTGTTCATCAAAGGCTGTTTCAGACGGGTCATTTTCGATAAGTTGTTTGGTTAATTGAATAAGCATGCCGATAGACCGTCGGACATAAAATATGAACAAGCGTTTTTCAGACCTGATTCTTGCCGCCATCAAACAGAGAATTTCCGACCTCCACATCACCGGTGGTTTCCCGTTGATTTTCCGCAGCGACGGCATTATTCACTTCGATAAAAACGTCAAGTGGACGTCTACGGAAATTGACGCAATGGTCAAGGAGATGCTCAGTGAACGTCAGCTCCTGACCCTGAGAAAAAAATGGTCTGTCGATTTTGCAATGTCGTTCAACCACGTTCGGGTGCGGATCAATACGTTCTACACGACGCGGGGATTAAGCCTGGCCATCCGCCTTCTGCCTGAAACCATCCCGGACATTACTTCTTTGAACCTGCATCCTTCTCTTAACCAGATCCGCGATCTTCGGTCCGGATTGATTCTTGTCTGCGGAAGCACGGGATCCGGCAAATCGACCACAGTTGCGGCCATCATTGAAGAAATCAATCGCACCAAACCCTTGCATATCATAACAATCGAAGATCCCATTGAATACAGGTTTAAACCCAAAAAAGCATTCATTGAGCAGCGAGAAGTTGGTGTACATGTACCTTCTTTTAACCAAGGTCTACTCGATGTTCTGCGTGAAAGTCCGGATGTGATTTTTGTAGGTGAGCTCAGGGAACCGGACACCATCCGCCTTACCCTGAACGCCGCCGAGTCCGGGCATCTTGTTTTTGCGACTCTTCATGCCACTGACGCGGAAGACGCCATTTACCGCATTAATAATTGCGTATCCGGCGACAACCAGGAAGTTATTCGCTATCAGTTTGCCTCCACTCTTTCCTGGCTTCTGGTCCAGCAGTTGACTTATATCGAAAAAGCGGGTTTCCGTGTGCCGATTCTATCCATCACCCGCGGGTCGTCATCTGTCAGAAGCAGCATACGGGACAATAAACTGACCCAGCTTGAAAATATTATGCTCGGCGGCAAAAACGAAGGCATGTTCACGATGGAACTCTACCAGAAAGAGTTTATCAACAACCGGGCATCTTTTAACCATCCGCACAGAAGCTTTGGCATGGGTGCGGAGTCCTCCAGAGAGGAAGACCGCGTTTCTTCCCTGATCGATCCCAATGCCGTCCAGGACGTCGTTTATATGGCTTCCGTAAACGACGCATACAAAGCGCCGGAATTTACGCACAAGGGAGACGAGGGACAATCGTACGTCATCCTGGAAGATCATAATATGGAGCTAAAAGACATCATTGCTCAATACGACCGGCAGGAACAAAATCCGCCCGCAGACAAAGGCAAGAAAAACAAATAACACCAGATTGATCAGACGTTGAAGCGGAAGTTAATGATATCGCCGTCCTGGACGATGTATTCTTTGCCTTCGAGGCGCAGGCGGCCGGCTGATTTTACCCGTGCGGCGGACCCGCCGTGAGCGGTGAAGTCCTCATAGGACATGACCTCCGCCTTGATAAAGCCCCTTTCAAAATCGTTGTGAATGGCGCCGGCGGCTTTCGGTGCTTTCGTGTCAACGGGAATCACCCATGCCTTGACTTCATCTTCTCCCACGGTAAAAAAAGATATCCTTCCCAGAAGAGAAAAAGCAGTTCGGATAATGCGGCCGAACGCCGGTTCCGCAATCCCCATGGAATCCAGGAACTCTTTCTGTTCGGCAGCATCCAATCCGGTCAATTCCGCCTCGATTTTACAGCAGATGCCCAGGACCGGTTCCGGCAGGTTCGCCTCCCGGGTGAAAGATTCGGCAAAGGAAAGATTGTCTTCGGCCACATTGACAACAACCAGCTCGGGTTTGATCGTCCAGAAAGAAAAACTTCTGAGTATAAACACCTCGGCGGGAGTCAGCCCTGCCGCGCGCAAGGGCTTCCCCGCTTCCAGGCAGTCTTTTAACTTGGGCAACAGGTCGTTTTGCGCAGCTTCCTGTGGTGAAACCGCCTTCCTGGACATTTTTGCCAGCCGCTCCAGTTTCTTTTCGATAATCAGCAGGTCGGAAAGCACCAGTTCATCTTCCAGCTTGTGATAGGCATCGAGACTCAGGGAAACATCCGGCAGCGAAAAGCCGTCGATCACATGCAGGATGCCATCCGCGCCGCTCAGGTTCTGGCGGATCGCTTCCCACGGATGATCCCCTACGGCGTGGACATCGCTGAACGGGACTTTGGCCGGAGATACTTTTACCGGTTTGTAGATTTCGACAAGCTTTTCGAAACGTTCGTCGGGAACAGAGGCCTGTCCGCGCACCACCGCCTCGTGCGACTGGCCGCTTTTTACTCCCGTCATGATTTCAAACAGGGTGCTTTTCCCGCTCTGGGGAAGCCCCAAAATACCCATTTCCATTATTTGAACTCTTCCTCAATGCGGCCCATCGCCTCTTTCAACCGCTCATCCGGCACGGTCAGCGAGATGCGCACAAAACCTTCTCCGTACTGACCGTAAGCCGTTCCGGACGCTACGACGACAGCGGTTTTATCAAACAGACGGTTGGTGAATTCCAGTGAAGTCATCCCCTCAGGCACGGGCACCCATAAATAGAAAGTTCCCTTGGGAGGATTGAAGTGAATACCGATTTTTTTCAGTGTTTTTAAAACCAGTTCACGTCTTCTTCCGTAAATGGATAGCATCTCCTCAATGAAGCCTGCTTCATTATGCAGAGCTTGAATCCCGGCATACTGCACCGCGTTAAAGATTCCGGAATCGGTATTTTCCTTCACTTTGCTGATGCCGGCAATCAGATCTGGATTGCCGCACGCCATTCCCAGTCGCCAGCCGCACATATTAAACGGCTTCGAGAGGGAATTCAGCTCCACGCCGACATCTTTGGCCCCCGGCGCCATCAGGAAACTCAGGTGTTCCTGACCGGAAAATACGATCTCACTGTAGGGGTTGTCATAACAGACAGCGATATCAAACTCACCCGCAAAGGCCACCAGCTTGTTCAAAAAATCCATTGTTGCACAGGCGCCGGTCGGGTTGTTCGGATAATTCAGGAACATCGCGGTGGCTTTTCTGGCTACGTCCGTGGGGATGTCTTCCAGCACCGGCAAATAATGGTTCTGCGGGAGGATGGGAACGTTGTAAGGAACTCCTTCTCCCATCAGGATACTGGACCGATACGCCGGATAGCCGGGGTCGGTCATCAGCACAATGTCCCCGGGATTGACACGCGCCAGCACAAAATGATGACAGCCCTCCTTGGAACCAATAAGTCCAAGAATTTCATTTTCGGGATTCAGGCTGACACCGTACCGCTCCCCGTACCAGCGGGCAATTTCTTTGCGGAAAGCAAGCATTCCCTTTTCCTCATCGGTGGGATAGCGATGATTTTGAGGGTCATTTGCACTACGGCACAATGCATCAACGACGGACTTAGGAGTGGCTTCCACCGGGTCTCCGATCGCAAGCGATATTACATCCACGCCCGCAGCTTTGGCCTGATTGATTTTTTTCCTCAATTCCATAAATAAATAGGGGGGGATTTTTTTTAACCTCTCCGCAGTCTGCACTGTTCAAACCTCCGATTGATATGATTGCACAGGTAATAAAATGATTGAACCCGCGAAAAAATGCAACTTGAAATCTTTCCGGATTCTACGCCATGCCCGCATGGAATGATGAAAAGGCCGCGAGGACAAAACCTCTTGTCCCGCCTGGGAAAAGAGAATGATGCTACTTGTAGGCCTCTTCAAAAAGGAGTCCTTGATAAACTATTTTCACTTTTCCTTCAAGGTAAATTTCCTCAAAACGGTCATCACGGCGGGTGAAATACACTCGCAGGATTTCGCCGCTTTGCACGGTGACATCTACCGGTGAATCCACAAGCCCTCGTCCGGCGGCAGCCAGAATGGAAGCGACAACACCGGTGCCGCAGGCGAGTGTTTCATCTTCCACACCCCGCTCATAGGTGCGGACTTTCATTGTCTGCCGGTCTCTCACCCTGGCGAAATTGGCATTCGTGCCTTTAGGCTGAAAAGCATCATGCCGGCGGATCTGCCTTCCCATTCCTACAACATCAAAGGTATCCAGATCATCCACAAATGAAACGGTATGCGGCACGCCGGTATCGATAAAATCCAGACGATACGGACTGCCGTCCAGCATGATTTCCCGGGCAATTTCCAGGGACGATGGGTCCGTCAGGCGGACCTTCACGTTATCGTCAAAAACCTCGGCGGTAACAATGCCGGCTTCCGTTTCTATGGACATTTTTTGTCCGGCAATACTGTTTAAATATGCAAAACGTGCCGCACAGCGGCTGCCATTGCCGCACATTTCCGCCACGCTGCCGTCTGAATTAAAAAAACGCCATTTGAAATCTGCAACTTCAGACGGTTCGATCAGAAAAAGACCGTCCGCGCCGACGGAAATCTTTCTCTGACAAATCCGGCGAACAAAAACCGGCAGATCAATGATTTGTAAAGAAAGATCGCGGTTGTCAATGATGATAAAGTCATTGCCGCTACCGCTCATTTTATAAAATTCGATGAAACGTGACTCGTCAACCTTCATATTTTTACCCGTTGAAACTCTGCAAAACCCGTTTCTGCAGCTCAAAAGTTCGCGGGCTTGCAGAGGACTTCCCGAATTTTAACATCCAGAAACGAATGCGTATTGGCCGGCTGCAAAACCAGTGCCGTATCGAGCCCGGAAGACGATCCCCCGGTGGAAATGATATTTTCATCCACCCGCACGCATCCGGCATCCGTTGCCATCAGAGCGGCTTCCACCGCCACTTTCGTTCCCTGGCCAAAAATCCGCAGCGTGTAGGCGATGATTTCATCCACCTGATAAGTTTCCAGCTTCCTGCGCACCGAGCGTCCCACTCCGCCAAACGCGTGCGCGGCGGTGACCACCTGGATTCCCATAGCCAGCAGCCTGCGGCGAGTGGCTTCCGTCATCAGCTGCTCATTGGGCTTTTTGAAGCCGTATACCGTAGTGACCGCTACAAGTTTCGCGGGGTCGATCATTTTAGCCGCGGCAAGCGCGCTTTTCCCGGAATAGGTCGGAATCACAATTCTGGAGATATCCTGCAGGGCGGCCCTCTGGGAGACCATTTCCAGAACCTGTCGTGTGTTTACGGCTCCCGGCCTTTCAAAGTAGCGGCAACTGCGGTCCGTATAACTTTTAAAAGATTTCATGATTCTCCCGTCAGGTCTCCTGAACAATATCTTCCTTGCGGGCAAGCGACCGGGTTACACGCAAAACTTCCTCAGTCGTGGTGATGCCGGCGAGCACCTTGTGTATGCCGTCCTGCTGAAGCGTAATCATGCCCTGCTTGATAGCCTGTTCGTTGATCTGATTGGCATCCGATGTTTTGAGAACCAGTCTTTTGATATCATCATCCACCACCAGAATTTCAAAGATCGCTGTCCGACCGCGGAATCCGGTATGCATGCAGAGATTGCAGCCTTTTTTCCGATAGAAGGTGTTGTTTTCCAATATCAATGCGGTCAGCCCCAGATTGGCCAGGGTTTCTTTATCCGGCGTGTAGACTTCCTTGCAATGCGGACAAAGCACGCGAACAAGGCGCTGGGCAATGATCGCCACAATGGATGATGTCACCAGAAACGGTTCAATCCCCATGTCAATCAGACGCGTTACGGCACTGGCCGCGTCATTGGTGTGAAGCGTCGAAAAGACCAGGTGGCCGGTGAGCGATGACTGGATAGCGATTTCCGCGGTTTCCCGGTCGCGGATTTCACCGACCAGAATGACATCCGGGTCCTGCCGAACAATGGAACGAAGACCGGCGGCAAAGGTCAGATCGATTTTGGGATTGACCTGAATCTGCCCCACACCGTCCATCTGATATTCAATCGGGTCTTCAATGGTAATGATGTTGATTTCCGGCCGGTTGATGGTGGAAAGCGCCGCATACAACGTTGTGGTTTTCCCGCTGCCGGTAGGCCCCGTCACCAGGATAATTCCGTAAGGTGACTTGATCAGACTGTCGAGCAGCTTGATTCGCTCGTCGTGCATGCCCAGATCCGAAAGCATCAGAATATTGGCCGATTTGTCCAAAAGACGCAGCACTACTCTTTCACCAAAAGCCGTGGGGATCACGGATACGCGCACATCCACCAGGCGGTCGGCAATCTTCAGTTCAATCCGGCCGTCCTGAGGAAGACGCTTTTCAGCAATGTTGAGCTTGGCCATGATCTTCAGACGGGAAGTGAGGGGCGACTGAATCCGCCGCGGCAGATTCAGGATGTCATAGAGAATTCCATCAATCCGGTAGCGGATTTTCAACGTTCCGGAATAGGGTTCAACGTGAATGTCGCTGGCACGGTCTTTAATGGCGCCGGAAACCAGCAGGTTGACAAGTTTGATGATCGGGGCGTCGCTGGTTTCGTCAAGCAGGTCGGCAGTTTCATTGATTTCCGAGATCAGATCGTCCGCCGTCTCTTCACTGATTTCTTCAAAATAATCTTTGGCGGAAGAGCGGCTCATATCGTAGGCCAGATTAATGGCTGCGGTGATCGCGTCCTGCGAAGCAAGGACAACCGGCATGTCCTGCATTTGTAAAAGCAGCCGCAAATCATCGGCCGGTTGAAAATTTACGGGATCATTGACAGCGATCACCTGAAAATCCGTGGTGATGATCGGAACCATCCTGTGCTTTTTTAAGTAATGGATTGGAACGTTTTGCGTAAAATCGATATTGATGCTCTCCATCGGCAGCTGCGGCCAGAAGGGGATGCTGAAATGCTCAGACAAAATCTTCAGCAAACGGATTTCATCGATGGCTTTCTTGCGAATCAGCAACTCAAAGAATCCCGTGTCGCCTTTGCGTTTATGCCCCGCTTCAGCTTCGGCCAGATATTCGGGCAACACACCTGCGGCCACCAGTTTTTCATTCAGGGATAAAGCCTTTTGGGTCCCGGGAGCGGCATCTTTTTTGTCATGACCGGAGGAAGCATTCAGCGCTGTCAGAATTGTGGACATAGTCAACACCGCCTTTTTTAGAGGCTAAGGGGTTACCGGCCTGCCGCCGGGGGCAGGCTTTCTGGGTCCGGAAGGATACGCATCGTTGCTTCTTTCATTGAGCTTGATGATTCCTTCAACCACTTCACCCATCGAACCTCTTTTTTCTACATAGAGTTGGCTGGCGTCCTTCTGTGTTCGAACAATATGCGGAGTGAGAAAAATATACAGATTGGTTTTTTCCCGTGCCACCGTTTTCGCCTTAAACAGCCACCCCATGATAGGAATTTCCCCCAAAAAGGGAACTTTGTTGGTGCTGTCATCCGTGCTGTCGCCTACCAGGCCACCAATGACAACTGTTTCGTTGTCTTTGACAACCACGGTGGTTTTGGCTGTTCTTTTTAAGGTTGTCGGTATGGATGGCTTGGTGGTATCGGTGGACACGCCGGCAATCACTTTTGTTACCTGTTGAGAGATCTTCAGCCTGATAAAGTTCTCCTGGTTGATGTTTGGCGTGATGGTCAGAATCACCCCGACGTCCTTGTATTCATATGTGTTGTAATTTACCGGATAAGCGGAAGTCGTTGAAGTGGAATCCTGCCTGGTCAGATACGGCACATTCTCGCCAACGTTAATTTCCGCCTCCTCATTATCCAACGTCAATAACTGCGGCGTAGAAAGAATCGACACATCCGTGTCGTTCTTGTAGGCTTGTACCATTGCGCCGATCGAGGGAAACAGGACATCTCCAATTCTAATTCCTGCACCGATAATGCCCATGGAAAAACCGCTGGGAAGGCCAAGCGCGGTTGTCGCGGTGTCGATGACAGTGGAGGTCAGGCCCGACAGAACACCGGTTCCAGAACCGACAAACGCCGCTGATTTGGATCCGTCAATCCCGCTTATTGAACCGGTATCTTTCACACCGCTCCATTCGACTCCCAGTTTGAAATCCTTGTTGGCCTTGACTTCCATAATCAGGGCTTCGATATAAACCATCGGTCTGGGCACATCGAGCTGTTTAATAATATTTTCGAGAATTTTATAATCCTCCCGTTCGGCCATGATGATCAGGGTATTAGTGGCCTTATCGGGAACAACCTGAACATTCCTGGAAACAGCAGGCGCGGAAACTTTCTGTCCGGCTGCGGCCGTTCCGGTTGCGGCTGCAGCGGAAGCCCCACCTGTTTCTTTCACAATGTTATTGAGCACCTTGGCGAGGTCTTCCGCAACACTGTTCTGAAGACGAAAAATCTGGATATTGGACTCGCCGCGCGGCACATCTTTATCCATCATCGCCACCAGTTTACGGACGTTCGCCGTATCCGCGACACTGGCAAAAATGATGACCGAGTTGGTTCTGGGATCGGCGACAATCTTCACGGGCGACGCATTGGCACGGCGCTGCTGAAAGACACCTGTCAGGGATTTGGTCACTTCCGACGCAGAAGCATTTTTCAGGGGGACATAGGTAATCTGCTCACCCGCACCTTCCACATCGAGGGCTTTGACAATCTCCTGCATACGACGAACATTGGACAAATAATCGGTGATGATCAAGAGGTTCGCCGGCGCATAAGACAGCACCGAACTGGTTTTGGGAATAATCGGATCAAGCACTCTCTTGACTTCATCGGGGTTGGACCTCTCCAGTGTGATAATCTGGGTGACCATTCGGTCATCCGCTCCGGAACCATCTTTTTTATAACGTGTTTCCAATCCCTTTTCACGCGCGATGGAGGAAGGAACGATCTTAATCATATCCCCCACCGGAACCGTCGCGAAGCCGTTGATTTCCAGAACTGACAAAAAGACTTTATAGACATCCTCAACCGGGATCTTTTTGGGGGAAACAATCGTGACCTTGCCTTTCACTTTTTCATCAATAATGAAATTCTTTCCGGTCAGCTCACTGATAAACTTCACAAAGACTTCAATGTTCACATTGTCAAAATCCAGCATCACGTACTTGCCGGCGTCCGTTTTCTGAGCGGATTCCATGAACGTTTTCTTCGCGGACGGAGTATCTTCCGCCTTGCGCAAAATGGTTTCCTGCATCCGGACGGTCATGGCCGGATCCGATTCGTCTTCTAAACTTCCGTTTCCCGGCCTGACTTTCGACGGGCTGTCCTGGTTAACTGTACGGGAAGGTGGTTGTTTCATACCAGTCGAGGACACAGCAGGCCTCGATGATGACGAACCGGCAAATCTCCCCTCGTCAATCCGGGCAGCACAGCAGGGCACAGCAGCACCCGCCATGAATATCACGGCCGCTGCCAGACTAAGCAGGAATTCCCACATATGTCTCTTCACAACAAACATTTTACTTTTTCGGCACCTGCACCAGTTTTTTGAACTCCGGCAAATTTACCAGAATTTTTAAATCGTTGTCCCGAATCGCCCATTGACCGGCTTCCGGATTGAAACCAACCGCCTTTTTTAGAAAATATATGCTGTTTTTTGTATCATTTTTTCGTGCATAAAGACAGGCCAGATTATAATGCGCATCAACATAATTGCTTTGTCTGTCAAGAGCGTCATTAAAACAGTCAAGGGCTTCCCTGTATTTGTTCTGCTGCATGTAAATCACACCCAGGTTGTTGAGGCTCGCCACGTGATGCGGATCCATCTCCAGCACTTTTGTGTACAGAGCCTGGGCCTGATCAAGCTGCCCTTCGTTCTGCCTTTTGAGGGCCTGCGCATAGCGCACATCAATCTCATTTCTGTCAAAAGCGCTCTCTCGTGTTCCCTCGCCTTCCGCCCGGCCCGGCTCTACGCCGGATGCGGCCTGCGCCGGCCCATGAGACGACGCCTGTGGACGAGCACCCTGCCTGTTTTCAGGCGTTCCTTTGAGCATCTCTTCCAGCATCGCAGCTTCAGGCGTTTTGTTCACCTGCTTTTCTGCAGAAGGCTGAACGGCTGCTATCACCGGCTTTAGCTGAACCGGCGGACTCTGTTTTTCCCGCGGCCAGTACAGTAAAGCGGTTACCGCGACTGCCGACAACAAGACAGCCAAAATCCCAACAGCCCAAAACCGCCGGTTCGATCCGGACGCTTCCGTCTTCGCGGTGGAAAACGCATCGATCAACGGCCAGTCATCATCACCGTTTTCCTTTCGCGCCTTGCGTAAAGCGTCGTTTATGTAGCTCATAATACCCCCGCGGTCAAGCACTTCCGGCGCCGGTCAGGCCGTCAGACGCATCCAGAGTCTCCTTGCGGAACTCGACGTTTTCTGAAAGTAATCCATTCCGATGTCTTGCACGGCCTTGCGAATGATACCGCGTTCAATCTTCATTGCATTTTTTGTGTAGGCAATCAGCAACGCCCGGTCACAAATGGCATTGATCCGTCTGGGGATCCCCTCGGAAAAATGATAGATTAAATGGTATGCTCCGGAAGTGATCTGGATATTTCCGGGGCCGCCGGCCACCCGCAAACGGTGTACTATATATCGCCGGACATCGTCGGGAGAAAGAGACCGAAGTTCGCAGCGCACAGTGATGCGTTCGTTGAGTTGTCTGAGCGCCGGAAGGGCCAGCGTCGTTTTGAGCTCCGGCTGGCCAACGAGGATGATGTTCAAAAGCTTTTCCTTCTCCGTTTCCAGATTGGAGAGCATCCGGATCTGTTCGAGCACACCATGGGAAAGGTTCTGTGCTTCATCAATGAGCAAAACCGCGTTTCGTCCCTCGGAAAAGTTGACCAGCAGAAAACCATTTAAAGCATCCACATACGCTTTCTTTGTCATGGGCTCATCCGAAAAGGGAATGCCGAATTCCCGGCAAATGGTTTCCAGCAGGTCCATTTCCGAAATGGCGGTGTTGAAAATCAGAGCGGTTTCCACCAGCCCGTCAAGCACCGCCAGAAGAGCCCGGCATATCGTCGTTTTACCGGTACCGATATCGCCGGAAATCATCATGAAGCCTTTTTTCTCCACGATTCCGTAAATCATATAATTGAGAGCATCCCGATGCTGTTCGCTCAAGAACAGATAACCCGGTTCAGGGGACAATTTGAATGGATTTTCTTTCAAACCATAAAACTCTGTGTACATGGGCAGTACATTCTCCAGATAAGGCGGCTTATTGAAAAGTATAGTTAACCGTCTCTTTCTTCCCGCCGCGTATCAGGTTGACCGATACGCTTCCGCCAGCCTGCATGGCGTTAAATAAATTGATAATGTCGTCAGTGTTCTCCAGCTTTTTATTGTTAACATCTACGATAACATCCCCGTTTTGTATCCCCAGACGCTGATATACACTGCCGGGGACAATATTGGAAACGATAAAGCCCTGTGGAACGCCCGCGGAAAGGAAAGGCCTGACAATCGCCTGGCTCATGACGGATTTAATATCACCCAAAGCCTGCGCCGATTCCTGCCTGCTGATCCCGACAGGTTCGTTTCCCATAACAGCAGGTCCTCCCGTCAAGGCGCCTTTATCGGCTTCCTTGACCTTCATCACAAACTCTTTTCCTCCGTCTTCCAGAACAGCCGTATTGCGCGTAATGCGAATCAGTTTGGCTTGGCCAATCATCTCTCCCAGTTTGTAAAGTTTTTGTTTGCCTTTGCCTTTTTCCTCAACAATAACATATCCTATGGATTCATTTATGGCAACCGTCCCTTTCAAATCAAAGGCTGTATATTCCTCGCTGGGTAAAAATTCCCCGACCGCGTTCTCATTGGCAACAGGCTGAAGCGTTGTTGAAAACAAGTTTCTTTCTGTAATGATTTTATACTGTTCAACACTACGCCCCTGCATTACGGATTCCACCGCCGCTGCAGGCACAATATTTCCGTCTTTCGAACCATAAACCATTT
>Ga0123335_1001645_pt1 | contig 35689 bp, 34 predicted proteins | sample BiotimSIPDNA_2_FD_89707 | JGI IMG/M metagenome (GOLD analysis project Ga0123335, IMG submission 89707) | Anaerobic biogas reactor microbial communites from Washington, USA - Biogas_R2 time_0 SIP DNA | ecosystem: Engineered > Bioreactor > Anaerobic > Unclassified | place: Washington, USA... | reverse complement strand
TCACCCACGTCTTTCGAAATAATATCGATAAAGAACAGCAACTTTCGCAACGGGATATATTCGCCGAAAGGGACGAGGTGAATCTTGTCATACACACCCTGCAACATCCCTTCCCCGTCCAGAAAGTAGGCGCTGTTGTAAAACAGTCGCGTTCCCCCGCTTCCGCTCTCGCGGATGTTGTTGAACACAAGCCCGAAGCGGAAACGTCTGGCCAGATCCTGAAGCGTTCTCCGGTAGCCGGAGTCGGCGTCATAGGACAGCGGAGTCGGGGCTTCAGGAAGGATGAGCAGGTCCGTAACAGAAGAGTCGAGCCCGTCGGCCATCCGGACGTAGCCCGTGTGAACCTTGTCCATCAGAAGCGCCTCGGGGTCGTCGAATGAAATGTTCCCCTGCAGCATCGCGACCCGGTATTGAGGCTCGCCGGCGCTCCAACGCTCCAGGGCGGCGCCTCCATAGGAAAGCGCACCGACGGCGAAGGCACAAGCTAACGCCAGCGGGACATATGCTCTCAGGTTCCGTCCCCTGTTGACAATAATCCAGGCGACTGCGGTCCCGAAGCTCAGTATCAGAAACGAGATTCCGTAGACTCCTGTAATATCCGCGATCTGGATCAGACGGATGAACCTGAATTGCGTATACCCTGCCAGGAGCCAGGGCAATCCCCCGAAGGGAGAAACGGTCTGAAGGTACTCCATGCAAATCCATATCGCGGGAAAAGCCAGGATGAAGGTCGGCCCGCATCTCTTGATCAGGAATCCGGAGAGCAGCGAGGCCGCGGCCGGATAGCAGGCCAGTACGGCAATCAGCAGCGTGTATCCCAACCAGGCGAGAACCGCCGGCAAACCGCCATAGCTGATCAGCACTTCCGGCATCCAGATCAGCAGCACGAAATACTGAATCGCCCCCGCAACGAACCCACCAGAGAAGGCCTTCGCCGGAGATCCGGCGCGAAAGACAAATACGACCAGCGGCGCGTAGGCCGGCCAGGCCAGCCATCCGAGATCCGATCGGGGAAACGACAATGTAAGCAGAATGCCGGTCAGTACCGGTAACAGAAACAGCATGAAAGATACATCAGTTCTTCGGCGGATTTGTTTTTATGAATGACGGGAATCCGCTCTTTTTGAGGCGCAGCTGCATGGCAACCGCTTCCGCCCTCGTTTTGAACATTCCTACCTTCAGGAGATACAGATCATCCGGAGACTGCGGCGCTTCAGTCCTGCATTCAAATCCCTTTGACCGCAGAACTCTGGCCTTGTTTTCGACTTCCCTCAACTGACGAAAAGCGCCGACCTGCACTGAGTATGTCACAGAGCCGGTTGCGGGGGACTTCTTCTTTTCCTGAGCCGGAGGCTTGTTGGTAACGGGAACAGTGGCGGCAGGCTCCGGCTCAAGTACTGGAGCGGGCACTGTGTTCTCGTTCCCGCGAACGTTCTTGTACCAGTCAAGCGGCGGCGGCTCAACGGCCGGGGATGGCTCCTCAACAGGTTTTGCCGGGACGGTCGGGGATTCTGAAGCCGTCAGTGCCCTCTCCTGGAATCCCTGGCGCTTGCCTTCCACGAATCCGACAACGAAAAAGCAGCCGCATATGGCGATGAAAACAGCGAACACCAGAATGAGCTTGCGGTTGTCAAGCACCAGTTCGCGCTTCGATTCGGCATCATGACTCATCATTTTAGTCTACGCCTTGTTCAGCAAGTTCTTGATCGTATCAATCGGGACCGGGAAAATCACGGTCGTATTCTTCTCGACGCCGATTTCGGTGAGAGTCTGCAGGTATCTCAGCTGAAGCGCAACGGGTTCTCGATTGATTACCGCCGCAGCCTCGGCAAGCTTGGCAGAGGCCTGGTATTCGCCTTCCGCATGGATGATCTTGGCCCTCTTCTCCCGCTCGGCCTCTGCCTGTTTTGCCATCGCCCGCTGCATCTCCTGAGGCAGATCGACCTGCTTGACCTCAACGAGACTCACTTTAATTCCCCACGCGTCTGTGTGCTGATCGAGTATTTCCTGAAGCTTTACGTTCAGTTTCTCACGATGGCTCAGGAGATCGTCGAGCTCGACCTGGCCCAGAACGGAACGAAGCGTCGTCTGCGACAGCTGCGACGTGGCATAGAGGTAATTCTCCACCTCCACAATAGCCCGCGGCGGATGCATGACGCGGAAATAAACGATCGCATTGACTTTCACCGAAACGTTGTCACGCGTGATTATGTCCTGAGGAGGGACATCAAGCGTAACGGTTCTGAGATCCACCCGGACTATCTTGTACACAGGCCAGAAGACAAACACTACCCCGGGACCGGCAGCCTCCGGTACGAGATGGCCGAGCCGGAAGAGCACTCCGCGTTCATATTCCTTAAGTATGTTGATGGTACTCAGGCCATAGAGCACCACGATCGCTATACCCAGCAGTAATGGTTCCATTGTGACCTCATCACGAAAAGACCCGGTTCAGGAGCGCCGGGATCATATACATGGCTATTCGGTCAATTCCTCCACCTTCAGCAAGAGATTCTCAACGGCTATTATCTTAACGGGTCTCCCTGCCGCGATACGAGAGGATGAATACGCCTTCCAGTATTCTCCACGGACTCTGACCCGGCCTGACGGGTTAATGTCGCTGTCGGCGACTCCGACCAGCCCGATCATCCCCTGATCACCGGTGTACACCTTCTGCCTATACGATTTCAATAGTGCCAGCAGGAGAATCATAAATATAGCAGCAAAAGGCAACGCGAGTGCAATTGCGGTGGTCAGCCCTATCCGCACCGCAGGATCGGGAGCGTCAATCAGAATCACCATTCCTATCACCATTGAGACGAGCCCGCCGATCCCCAGCACCCCGAAGCCGCCGACCTTGATTTCAGCGATGAAAAGACCGACTGCAAGGATCAGCAGAAGCACACCAACGTAGTTCACCGGAAGGAACGAGAACCCGAGAACAGAGAGCAGAACACAAATGCCACCGATCACGCCGGGAGCGATGAGCCCGGGATTTGTGAATTCGAGATAAAGCAGCAGCAGACCGATGACTCCAAGGAAGAGCGCAAGATTAGGCTGCGTGATGGCGGCAAGAAAGCGCTCCCGTGAGGTCATCTGATAGTCGGTTACGGCCTGCCCGGCTGTTTTCAGAACTCGCTCCTCCCCCGAAAAGAGGCGAACCGTGTACCCGTCCAGCTTCGCAAGGAGCTCAGATTCACTCGCTGCTACAAAATCGATAAGGTGCGCATCGAGTGCCTCGGCATCCGTGAATGACTTGCTTTCCCTCACTCCCTTTTCAGCTTCTTCGACGTTACGGTTTCTCTTGCCCGCGATGCTGCGCAGGTATGCTGTCGCATCACTGGTGATCTTCTCCGTGAGGGTTTTGCCCGCTTCGCCTCCGCCCACGGGAAACCCTCCTATTGCCATCAGGGGATGAGCGGCGCCGGTATTGGTGCCGGGAGCCATTGCCGCGACGTCCGAGGCGAGAAGTATGAAGAACCCCGCCGAGGCCGCCTTGGCTCCGCTGGGACCCACGTAGACGACCACAGGAACCTTGCTGCTCAGCATTCTTTCGATGATCTGTTCCATCGAAGACCCGAATCCGCCGGGAGTCTGAAGCCTCATGAGGAACAGTTCGGCTTTTTCGTTCTCCGCTCTCTCGATGCTCCTGACCACAAAACCTGCCGTGATCGGATCGATCGAGCCGTTCAGATCGATGCGCGCAATTCCGGCCTGCGCCGGAACGGCCGCAAACAGGAAGAGAAATGCCCATGCTATGCGTTGCCTGAGCCCTATCATGTCCGTTATACCTTTACGATTTATGATAACACAGGAGCAGCGAAAAGATTTGAAGACAACGTCAGCCGCAGCAGACGTTTATCAGTTGGAGGCCTCATCTCCCTGCATGGCCTTCTCAGCTCTGTAGGAAGAGCGCACCAGGGGGCCGGAAGCGACATACATGAACCCGAGCGAACGCGCATAATCCCGGAATTCGTCAAACTCCGCCGGCGTGTAGTACCTCTCCACCGGGAGATGTTCCCGTGTCGGCTGCAGGTACTGGCCGAGCGTAACAATATCGACACCGGCGGCCCTCAGGTCGTTGAGCACTTCGAGGACCTCAGATCTCTCCTCGCCAAGACCGAGCATGATGCTTGATTTGGTCCTGATCTCGATTCCAAAACTCTTTGCATTCCTGAGATGATCGAGCGACCGGCGGTAGCGGGACCCGGCGCGCGCGACCGGATACAGCCTGGGTACGGTTTCGACGTTATGCGCAACCACTTCAGGTCGTGCTTCCGCGACTGTTCTGAGAGCCGATATGCTCCCGCGGAAATCCGGAATGAGAACTTCCAGCCGGATTCCCGGACATGCCTCGTGCGTTCGCCTGACCGTTTCAGCAAAGATCGAGGCCCCGCCGTCCTGCAAGTCGTCCCTGTCCACCGATGTGATTACCGCATATCGCAGGTTCAGGGTCTTGATCGCCTCGGCGACCCTGCGGGGCTCCTCCAGATCGTATTCGGGAGGCCGTCCCGTTTTCACCGCGCAGAATCTGCAGGCGCGCGTGCACACTTCTCCGAGAATCATGAAGGTTGCGGTGCCCGCCCCCCAGCACTCTCCAATATTCGGGCAGCGGGCATCCTGGCAGACGGTATTCAGCCTCTGCTCGTTCACAAGCTTCTTCAGACGGAAGTAGGACTCACCTCCGGGGAGTCTCACCTTCAGCCAGTCCGGGCGTGGACTATTATTTCTGATCGCCATCGGGCTTATCATAGCAGATCCGGCACGACGGGCTTCCGAATCTTTGACGCTATGCGTCCCTTTCCTCATCTCTTTCAGGCAGGTATAATGGGTCGGCTCATGTTTCAACTGGACACCCTGGGCCGGCAGGTAAGCCGGAAAGTGAAATCGCGCGGCAAAGAATACTTCGAGAACAATACTGTCCGGATTCTCTATGCCGATCCTGAATTCGTCTCGGCCCATGTCAAGGGCTCGCGGGAATATGAAGTAGACCTGGAGAGGGACGACGAGTCGCTCCTCTACTCCTGCGACTGCCCGTATTACGATGAGAATCTTGAAGTCTGCAAACACGTTTGGGCGACGCTTCTGACCCTCGAGGCCCAGGGGCACCTGAAGAAATGGAACCTCCGGTTCCCGGTGGAACTGGTCCCCGCGATTTCCATCGATACCGAAAACGATCTGGACTTCGAGGATTTCGAAGACAGGCCCGAAGTTGAATGGCCAGCGTCAAACGCTCAACCGGCGCCGCCGGCACTCCCCCATTGGCACCGTATCATCAACAGGATGAGCCAGGCACAGGGACAAACGCCGGCGCCGACTGTCGATTCCTGGCCGGCCGGCCGCGAAATACTGTACTTTCTTGCCATCGGAAGGCGCTCAGCCGGCGATATGGAGGTCTCACTCCGGGTCGAATATCGCGACCCAAGGAAGAATGGCGGCTGGAAGAAATCGCGACTGCTCAGGCTTTCACATGAAACGATCGCTCACTTCCCGGATCCGGCCGACCGGGAAATTGTCGCCAGGCTTTTGGGAGTGAGGCGCGAAACGTGGTTTTACTCGAGATACGAACCGGAGTTTGGTTTCCAGCCGGGAACCGGAGATTTTGAGAGCCTGATGCCGATAATCTCGCGGACCGACCGGCTTTACCTGAGAACCCCGGAATACGAGCGTCCCATATGGTGGGACGAGTCCGAGCCCTGGCAGTTCCGCATCGCCGTAAAGAAGATAGCGACCAGCCGCCAGTACGAGGTCGCAGGCGAGTTTCACAGGAGAGGAGAAAAGCTGTCTGCCACCCGGCCCGAACTGGTTCTTCAACAGGGTGTTCTCCTCATGGAGGGTGCTCTCGCGCCTTTCAGCGGCTCGTATGACTGGATCTCGCTCTTCAGGCGTGAAGGATCGTTTTTCGTCGACGAATCGGAAGGAGATGCCTGGCTCGAGAACATGTTCAGGCTGCCGGCCGTTCCCGAGATGGAACTCCCGGAGGAACTGCGGCTCGCACCTGTCGACGTTTCTCCGCGCCCGGTGGCACATGTCGCTACGAGGCAGGAAGCCTGGGGCGCGCCCTATCTGGTGGGAGAACTCTCGTTCGATTACCTCGGCAATGTTGTCGGAGAAGACGACCCTACGACGGTTATTGCTCTGATTGCACAGCGGCAAAAAATCATTCGGAATCCAGATCTGGAAGACGCCGCCCGGAAGCAGTTCGAGAGCGCCGGTTTCAAGAGGCATCAGGATTTCAGCGGCAAAATGATCTGGAAGATTTCCCAGTCGCGCCTCCCCATAGCCGTCCGAAGCCTGGTAACAGCCGGATGGCAGGTCAGCGCAGAAGGAAAGCTGTTCCGCAATCCTGATTCCTTCAAGCTTCGCATCTCTTCAGGAATCGACTGGTTTGAGCTCCATGGATCGGTGGAATTCGGAGAAACACAGGTTGCAATTCCACGCCTGCTGTCTGCGCTCAAGCGGCACCAGAAGACAATCGTACTCGACGACGGCACCTTCGGCATGCTGCCCGAAGAATGGCTCGAGCAATACGCGATGCTCGCAAATCTCGGGACAACGCAGGAAGACCACGTGCGCTTCAGCAGGAGCCAGGTGGGTCTTCTCGACGCGCTCCTCGCTTCACGGCCTGATGTCAGCTGCGATGAGTTGTTTGACAACCTGCGGCACGAGCTGCGGTCCTTTCAGGGGATAATTCCATCGGATCCGCCGTCGGGATTCCAGGGGACTCTCCGTAGCTACCAGCGGGACGGGCTCGGCTGGCTTCACTTTCTCCAGCAGTTTCGTTTCGGCGGCTGCCTCGCCGATGATATGGGGCTCGGAAAGACGGTGCAGGTGCTGGCAGTTCTCGAGGAAAGACGCATACTGCGCCGAACAAACGGATCCGGCGGCTCCATCCCTCCATCGCTCGTCGTCATGCCGCGCTCGCTTGTCTTCAACTGGCGGCAGGAAGCCGACAGATTCACGCCCGAACTCAGAGTCCTGGAGCACACGGGAGCCGAGCGCATCCGGGGCTACGAGCATTTCGACGATTACGATGTCGTCTTCACTACGTATGGAACGTTGCGCCGCGACGCCCTCTTCTTCAAGGAGAAGACGTTCGACTATGTGATCCTGGACGAAGCTCAGGCGATAAAGAACGCGTCGACCGAATCGGCCAAGGCCGCACGGCTCCTGAATGGGAACCATCGTCTGGCGCTGAGTGGAACGCCGGTTGAAAACCATCTTGGAGAGCTCTGGAGCCTGTTCGAGTTCCTGAACCCGGGAATGCTCGGTTCGGCTTCCGTCTTCAAGCTGGGAAGAGGATCGGAACCCGACCATGCGCTGCTCGCACATGCTCTACGTCCTTTCATTCTCAGGCGCACTAAGTCACAGGTGGCGCCGGATCTGCCGGACAAGAGCGAACAGACCCTCTTCTGCCGCCTGGAGGCCGCGCAGCGCGAATTGTACGACGAACTCCGCGATCACTACAGACGGACCCTGCTCGAACGCGTCAGCCGTGAAGGCATAGCCAAGTCGAAGATCCAGATTCTCGAGGCCCTTCTCAGGCTCCGGCAGGCTGCCATTCACCCGGGATTGATAGACCAGAGGCGTTCCGCCGAGCCGAGCGCAAAAATGGACATGCTGATGCCGCATCTCGCTGAAGTGCTGGATGAAGGGCACAAGGCACTGGTGTTTTCGCAGTTCACTTCCATGCTCGGCATTCTGCGGCGCAGACTTGAAGACGAAAACATCCCGTACGAATACCTCGATGGTCAGACGCGCGACCGCTCCGCACCTGTCGAGCGATTTCAGAATGATCCGGATTGCAGAATCTTCCTCATCAGCCTGAAGGCAGGAGGACTCGGGTTGAACCTCACCGCGGCCGAATACGTCTTCCTGCTGGACCCCTGGTGGAATCCGGCTGTGGAAGCGCAGGCAATCGACCGCACGCACCGGATAGGACAAACCTGCTCTGTGTTCGCCTATCGGCTTATCGCCCAGGACACCGTGGAAGAGAAGGTGCTGCAGCTCCAGAAGAGCAAGCGCGCGATCGCGGACGCAATCATAAACCAGGACAACAGCATCCTCAGCAACCTTCGGGCCGAGGATCTCGCGATCCTGCTGAGTTGATCAGCTGCCTCAGGCCTCAACGGAGCGGCCGCGAAACAGAATCGCCGCCTGAATGAGAATCCCCACGACAACCAGGATCAGGAATGCAGCGGTTGCCTCGAACTGCTGCAGCACGTTCGAGGCCAGTATCAGAGATGCGCCCGCAAGGGAAGAAAGAAGAATCAGTGCCCAGTCCAGCAGCAACAGTATCAAGACCGCGCCGATGATTCCGCCGATGACATACGGAAGCCACGCCATCGACTCCGGCGGCGCCATTCGGACATGATGCATGAGGTTGAGCGTCGCATAGCCTCCAACTACGAAGCCGGAAATGGCCAGCGCCACCTTGTAGAACAGTATTGCGAGAAGCGCGGCCACCACGCCGGCAGCGACCGCGATGAGAAGCCTGGCGTCGGAACCGGCGAAATAACGCTCGGCCAGTTCCATCCCCACAAGAAATCCGGCCGCCCCGACGAAGAGCCAGAAAAGCTTGCGACCGAATATCAGCAGCACAATTCCGACTACCAGATTGATCATAGGAAACACCGCCATTGTACCGGCAAAAATTTCCCTGAAAGGGGGGGATAGGGGGAAGGAATCCGGGCAAGAAATCAACGAATCCCGAGACTGTCTGCTGTAGCCCCGTCTATTCTTCCGGTTACCGGAAGCCCGTTGTCACGCTGGAAGTCCCGGAGCGCCTCTCTTGTTCTCCAGCCCATGATTCCGTCGAAACTGCCGGGGTCGTACCCCTGATCGCTCAGGGCGTTTTGCACATCCATGACCAGTCCGCGATCGCCTTCGAGACTCCTGGTGTCATCGTACTCGGATCGTGCGAGAGTCCTTGGTCTTGAAGTGTACCCGGTGCTGATTTCCATCACAGTCCCGGGATCGAGCTGTATTTCGCGCGCCCCCTCTGCGTAAAGCGATCCTGCACCCGCACCGGCACCCAGAAGGACTCCGAGAAGGGCGCCTGTACCGCCCCCGAGAACTCCCCCGAGAACTCCGCCGACCGCTCCGCCGATGCCTGACCGAGTCAGGGTATCGGTGCTGCGACTGCCGCTTCTAAGCCGTCCCTCACTGTCCACGATCTTGACATCCTCCGACTCGATCACCCGCGTCACCTGTGCACGCAGAGGCCGGGAACCGTCTCGGAACTCGATGGAGTCGAAGGCCAGAGAGAGTTCGGTACGGCCGCTGAGCCGATCCGATTCTTCAACGTCCTGGACATGCCCGTTGATGATGGCTCCGCGGTAAGTGTTTGGTTCGAGAACTGTGGCGGCAAACCGATCTCCGGGTCGATTATCACGCGTGCTCAGGGGCGTCTCCAGACGTATGAGCATGTTTGTCCCTGACGGAACGGCCTGGGCTGCCGCAAACGGAGCTGATACAGGCAGCATCGCCATTGAAAGCAGGGCGACTAGAAAGAACTTCTTTGACATACATCTAACTCCTTAGCTATCAGCTTACAACCAGGCACCTACCCGGTCGCACCTGTTGGCTGTTAGTATCACTAAGGATGATGCAAGTCTTATACCCATGCCGGAGCGAGCGCATCCACAACGGGATGCAGTCTGGAAAGTTCCAGTCCGACGGGGAATGGACGAACGCCCTCGAAGATCTTCTGCAATTCCGCGACGGGCGCGTCGTCCATCACGATAGCGCAGACCCCCATCTTCGGCTGCAGCATAGCGGCCCGCTGTTTCACGGCATTGACGGCATCGGGATCGAGTGCCTCGCCCTTCGTCAAACATTCGACAATCCAGTCGGGACGGCTGAGGGTACAGTCAAAGATCTCCGCCACGATCGGGATGTGCTTCAGATCCTCGATGAACGAAAGGAGCATAACCCGTGAATCGAGCACAAACGAAGTGTCTCCGGTCCGCTTCTTCGGCCGCACCGGCGGCTTGACGGCATTGGCGAAACTCTCGGCCTCGCTGGCCAGCGCCATCTTGACCGCAACGTATCTGTTCAGCCTGCCTGAGTGGAGGACGAATTCCGGCAGCCTGATTGTGGGATGGTGAGCCTGTCGTCCGAATGATATCGACTTGAGTTCCACCGCAACCGGTTTGTAGTCGTCATCGAGATCAACGCCGTACGATTCATCCGGCTCAAGGAGCCTGATCAAGGCGAGCGCAGCCCACCATTCGTATCCGAGGCGGAACAGTTCCGCGGCGGCAGAATCAAGCTCGAGGGCACAGTTTTCCTCGAAGCGGTCCAATCCGATCTTCTGCTGCAGAAGATCGAAAAGCCTGTTGTAGATGACGCGGGTCAACCCCTCCTTGGGCCGGTGCAGGAAGCTCGAAAGATCGGCCGGCATCGTGATCTCCTCCAGGCCCAGCAACTCCATCACATCTTTCTCGATCGCTACATACCTGGTGCAGAGAGTTTCCACGTCAACAGAGAGCATGGGATAATAGTGCTCCACCACCGCCATCCTGGCCCTGTCAAAGCGCAGGTAGAATTCCTCGCGCAGGTCTCTTGGAATGGATATCTCGCTCGGTGTAATGACGATTTCAGGATGCTCTCCGACAAACCCGGTGAGCGATTCGTACTCTTGTTTCCAAGCAACCGGTAAGCTCATGATTCCCCTTCCAACGACTGATATGTTTTTTGCAGCCTCACATTATACTTGATACTTGATTGGCACGCCATTCCCCGCACATTCCCCCAAGGCGAAGAACTCACTTGCAGGGGATGCTTCCAATCATCTAGGATAACGCGGACCAGGAGGATACATGTTCAGACTGTTTACCTCGACAATTGCGTTGTTTCTCGGCATCACCGTCCTCACCGCGACGGCGGCCGCGTCGGAAGATGCCAAATCCCGACCGGACGAGAATGAAATCATGGAAGCGATGAAGAAGGCAGCCGGAATGCCCGCTGAACGGCAGAGCGAACTGGTGAACACGATCGCAAAGCGTTTGTCTTCCAGCACGACGCCCAGGTCCGACTTCATGTCCTGTACCGGGCTGGCGTATCTTGGCAACCCCATAGCACAGAAATGTCTCGCCGTCGCCTATGAACAGGGGATCGGAATCGTGCAGGATCCTATGGAAGCCTACGTCTGGTATGCGATCGCTCAGCAGAATACTCCAGGCGAGTCTTTCCCTGAAGTTGAAAGACTTAAGCTGGAACTGGTGGCGAACTATCCCGCCCCGAGCGAAGAGGAACTGGAAGAGATGGTGCAGTCGCAGAAAGCGCGTATCGCTCAATACCAGAAAGAAGGCGGGAAAACCGCCAGATAGCACATTTGATCTGATCAACATACGTTGAAAGGGATGCTACGATGCTCTACCGCAAGCTTGGCAAAACCAACGTTGAATCGTCAGTTCTGGGATTCGGTGCGATGCGTCTGCCCATGGTCGGCACCCACGGCCCGACCGCCGGATTCGATCCCAACGTCCCCATCGATGAGACTGAAGCAGTCAAAATGGTCGAACATGCCGTGGAACAGGGAGTGACCTATTTCGACACCGCATATGGTTACCACGGCGGAAAAAGCGAGGTGTTTCTCGGCAAAGCGCTGCGCCCGCACCGGTCAAAAGTAATGATCGCGACCAAGCTCCCCACCTGGCTCGTCGAGAAGACGGAAGACATGGAAAGGCTGTTCAATGAGCAACTCCAGAAGCTGGGCGTTGACTACATCGACTGCTATCTCGTTCATGGCCTCGGAAGCGGGAACTGGCCGAAGATCCGGGAAAAGGGAGTGCTCGAATTTCTGGAAAAACTGCGTTCAACCGGTCGGATACGCTTCGCGGGATTCTCGTTCCATGACGAAATCAGAGTCTTCAAAGAGATCGTCGACGCCTACGACTGGTCATTGTGTCTGGTTCAATACAATTTCTATGACTGTGATTACCAGGCCGGAACTGACGGGATCGCTTATGCGGCGGCACGCGATATCGGGATTGTCGTCATGGAGCCGCTGCGCGGAGGGAAACTCGTAGATAAGATCCCTCCGGAGGTGCAGGAGCTGTGGAATGGCGCACCTGCCAGGAAAGATCCGGTAGAGTGGGCGATGCGCTGGGTATGGAATAACGCCCATGTCACGACAGTGCTGACGGGCTCGAGTTCGCTGGCGCAGCTTGCGACCCATACAAGGCTCGCCGACCACGCCATGGCAGATTCGCTCACCCCGGCAGAGTTCGAGCTGTTTGAGAAAGTCCGGCAGACGTACCGTAAGATGCTCAAGGTCGACTGCACCGGCTGCGCGTATTGCATGCCCTGTCCTGTCGGGGTGGATATTCCCCAGAATCTGAACATGTACAACGACAGCTTCCTGTTCAAAAGCACCGAATCGAATGCCTTCCTTTACAGCCAGTTTCTTTCCCCCGAACAGAGAGCTTCGAACTGCACCGACTGCCAAACCTGCGTTGAAAAATGCCCGCAGAAAATAAACATCCCCCGCGAACTCGTAGAGGTTCAGAAGCTGTTTGAAGGATGATCCCATCGAGACTCCAGTGACGGAAGCCTGGAGTCTCGACCCTCACCTGCGCCTCAGATGAAACTATCTCCTTCTGGCCTCATCTTTACCAGTGGAACACACAAATGAAAGAACCCTCTCGAAAACGAGAGGAGAAAGTATGTTCCCGAGCAGGCCGGAACAGAACAAAAGAGCTGAATCATACGAGAACGGGGACGTATGAGCTGGGTCTCTGTTTCGGGTGAACTTGAAGCTAATCAAATATGTATTCTTTGTCCCGAAAACGGCGGTGAATTCTGCACCTACCGGGATCGTCTCAATTACGGGAGAAGGCGAAATGAAGAATGGCAATTCCGCACAGCACCCGACAACCTGGTTGTACTGGTGCTGGGGCGGGACTACCTCGGGGCTGTTGACGAACTGGTGGCTGTGGTATCTGCAGATGGTGCATGAGCTGGCCAGAACGGGAATGACCATGGGAGTGGCGTACAGTGCCGCAAGCGTGAAGCTGGCGCGTTCTCTGTACGGAGACACACTCGACAGGACAGACAATGCTGAAAGACCGGATAGCGTCTGACAAAGAGTTGATCATATTCCACAAGTTGCCGACGACTGAAGAAAGAGAACACTTCATCATCGGAAGATCGTGCCGCTGCCGGCCGACCGTGGAGATCGTTGACGAAAGCACCGTGGTAATCGCTCATAGGAAGATTGTTTCCAGACAGGCAGACGAGGTCTGGAAATAGCAGGTTTTGATAATACAATCAAAGTGAATTTTGCAACATCCAACAGGGGAGGAGTATGCAGATAATCAGCTCGGATTGCATCATCACGGGTGGCGCCGGCGGGATTGGGAGAGGATTGATCGAACGGCTCGTGTTGCACGAAGGAGCACACATGGTGGCCTGCGTCGATCTGCCGGAAAGCAGGATTCACCAGGTGGTCGCCGATCTCAATGAGCAGGCCGGCCGAGAAGCAGTGCTGGCGTATCCGGGGGACGCCACCGATCCTGATTTCATATGGTCGGTGTTCAACCGGTTCTATGACAAAACCGGTGGACCGCCCGACATCCTTGTCAACTTGATGGGAAGGCCGCTCGACGCTCTCATGGAGAACTATAAGCCGGGCCAACCTCCAAAAGTTTTCCCGATGGAAAAACTCAAGGAAAATCTGCTCGTCAACGCAGCGGCGCCCGCCGCCTGGTCTACTGTGTTCGCATACATGCATGACCGGTATCGAGTCGACAACGGACTTGGCAACTGGGTAGACAAGGGAGGGACCGAACAGGGAGTCGTGGTTTTTGTGGGATCGGTGTCGGCTGAAGCGGGCATAGTCGGTCAGCTTGGATATGGGATGGCCAAGAATGCCCTGCTTGGAGCATTCAGAGTCTTCAAGAACGAATGCTACCTGCGGCTCGGCCTTCGGCCGGTTCTGATTAATCCCGGCTTCATTGAAACCCCTATGGTCACTCAGATGAGACAGGAGGAACAGGAGGCTGTGCTCCGCAACGTCCCGAGCCACAGCTTCATCACCGTCCCGGCGATTGTCGAGACTTTCATCTACGCCATCAAGTGTGACTCCATATCCGCCCCGGTGAGTGTCGGAGCCGGATATACATGCCCGCCGAGGTTGTACCGCAGATAGTCACCGTCTTCCGGTTCGGGGATTCTCCCCCACCCTGAACCGGACCTTTGTTTCACTTCCCGCGTCTGGTACTATCCATCACTGAACGGTAGTAATGCTTCATCCTGCTCAGAGACAAACACCGCGCGTCCCGCTGCCCTTCAATCGGCAATCAATTCTATCTGTGTGAAGTAAGGTACCAACTATTGACAAACGCCATAACGTCCAGAATCAAGTGTCTCCCGCAGGTGACTGCAGTACGGGGCGGCAGCGCAAAAGCCCTGTGGTTTGTTTTTCTTTACCTGAGCGGTTTCGCCGGCTCTGCTCCCGCCACCGATCCTGAGCTTGAGACGATCGTAGCCCGAATGACGGCTGCGCACGCCGCGAATCAGAAAGGACTGCTCCCCTATACCGTCGTCCGGGAGTACAGAATGTTCGGCAAGAACGGGCAGGATGCGAAATCACACGTGGTCGCGCACGTGAGATTCACTCCTCCCGCAGAAAAAGAGTACGAGATAACGAAAGCTTCGGGAAAGGGACTGGGAGCGAAAGTAGTTCGCAAAATGCTCGCGGGAGAGGCGGACATCGAGGACAAGGACTCCGGCGATATCTCCCCCGAGAACTATCAATTCGCGTTGCTCGGAGAAGAGAGTCTCAACGGCCGGCACTGCTATGTGCTGCAGCTCACGCCGCTGCGCAAAGATACTCATCTCCTTGACGGCAGAGCCTGGGTGGATTCGGAAACGTATCTGATCCATCGCGCCGAAGGAGAACCTGCGAAGAAGCCTTCATGGTGGCTGAAGAACGTACACTTCGCGTTGACATATGAAGACGTGGAAGGGATGTGGCTTGCCACCGGAATCGAAGCGACCGCAGACATACGCATTCTGGGCCATTGCAGGATGATCTCGGAAGATGTCGACTACAGGATCGGAGATATGGCCGATACCGAGCCGTCAAGGGCAAGACCGCGGGCACCGGTGCGAAGGTTGAGCAATGCCTGGCGCTGAGACCGGCCTCTTCAGAGATTCCCCTTCTTCATTTCGCTCACCGCATAATCACAGGCTCTCGCGGTAAGCGCCATGTAGGTAAGAGAAGGATTCTGGCAACCGCTCGAGGTCATGCACGAACCGTCGGTAATGAACACGTTCCTGACTTCGTGCATCTGATTGAACGCGTTGAGCACTGAAGTCTTTGGATCCCTCCCCATTCGGACTGTCCCCATCTCGTGGGTGCACAGCCCCGGAGGACTGTCGTAATCGAACGGTCTGATGTTCTTCATCCCGGCCGCCTCGAGCATTTCGGCCGCACTGTTTTTCATATCCCTGCGCATCGACAGTTCGTTTTCCCGGAACGAGCAGTCGACATGCAGTATCGGCAATCCCCACATGTCGACTTTGTCTTTGCTCAGCCAGACGCGGTTGTCCGGATACGGGAGGCATTCCCCCCAGCCTCCAAGCCACATGTTCCATATTCCCGGCACGGCCATTCGTTCTTTGAAGCGGGCGCCCACCCCGGGCGTCATTCCGGCGCGTTCCCAGCCCAGCCGCTTCCCTCTCGCCTGATAACCGAATCCTCTCAGGTAATCACGCCGGCGCGTCTTTTCGTCAATGTTCCGGAACCGGGGAATGTATGTACCGTTGGGCCTGCGGCCTTCGTAGTACCGGTCAGGAAAGCCTTCGTAGTCTCCGGCCGCACCCACCTGGAAATGATGGTCCATGAGATTGCGCCCGACCTGTCCGCTGCCGTTGCCGAGGCCTTCAGGGAAACGTCTGGAAACCGAGTTCAACAAGATCTGGGTCGTTCCCAGGGTAGAGGCATTCAGGAAGATGATGCGTGAGTAATACTCGGTCGTCCTCCGCGTCTTCGCATCGATAACCCGGACTCCGACGGCCCGCGATTTCACTTCGTCATACACTACTTCAGTTACGATCGAGAAAGGGCGCAGCGTGAGATTCCCGGTCTCCTGTGCCGCCGGCAGCGTGGCGGAATTGGTGCTGAAATAGCCCGCAAAGGGACATCCCCTTGCGCAGAGATTTCTGTACTGGCACGGACCGCGGCCCAGATGCTGCACCGTGACATGAGCAGCCCGTCCCTCGATCATGACGCGGTTTTCGAATGTCTCCCTTATCCTGCGGGCCATGTGCTTTTCCACGCAATTCATCTCCATCGGAGGGAGGAATACGCTGTCGGGCAGCTGAGGGAGGCTTTCGGGTCTGCCGCTTATCCCGACGAATCTTTCAACATAGGCGTACCACGGAGCAATATCGCGATATCGAATGGGCCAGTCCACCGCGATTCCCTCCTTGAGGTTCGCCTCAAAATCAAGATCGCTGAATCGATAACACTGCCTGCCCCACACGAGTGACCGGCCCCCGGTCTGATAACCGCGGATCCAGGAAAAGGGCTTCACCTGGACATACGGATTCTCGCTGTCATTGACGAAAAAATGGCTGGTAGATTCGTCGAAAGCGTAGCACCTGCTCTGCACCGGGCTGGCTTCCTTCAACTTCACGGTGAGCAGCAGCCTGTGCTCGAAGTCCCAGGGATCATTGATGGCGGTAGGGTAGTCCTTGATGTGATAGACTTCGCGGCCGCGCTCGAGCAGCAGTGTCTTCATGCCGTGGCGGGTCAGTTCCTTCGCGGCCCATCCGCCGGTGATGCCGGATCCGACCACAATGGCGTCATAGGTGTTTTCAGTCACGGAACTCATACTACTCGCTCGCCCACGTTTTCTGACCTGTTTTCAATTCCACACAGCCTGTCCATCGTCCGGGAATCTGCTCATAGGCGACCACCCCCGTCGTCGCTTCCCGAGAAGTGAAATACCCCAGCGCGGTAAGTCTCTTCAGGGTCCGGAAAAAATGAGTTCGCCGCAAGACGCGTGACTTGATTCTGCTCCAGAGCCCGAATGGTTCCCGGTCCGCTTCTTCAACCAGCACCAGCTGCAGGGAAGCTGAGCACTGCAGGAACGGCATTCCGAAACGCGAACGGCACTGCTTCTGGAATTCGTTAAGCCCCTGAACGAATGCGGCCCGTTCCCGAGCCGTATGGCAGTCATTCAACGCCCTGATGATGAACTGGTCCACCCCGGCGGACTTTGCCCCGGGCGTATCGGTCTCCGGCAGGATGATCTCGGCGAGCACCGAGATAAGATCGTGGGCTTGCGGCGAAGAGAGATCGGTGATTTCCGCTTCTGAAGAGGAAGAACGGCATCCGCTCAGGATACCCAGCACAGACGCAGCCCCGGCCCGTAAAGCATCTCTGCGTTTCATTTGAACACCGTCTTTCTTCCTGGGTAATTCTATACCACAGCACAGGTCAGGCGGTGTTTCCTGCTTCTTAGGGATTCAGCTTCCCAAGATCTGATCCGCCCAGCTGTTCAAGCTTGCCGAGCTGCGTGCGCACAAGGTCGGCATTTGGTGCGTTGGGGGCAATCCGCAGATAGTTCTTCAGTTCGCGAATTGCGCCGTCCCTGTCCTGCTTGGCTGCCATAATTCCGGCCATCAGCAGGTAGACCTGGGGGATCCTGCGCGAAGAATCCATACGCTCCAGCTGGCGCGCCCGCCTTTCCGCCGCCTCCAGCTGATTCAGCCGGTAATTTCCGAGCGCATTTATGTAGTAGGCATCGAGAAATCCGACCGGATCCAGCGCCAGAGACTTGTCGCTCAACTGCACCGCTTCAGGCCAATTCTCCTGCGTAGTGGCGATATGGGCCAGGCCCACATAGGGATTGACATAATTTGCGTCGAGTTCGGTCGATTTCATAAAGGCCCTGCGCGCATCGTCCGCACGTGAATCCTGCGCGTATACCTGCCCAAGGACGAACCATGCCTCGGCATACTGTGGATACACCGTCACCGCTGACTCGAGGAGAGACTCGGCTTCCTTGAATTTCTTCCTGTCGAGGGCTTTCCTGCCTTGCTCCATCTTCTTCTTCGCGTCTTTCGGGGCCGCCAGGCTCGTGATGCTTATAGAAGTCCCCTTGACCCGGTCTCTCGGATAAATGATGATCGTGCCGAAATCATTCTGTCCGGTGGTCAGCTCCCTGTCCAGCTGCAGCGCAGTGGACGTGTAGCCGTCCAGATGGGCCTTGACTTCGCACCCCAAGAGCCTCCTGCTCATGGTAGCGGCATTCAGCATACTCTGCAGACTGGGCTCGGCAGTCACGCCCCGGTAGGGTTCGATCTCCATTCTCTCTGAAGCATCCGGGTGCACGAAGTCAGACCAGCTGTCCCCGCCAACCTGAAAGCCGAATGATCCATTCGGCATCACAGTCGCTTCAGTAGTCGAGGAGTGACCGCAATCGAGCTTGATTGTCGTCCCGAAAGGAGGCGGCTCGCCGTCATCCTTCAATACATGCCCGGTGATGAAAAAGAGCTGCGGAGGCGGCACAGGCATGGTTCCGACGGGCGGCCGCGGTGCAGGCTCAGGAACTCTGGGCACCGTCTTTTTCGAAGTGTCGCCGCTCTCTTTCCGGCCGGAGGTGGACTGCTGTCTCTGGGCAGGGGCAAATGCAAGAGACAGCTCCACCAGGAGAACCCCAATAAGAATTTTCTGCAGGCACGTTTTCTTCATACTAAGGGTTTAGCACCAGCGAAACAAATACGCAACCTATTTTTCAATAACTTCCGCTCATTATAAAATTGAATTTCTGTTTGCCGCTCACAGATCTGCGGCCAGGGGGCGGTGCTCCCAGCTTCGGATTGCCCACTGTTGTTGTATAGTATCACTCCAGTCGCAGAAAAGAATTGCGTTAATCAAGGGAAAGCACCGGAACGATGAACGATCACCAGTGGAAGACTCTGGTTTCGGTAATTCACGGAGAGGCGCCGGACGCGCTTCCGACAGGTTTCATAATCGACAGCCCGTGGCTCCCGGGCTGGGCCGGCAGCACCATTCTTGATTATTTGACCGACGACCGCCTGTTTCTGGAAAGCAACCTCAAGGCTATCCGGACGTTCCCTGATTCGCTCCTGCTCCCCGGTTTCTGGCCGGAGTACGGGATGTGTACGGAGCCGTCCGCTTTCGGCGCCGTAACGAGGTTCGAGGAAAACGAGTTCCCTTTTGCGAAGAAGACGCTGCGCTGTGCTCCCGACGTTGAATTCCTGGAAAAGCCGGACCCCCGAAAAGACGGTCTGCTTCCGTTTGCGATAAAAAGGCTGCAGCATCTGCAGCCTGAGATTCTGAAAGCGGGGCACCGGATACGCTTTGCCGTTGCCCGCGGTCCCCTCAACATCGCGAGCTTTCTGATGGGGGCGACTGAATTCATGACGGCCCTCAAGACCGACGCCGAATTGATGCACCGGCTGTTGGAAATTACTACCGCGTTTCTTGTCGAGTGGATCGAGTACCAGCGCGAATGCTTCCCTACCATAGACGGCATCCTGCTTCTTGATGACATGGTCGGATTCATCGGCCGCAGTGATTTTGAGGTTTTCGCCTTCCCTTATCTGAAGCGGATCTTCAGCGCGGATGTGACCGTGAAATTCTTCCATAACGACGCGCCCTGCAAGGCGTGCGCACCCTACCTGGCGGAAATCGGAATCAACCTTTTGAACTTCGGCATTCAGCATACGCTTGCCGAAATGAAGCAGTGGACCGGCAACAAGGTTACCCTGATGGGCAATATACCGCCTCGCGACGTATTGGCCGCCGGCACGCCGGACGATGTAGTACGCTCGGTCGGGGAATTGCTCACGGGAATAGAAGACCGCTCCCGCCTCATCGTCTCCTGCGGCGGCGGCATGCCTCCCGGTGCGCCGACCGAAAACATACGGGCGCTGATTTCGGCCGTCGCTTCCCTCCGCTGAAGCCGGCGACCCTCCCACTGGCACATAACTTGCTCGCAAACAGTGAAGGTCGGGCCTCCCCGAAACATGAATCCACGATTCTATTATGAGGCAAGGGCATGATCATAAAGATACTGACATTATCGTTATCGCTACCGCTGGTCTTCGGTGCAGCGCTATTGGCGGCGCAAGCGGAGCAGGGCGGCCAGATAACGCTCTCCAGCTGCCTGGAAAACATGATTCAGAGTAAATTTGAATCGGATCCCAGGCTCAAAGACGCCGACATCCGTGCCAGTGTCGAAGAAAACAAGGTGACGCTCTCCGGGACGGTTCACTCCAATGATCTTCGGAGTGACGCAGTCAGGATTGTAGAACAGACAGCCCCGGGCTATACGATTGCAGATACGATCGACGTGAGACCGGAGCAGATGGCCAGGGCTGAAGCGGACCCGAACCAGACCAGGAAGGACGCAGAACAACGAGGGGATACCATCGGTCAGTCAGAGCAGGATGCGCAGCTTTACTCGCAGTTCTTCTCCAGGCTGTCGACGTCCGGCGTCCAGAAGGACGGAATCAAGATCGATGTGACAGATGGCGTTATCACGCTGCAGGGAAATGTGAAGGACGAGAACACGAAAAGGAAGGTCCAGGAAATTGCACAGCAGACCCCGGGAGTTAAGGAAACTAAGAACGAACTGGCGGTTCAAGGAAGTCAGCCCACGCAGTAGCAGCAGAGGTGCAACGAAGTAAGACGGCGAAGGAACCGTATAGAGCGAAAGCACACCTCGTTACGGCTGATGAAGCGGGAAGGGGCTTGCCGGGGTCCCTTCCCGTATGCGGCCGCCAATCAGTCCTGTGATCCTACAGCGACGCTTTCTTCTTCGAAGACGATGGCCTCGAAGGGACAATTTGCTGCACACACGCCACAATTCACACAAAGAGCCGGATCGATCGTATTCTGGTCGGATCCCTGGCTGATGGCATTGCTTTCGCATCCGGGAATACAGACGTTGCACTGGACGCATCCGCTGGTAATTCTGTAGGCCATCTACTCCTCCTCAAATCAGCCGGTGCTGCGCGAGCATGCGGCTTGTGGACCGTCAGGATAGTACAGTCCGGACGATCGTGCAACCCGTGAATGAAAAAGCCGCGCAAGCGGCAACTGCCATTCGCGCGGCTTCATTGGTGTCTTCAGGGAATCCTTACTTCTTCTTCCTGTCGGCTGCGGCCAGGATCTGCGAAGGCTGGCTCTTCAAGAACGCCAGGTCTTCGTCATCCTTCAACCAGTCGGTAACGTGGCCGATCTTATCCGCAGTCTCATAGAGAGCCATATAGACGAGGCACCGCTGGGTCTTCTCGTCGATAGCCAGCTTTGCCAGGTAGCTCGTTTCGAATTTCAGCTTCTGGTGAATCATGTCCAGAACCATATTGGCGACCGGGCAGATGTACGGATTGACACCTTCGGCCCTTACCAGGGCTTCCTTCTCCTGGTGCATGCAACCGTCGACTTTCAGCTTCAGCATCATTCCGTCGCCGCCGGTCTTGTACTCGATCCCCTTTGCGATTCCGGCAGCAGTGATCTCTTTTATGCAGCTTTCGGTGATCTCCGCAACATTCTTCCCTTCGATGTTCTTTGAACGAATGAAGTCGGGGCCCACAAACTCGCACTTCCAGTAGGCCATGCCGGAGAGTTCCTGATACATGAGTGTCTCAAGCCTTGCCATGACCTCGTTGCAGTACTTTATGCTATCCATTAGATCCTCTCCTTATTTCCGAATTTTTCCCAGTAGACCATTTCCTCAAGCGGCAACTTGGGTCTTGGATGCTTGCGCTGTTCTTTGGGATACCCGATTGCTAGGTAAGAGAGCACCTTGTAATAGCCCATCCCTTGCGGGATGCCCAGAATTTCCTTGAATCGGATTGCATCTCTCGTGCTGGCGACCGGCCCGTAAACCCAGCACGATCCCAATCCCATAGCATGAGCCTGAAGAATCATATTCTCCATGGCTGCGCAGAGGTCATAGGGAACATCGACGCTGCCGACGCGCAGATCTCCGATCACGGCAATGACCACGGGTGCCTGCTTGCAGAATTCCGATACTCTGCCGGAATACATGAATTCGAGGACTTCCGCTCTCTTGACAGGATCTTCGATTCCTTCAAATCTCTGCTGCAGCTCGTTGAGGCAGTACCATGCCGTCATACGCGATCCGCTTCCCTGCTTCGAAAGATCACCAATCTTGTTTCTGGTTTCCTGGTCGCGGATGACGATGAATCTCCACGGCTGATAGTTCTCGCCGGTCGGTGCCCAGCGAGCAGCCTCAAGGATCATGTCGATCATTTCATCTGGTATTGGATCCGGTTTATATCTTCGTATACTCTTTCTCGATGAGAGTACATCCAGAAATTCTTGGCCAGTCATATAGATTTACCTCCAAGCGTGTAAGAATGTTTAAGTGCCGGCTCTGTTGCGGAAGAATCTATGACCTGAAGAGGAATAGATCCAAACCATCGGTAACTAACAGAAAGCACTCTTTTAGGTCGAATCATGAAATTTGTCAATAACAAAACCGCACAGCGGTCCGGGCTCCGCGGCCAAATCAGATAACAGATTCCTCCTTCAGTTTCTGCATCTCCTGCTCGTCGATTCCCAGAAGTCCACCCAGAACTTCCTGGTTGTGTTCGCCCACTTCAGGGGCTCTCATCCTGCGATCCCCCGGAGTCCTGGACATCTTGTAAACCGAACCGATGAGCTTCACCTTCCCTGAAACCGGCTGCTCCACATCGACGAGCATTTCCCTGCTCAGCAGGTGCGGGTCATTGGCAACTTCATCGAACGTCGGAAGCGGGGAACAGGGAACCCCATACTCCTTCAAAGTAGCCAGTACATCGTTGACTGTCCTTGCCTGGCACCAGTCCTGAACCAGAGCGTCGACCTCCTGCATGTTCTTAGTCCTGTTTTCACGGGTGGAGAAGCGCTGCTCGTTCATCAGGTCTTCCCTTCCCATTGCCTGCAGAACCTTGTGCCATTGAGGATCCGTGATCGTACAAATCACCACGTAACCGTCCTTGGCGTTATAGGCCCCGAAGGGTGCCGAACTGCTGAGCTTGTTGCCGAACCGCTTCGGAACGATTTTGGTATCGAAATAGTTTGCCCGGTCCGGAAACACCATCGCCCAGATGCCGTCCTGCATCGAAATGTCGATCGACTGTCCTTCTCCCGTCATTTTCCGGTAGTACAGGGCCGCGAGGATTGCGATGGCGCCGTTGTATCCTCCCATGTAGTCGCCGAGCGAACATCCCGCCTTCATCGGTTCCCCGTCAGGATAGCCGGTGATGCTCATCAACCCGCCCATCGCCTGCGCGACCACGTCATAGCTGACGTCGTTGCGGCGCGGACCGGTCTGTCCAAATCCGGAAATCGAGGCATAGATAATCTGCGGGTTGATTCTGCGCGCTTCTTCATAGCCCAGGCCCAGTCTCTCCAAAACGCCAGGCGCGAAGTTTTCCACGAGCACATCCACTTTCGCCGTCAGCTTCCGGGCGATCTCCATTCCTTTCGGATTCTTCAGATTCAGTGTGATGCTCTTCTTCCCGCGGTTGTACGAGAGAAACTGATACGATTCCTTTTTCGGTGTCTTGGGCATTGCGAGCCGCTCCGGTTCACCCCTGCCCGGCATCTCGATTTTGATGATCTCGGCTCCAAGTTCGCTCAGCACGGCAGTGCAGTGAGGACCGGACAGATACTGTGTGAAATCCAATACCCTGACGCCTTCAAGTGCCTTAGCCATTTTCAACTTCTTCTCCTTCTTTCTTGTAGGGTTGGACCATAACAGAAACACCCGCTTCGTGCATCATTTTGTTGCATAAACGATACGACAGCGTGAAAAAAGTGTTCCACCTCTCCGGTTCCGCAATTCACGGCTAATTAAATAGCCCGGATCCTCGGCGTCTGTCCAATATTAAGAATGAGGGTCGGTGATAAGAGAAAACTATCAATCACGCCAGCTCAGGGAGATTCCCTATGAACCGGGCAAGAAGCGGCGAAGTGTTGTCGCGGCGCCAGGCGGCAACCATTTCACTCAGAGGGGGCTCAACCTTCAGTTTCTTATATGCGACCCCCTTGAGGTGCATCGACTGGAACGATTCCGGTACGAGCGATACTCCCATTCCCGCCGCCACCAGGAGGAGCCCGGTTTGCAGCAGTCGAGTATAGTGCACACTCTCGGGCCGCACGCCGGCCATCTGGTAAGCCATGCGCACCTGCTCGTAGAAACCCGAGCTTGTGTGACCGGCCGGCATGATTGCCGTCCATGAAGCCAGATCTTTCAGATCGACGCGCGTGCGGCCTGCCAGCTTGCTTGCTGCCGGCACGGCAGCAACCAGACGGTCGCGCGCAACCGTCTTTGTCTTCAGGATATCCTGGGACAGTTTCGCATGGAGGAATCCTATGTCGAGCTGTTCCCGGTAAAGTCCGTCAATCTGCTCCCCGGCAGAAAGCTCGTTCAGTTCAACCTCGGCTGAAGGGGCCTGTTTCTGCAGTTTCTTCACCGCGTCGGGCAGCACACGAATCGCGGCGGTGCTGACAAATCCTATCCGTATGCTCCCGGCATCGCCCAGTTCGACCTTCTTCGCCTTGGAAACCGCCTGGTCGACCTGCCTGAGGATGCGCTGTGTATTCTCGTAGAAGGCTTTGCCGGCCGGCGTCAACCGCACATTATGGCGCGAGCGCTCAAACAGCTTCACCCCGATCTCTTCTTCAAGTTGCCGGATCTGCTGACTGAGCGCAGGCTGGGCCACGTGCACCAGTTCCGCCGCATGACGGAAGTGCAGCTGTTCGGCAACCGCTGCGAAATAGCGCAGGTGTCTGAGCTCCATAGTTCAATGTACTCCGGCCGGCCGGCGCCCGCCTAGAAACCAGGATCGTGCCCGGCGATCTTCAATTCCGCACGCAGCTCTCTCAGGCTCTTCTGTACGGCGGGAGGAATCTCCACGCCTTCCCGCGTGACGCGTTGTTTGATGCAGTGCTCTTTTTCGCCGGCCGTATATATCTTCTCCTGCCCGGGAACCTTCCTGGAGGCGCGCAACTCCCTCACGATATCTCCGGCGGTCTTGCGGAACCGCTCGACCGGAAGGAAATGCTCTATGTTGATGGCCAGGAAGAAATGCCCGATACCGAGGGCATGCGGATGCCCGGCTTCGTCGTAATCGTGAAGCCCGGAGAGAAAGGCCCCTTCCTGAAGCGCAGATGAAAGGATCTCGACCATCGTCGCAAGCCCATATCCCTTGTGCCCTCCCATGAGCTCGCCGCTGCCGCCAAGAGGCAGAAGCGCAACTTTCTTCCTATCCATCAGAGCAGTCAAATCTCTGCTGTCGGTCACCGGGGTGCCGTCTTCGCTGATCACCCAGCCTTCCGGGATCGCAACGCCCGCACGGGCGGCAACTTCGAGTTTCCCGCGGGGAGCAATCGAAGTGGCGGCATCGAATGAAAAATCGAAAGCCTCATCAGTGGGGGCGCAGAAGGCAATCGGATTGGTCCCCAGCATCGGCTCGGTGCCGAAAGTAGGGGCAATGGAGGGATGGGCATTCGTTACCGCTATTCCGATCATCTCCTCTTTGGCAGCCATGCCGGCGTAGTATCCGGCAATTCCGTAATGGCTGGAATTCCGGACGGCAACAGCTCCCAGACCGTACTGGCGGGCTTTACCAAGCGCCATCTTCATAGCGTGGTGACCGACAACCATTCCCATCCCGTTGCCGCCGTCGATGACGGCGGTCGTGGCGGTTTCGTTGCACACGGTCCAGCGCGTGACCGCACACTGGAGTCCCGCCTTTATCCTGTCGCAGTACCACTTCAAATGGGCGATGCCATGCGAGCGAACTCCGATCAGATCGGAGGCAATCAACACATCGGCGATTATCTCGGCGTCTGCCGCCGGGATGCCCACCGCAGAGAGCACATCAATCACGAACCCGGTCAGCCGCTTCACCGGCACGAAGACGCTTGCCTCGGCCATAGCGTTACTCCTCGAACATTTTGCCCGGATTGAGTATGTTCAGCGGATCGAGCGCCCGTTTGATCGAGCGTTGCACATCGACTGAAACGGATCCCAGCGCCTCTTCCATGTACGGTCGCTTCATAACGCCCACACCATGCTCTCCCGAGAGCGTGCCGCCTGCATCAAGCGCGACCCGGAAGACTTCGCGCACCATTTTCTCCACCTTTTCCCATTCCTCGGGTTTGCGCTTATCAAAGAGAATGTTCGGGTGGAGGTTGCCGTCTCCGGCGTGGCCGAAGATTACGATGGGCAATTCATACCTGGCGCTGATGGCGCGCAGCTGCTGCACTACCTCCGGTATGGCGCTGCGCGGAACGGTAATGTCTTCACCCAGCTTGTTGGGCGCCTTGCGCGCTAGCGAAGGAGAAATCGACCGGCGCGCCTTCCACAGTCCCGCACGTTCGGCCTCGCTCTGGGCCACTTTGACCGAGCGCGCTCCATTCTCCCTGCAGATGCGCCCTGCGGCTTCGGCTTCCCTGATGACCGCCTGCTCGTCGGGGCCGTCGGTCTCCACTATAAGGGTTGCCTCGACATCGGTCGGCAATCCCAGATGCATCGCCTCTTCGATGCACGAAAGCGCCGTCTGGTCCATCAGCTCCAGGCTTGCGGGCACGATGCCTGCCGCGATGATTGCGTTGACGGCGCGCGAGGCACATGCCAGCGACTCGAATTCGGCAAGCGCCGTTTTCGCGAATTTCGGTTTTGCCACCAGCCTGAGGAGCGCTTCCGTGATCAAACCCAGGGTCCCTTCCGAAGCGGTAAACAGCGACGTCAGGTTGTATCCGGTCACATCTTTAATCGGCTTGCCGCCGGTTTTCACGATCCTGCCGTCTGCCAGAACCACGGTGAGCCCGAGGACGTAGTTGCCGGTCACCCCGTATTTCAGGCAGCGCGCGCCTCCCGCATTGCATGAGATGTTTCCGCCTATCGTTGAATGCCTGATGCTGGAGGGATCCGGCGGATAGAAGAGTCCGATCTTCTCTACTTCAGCCTGAAGATCGGCGGTGACGACTCCGGCCTGTGCCAGTACGGTCGAATTGCCTTCATCGATCTCGAGTATTCTGTTCATGCGTGTGAAGCAGACGACGATCCCGCCCGGGCGAGCCGGAATTGATCCGGCCGCAAGGCCCGAACCCATCCCGCGAGGCACAATCGGGATGCGCAGCTCCGCCGCCATTTTGACAATCCGGGATACCTGCCCGGTCGTCTGAGGCAGCACTACGACATCCGGAGTCCCTTCGGCGAAAGTGCCGTCGTAACTGTAGACCGCAAGATCCTCAGTCGTGCGCAGCACCCCGTCTTTGCCGACGATTCCGGCAAGGTTTTCGATGACTCTACTCTCCATCTGCTCCCCCATAGGCTTCATCCAACAGTGTCACCGGATGGACCACGCGAACCGGCAGACCGTGGCGCTTAAGTCCGGTATTCAACTGCATCTGGCATCCGGGACAGCCTGAGGCTATCACCGTCGCTTCGGTCTTGGCGATATTGTCGATCTTGCGCCCCAGCACTCTGGTGGACGTTTCGTAATGCGTGATGAGCTGGCTCCCGGCCGAACCGCAGCACCAATCGGCTTCCGGCAACTCGACAAACTCGAGCCCTTCTATCATCGACAGCAGTCTGCGCGGCTCGTTCCAGATCTTCTGACCGCGCCTGAGGTGGCATGGGTCGTGATATGTCACCTTTCTCTCGACGCGGCCGGCCGGCTTGCGCAAGGGAATCTCGCATAGGAACTCGCTTATGTCCTTCACGCTGCGGCCGAACGCTTCCGCGCGCGCCTTCCATTGCACGTCCTTCGCCAGGAGCGAGCCGTATTCCCTGAGCATCGATCCGCAGGTGGCACAATCGGTAATGATTGTATCAACGTTGCAGCGCTCGAAAACCGCGATATTGTGGCGGGCCTGTTCTTCGACCAGATCCGGACGCCCATACCCCTTTGCCGGCATTCCGCAGCATTCGACCTCTTTGGGAGTTATCACGGTGCATCCGTTGCGCGCCAGCACACGCAGTGTTGCGGCGCTCTGGGAGGCAAAGAGCAGGCTCTGGGCGCATCCAAGAAAGAAGCCGACCCGGCGCCGCTCTTCTCCGTATGCTCTTGTGACTTCCGGCAGGACGCGACGCAGCGGGCGTACGGGGATTTTGGGAAGCATCGCTTCAAGGTCGCGCAGCTTCTGCGGCATCAGCCGGTTCAGTCCGAGCAGATAGAAGAGCTTGCGCACGCCCAGAGTTTCGTACAACCGCAAAGGGAGCGTGGCCACCTCGATCCTTCCGGCATTAGAAAGCAAGTCTCCGAACAGAAACTCTTTCCATTTCGCCGGGCGGAGCTGTTCCTGAACATGGCGCATCGACAGCGCCAGGTCAGCCGGCTTGATTCCCACCGGGCAAAGATCGTTGCACGCCATACAGGCAAAGCACCCGTACATCTGCTCGATCAGGTTCGGGCTGAGTTCCAGTTCTCCCTGCAATCCCTTGCGCGCAAGCGCCACACGGCCTCTCGGCGAAGCGGTTTCCTTAAGGTACTCGCGGTATGTCGGACACGCTGCCAGGCAGAGTCCGCAGCGGATACAGTTGTGATACGCACCCTCTTCGGGCTTCACCAGATTGTTTTCTTCCATATGATTCCATCCTGCACACCAGATCCGCTACCACGCGGAGGCGTCAAGCACGGCCTTGATGATGCCGTCTTCGTGACGCTCGTAAAGGCCGTATGCGCTTTCGGTTTCACGCATCGGCAGACGATGGGTGACGAGGCGTGACAGCTCTTCCCGATGTGCAAGATAAAGGTCCTGCGCCTTTGTCAGATACTTCGACCAGTCCGGTGTGACGGTGCCGAGGAGCAGGATGTTCTTGCGGAAGAAGATCTCGTACTCGAACGTGTATACCGGATTATCGGGTACGCCGAAAGCGACCACGGTACCGTATTTACGCACCAATTCCAAGCAATCATTGATCGTGTTCATCTGGTGTCCCACGGCTTCGATGATGATATCCGGGGGATTCCATTCATCCGGTACCGCGCGGACGTCGTGCACGAGTTCTATGCCACGCCGTAATACCGTCTCCGTCGCTCCCATGCTGCGGGCGAAACGGCACCGGTGTTCGACCGGATCGATTCCTGTGACGGAGGCGGCCCCATTAGTCTTTGCGAGCCAGCAGAACATCTGCCCTATGGAACCGAGTCCCATGACGGCCACCGATTTTCCCCGGATGTCGCCAAGGCGATCCATAGCGTTGATGACCGTGGAAAGCGGCTGGATGATGCATGCAGCGGCGGGATCGCCTGTCTCAGGCTTCAGAAGAATAGTCTTGGAGGCCTGGGCCAGAAAGAATTCGGCAAGCCCGAGGTCGCCGTCCGGAATCGCAAGCACCTGTTGACCGGGGCGAAACCTGTCGGAAGAACTCTTTACCACTTCTCCGACGCACTCGTGGATCGGGGCGCCTGGCGCCAGCGGATAGTTCCGGTAGCGCTTGTTCCCTGTAAAGAAAGGGATGTCGCTGCCGCACGTCATAGCCCAATCGGTCCGGACCAGAACGAGGTCTTTGCTGTCGTGCGGAATTTCGGGAATCGGTATGTCCACACGCCCGAATGATCGCGGGCGCACGACCTGCCACGCCTTCATCAACATTTCTTCAGATCTCCTGAACGACAGGGAGCGTCAGAAGCGCATGCGGCACAATCAGCACGTCCAGGGAAGTACCCAGTACCCGTGCTGCAGTCCGCAAGGCTTCGTCCATTGTCCCGGCAGGAGTCATTTTGCAGGCTGCCACGATTTCAGGACATTCACTCCCGACTATGATCACATTAGTCTGTTCCAGCACCTTGGCCACGACGAAGGCGCGCTGCTGGCCGGGAGGGTACCCGTTTCGGCGCGCGTCATCGAGGATCGCCCTGATGTCGGGCATATCCCGCATGGCGGTGAAAAACCGCTGCTCACCTGGACCGCTGCCGGCCCCCTCCTCACAACGGGCAGGTATGATCAGGTATCCACCCGGTTTGACGACGCTGGTCGGGGCGAAAAACAGGTAAGACGCAGCTCGGCTTGCCTGGTACAGATTGCTGTCTTTCGGGAACCCGACACCCCCGATCGCTACGTCGTACTGCTTTGGAACCGGTACCTCATAGATGGTGCGGGCGAAGGAGACAAGGTCCATGAAGGCTTTCTCCGGATCACCCGCAGCGACTCTGAGAATGCGTTTGTCGTCGTCGAGCACGACATTGACTATGAACTTGAGGCCGCCTCGGCGCGCTGCTTCTCTGACCGCTTCGTGGAAGGGGTTTCCGACGATCCTCCCCAGGCGCGTTCCCGGGTGATCGACGATTGCCGGTCCATGCGAAAACGCGATCAAGTTCTCCCCGGCAGCCCCTACCGCAAGAGTCTTGCTTCCTCCGGAGTACCCGGCGTACTGGTGCGGCTCCACGATTCCGGTGGCTATCACGAGATCTGATTCAATCGCCGCCCGATGCACCGACACGGGCATGCCGATGTCGGTTACTCCGAGGTCGACCAGCACCGACGGATTCTGCGGCTCACTGTCGATCACCCTGTAGCGTTCGACTACTCCGGCCCCGAGTTTCTCTACCTTCTCTTCATGAGTCGAAGCCCGGTGCATTCCGACTCCGCAGAGCAGCGTGATGTCCTGATCGCGCACGCCCGCCTGGGAAAGCTCCGATAGGATGGCTGGAACGAGCAGTTCGTCCGGACACGAACGCGTCACGTCAGTGAAGACGATGCAGACACGGTCGCCTGAATGCGCCATCTGCCGCAGCGGCGGAGTGCCGATCGGGTGCGAAAGCGCCTCCGCGACAGCCTCGCTTCGGTCCGGGACAGGCTTTGCAGGTTTGGACACAACGACGTCAGCCCGCATTCCGGCGGGAAGCGAAAACTCGATTTTTCCTTTCCCATACGGGATCTCGTACATCGCGCCGCCTCCGCTTCTGGTTTCGCGATACGAAAGCTTGTTCCGTTCTGCAGAATAGATCGCCCTGCTTCCCCTTGTCAAATCTCCTTTAAGATTTGGACTTTAAGATTTGGACACCCACAGAAGCCCCCGCTAAGAACTTTAACAGTTCACCGCCCTCCAACGAAATTGGAACATAAACCTGGACACCCATGAACCTGTTCCCTCCGGAGAATAGAATTTTGGACACCCATGGAATCAGCCGGTGCCGTGAGAAACGAACTGAAACTGGTGGGTGTCCCAGTTTTTCCGCCGGCGGAGAACGGTGGGTGTCCAGGATTGGCGTTAAAAAGCTTTACAGTGGAGGAGCTACTAAAATATTCTGTTCCGGCTAATGAAAGTGCTTGACATAGAGTGAAAACAGAACCTATCATGAAACCGGTTTCCGCATAATGGAACAGAGACTGGAGGTCTGAATATGGCTAAGGTGCCGTTTGTGAAAGCCGCGGATGTGCAGGGTGAATTTCGCACTCCACCCCGTACTTCGAAGCTTCTGCTCGCTCCCAAATTCGGGGGCGTCAACAGCGTGTCGATGGGTATGAACATCACTGAGGTTGGCAGCATGATCCCTGACCACGTCCACGAGGAATCCGAAGAGGTTCTTTTCCTGATCAGCGGAAAGGCGCGGATCGTCATTGACGGAGAGGGTTCGTGGGAAATCGGTCCGGAGACTGCGTTTTATTCGCCGATGGGCAAGAAGCATCGGGTCGAGAACATCGGTGATGAGCCGCTCAAGATCGTCTGGTGTTACAGTCCCGCTCTGCCGTCACATTGCAGCTAATCAATCAACAACTATAGGAGATAAGCAGTCATGATTTTTGAATCAACTCGCAAGGCCATGAAGAAACTGGGCCTGCCGGAAGGCGACGCTTTCGATCTGCCGTCATCAACCAAGAGGTTCCCCGACGGAGCGGCTTTCCGTATTGAATGCCCGACAGTCAATTCCGCGGACACTGTGGCAGCCCTGCTGGACACTGCCACCAAGACCGGCGTCACGATCAACCGTATCACTGAAACTTTCGGTATGTTCCGCCACACGGCTGCTGAGATCAAGCAGTACTGCCGGCTCTGCAACCAGTATGGATGCGAACTGCTCCTCTCCACCGGTCCCCGCGCTACGTATGACACCGGCGCCACGGTTCTGTCTCCTCAGGGTGTAAGGGTCAGCTATCGTCTTCGCGGCATGGAACAGCTCATTCGCGCAGTTGAAGACATCAAGCGCGGTTACGAACTCGGCTGCCGTGGCTTCTTAATCTATGACGAAGGCATGCTGTGGACCGTCAACGAGATGCGCAAGAACGGCGATCTCCCGAAAGACATTGTCTTCAAGTGCTCGGCACATCTTGGCCACTGCAACCCGGCTTCCGTGAGGCTTCTGGCCCAGCTCGGCGCCGACAGCATCAACCCGATCCGCGACCTGCAGATCCCGATGCATGCAGCGCTCCGCCAGGCGGTCGACACTCCGCTTGACGTTCACACCGACAACCCTCCGGGATCGGGCGGATTCATCCGCGTATACGAAGCTCCCGAAATCGTCCGCGTTGCGGCTCCGGTCCATTGCAAGACAGGAAACTCCGTCATCGGCGGCCACGGCGAGATGACCGGCGCCACGGAAGGGAAGAGAATGGCTGAGCAGGCGACGATCGTCGTCGAGATGATCAACAGGTTCCAGCCCGAGCTGAAACAGTCCGGAAAGCGGACCGCTGATATGTGCGTCCCAGCCGTCTAACACCTGATCATTCATTAAGGAGGAGTCATGGGAAATTGGGAACTGCCGCCGAAAGGTGGTCTCATGGAGACCCCCGGCGTGTATCTCCAGACCATGAACATGACGCAAATCAATGAGCGCCTCAAAAAGAATGACATCATCATCATTCCGGTAGGAAGCACTGAATGTCATGGGGCGGCTCAGCCGATTGGCGAAGACACCTTTCTTGTAACGCGCATGGCCGAACAGGTCGCGCTCAAGACTGGTTGTACGGTCGCCATGCCCGTGTGGTACGGCTCGCATCCCTACAATCACCTGGGGATGCCGGGCACGGTCGTAGTGCCGGAAGACACCTTCCTGGCAAATCTGCGGGCCATCATCGCAGGTCTGTGGAACATGGGGTTCCGCAAGCAGATCTTCCTCAACGGGCATGGACAGGAGGAAGTCATTCCTCTCGCACTTCATCAATGGGCCAAGAAGTATCAGGTCCCAAGCATGTTGATTTCGTTGCACTGGCCGACTGTCATTCACGACTACCTGAAGGACAAAGCCCACGGAGGCCCCTTCGAGACCCGTTTCCAGCATGCGGACGAAGCGGAAGCATCCTACTCTCTGGCGCTTTTCCCAGAGTTCTGTGACATGAAGTTGGCTGTCGACAGCAAACCGTCAGGATTCCTTCCTCCCGGACACGTGGACGGAGGAGGAGAAGTCTATCACCTCCCTATCAAGGGTCACGAGCACGTGGGACTCAGCGGTACCGAAGTCCTGGTCTACCCCGAAGGAGTGATCGGCAGTCCGACGCTTGCCAGAGCTGAAAAGGCCTTCAAGGGCCTCGAAGTTCTGCTGGATTACATGTGCAAGCTGATGGATGACATCCTGACTCGTTTCCCGGCAGGGAAATTACCCCCGGCCGAGAAGACTACAATGAGAGATCCTCAGGAGATCGAGGCGCTGCTGAAGGGTCCTTTGAATGGCGGGAAGCACCTGTACACGATCGCATATCCACCCTAAGCGTTTCATCCTGCCTTTGCAATGCGGAGGGTGCAGTTTCGGCCCTCCGCATTCATCCAGGGCGACCTCGAATCCAAAGGAGGTTTGTTTTGTCTCAGTCAGTACGCGCCGTTGAAAGAGCTCTGGACATCTTACTCTGCTTCACCCACGAAGAGCCCACCCGCTCCCTTACCCAGATAGCCGAAGCCATCCACATGTCGAAGACGACCGTCCACCGTCTTCTGGCGACGCTCGAGAACAAACGGTTCATCACCAGGGACAAGGTAACCGGCTTGTACCGGCTCGGCTTCCGGTTTGTCGAAATGTCCTCGATTGTTCTCCAGGATGTCGATCTTCACCGTTGGTCCCGTCCCTACCTCGAAAGCCTGGCGACTGAATACGGAGAGACCGTCGATCTGGCCATACTCGACGGATCGGACGTGATCTATCTCGAAGTGATTGAGAGTCCGCAGCGGGTCAAGCTCGCAGCGGCAATCGGGCAGCGCCTGCCGGCTTTCTTTACGGCTTCCGGCAAGGCTCTGCTGGCGTATATGCCCGAAGACCAAGTCAGGGAAATCATCAGGAAGAACGTTGCGGAAAACCCCACCCGCCCCAAAATGCCGATGGAAGAGATGCTCGAGGAACTGCGGGCTGCCGCCGAGCGCGGTTACGCCATTTCTGAACAGGAATATGAAGAGGCGATTAACGCAGTCGCGGTCCCTATCTTCGATGCCAATCAAGCCCCGATCGCCTCGATTGCCATAGTCGGTCCTTCATTCCGGGTTACTAAAGACCGGCTCCCCGAGCTGGGCAATTCGCTGCGCAAAATGACCGAGACTATTTCCAACGAAGTAGGACGCGTAGCCTTGTCCTCGATTGTGGCAAAAGTCCGCGTGAAATAACGCAGCCGGGTGATCGGCTCATGCCCTTCTTCCACTTCTTCGACTGGCAGTTGCAAATTCCACTTTTAGCAGGTATTTTACTAAGGATCCTGTCAGAAGTAGCAATTTGGCAGGGCAAATATCGAGTTTCACTAATGGCTTCAGAAAAGCACTCGGCTGCTTCTTCCGGCAAGAATCTCCCCTGTGCGGTGCGGGTGTCACCCACGACGGAACGGTCTCTCTTTGATGCGCTGTTCGCGGCATCTCCCGATGCGCTTGTCTTCACCGACGGCAGTGGGGTCTGCATCGACGTCAACCCAGCCTCCGCCTCCATCTTCGGCCTTCCTCCTGAACAACTTACAGGTAAGAAGATCCGGGAGTTCATTCGATCCGGGGGAGATCCGGAAAGGCCTTTTCTGCAGGGCGAATACACGCTGGTGCGTCCGGACGGCAGCACCATCGAGGCGGAGTGCTATGCCATCCCCGACGTTCAGCCCGGCATGCACCTTTCGGTTATCCGCGATATCAGCCACCGCAAACTGGTTGAGGGTGAACTGCGCAAGGGCAAGGAGCATCTGTCCCGGACACAACAGATTGCCCATCTCGGAAGCTGGGAACTTGATCTTCTCACAAACAAACTGACGTGGTCGGATGAGGTCTATCGGATTTTCGGTCTGGAGCCGCAGGAATTCGGCGCTTCCTATGAAGCCTTCCTGGAGAGAGTCCACCCGGAAGACCGCGCTGCCGTTGACGCTGCATATACGGGCTCCATCGCACAGGACCTTGACAGTTACGAGATCGAGCACCGGGTGATCAGGAAATCAACCGGAGAGGTGTGCTGGGTGCAGGAAAGATGCCAGCATTTTCGCGACCAGGACGGCAAGATAGTCCGCTCGCTGGGAATGGTGCTCGACATAACAGCTCGCAAGAAGGCTGAGGAAGAGTTGCGCGAGAGTGAGAACAGGTGCCAGGTCCTGTCGGAAGCGACGATCGAAGGAGTGGCGATCTCAGACGACGGCCGGATTATAGACGTGAACGATCAGCTGGCGCACATGCTCGGATATTCCCGCGAAGAAATGGTGGAGATGGACTTCGCATCATTCTTCGCCCCGGAAGACCGGCAACAGGCGATCTTCAACATGGATCTCTCCGGCGAATCAGCGACC
>Ga0123335_1001643_pt1 | contig 35743 bp, 27 predicted proteins | sample BiotimSIPDNA_2_FD_89707 | JGI IMG/M metagenome (GOLD analysis project Ga0123335, IMG submission 89707) | Anaerobic biogas reactor microbial communites from Washington, USA - Biogas_R2 time_0 SIP DNA | ecosystem: Engineered > Bioreactor > Anaerobic > Unclassified | place: Washington, USA... | reverse complement strand
TTCTGATGAGGAACATGAATGGGTAGAAGTGGATATTAAAGTGCATCGGGTGATAAAAATAATCTTGCCAGATCCAACCAGGTGAACAAAAAAACACACGCCCCTCGACAGCGATTAAAAATTCGAAAACAGAATACGGAAATTCGAATTAAACTATAAGAATAACCAGAAACAATCGGAAATAAGTTACTACAATCGGGTACCCAATAGATACAAATCATAAACTTTACAGTTTTACTAAATTTGAACAACTAAGATATTAATGTTTCACATAGTCTCCAGGTTTTTGAAACGTAAGCCCGCGAAGCTAAGTTCATAATATCTTCCTTCAATCTTAAATTGACTAATTTCCTCACTACTGAACAGCTTAACATCCAGTTACCTGCATCTCAGAGCTTAAAGCTTTTTTCCTCAATTCACCAAGGACCCGGATTACCGGTTCACGTTTCAATATAAATAATTGTCTCTTGATGAATAATTATTCATTCTGATTGGAATACTTTTTGCAACTTTAAAATAATTTAAAATACACTTTCCAGGCAGGTGATTGAATGGCTTTACTGAATACTCTTTATTATCTGATTAAAAGGTCCTTTTTTAAGGTCAGTTTTCCACTGGGTATCTCTTTTGATATCACTAATCGTTGTAATATGAAATGTAAGCATTGTTATTTTCTCAAACAGAATCAGACAGGAGAACTTAGTGATGAAGAGTTGCTGCTGAGAATACAGGAGCTCAAAATAAATTACCCGTCAGTAATGCACGCGGGATGGCTTGGTGGTGAACCTCTTCTAAGAAAAGAGCTTCTTGTTCAATGTGCCCAACTGTTTCCACTTAACATGATTGTAACAAACGGAACAATAGAGTTGCCGGTGATAAACAACAGTGTATACAATGTTTCGGTGGATGGAACCAGAGAGCATTATGAATCTATCCGTGGTACAGGTGTATATGATCAAGTAAAGGATAATGCCAACCGCAATGATATCCGGATCAACATAGCCTGTGTATTGAACAGGTTAAACGGTGATTGTGTGGAATTCCTTCTTGAAGAGTGGAAAAATACCCACATACAGGGAATAAGTTTCAGTTTCTATACACCGCAAAGAGGTGTTGACGATTCACTTTACTTGAATGATTTTCAGAAAGACAAGATTATAGACAGGATTCTGAATCTCAAAAAAGAATATGGGGATTTTATTCTCAACAGCCGCTCAATCCTGAAACTCATGAAATCAACAACATCATCTGAAATTACCACCCGTTGCATGTCCCCCAAAGCTCTTCTCAGCATTGATGCGAAAGGAAAGATAAAAAACCCCTGTGTTATGGGATCTGATGCCGACTGTTCCCGATGCGGGTGTGTAGTTCCTTTTGAAATCGAATCTGTTGTAAGAAGAAGGCATTTCGATTCCATGTGTATGGTGAAAAAATTTTATACCGGGCATTAAAATTTTCCAGCGAAATTTGGTATTTTTAAAGACTAAAGTGGGTTTTGGTAATTTAATATTTTTTTGTAGCTGAATCTTCGAGCGGACACGACCCAGCTTTAATAATGATATCTTTTCATATGATAAGTTTTATGTTCGCCGGGCGCACACGCCCCCGCGGTAGAATTAAAAATACGAAATAAGAAACAAAACTATAAGAAAAAATCCTAAATTCGAAACAGGAATAGGACAATAAATTGAAGTGTTGGGGGGCATGTGGAAAGGTGTGATTAGTTCTGTTTACAGGAAATCGGAAATAATCAGAAAAAATCAATCATTGTTTTAATTATCCTAATCAGGTACATCAGCGGTTCAGACATTTTCCTATTGCGATTGACCTCTACCCCCAGTCCCCCTTCTCCCACAGTAAACGGGGGCCAGCAGGATAGTAATGGGAGTAATACTAGTAGTGAATTCAAAGGGAAAGTAGCAAAACGCCAGTCCCACTGCTCTACTGCCTACTGCCCACAGACCTCCTGATTCATCAAGGACCCGGATTGCCGGTTCACCCGGAGTTTAATGCTCGGGCTGCGCCTTCGCAACCCGGCTTATGCGCTCTGCGAACATGATTATCTATATCTATATGAATTTGATATCTAATACCATAAGTTTAATTTAGCACACCTCATCAATCACATCTTGTGGTATATATTTTGAACAAACTGATAAAATCCTTAATGCCTGCACCAATTATTCCTGAATCTGATCATTCGGACTAATTGATACCATTCAGCAAAACAGCAGGAGCTTAAATGAATAATTTATCCGGATTATCCCCGGTCTCAAAACACGGAAAACTTCAGGTAAACGGTAACCGTATCGTAGACAGCTCAGGCAAAATTGTACAGATCAGGGGAATGTCTTTGTACTGGAGCCAGTGGAAAGGGAAATACTGGAATGAAGATGTTATAGGATGGCTTGTTAAAGACTGGAACATCTCTGTTATCCGGCTTGCAATGGCAGTCGAAAATGGCGGATATCTTCTAAACCCTGATACCGAAACAAAAAAAGTCAGGACCGCAATTGAAGCTGCCCAAAAGCTGGGCATATATATTATTGTAGACTGGCACGATCATAATGCACAGAATCATCCTGGTGCTGCAAAGAAATTCTTTAAGGAAATATCATCCAGTTATTACGATATGCCAAATATCATCTATGAAATTTTCAATGAACCAATAAAACAGGACTGGTCAACAGAGATCAAACCGTATGCCCAAGAGATAACCGAAACGATCCGTTCGTCGGGATCATCAAACCTTATAGTCGCCGGCACTCCCCGATGGTCTCAGGACGTTGACATTGCCGTACAGGATCCGCTTAATGATTTCAACACCGCTTACACACTCCATTTTTACGCATCAAGCCACAAGGAGTGGCTTCGCCAAAAAGCTCAAAAAGCACTTGATAAAAACTTTGCCCTGTTTGTTACTGAATGGGGGGCATGCGAAGCAAACGGCGATGGGTATCTGGACAAGAACGAAACCGCAGAGTGGTTGTCCTTTATGGACAAAAACAGTTTAAGCTGGTGTAACTGGTCGATTTCAGATATGCCTGAAACCTCTGCTGCCCTGAAACCTGGTGCAGATAGAAAAGGTAACTGGCAACTATCCGATTTAAGCGAATCGGGACTTTTGCTTAGAAAAGTTCTTCGGGATTACAATTGATCCTGGTAAAGAATTGATTCTGAAATAGCATTTTTATTACCTGTTCCAAAAAAAATGTGTCAAAATACTCCCTTTTTAAAAATCTACTATTATATTTATTCTTTGATTAAATTATAGAAAACATTGATTTTTCTTCCCAAGGGGGTTTTTAGATGAGATTAAGGTTCATCTCAGTTCTGGCGTTTCTATTTTTTATTGGATGTTCAGCTTACAAACAGCTCCAGCCTAAACCGGAGCTTTCCTCTGCAGAAAAAGGCTATATCGAGCTTAAAGACGGGAAAAAAGATTTTGAGCTGAAAAAGGAAAAACGTTATTTTATCCAGTTTCCATCAGCTGAAGACAAAAACTATTATCTGGTATTAAGTATACCTGCCAAAAAAAGCTTCTCCAGTTTTTTAACCTCCCAACTGACAGACAAAAAACGGCCTGGAGAAAAGATCACCGACGAATCGACTTGCGACACAATGAGTGTATACCCGATTGAAAATAACGGAAGCGGCTATTATCTGATAATTGAGTCCATACCTGAGGACGTGATTTTTAATGTTGATTATAGATATGTCCCTCAATGGCGATTCAAATTTGAAAACAAACATGCATCATTCAAGGAAATTCTTGAAAACAACCGTGTTGACCGTGAAGCATATAATTCTATTGGCCCCGGAAAACATCTTCAGGGAACAAATTTCCCCAAAATGGTCAAGTTTGTAAAAGATCATTATGGCGAACTGGAAAATGTCTACAATGAGCTTCTTGCAATTGAATCAATCTTTCCACCAAGCATCCTTAATTCCAAAGATGAAGCATATCAAAACTACCTGACATTGAAATCATCAATTGAAGAAGAGATGACTTTTCAAAAGAATTATCTCCTTGTACTGAATTTTTTCGGAAAAGAATCGCAGTGTGACGGGAATCCCGGACTTCTTATGGAATCGGTTGATCTGTTTATCGAATTCTTTTCCAAAAAAGACTCTTTACCCAGCCCTGTTGTATCAGAAGCACAGAATGTCATAAATGAACGGTTGAAAGATGTTGTTCCTTTTTATGAACAAAAACTGACAGAAAAAGATGATGCTGCTCCGTTTGATGAAAAAAGTTTCATGACTTCATCACTTTACAGGGTCGCTACACTTTACAATGATGCAGGTCTGGCTGCACCCCAGGAATATACGGTATTATCCAAATTTGTTAAAGATTTTGATACCAGGGCCAGAGGTCTCCAATCTGCCAGCGATTCTCTTGCAAAGATTAATGAATCGATAGAAAAACTTGGAGACATGCCGGATGACAAATTTTTTGCCGGAGTTGTCAAAAAAGTTTCTGCAATAAAAACAAATCTTGTCAAACCACTTGATGAATCTTACGGAAAATTCAATGAATACAGTTGCAAAGAAAAACTTAACAGCGCAATAACCGGGTTTACTGAAACTTTTAACACAAAGGCAGAACATTTTCAGGAAGCATCATCACTGGTCCCCTTGCTTAATTCACTCAAGGAACAGAGAGATTTCAGCGGAATGCTTGGACACCTGACACAAAAAATGCATCTAGACTTTTTAATTCCCAAATACAAACCACTCGACAAGATGTCGGTTGATGAACAGGCTAACCAGATTGAGATTTCACTTAATGACAGAAACTGGCCAAAAGCTGAAGAAGGTTTACGGAAGCTTTATGAAGACACCCATTTTCTTAACCCTGAAGAGATCTATCCCGTCAAGGCAAAAGTTGTTGGTGACCTTGAGGACTCTCTTTACACAAAAATCGACAGGGTTTCGCGACGACGTATTGTTAAGTTTCTTGAAGATAACATTGGGGTACTGGAGAATGTTGATTCGCTTTATGCTGATTCTGTATTCCTCCCGGTTTACAATGTAACTTTTGCAACCGGCTCAAGAAATGATCTGCTGAAACGGAAAACCGAACTGATTGAGCATCTCGCAAAAATGAAAGAGAATGAATTCCCGGCAAAAGCGATAACACTCCTTTACAAACAATTTACATCAAATCCGAACAAGGATGGCGTTCTGAAAGCACGCGCCGTTGTTGCCCATGGGAAATACTACAAAGGTGAAGACAAGAAGGTCAAGCTCAGTATTGCTGAATGTGACCCCTTGACTGCAAAATGGATAGTAAAACCGAAACAGTATCGCAGGGTTTTTGCATTACCGGTTACCGACAGACGGGTAAATAACAAATACGTAGTCCGCATGTACATTGATATTCCAACTGATGCCAAGTTTCCGGTATTTGACGTAAATATCAAACTCCCCAAGGAGATTGCAGATAATGCCGGTTCGAAGCAGTGGTATGAATCGATGACATTGAATAAGGTACCGCTCAAGAATGAGGGCAGGTTTACCATTACAGCCCCGAGCGCATCAAATGATTATGAATGCCAGATATCACCGGTTCAGATGAAAAAGGAAAAGGCAAACATTCTTGAGATAACATTCACGCACAATACCTACAAAGTGCATCCTGTAAGTATCATGGTGCAAAAACCTATTATAAAGAAAAACTGATCTGTTAACAACTGAGGAGCTTTCATATGAAAAAAACCATTTTAATTGTAAGTATAGCATTAGTTGCGATTGCATCTGCGCTGGTCTATTTCTTTGTATTCCGTAAAAATCTGGCAGATCAGATTGTACTTCCCTACATTGCACATCAGAAACCACGTATTGATCCGCATATTCCAAGTTCAGTCCCAATTGCGGACAAGCTTGACGAGGTGCTTTTTGATGGCCTTTTTAACATTTCAGCAAACCCCAGCGGCATAGTTTATGAAGACGGCCTGGGGGAATTCATGGGTCTTGATGAGAAGACCGGCGTTGTTTCTGTTCGACTTAAACCGCGCAAAAAATGGCATACAAGTTATTCTGTAACAACAGAGAAGAAAAAAATTACTGTTGAAGAAGCACAGGAGATTCTTTTCACCGCACAGGATCTCAGGTTTACCCTGAGAAGAATTCAGAAACTTGGCAGTATGTCACCCGATTATATTCTTGTATCGCAGGCTATTCCCGATTTTGATTTCAGTGGTCCAGATGAAAACGGGGAAATACATTTTCAGTTCAGGGGCGACCGTATCTGGACAGAAAGTGATATAAAGGAAGTGCTTTCTTTCAAGGTTCTTCCTTCCGATTCCGACATAGATGCGCCTGTTTACAGCAATGGAACCGGCCCCTATCTTCATGCAACAGAATTTGAAGAAAAGATAATTTATCACAAGCCGCCGGATGGCAGTGCATCATTAACGAATGTTGTCCTGAAACCTTATATTGATAACAGTACCTATGCTACTGAATTGAAAAACCGCAATATCAATTCACTTTTAAGCTCGCCATTTGGAGCAATCTCCCCGATTCTTGGCGATTCAACAAAGTATTTCTACAAATCCAGTATCAGCACCAGTTTTTTTGCACTGTTTTACAATGTATCCAGATTGTCTCCTGAACAGCGACATGCATTACGCCAATTGATAGATAACAAGAAGATAATGGACCGTTTTTTCAGGATCGGAACAGAACAGCAGCGTCATATTGCCAATTATAAGGGAACCGGTAACAACTATGATGAATATCTCAATAACAGCATATTTCCTACAACATCCTACTACATTGAAGAGGATATTGTAGTACCCGGAGAAATCGAAGTCGAACCTGTTGACATATCAGTTCTTCCGGACACTGTACATATCCATACATGCTTGAATTTTGGTTTTCGTGAAGAGCTTTCGGAACTGGCTGAAATCATGAATGACCCGGCTCTGTTTGGCGGGAAAATCAAGGTCAGTGCAGTACAAAACGAAGATATCCGCAGAGGCAACTATGATGCAGTACTTGTTCCGGTAAGTGGTTACAGATCTAATTTTCTATTTGACCTGTACAACATTTTCCTCCGTGAACCGGATTTCAGTGCCAACAAAATCAATCTGAAAACTGCAATCAACCAGTCGGGTGAACAAACTATTGATGAACAGTCGTTTGTGGAAGACAAGAATTTCTTCCGCATTGATCTTGCCAGTTCTCCCGAAAAAGAGGATTTTGCTCAACTTCTGGAGTATATATATGGTTTCATGTCGACTCATGAAATTGGCGACAAACAAGTTTACGCCCAGTATATTGATCAGCTTGATCAGAAAATTGCTCTTGGCAGCTGGCTCTTCTCTCTTCCGTCACTGGCCTATTTTAGTACCCAGTTTGCTGATAACAGTATAGACCTGTACGGAACTGCATCTCAATTGTCTACAATCGAAAAATGGCAGGAAACTGTCAGGAAATAGATTACATACCGATTCGTATGCCTTCATCTGGCATACGAATCGCTTACTGATATTACTCAATATGATAAAAATTACAAAACCCTTTACATTCTTGTTTCTGTTGTCTGCATCCGTTTCACAAATAAGCGGAGCTGATCGGGCTGATTTTTTAATTCTGTCCCGCCCTTATGAACTCAGCATCCTGAATCATTTTGAACAGACTGTTGCGGATAAGGAAAAAAAACAGGTTTTTATTCCATACGCACCTTTACAAATTATTGATAAAAACACGACTCTTGGAGACCAGATTACTGAAGCCTTGCGCTTTAATTACAGAGGGAAAACATGGCATATCCAGAAAAATGAGAAAGGTAATCTTGTCGGTCTCCCTCAAACTTATCAGGAAACCTTTTCAAACTGTGAAATTATCAATGACACGGCTGGTTTATCAGAATCAATCCGTTTATATGAAAAACACCCCTCATCGGGAAACTCTTTTACAATTAAAAATTCAGGGTCAGTAGAGCGGATTTTCAAATTCAAGGGCAGTTATTATCTTTACAGCCTTGAGGCACAGGGAAAGTATGGATGGTACAGTGGCCCTTCAACTGTTTTTTTACAAAAGAAAAAAGCACAAAAAGCCACACAGGTCCAAAACAACATTGTATACAGAATTGAATCCCGTTTAAAATCCGTTAATGAAACATATCGCGATTTTTTCAACCATTTCAATGAAATCACGAAACAACAAAAATCAATTCCGGAATGGAATATCGAGAAAGATAAATCTGTTATCAGGTGTACACTTAGCGGTTCTGTTGAAATTATTGATCAACTCGAAAAGAGTACTCAGTATGTAGTTCAGGAGATCAAGCAGATTCTGTTGGGAAAACCTTTCACAGTGGATTATAACAACAGTGAAATTACAATTCATGCTGATTAAGATGCACTGGGAAAAAATGTCTGGAATCAAACGAGTTCAGGAAAAGTTACCTAACGGATGTCCCGTACCGAAGAGCAGGAAGGCTTTTTAGAAATATATTCTTGAAAAAGTGATGCGGAGTTAATATGAAATCAAAACTGACTGAACATATTCTGGGGCTGATTTTTGTAAGCATTATCCTCCTTTCTGTAATTTTCTTTTTCGACTTCGATTCTCTTCAAAGCAGCTCTCCAGCTTCTTCAGAAGCACAATTGCTGAGTGGAGTACCAATAACTAATGTAAATGACCCATTTCAACAGCAGCTTCTTCAAAATGTAATGGATATCTATTATCCTGGCCACAAAGACAAGAACATAAAGACAGTGCGGGAGATATTCCGTATAAGAGAGGATCAGTTCAACCAAAAACTTCAGAGCTCCCATGTTCACGAAAAACTCTCCCTTTCAAAATTGCTTGACCTTGCAGGAATGTATCTTAAATTCCTTGTTATCTACGTTATCGTAATGGTGCTTACATATTACGGAGTACAAACAATTGCAGTATGGAGATTTGTATCCAAAAAGCGTTTATTTGAACACAGGCTTGCGCATGAAGCGAATCCGCAGAAAGTTCCTGCCAGGAAAATTTCCCGTTTTCTAAGTTCTTTTTTTAAAGTTATTGCATACATGATTCTTTTTTCTCCTGCCTATGTAATAGCATACTCAATAAGGACAGAATTCAACACCGATTCTTCAATTTTCATGATCCTCCTTGGTTTAATTTCCAATGGATTGCTTGTCATGTATTCAAATAAATTTTATGCATTTCTGGTTGCTGAAAGCAGAAAAGGATATGTTGAAGCCGGCCTGGTAAAAAATCTCGAATACAGATACAGCTTCCCAAAAGACCGTCATGGAAATCCATGCGGTACAATAGACTGGAAATCGATAGTACGTCCTGTAAAGCAGTTCAAGTGTCACATTTTCGACCATATTTTCAGGAATGCTCATTACCAGTATCTCTCTACTATCAAGGAACAGGCATCATTTCTTATTACAGGACTTATAATAATAGAGATGGCTCTTAATATTCATGGATATCTCAATTACGAAATGCTTCGTCAGCTCCTGTATAAAAATTATGATATTGTATTAACCATTGTTCTTGGTATTTTCTATACTGTTAAATTTACAGAAATCATTACCGATTTCATTGTGCATCGGGAATCTTTAAAATATGAAAACTGAAAAGCGATCATTTTTACTTTCAATATTCTTGAACAAGGATCACAGGTGGGCCATGATCTGGGTCCTTGGTGTTGCCGTTCTTGGTATATGGGATATAATGTTTCTCAACAAACCTGCACTTCTGAGAGTAACGAACGGATTCATCAACACTATCATTATTTGTCTGCTGGTTGTTATCTTTACCCTGATACTAAGCTGGGGGCTTACCCTTGGACTTCACTTTTTTCAGTACAGAAAAATCCGAAGCGGTTATATTGTGCTGACATTCATTTTAAATCTTGTTCGATCAGTTCCACAGATAATCGGAGTGCTTTTAAGTTATGTAATTATAGCTGCATTGATAACCAGAGGATGGATTGGAGGGGCTGGCGTTTTTGTATTAATGGCGTTCTGTATGAGTGTTTTTATTTTTATGGAGATGGTTGATTTGATGCGAGAACGGATCAGTCATTTTACAAAACTTGATTTTTACAATGCGATGAAAGTGTGCGGCATATCTGAAAAACGGATCATTAATTCTGATATACTCTGGAAAAACAGTCGTATTCATATCTTCAACAAACTTATTTCGGTTTTTGGAAGCGCAGTTTTTCTTCAGTGCAGTGTAGATTTCATTATTTCTGTGGGTTTGTCTACAGGGGTCAACACAGTAAGCATGCCTGTAACACTTGGAAGCCTTCTTGCAAAAATGGACAGCAAACAGGACATACTTGCAATTGGAAACACGCTGTTTAATCCGGGTTATTTACCTCAACTTTTCATGCAGCATCTTCAGGGACTGACAGTTGCATTCCTGATAGTATTCTCCCTTTTTTGCATTTACAGTATTTCGAACGGTTATGCTGAAAGGCACCGTCTATGAAAGAGAACAGTTTTTCAATCAGTGTCAGATCTGATAACCGGACTATTGTCTCCACAGATTTTTTTCCTGTATATCAGAATGAAATCACCTTTCTTTTTGGTGAATCAGGAATCGGCAAGTCGGTTTTGTCCAAATCGGTTTATGGTTTACTTGATCCGGAGGGGCTTGAAATTGTTATTAATAATAAACCTTACGGTTTACACCTCAATAATCACTGGACAAAACAGGTTCGTAAAAACAGTTTTTTTGTATTCCAGGAACCTTCATCCCATCTCAACCCTTTAATGACTATCAAGGATCAGCTTAATGAGGGGAGTCTCGGGGGGCTTGAAGACAGAGAGATACTGTCTTATCTTTGGCAGAGTTCAGGTGACGAATCTGTGCGCAAGATTATTGACATTTTTCCGAAACCCTACCGGCCAAGCGGCGGTGAAAAACAGAGAATACTGCTTGCTATGGCATTCAAGAGGATTAATGCCCTGATACAAAAGGATAATCCGGATGAACCGTCATTTTTTGTCTTTGACGAACCCACAGGAAGTCTTGATAACAATTACAGAGACCTTTTTATCAATCTTCTGTTTTCCAAATTCAGGGCATGTCCGTTTACAATACAGATAATAACCCACGATTATTCAATTATAAGCGAGATATATCGCAGTCATAAAGATCTTCTCCGATATATCCATTTCAAGGAACTGTCGCGTATAAGTGACACACAGGTCAGAGTTGATGATTTTTCACCCAGAGAGTATTTAAGCTGGCTTAATGCTCCCAAAAATCATAAAGCAGACAAATCATTACATGATACTGTTCTTGAAGTAAACCCTCATTTTGAAATATTCGGCAAATCGTTATCTGTTTTCAGTGATGAATCATTGTCTGAACCAGCACCCCTCATAATTCGCAAAGGCGAAATGGTTTATCTTAAAGCACCAAGTGGAGTCGGAAAAACCACTCTTGCCAAAATCATAATGGGTTTATACAAGGCAGATAAATTCAGAATGTCTTTATGTGGTTTAAAAGTCTCGCAGAGAAGTTCCCCTTCAGTATGGCAGAACAAGATCTGGGGAAAAAGGGCAGGTATGGTTTTCCAGCATGCTGATGAAGCTCTTAATCTGGAATCAACCGTTAAAGAAACTTTCAAAGGCCTCCCCTTAAAAATCCGTATCAATACCGAGACATTGCAGAACAAACTTCTGGAACTGTTTGACCCGCCTGTTACAAAACAATTTATAAATAAGAAAGTGAAATATTTAAGCGGCGGACAGAAGCAGCGTCTTAATCTTTTACGTACCCTGATATTGACTCCAGACCTGATAATACTTGATGAACCACTGAACGGACTTGATTTCAACAGTGTAAGAAAAGTGTTGTCACTCCTTGATGAGAAGCGGGCACTCGGAAGCGCCCTGCTGATGATAAGCCACAATGAAGAAATTTTTGAAAACTTTATTGACAGAAGACATATTTATCATTTGAATACGACATCATAATGCACCCTTTCTGCTTGTGAAATCTTACACAGAATAATTTTTCGTAAGGGAAAGAGCTACCTTTTGATGAATTTATGTTTTCCTGGACAAACACTCCCCCACCCTGTGGGTACAGCATTCCGGAACCAGTTACCCAAATTGGTCTGATTTCTGCTTTTATATAATTGATTCCATACCTGGCAGTATCGGTATCTCCTTTTGTCTTATCTTTTTTGATAAGCTTAAATCTTTATGAGTCATAATGTTAACACAAAAGAAAAGTTACAGTTTTGACAAAACTTATACAGATTCTCCGTTAAAAAAGCAGGCTGTTCGCGGTGGCAGTGTTACTTTATTCAATCGTTTTTGTGATTATGGTGTCCAGATTATATGTACTGCGATTATTGCACGAATACTTACTCCATCCGATTTTGGTCTGGTAGCGATTTCGACAGCAATTACTGGTTTCTTTTTTATTTTCAGGAATCTTGGTCTCAGTGATGCGACCGTACAGCGTAAATCCATAACACATGCCCAGGTCAGTACTTTGTTCTGGATAAATGTTGCAGCCAGTCTCATTTTCACAATTTTTCTGATTGCCCTTTCACCGATTATTTCCTGTTTTTTTAAGGACCCGCGCCTGATAAATATTATCATAATCTCCTCATTTTCCTTTATTGCTGCCGGTTTTTCGACCCAGCATCAGGCATTACTCAAACGGGACCTGCGCTTTATGGCAATTGCGATTAATGATTTTATCAGCATAATTATAAGTTTTTCAGTGTCACTGATAATGGCATTAAAAGGTTTCGGGTACTGGGCACTTGTAATCAGGCCTCTTGTGCTCTCGTTTTCATTATGTGCCGGGTACTGGCTTTTATGTCCCTGGACACCTTCAAAACCTTCAAGAAGAACCGGCATCAGACCCATGCTTAAATTCGGTGTAAATATTATAGCTTATTATATTGTAGATTATTTTTCAAAAAACCTTGACAAAACCCTAGTCGGCTGGAAATATGGAACTACACAACTGGGATACTATTCCAAGGCATTTCAGCTTTTCTGGGCGCCTGTCAATCAGCTTACAGTTCCCCTTTCTGGTGTTGCAGTATCCACTCTGAGCAAACTTCAGAATGAGCCTTCAAGATACCACTCTTATTACCTCAAAGCGGTACATTTCATTGCTTTTTGCGGTTTTCCTCTCAGTATTTTTTTAACTGTCAACAGTACCGATCTGGTTTTGATTCTTTTGGGCAATCAGTGGATACAGGCTGCCGGGATTTTTTCAATTCTGGGATTTTCCGCAGGAGTTCAATTAATAGTTTCTACCCGTGCCTGGCTTTTTGTCTCACTTGGACGAACCGACCGATGGTTTCATACTGGCATTGTGAGTGCGATTGTAATGGTATTGTTTATAATAGCAGGACTAAGGTTTGGTGCTACCGGTGTAGCAATTGCATACAGTGCATTTGTTTATTTAAGCCTTGTTCCAAGCTTATGGTATGCAGGTGAACCAATCGGCATTTCATTTGCAGATATTTTTAACGTACTATGGAAGCCTTTTTCATCATCTTTACTTGCAGGTATAATAAACCTGATTGTAATGGAACGATACTTCCATAATTTTACGTCTGTAATTAAAATTTTGATCTCTTTGCTCTTTTTCCTTTGCTTTTATTGTGGATTAATGGTTCTGTTTCATGGGAGCATGAAACCATTTACCGATTTTTTCAGGCTTTTGAAATTAATATTCCCTGGAATCAGAAATAACAGGGCTGAAATTTAAGGCTGTTTTTTTCCTGTCACTAATTTGGATTATTACAAATCTGTCCTGATTGTTTAAACATTATTGGTTAACAGTTCAAACGATTATGATATTTTCTGATTTCGATGAAATTCAAACTACACTTGAGAACCGTACTATTTTAAGGTTTTCTCATGCATCATCTCTTGAAGCCGGTACAGAGATTCATATAAAAAACCTTAACCATATTCTTCTGGAACGCAACAGTATTACAATTATCAATCTGTACATGCCTGAAGAAAGCAGTGTACAGATAAAAATTACAGAAATCGGAAAGGGCAAAATTATTCATATACCTCTTGAATATAAAAAACCACGCAGAGGTATTTTTTATAAGTTGCGTAATCTTTTTTGCAAACTTGTTTTTATGCCCCTTTATATGAATTCATTCAGGGAAGTTGTCAACATGAGGTGTGTGGCCCATGATCTGATTAAAAAATACAAACCGGATCTTGTTGTCAACCATTTTATAGGCGGGCGTGACAGTCTGATCCTTATGCAAGTCGCAGCTTCATTTAAAATACCTGTCCTGGTTATAAATCATTTTCATAACAGTTGGTTCAATAAATTTCCCATACGGTACCAGACTTCATTCGCCAATGCGGTCGGGAGTTTATCATATTTGGATGTTCCCAACTATCTGAGGGGAAAATATATCAATCTGTCAAACGGTATTGACACAGACTTTTTCGATCCTTCACTGGTACAGTTATCGCTGAAGTCAGAATTCAAGGTACCCGTGCTTTTGCTTCCTGCAAGGGTTGTAAGAAACAAGGGCCATTTTGACCTGCTTGAAATTGCACTCGAACTGAAAAAGAGTGGTCTTGACACTTCGGTTATTTTTGCAGGAAGGTTTTATTCAGTGAAATACAAAAAACAACTTGAAAATTTTATAGATTCTAACGATATGGGAAGTTATGTTTTTTTCTGCGGCATGGTAACTCAACAACTTTTACGCCAGTTATATGCAAAGGCATCATTGCTTGTATTTCCCACGTATCATGATGAAGGGATTCCGAGAGTTGTTCTTGAAGCGCAGGCAATGGAATGTCCTGTCGTCTGTTATGGATCGGGTGGTACACCACAGGCTCTTCTTGACAACGAGACCGGATTCTGTGTAGAAACAGGCAATAAGGCTACTTTAAAAGAAAAAATAATTATTCTGCTTCGAAACGATAATTTCAGGTTGAACATGGGTAAAAAAGGAAGGGGTTTTGTTGAACAAAATTTCAGTCTCCCGGCACTTGCCCAAAAGCATGAATTTGCATATGCTTCACTTATAGAAAGAAGCCAGGGTAACTGATTACTTCGTTCCGGGCTTATTGTACCAGCATACATGCATATAATCTGGCAGCAGATACTACCTGTTCAAAGTTTACTGATTCATCCCGGGTATGTGCTTTTGCCAGTGTGCCGGGACCAAGAATAAGAGGGTTACATCCGGTGTCTTTAAGCAGATTAGCATCAGAATGACTTTTAAAAGCGATTGGTTTCCATTGCATATCCTGTTCGATAAAAACTTTCTGAAGTTTTTCTGCGGCGGGATCATCAATACCAATTTCGTAACCGTCAGCAAGTGTCGGAAATTCAATTTCACATCCTACCAGACTGCTTTGTTCCAGTTCCCTTTTAATAAAGGCATGTATCTTTTCTGCATTTTCTTTTGCAGAGATTCCGGGAGGTATGTGTAAATCGACGTTTACAGCACAGCGATCCGGTACGGCGAAACCGGATTCGGAACTGTGCAGATCGCGAATATTTAATACCATATCAGTGCATTGCTTTTCTACCAGTTCTTCAAGCCGAAGCAACAGACGCAGCATTGTCCGAACAGCATTTGAATCATAACCTGACATGGCAGCATGCTGGCGATAACCAGATATTACAATCGAGATTTCTATATACCCGTAATGATTAAGACAGGGTCTAAGATTTGTTGGTTCACCTACCAATGCCCACTCAAACTGTTTTTCCTTAAGCAATGCCTGCGTACCATCTCCAGTTTCTTCTTCACCAACAACAAGTGCAAGCATGATATCGTCTATGGAATATCCTGCTTCGTGTGTGGCAATAAACGACTCAATCATTGCAGCACAACCACTTTTCATATCACTTGTGCCCAGACCATAACATAACCCTTTTTGCTGAGAAAAACCACTTGTTTCTATGTCAAAGGCAGGAACTGTATCTATATGACCCAGGAACAAGCCTGAAAATGAATTGTTTCCGGTAGAAGCCAGCAGATTGTACCGTAAGCGATCAACAGGCTGCTTTATAATAGAAAAACCGGATTTTTTCAGATATTCCGTCAAATACTCACTCAGAGACTCTTCTTTTCCTGATGGACTATATATATCGACCATGTTGCGAAACAGTGAAAAAAGCCGGTTACGGTCTATAGTTACATTTTTTTTTGTCATTACGCTTCTTTTTCCAGATTAAGTGTCATATAAACATGGCTTGTTGGTTTTTCGAATCCGATTTTCCGGAAAAACCTGATAGCAGGTTCATTGTCTGCCTGTGTATCTATAATCAGGATTCGCACACCTTCTTTTTTCATATTTGCCCGGAACTGCTCAAAGAGCATGTTACCGATACCCTTACGTGCAAACAATGAATCTACACCAAGCCACAGCAGATGACCATAACTCCAGGCAGAATGGGTTTTTTTTATTACTGTACCCATTGCGAAACCTACTACCTTTTCATCATCAAGAGCCACCAGAAGGTGTTCCGGCTCACTGTTAAACAACCCGGTTACCTCATATTCATCCCAGGTACGATAAAGATTTGTCACTTCCTGAGGAGTAAAAACTTTTTCTCCCAGATGAAATATGGCTGCAAGATCATCAATGGTAGCAGTTCTTATTTCGATTCCGTTCTGTTCACTCATATTCCCTCCACGAATTTCATGATTAAAATAATATAACATGATAGCAAATTTTGAGGAACAGGAGAAATTTAAAAAAATGAATCTGGTTCTGATGATAATATGAATTTCAATAAACAATTTCAGGCAAATCCGGAATATTTGAATATTTTCAATTTCACTTTTGTTCAATTTTTTTCCAAAGTCACTACCGATCCAGCCTTTATTTGACGTTCACTAGTGAATCGCTTAAAACCATGATTTTTTCATTATTGGAGCAGTTCAAACCGTCATTTTTTCCTGAATCAGATGTCTGCAAACCCGATTTTGAAGATTTTTGTTGGTAAAAAGATCTCTGGACACCTGTTAAATCGATTTATTTTGAACAGGAGCGAGTTAACTTAAATATTTATTTTGACTTTTTCTACGAGTTTTTCGTATTTTATGGACTTGCCATCTTGATTTTTTTCTGGCAGACTACCATATTTGCACAGGTTATGCAGGCGGAACCTGCGGATGGTCAAAATTTTAATATTCAGGGCGATTAGCTCAGATGGTTAGAGTACTACCTTGACATGGTAGGGGTCACTGGTTCGAGTCCAGTATCGCCCATTTTTGCCTCGTTCCAGCCTCACAAAAAAAGAGGACGGAAGGTGGCATGTTGTATTTAGAAATATATCTGGTTTAATAACCAGTATCCTGGATTAATAAAATCTATGAATGTAAAATTACCGGACAATAAACATATCAATATAGAACAGAATTCTACTGCTTTTGATCTGGCCAGAGCAATAAGTCCAAAGCTTTCACGCTCTGCAGTTGCAGCCAGAATCAATGGGGAGCTAACTGATTTATCCCGTTCTCTTAATGAAAATGATCAGGTTGAGATTATTACTTTTGATACATCTGAGGGTAAATCGATTTTCTGGCATTCTTCTTCACATATACTTGCCCAGGCAGTTCAGGAGCTTTTTCCTTCTGCCAGAATTGCAATAGGTCCATCAATCGAAAACGGATTTTACTACGATTTTGATGTGGAGAAACCTTTTACGCCACAAGATCTTGAAACAATTGAAAAAAAAGCAAAAGAAATAATAGGAAGAAAAATAGAATTTAAAAGGGAAGAAGTATCGGCTAAAGAAGCTTACGAATATTTCAGGAATAAAGGTGAAAACTACAAACTGGAGCTTCTTGAAGACATTACAGGATCACCGAGCATGTATGTTCAGGATAGCTGGAAAGATCTCTGCCGTGGTCCTCATATACCGAATACGGGCATTATTAAAGCATTCAAACTTTTATCAATAGCAGGTGCATACTGGCGTGGCAGCGAAAAAAATAAAATGCTGCAAAGAATCTACGGGATTTCCTTTCCAAAGCAGTCCATGCTTGATGAGTATTTAAGACTTCTTGAGGAAGCGCAGAAACGGGATCATCGTAAACTGGGTAAAGAGCTTGATCTTTTTTCGTTTCATCAGGAAGGAGCCGGTTTTCCTTTCTGGCATCCCTACGGAATGGTGCTTTACAATCAGATTCTTGATTTCAGTCGTAGTGAGCACCTCAGGGCAGGATACAGGGAAGTCAAGACTCCGATTATTTTGAATGAAGAGTTATGGCATCGAAGCGGCCACTGGGACAAGTATCGTGAAAACATGTATTTCACCACTATTGAAGAAACTGTGCATGCTGTCAAGCCAATGAATTGCCCGGGGCATCTTCTAATTTACAAAAATTCGGGACATTCTTACCGTGAATTCCCGATCCGTTTTTTTGAATTTGGCCTTGTACATCGCCACGAAAAAGCTGGTGTGCTTCACGGACTTTTCAGAGTCCGACAGTTTACTCAGGATGATGCGCATCTGTTTTGTACGCCGGAACAAATAGAGAATCAGATCAGCGATGTTATTGATTTTATAATGAGAATTTACAAAACATTCGGGTTTGAAGATTACAAAATAGAACTGTCGACCAGGCCGGAGAATTATATTGGATCCATTGAAATCTGGGATAAAGCGGAAAAGGCTTTGCAGGATGTACTTGAAAAACAGAATTTTGAGTACCAGATTAATCCTGGTGATGGTGCATTTTATGGACCTAAAATTGATTTTCATATAAAGGATATTTTAAATCGCAGCTGGCAGTGTGGTACAATTCAGCTTGATTTCAGTATGCCGGAGCGGTTTGATCTGGAATATACCGATGTTGACGGGCAGCTTAAGCGTCCGGTGATGATTCATCGTGCTCTTTTCGGTTCCATGGAACGGTTTATCGGTATACTGCTTGAACATTATGGTGGTGCTTTGCCATTATGGCTTTCACCTGTTCAGTTGAAGATAATTCCGATTTCAGATCGATTTAATGAGAATGCAATAAAAGTACACCGAATAGCCACAGAAACAGGTATAAGGTCGGAAATTGATTACAGAAGTGAAAAAGTCGGATATAAAATACGTGATGCGGAAGTTAAGAAGATTCCATGTATGGTTATTGTGGGTGAAAAGGAGCAGGAATCAGATTCAGTTTCAGTTCGTCTGCATGGCAAAGGTGATCTTGGCTCCAGGCCACTAAAAGAGTTTATCAGTTTGTTAGCTGACTACAATAAACCGGGTTTGGACATTAATAATAACTTTTAAAGGAGGTCCTTATTAATAGATTTCGTCCGCAAAAAAGAGATGACTCTACACGGATTAACAATGAAATAAGAGCGCCGAGAATAAGATTAATTGGTGCTGCTGGTGAAGCGGTTGGAATCATGACCGTATCTGAAGCTCTTATTCGGGCTAATGAAGCAGGGCTTGATCTGGTGGAAATTGCACCTATGGCAGACCCGCCTGTTTGCCGAATAATGGACTATGGTAAATTCAAATACGAAAAATCAAAAAAGGCAAAAGAGGCAAAAAAGAAGCAGCATGTGGTGCATCTTAAAGAGATTAAACTGCACCCTAAAACAGATGAACACGATTTTAATTTTAAAAAGGATCACGCCCGTAAATTTCTCCTTAAAGGAGACAGGGTAAAAGCAACTGTAGTTTTCAGGGGAAGAGAGATTACTCATATTGATTTTGGCAAAAAAGTGCTCGAACGTATGGATGAATGTCTTTCGGATCTTGCTCAAATAGAAGTTTCGGGTAAAATGGAGGGGCGAAATATGACCTCTATATATGTTCCAGATAAAACAAAAATTAATGAGTTTAATCGTAAGCTTGAAACAGAACGAAAAAAAGAAAAATCAGAATAGGCTAACAGTTTTGAAAGCCGGCAACTTTTTGAATATGGGAGATAAAAATGCCTAAGATGAAAAGTCGTAGTTGTGCACGTAAAAGATTTGAAATTACTGCCAATGGTCATCTGAAACGCAAAAAGGCGTATAAAAGTCATATCCTTAATAAAAAAAGCAGAAAAAGGAAACGTAACCTGAGAAAAACCACATTGATTTTTAAAGGTGTGGAAAAAAAGCTTCGTACAATGATTGAAGTGTAATTGAGTATAATAATCTTTCTATAAAGGAGTTCTTATGCCTAGGGCAAAAAACCGTGTCGCATCACGGGCTAAACGCAAAAAAATCTTAAGCCATGCTTCTGGCTATTTTGGTAAACGGGGAAGCTGTTATTCTATTGCAAAAGATTCATTTTTCCGTTCAGGTAATTTTGCTTATCGGGATCGCAGACAAAAGAAACGTAATTTCCGTTCATTATGGATAGTAAGAATCAATGCAGCGGCGCGTTTGAATGGGATTCCATATCGTACTCTTATCGGCGGCTTGAAAGAGAAGGGCATTGAGCTGAACAGAAAAACTCTGGCTCATCTGGCTCTTCATGAACCGGAAGCATTTAAAAAAGTCGTTGAAACAGTAAAAGCATAAGGTTATTGATGACATCAGATTCAGATACCGCATATACAATCCAGTATCTTGATCAACTTCGTACTGATGCGGAAAAGGAACTCAAGTCAATACATGATGAAGCAGGTGCGGAGCAGTTCAGGATTAAATACCTTGGAAAAAAAGGTATTATCAGAAGTCTGCTAAAATCCATACCAAATGTCCCTGAGGATCAGCGTAAGGAGTTCGGTGCATTATCAAACAAGTTACGGTCTGATATTGAAGAACAATTTAATGCTGCTCCCTGGCGTAGTGCAGAAAAAGCAGATCACAGAATACCACTTGATCCAGGTTTACCAGGGTATCCTTTCCCCCGGGGAAGTCTTCATGCCCTGATGCAGATTCGTAATGAAATCAGGGATATTTTTCTCAGTATGGGTTTTACAACCGCATACGGCCCTGAAGTGGAGAGTGATTTCTATAATTTTGAAGCTCTTAATACACCAGAGTACCATCCTGCACGTGATATGCAGGATACCTTTTATATTTCTGATAAAATGCTTCTGCGGACTCAAACATCACCGGTACAGATACGGGTAATGGAGAAACAAAAACCTCCTATTCGAAGTATCATGCCTGGCCGCGTTTACCGCAATGAGGAAATAAGCTCCAGATCCTACTGCCTTTTTCATCAGATTGAAGGATTATATGTTGATGAGAATGTCAGTTTTGCAGATCTGAAAGGAACCCTGCTTGCATTTTCCCGACGTTTTTTTGACGAAAAGACAAAACTCAAAATTCGGCCGAGTTTCTTTCCATTTACTGAGCCAAGTGTCGAGATTGATGTGGAGTGTTTTCTTTGTAAAGGCTCTGGTTGCAGTATTTGTAAAAAAACCGGATGGCTTGAAGTGCTGGGAGCAGGAATGGTTCATCCAAACGTTTTCAAAAGTGCCGGAGTAGACAGCGAGAAATATACCGGTTTTGCGTTCGGTATAGGTATAGAACGAATCGCACTCCTGAAATTTGGTATCGAAGATATCCGTCTTTTTTATGAAAACGATTTGCGTTTTTTAAAACAGTTCTGACTACATTTTTTTAAAAAGATTATTATGAGAATAGTTTATAGCTGGCTGAAAGATTTTGTTGATATTGATGTGCCTGCAAAGGAACTTGCCGATGCTTTAACTTCTGCAGGTCTTGAAGTAGCTTCAATCGAGTATTTTCAAGTTCCCTCAGGTGTAAAAGTCGCGAAAGTACTTGAAACATCGAAACACCCTAATGCCGACAAACTTTCTTTATGCAAAGTTGATAATGGCAGCGGGGAAATTCTGTCCATTGTATGTGGTGCTCCTAATGTCAGACCTGGAATGATTACGGCTCTGGCCGAAATCGGTACAAAACTCAGCCCTGATTTTGTTATTAAAAAGGCCAAAATTCGTGGAATTGAGTCTTATGGAATGTTATGTTCCCAACAGGAACTGGGGTTATCTGAAGATCATAGCGGCATAATGGATCTCGATCCGGATTGTAAAATCGGTGAAGAGCTTTCTGTATATTTTCCTGATGATACTGTAATAGAGATAGAAATCACACCGGATCGTGGAGATTGTCTTAGTATCCTTGGTGTTGCACGTGAAATTAGTGCAAAATATGATCTCCCCCTGAAAGATCCATCCAGAAAACCACTTGAAAACAGTGATGAAAAAACAACTGATTCGATAACAATAAAAATTGAATCCCAGTCCGGCTGCCCTCGTTACTGCGGTCGGCTTGTACGCGGTGTCAAAATCGGACCTTCACCACGATGGATGCAACAGAGATTATCACTGGCAGGAATTCGGCCGATCAACAATGTGGTTGACATAACAAATTTTATCCTGATACAGTATGGTCAGCCGATGCATGCATTTGATTACTTTTCAATCAATGGTCATAAAATCATTGTCAAAAAGAGCGACAAGGAGCAACACTTTACAACTCTTGACGGAATTGAGAGGAAACTTCTTGCTGATGACCTGTTGATTTGTGATGAAAAACGAGCTGTTGCCCTTGCAGGTATTATGGGCGGTGCCGGATCACAAATTCAGGATTCAACAACTGATGTATTCCTGGAGTGTGCCTATTTCGAGCCGGTTGGTATCAGAAAAACTTCCAAAAGGCTTGGTCTTTCAACCGATTCTTCATATCGTTTTGAAAGGGGAGTCGATCCAGACAAAGCACTTATCGACAGCTTAAATACTGCGGCCCAATTAATAAAGGAAATCGCCGGTGGCCAGATTTCAGAGGGGCTGCTTGATGTTTATCCTCAGCCACTAAAGTGCCGTAATATTTCAATTCGTCCTTCACGGGCTTCAAAACTGTTAGGTGTCCAACTGTCCAAAGAGCAGATTGTTTCATATTTGACTTCACTGGGAATCAAATGCTCAGAAAGATCTGAAAACAGTATAGATTGTACGATACCACTTTTTCGTCATGATCTCTCCTTTGAAGTAGACTTGATTGAGGAAACAGGGCGTTTGTTCGGTTATGATAATATAGTACCTTCAGAAAAAGCATCTGTTTCACTTTATACAGATCTTCCATCAATCGAAAAAATCACGGACAGGATCAGGCATGCCTGTGCATTTTCGGGATTAAACGAGATCGTTACAAATAGTTTGACTTCTGAAAGCAAGTGTTCTTTTCTGACTCCTGAAAAGAAGCCTGTGAAACTGCTTAATCCGCTCAATCCGGAAATGGCCGGAATGAGAACTACATTAGTCGGCAGCATGCTGGAAATTCTGTCGTATAATCTTAACAGAAAGAATCTCAACAATCAATTATTTGAGATTGGAAAAATTTTCCAGATACTACCTTCGGGTGAATTTGAAGAAAGAGATATACTCGGTATTATCATAGAGGGGAATTATCTGGAAAAGGGATGGAATACGTCGCCGGTTCCGGTTGATTTTTACATATTAAAAGGAATTCTTGAGAGATTAGCAACTTATGTTGGTACAGGATCTTTTGTATTTGAGTCTGAGCCTGAATCGGGAAAAATATTTGAAGGGGATGTATCACGTGTAATCTTTCGTGATTTAATAAAAGGGACTGCAGGAAGAGTCTCTGTGGAAACATGCAAGTTTTTTGATATAGAAACTCAGGTTTTTTATGCCGAACTTGATATAACAGATTTTTTACAGTCTCCCCTGCCGCATCCTGTGTATAAACCGCTACCGAAATTTCCTGCATTGGAACGGGATTTTTGTTTTGTTATGGATGAAAGTATAAGTGCATCATCCATAATATCCATTATTTGGGATATTTCTCCATTAATTGAAGAGGTTACTCCGTTTGATTTGTACAGAGGTGAAAAACTGGGATCGGGAAAAAAAAGCATTACTTTCAGTGTAAAGTTCCGTTCACCGGAAAAGACTCTTACAGACAAGGAATCTGAAGCAATCAGTTCGGCGATAGTAAAAAAAGTACATTCGAAACTTGGCGCAAAGCTGCGTTCATGAAATGTATTGATTTCTTAAAAGTGCTATGATAATATTACTCGATGAAAATGCTTCTGGCATTTTTTTCGGCGTTGGTATATATTTGAAATTGTAGCTGTTTCGCACTGATTATTAACATATTTATAATAATTGCAATCAGTGCAGATTTATGTTTAATTAGAGGCTTTTTGAGCCCAAAAATAATATACTTATGAAGGGAGATTAACTTGTCTATAGAATTTCTGAATGAATTAGAGCATAAAGTCCAGGCACTTATCTCAACACTGGAAAATATACGTCAGGAAAACTCACGCCTTAAAGAGGAGTTGGATCAATCCAGTGAAACAATTGCCCAGATGGAAGCCGAAAACGCACAGCTTAAAAGTGAACTTGAAAGTATCAGGACCGATTCTCAGGGTAATCAGGAAAAACTGAGTCTTACGGCTGAAAAGATTCAGGGTTTGCTTGCAAAACTTGAAGCAGTTCAATAAAGAAGTCAAAAATACCTTAGCTGTTCGGGAGGTATATGGGCTCATCAAATGAAAGCGTTCGTGTTGTCATTTTTGGTGTGGAATACGCAATAAAAGGTGATGTTGACGCAGAAACAACGAAACAAATTGCTCAGTATGTTAATTCGAAAATGGCTGAAATTCATAATACAACAGCATCAAGGGATCATATGAAAATTGCTGTTTTATCTGCACTTAATATAGCGGGTGAACTGTTTGAATTAAAAGCCAAATATGAAGAGGATGGCAGAGATTTGCGCAAGCTTCACGATCAACTGACATCTCTCAATCATAAAATCGAATGTGCGCTGCAAGACCAGGACCAGGCACACCATATCTGATTTATTTGCAGCCCGACTCTATCTTTCTCTCCTCCCCGGAACAGTCTGAATTTGACTTGTTTTTCAGTATTTGAATTATAACCTATTTTGAGAAATGGGAGCAAAGCTCCTTTTAAAATAAATTCACGTATATCCAGGAGGTTTAGATGGGTGGTCCACTCATTTTAATAATAATCGGAATTGTTGGTATAATAGCTGGTTTTTCATGCGGTCTTTACTGGCGGGTATTGGTCGATCGCAAATACAGAGAAAAACAGGAAGAAGAGATCCGGAAGGAAGCAGACCGGATGTTGAAGGAGGCTAAGAATGAGGCTGAACTTCAGAAAAAAACTGCTATCCTCGAGGCAAAAGATGAATGGTTTAAAGCTAAATCCGGTTTTGAAAAAGAAGCTGCCAAAACAAGAGAGCAGTTAAGACAGGAACAGCAAAGGCTAAAAGAGATGGATCTTGACCTTAAAAGACGGGAAGAGGTCACAAATAAACGGGAATCTGAATTTGCTGCAAGAGAAAATTTCCTTAATTCCAAAGAAAAGACATTACGCACAAAAGATAATGAACTTACCCGTCTTATAGCTCAGGAAAACGAAAAACTGGAAAGAATCTCTCATATGACGCAGGAAGAAGCTAAAAAAATTCTTCTTCAGAACCTAGAAAGTCAGGTGCGATATGAGTGCGCTCAAATGATAAAGGAAATAAAAGACAAAGCTAAACTGGAAGCCGAAAGAGAATCTAAAGAAATAACCATTCAGGCCATACAACGTTGTGCCGCAGATACGACAGTCGAGTCTACTGTTTCTGTTGTTCATCTGCCCAATGATGAAATGAAAGGTAGAATTATCGGGCGTGAGGGAAGAAATATTCGTTCTTTTGAAGAGGCTACCGGAATTGATGTAATTGTTGACGATACGCCTGAAGCTGTTATTCTTTCGGGATTCGACCCAATACGTCGTGAAATTGCACGGTTGGCACTGGAAAAGCTTATTACTGATGGGAGAATTCATCCGGGACGAATAGAGGAGTTAATCAAAAAAAGCGAAAAAGAACTCGAAAGAATTATGAAAGATGCCGCTGAAGAGGTGATTTTTGAACTTGATGTACATGGGTTAAAGCCAAAACTGGTTGAGATGCTGGGACGATTAAAATACAGAACCTCATATGGCCAGAATGTACTTCAACACAGTAAAGAGGTCGCAATACTTGCAGGACTCATGGCATCAGAATTAGGTCTGGATCCCAAAATGGCTGTACGTGCCGGACTTCTTCACGATATAGGAAAAGCAATTGATCGTGAAGTAGAAGGTACACATTCTGAACTTGGTGCTGAGCTGGCTTCCAAAAACGGTGAAAATGAAATCATCTGTAATGCAATTGCTGCACATCATGAAGACGTTCCGCCGATTTCGGTTATTCCTGTCCTTATTCAGGCTGCAGATACGATTTCCAGCACACGGCCTGGTGTACGAAGAGAAACACTCACCAATTATATAAACCGGCTGAACAAGCTTGAAGAGATTGCTGATTCGTTCCGTGGGGTACAAAAAGCTTATGTAATTCAGGCCGGGCGTGAAATAAGATGTATGGTCGAACCGGAAATTGTTAATGACGCGCAGGCAGAAGAGATGGCCGGGCAAATATCTCTTAAAATCCAGGAAGAAATGGAGTATCCGGGCCAGATCAAAGTTACGATAATACGTGAAAGCAGATTTATAGAATACGCCAAATAAGTTAACACCAGAGACATACAACAGTATGTCTCTTTTTTTTCGCATTCAATTCAGATTTTATAAAATGAGAATACTGTTTATTGGAGACATTTTCGGTAATACCGGACGACGGGTCCTGGCTCAGAGACTTCAATCCCTCATAAAAGAAAACTCGATTGATGTTTGTATCGCGAATGGAGAAAACGCAGCAGGCGGCCGAGGGCTGACTTCAAACATATTTAAAAAACTCCGAAAATATGGAGTTCATATAGTTACAGGTGGTAATCACTCTTTTTCAATTCCGGATAATGAATACAGCTTTCTTGATACTCCAACTGTTCTTCGTCCTCTGAACTATCCACCAGGAAATATTGGCCATGGTTCTACTGTATTTGAACTTGGTGATGGTCGTACTATAGGGGTGATCAATCTACAGGGAAGAACTTTTGTACATGAAGCGCTTGATGATCCGTTCCGAATCGGAAAAAGTGCAATAGATCAGATCAAAGAACAGACCAGTCATATTCTGGTAGATTTCCATGCTGAAGCAACAAGTGAAAAAATGGCGTTTGCACAATATGTTGACGGACAGGTAAGTGCAGTGCTTGGAACACATACACATGTACAAACTGCCGATGAAAAAATTCTTCCAGGCGGAACAGCCTTTATAAGCGATGCAGGTATGACCGGTCCCGAAGATTCTGTAATTGGAATGAAAAAAGAACAGGTGCTTCGCCGTTTTCTTCTTCAGACTCATGTCCGTTTCGATCCGGCTGACAAGGGCCCCATGATAAATGGTGTAATCATAGAAACTGACGACACTACTGCAAAAGCAGTTTCAATAAAAAGAGTTTTTGAACGGATTATTTTTCAATGAATAATGATTATCAGTTCTTAACACCTGCAGAATCGGAACACCCATATACAATCAGTGAAATCAATTCGGGCATTGCAAAATTAATTGAATCCGGAAATACACTGGTCTGGGTTGAAGGAGAAATTTCCAACTGGAAAAAGGCTTCAAGCGGGCATGTCTATTTTCGTCTCAAGGATCAAAACAGCCAGATCCCTTCAGTAATCTGGCGTTCTTCTGTTTCTGACCTTCGTTTCGAACCGCAGGATGGAATGGCAGTGATCGCGATAGCCTCGATACGTGTTTACCAGCGTGGGGGTTATTACCAGCTTGATGTGCACCGGATGCAGCCTCTTGGAACCGGAGCACTTCAAATTGCATTCGAGCAACTTAAGGCAAAACTGGAAAAGGAAGGTCTGTTTGATCCAATTCATAAAAGGCCGCTTCCACAATCAATAAATACAATAGGTGTTGTAACATCAAAAAACGGAGCAGCCATTCACGATATAATCAAGGTAATATCTTCCAGAGCTCCGCAAACCGATATTGTGCTGGTTGATGTTGCTGTACAGGGTGATAAAGCTCCGTCAGAAATTGCTCAGGCAATACGATTGCTCAATGATTATGGAAAAGTTGACTGCATAATTGTGGGCAGAGGAGGCGGATCCATTGAAGACCTTTGGGCATTCAATGAAGAAGAAGTTGCAAGAGCTGTTTTTGAATCGGAAATTGTAGTGATATCAGCAGTTGGGCATGAAGTAGATTTTACCATAACCGATTTTGTAGCTGATGTAAGAGCCCCTACCCCGTCTGCAGCAGCAGAAACAGTTGTTGCAGACAGCAAAGAGAGCAAGCGTTTCTTTAATATCTGTTCTCAGCGGTTTGTATCAGCTCTTGAGAAATATTTCTGCAGAACCAATCATCATTATCAAAACACAATCAGGCGCAGTGCATTGCGGAAGCCTTTACGAATGCTTCGTGAGGCACAACAGGAACGGGACAGTCTTGAAGAACGTACATTACGGAACATGGAAATAATCATGAAGCAGTTTAGCAGCCGGTTGGGTCTTGCTGCTGCACGAATTGATACCCTGAGCCCCTTGTCAACACTTGCCCGTGGATACAGTATCGTAACAAAAAACAACGGAATTCCTGTACGAAGCTCCTCACAGCTCACCCCGGGAGAAAAACTTGACATGAAATTTCTTCAGGGCGGGGCTTCAGCAAGGGTCGTATCAATTGACGACAGCAGTGAAAGTGAAATAGCATTTTGACTACAATGCCACGCCTGAATTAGATTAAATAAACACGATTTAAAGCCGGAAGGATTTAATGGGAACAGAAAAGACAAAGAGCAGACGGAAAACGCAGGTGCAAACAGAAACCCGAAAAATGACATTTGAAGAGGCACTTGAGGATCTTGAAAAAATTATCATCGAACTGGAACGGGATGATCTTACACTTGATAATGCATTATATTTCTTTGAAAAAGGTATTCATCTGGTTCGTCGGTGCGATACCCATCTGAAAAACGCACAAGGAAGAATCCGGGAATTGTTCAAAGGCGAAAACGGTGAATTTGTTGAAAAAATTTTGGGAATGACACTTGAATCGTTTTCTGGCGAGGATGAGGAATAATGGATAAACTAAAAGAGTTTATTAAGAAAACTGTTGATATTACAGACCAGACACTGCAGGAAGTTCTGCCATCGGATACAACTTACCCCGATTCTATCCATAAATTGATGCGGTACAGCATGTTTGCGGGTGGTAAACGGATCAGGCCCTGCCTTCTTATAGCTGCCTATGAGGCGTGTGGCGGGTCGGTTGATGATAAACAGGTGCAACTGACATCAGCAGCAGTCGAAATGCTGCATACATTCTCACTTATTCATGATGATCTTCCGTGCATGGATGATGATGATTACAGAAGGGGTAAACTGACTGCTCATAAAGCATTCAATGAAGCTCTGGCGGTGCTTGGCGGTGATGCATTATGTATTGGCGCATTTGAAATACTCTCACGAACCGCAAGAGTCGATATTATCCGTGAAATTGCTACAGCCCTGGGAACACAGGGAATGATTGGCGGTCAGGTCGTGGATATTGAGTCTGAAGGAAAAACTGTTACACGTGAGATAGTAGAATATATCCATAACAACAAAACGGCTGCCCTTATCTGTTCATCAGTACGCATAGGTGCGATGCTTGCAAATGCCTCCGAACCCGACCTTCAGAAATTTACTTCATTTGGAAATAAAATAGGTCTGGCTTTCCAGGTTGTTGATGATATTCTTGATGAGGAGAGTACTACCGAACAATTGGGTAAAGACGCCGGAAGCGACAGGGAAAGAGGAAAAGCCACATTCCCTGCTGTGGTTGGTATTGAGGAATCAAAAAAATATGCCCGTAAACTTATTGATGATGCCTGGAATGATATCGCTTTTTTAAACGACAAAGGAAAGATATTACACGATCTTGCTGAATATATAATTACCAGAATTTCCTGACCGAAGTCATCTGAATTTCAAAACTTTGGTAATACATAAATAATAACGATTCCTTTACGCGAGTCTTTTTCTCGTACATTGGTATCAAGAATCAGATCCAGAACGCTTAATATGCAGTTATTAGGGTAACGATTACGACAACGATTGTAGCTCTTTTCTTCATTCACCATTCATAATTCACCATTTTATATGCAGCTTATCGTAAATTCGTCTCCATTCTGGTAATAGAATATCTATTTTGAAGTTTTTTTTGATTCCGGAGGCAAATTAAAGTACAACCTTACAAAAATTTCATACGTATTTCGAAATTCATGGCTGTAATCTTTAAATGGATCCCTGCTTTTATTTGACAACTCTTTTTTTTGCCATTGCTCTATCTGGAATTCAAGCTCTCTGGCTGCAATCCTGAGTTTCAACTGATGATCTTTATTGGATCTCCATTTGTTTACCCGAGCTTCACTTAAAGGCGATGTCATGGAACTGTCAAACAGGGTATCTGCTATTTTTGTAACCGTTGGCAAACTGTTCATGTTGTTTTTTGAAGCACAATACAATTTGTGAAAGTTTTTCATGAAAAAACAGAAAAAAGGATCAAGAAAGAGACACCGGTCCCACCGCTGAAATCTTAAATCCCTTTCGAAAATTTTCAGGGTTTTTCTGAATGAATCACAAACTTTATCCAATACGATCACTTCAAATGGACTCAGCAGATATGCCTGGGTTACGATTTCCCTGTACTCGTGATCTATACGCTCTTTTCTCCGGTCTTTAACGTAGCGATCGTGAAAAGGCCCTATGGCCCATCCCTCATTTGATCCTTCGAAAGTAACAAATACTTCAACCAGCCTGCCATCCCCCTCATGCAACGCTGTCAGAACAGCCAGTGGTACAGAATATGGTTTTCGTTCCAGTAATTCATTTGCATTTATTGTAAAACTATTGAATGCAGAACTAAGAAAAAGGATAAAAACGAACCAGTTCCTGTTCATTAATAAATGCCTTGAATGAGGATAATAAAGATTTCCTGCAATCTTCTGAGCAGATAACAGGAAATCTTTTTATGAAGGAAAAGAACTGCATAATAACGCCTGCCAGCCCGCAGAAACTGCGAGTCTGGCTTGGCGCTAAAGGATGCAATACAATTGTAGCACGTTTTTGGGAAAGAGGCAAGTTGAAAAGCTGATACCACGAATGATAACCCGTTAATTATTTGTATTTCAGGTAATTATGTCATTTTGACACAAATATGTTAAAGCCCGGATTTTTGAATTTTTTTACTCTTGTATACTCAGGGTATAAAGTATCGTTCAGATTTTTAGGGTGAATGCCCGGTTAATCAGACACTTTCTCCAACAAATTCTTTTAACTTCTTCTCGGCATGTACCTGCTTTTTGCTGTTCTCATCACCACTGAACATGGATGCAATGTAGATTTCCAGGTTTTCCCTGAATTTCCATACCGAATGGTTCATGTTTTTGGTATTTACAGATCGTAACAGGTCATGATAATTTATCATCCGTCGCATGCGGTTTCGATATTTGACCGGATCCAGAAACGCATTTTCTATCCGTTTTCTCATTCCCCAAAGAAACTCCGGCAGTTTTTCTATTATGAAAAAAGGCGTTCTATTGTCTGTTAATAGTTTCAGGTATTCAGCAAGGTTTTCATGAAGTTCATTATAGACAGCAGGAGAACCATTTCCATTGTACCGTGCAGCCCATTTCTTCAACAAGGCATCATTTGACCTGTATATTCCCTGAAACTTTTCCAGATATTCTGTAACAAATTGTCCTGCATTTTTTATCCTTTGACAGGATGTGGCTACAGCCTTTTCTATTTTTTCGAAACTGTCCGGCAGTTCGTCAGAAAAATGTATTATATACTTTACAAATATCTGTTCGGCCAATAACTGTATTTCAATTTCACCAGACATTGATTGAATTTTCTGTTTCAACAAAGGAGGTATTCTAAACTTTTCCAGTTCCCACGCAAGCTGTTCTGACAATCTTTGCTCTATGAGGTAATTTACTGCTGCAATCTGGGATTCAATTGCCGGACTTTTTGAAAAAAAGATCCTGACATACACATTATCCGATTCAACTGTCAATGCAGAGAATCCTCCCAGAGGAAAGGGTAATGCACCGGAGCGGATCTCAACTGGTTTCAGCAGTTTATTTGCCTTTACATCTTTATGAAACTCATATTCATGGTTATTACATATATTTTCCAGTACCTTTGATCTTTTGGCGCTTTTTGGCACATGTGTCTTTGGCTTGTCAACTAAGGCCCTGTAAGTTTCCACTATTATGCCGTTATTATCAATAACTTTTATAATCGGCCAAAGGTAATCGGGAATAATCTTCGCCAGACTTATATTGATCTGTATATCATACAGCTCCTTTATTACAGAACAGACCTTAGAAAGAAATCCTCCATGCGAAAAATCAAGTTTATCAGTAATAACATCAACTGCATTTTCAGTATCAATGTTTTTTTTCTCAAACTGTTCGGAAAAAAAAGAAACAATTTTACCGACTCTCTGTCGGATAAATACAGGCAGAAACCACTCCCAATAATAAAGCGGCATTGAGTTAAACAGATACAGCGTAACTGTTAAAGTCGCGCCATCATTGTCGGTATCAGGTGCAAAAGAATAGGAAATTTTTATTAGCTGATCAACAAGAAATACGCTATCTGGATACAAATCAACAGATAACGGGACAGTTCTTTGGATCAAATCCTCTACTGAAGCTCTCAGAAAGTGATCCCCGCCATTTTGCTTTATCAAATCTGACAGTTCATCCGTATTCACAATTTCCGTATTACCAAGACGTTCATGGTAAAATGCTTCAAGAACATAATCTCCCGGATATAAACAGACTCTCAGTTTCTGTTCCATGAGATGGATCTGCTTTTTGATTCCAAGATTATGTTTTATAAACCGGAAACAGTTTTCAGCCAGTCCCTTGACAAGAGCTTCCTTTACAAATATATCGCTGGCAAGGGAACGATTTATTTGCCCCAGATTTACACGCCTATTTTTGACAAGTATTAATCCGTGAAAAGTCACCTGTTCGCATGCGCAGACTGTTCCCGATTCATTATCAAACCACGGTTCCAGATATGAATAAACGCATCCTTGTCTGAACAGTTCTTCTATCCATACGGGCTTTATTACAGCAGCCATTCTTCCATAAACTCGGCTGGTTTCAACGATATCATGGAACAACAACCACCTGTATTCTTTTGAAAACAAAGCTGATCCCGGATACAGACGCACTTCATTACTCTTTATATTTTTGTAAATGCCTTTATCAACACGGGATGCAACTCCGTTTTGCAATCCTGCAAGCAAACTTTTATGGACAGCTTCATATAGAGATTCTTTTCGTGCCTTTATACCTTTTTTAGCGTAAAACCCAGGTATCGAATGACATATTCTCTTGATCTGCGAATATGTATCGATCCATTCCCGAATCCGAAAAGGTGATAAACCATACTTTTCACAAAATGATCCAAGCTGTGGAATTGAATACCGGGTAACAGAATACTTTCCATGTACAGCTCTCCACAAGTTCAGAAGACTTAAAAAATCCGATTCCGGATTAAAAAAATCAGAGTTGAGTTTTCTGGTACTGTTCTCATATTGCAGAAATGGATTTTCTACCGACAAACCGGCTGCAATTATCATTAATTGCCTTGCTACCCCATGATCGTGTGCGTAAAGCAGCATTCGCGAAACAGGAGGATCGAGCGGGAGCTGAACCATTTTTTTTCCGATTCCTGTTAATTTACCTTTGCGATTTATTGCACCAAGTTCCCTAAGTTGATTATATCCATTAGCCAAAGCACTTTTTGATGGAGCCTGAAGGAATGGAAACCTTGCAGCATCACCAAGACCGGCTCCATAAAGATTCAGTATGACACCAGCAAGATTTGTCCGTTTAATTTCCGGTGTGGTGTATGAAGGTCGTGAAAGGAAATCTGTTTCTGAATAAAGCCTTATACAGACTCCTTCATGCACTCTCCCACTTCGTCCGGCCCTCTGCTGTGCCGATGCTTTTGATATGCGTTCAATCGGCATTCTTGTAATCCCTGTAACCGGATCGTATCGAAGCATTCGTGCGAAACCGGAATCAATAACAAATCGTACTCCGGGAACAGTTAAAGATGTTTCTGCAATATTTGTTGATAGAACGATTTTCCGTTTTTTGTTTTTTTTGAATACCAGTGACTGCGCTTTTTCAGACAACCTGCTATGTAAAGAAAGCAGCAGGCAGTTATCTTTGACTATTGAGCTCAATACCCGCATGGTATCATATATGTCACTGATAGTGGGCAGGAAAACAAGAATATCGCCATCATTTCCGGAACTGATAATTTCCTGTACTGCCACACGTACGCCTTCAATAACAGAATCAGTCTTCTCCCCTTTCCATAGTTCGATCAGAGGTTTATAGACAATTTGAACCGGATAAAGTCTTCCTGATACTGTTATAACCGGTGCATTACGAAAGCCACGCGAAAAAAGTTTTGTATCAATTGTTGCAGATGAGATTACGCAGTGAAGATCAGGGCGTGCGGGAAGTAATTTTTTCAGGAGTCCAAGAATGAGGTCGATATTTACGGTGCGTTCGTGCGCCTCATCAATAATCAGAGTATCATATTCTAAAAGTTGAGGGTCACCGGCAACTTCGGCCAGAAGTATACCATCTGTCATGAATTTTATTTTTGAATTGTGGCTTAATTTTTCCCGGAACCGAACTTTAAACCCTACATCTTTTCCTGTTGATGAGCCGTATAATGACGCCACATAATTCGCAAGTGATATTGCGGCAATACGTCTTGGCTGTGTGCAGCCTATTCGTCCATTTCTCCCCCGTCCTGCTTCCAGGCATAATAATGGAAGTTGGGTTGTTTTGCCCGATCCGGTTTCTCCTGCAATGATAGTAACCTGATTATTTTTTATCGAATCCAGAATTTGCTGCTTTTTGTTGTATATTGGAAGATAATCCATATAATGATAATTCATAGATAACTCGGGATGGCATGCTGGTTTTAAAAGAAAGCTGTCTGGATAATTTTTCTTTTCTGTTTAAAAAACCGGTTACAGGATTACGCAGTTAAATTTCATTTATTAACGCAAGATTTATGTCACGATTTGTTTCTTCAAGTTTTTCGACATTTAAACAGGATAAAGATAATATGTTGTTACGCCGGGGCGTATAAGCAAATACAAGATAATAAGGATATGGATCATTTGTCATGGACGAGCGCACACGACCCCCGCGGTAATTTATTGCAGCTCTGCAATTTCAGTTAGGGGGCGTGTGGAACCCTGTGCTTAGTCACGGTTTATAGAAAAATCGGAAATCAATTAAACTAAACATCCCGATTCTCAACATTACCCTCAATTTGTACTATCCCTTCCTGTTTAAGGCAAATAAAAATCTATTTATGAGCAAAAAAGATTGATATTATATTATAGCCATGTCGTCTTATCATGATAAATGGTATACCAGGATTTTCAGTGATCCAAAAATCGTTGAAGAACTTCTTCGTTCTTTTGTTCATGAAGAGTTTATTGAAGAGCTGGATTTCAGTTCGCTTAAAAAGCTTAATACAAAGTTTGTACCGGTATCCGGAAACTCAAGACACGCGGATATAGTTTATGAGATAAAATCAGATGGTCAAAGTGCTTACATTTATCTCTTTCTGGAGTTTCAGTCTACAGTAGACCGGTTCATGGCATTAAGGATGAACCGTTATTTGCTTGAGTTTTATCAGGAGAATCAGCGACTTAATGGAGAAAAACATTTAAATCCGCCTTTTCCGGTATTAATATATAATGGTGATACCAAATGGAATGCGCCAACAAGTTTAAGGGAGCTGTTTTATAAATCTTCGGTTCCAGAGAAATAT
>Ga0123335_1001639_pt1 | contig 35782 bp, 26 predicted proteins | sample BiotimSIPDNA_2_FD_89707 | JGI IMG/M metagenome (GOLD analysis project Ga0123335, IMG submission 89707) | Anaerobic biogas reactor microbial communites from Washington, USA - Biogas_R2 time_0 SIP DNA | ecosystem: Engineered > Bioreactor > Anaerobic > Unclassified | place: Washington, USA... | reverse complement strand
GAAGAAATCATTATAAATAAAAAGCTCAAAATGACAAAGCTCAGTCTGGATGAAGCGGATGCTTTCACATACAACAGCCCATACAAAAAATTTATCGATATCATGAAAAGAACCGCACCGCCAGCAGCAGCCAAACTCAATACTATTGTTTGAAGGACAATTTGTGCATCTTCCGGAATCTTTAAAAAGGAGGACAATTTAAGCTTTATTTTGTCTGAATTCATGTTAATCCGGCTTACCTGACAGATTCTCGTGATCAAGCGGGATTTTGAGATCACTTATATTTTTGGCTTCAGGCGCGTCAAATTCGAGAATCTCTGTCTGGTTATGGGATATGTTGCCTTGATAACGCTGCTTTTCAGTGTCAGAAAGCGAAGCTATTTCATCGTGTATCTCTTTCATGAATGCTTCACGAGTTTCCTGCTTCATCCTCTTCAGTATTCTTTGGATTTCCAGGACTCCCGAAACATTCACCCCTTTTACTACAGTCAGATAATGCACATACGCCAGAACATCGATATCTTTCATGGAATATAAGCGACGTTTTCCGCTTGTTCGCATTGGAGCTATGATACCACGTTCCTCGTAAAAACGCAACATCCGAGGTTTGATACCCAGCATATCTGCAGCAGCACTAATAGGAAATATAGGCTGGTCCTGATCAATATTGAGTAAGGAGGGCATTTTATATAAAAGTTATAATTTTCCTTAAAATTTAATCACTTCGCTATCAAAAATATATCATGCATAATACCAGTAACCTAAATTTAAATTGCCATAAAATTGTTAAGAACGTTGACAGTGCTCTGATATTTTAGTATTTATCTTTAAATATCAAAAATTCTTCTTCTGAACCAACACACATCTGTGTTCAATCAGTTTCTAATCATTTAAGCAGTTAAACAGAACCGATTAACCTTAAAAAAGGAGATTGGATGCCGCTCTTTACTGGACATTCTCGCCATGACATAAAAACAATTTCTGGCCAAATCGAAAGAAATCCTCAGAATGTTCATCAGAATTCTGAAGTCAGTGAGATTCATTGGGTGCCTTCAGAAATAGTTACCAGAGATTTGGCTGATCTTTTTGTTCAACTGCGAAAAGCAGATTCTGTAGTTTTTAAAATCCTCTCACAGAGTATGTCGGTTCAGGATGCCCGTGAGAAGCTGGAAATCTATCTCAATAAAAAAGAATCAAACTGTTTCAATCCTGATTCCCCGTTTACACCTGCCTCATTCAATGTATCAGAGTGCAGTAATGCCAAAGAATGCATACGGGTTTTCAAAAATATTATCCGTATAGAAAATGAGAGACGCACCGGATTTTCTGCACTACAGTGTTTACGAAATGCAATTCAGAAAAGGGATCTCAATTCGATAAGCAACGCTTTTATCAGTGAAATAATTTCTCTTCTGCATGGAATCAATGGGAGAGGGTTTTCTTTTTCTGAATCTGAAAATGAGCAGGATTTCTTTTCCAGACATGAATCATTTATCAATGCCCAGGCACAGATCATGAATGATAAGTTTTCATCATTTATAAAGGGCACAGATCCATCAATAGTTTACCGCCAGAAGATGCTTAAGAAAAGGATCCTTGAATATTATAATGCAGACGAATCAAACTGGGATGATTACCAATGGCACCTTGCAAACCTTTTCCGCAGCAAAGATGCCCTTTCCTCTGTTATCCATCTGGAAAAGGATGAAATCGCTGGTTTACAAAGAGCTGAAAAGGAAAATATTCCTGTTCAGATCACCCCATATTATCTTTCGCTTTTCAATCCGGATGGACGTGATGAAACCGACCGGGCAATCAGGGCACAGGTAATTCCATCCGTTGCTTATTGCAAAACGGTTGCCATGAACAGGGCAAGCGGGAAAACAATGGATTACATGGGTGAAAGCTTTACCAGCCCTATTCAGGGAATAACACGCCGCTATCCCTCAATCGTTATTCTTAAAGTGTTCGATTCCTGTCCCCAGATCTGTGTTTATTGTCAGAGAAACTGGGAAATCAAGGACATTGAACAGGCCTTTTCTGCCCAATCCAGGCTGGATTCCGCCATTAGATGGATAAAAAATCATAAGGAGATTACTGAAGTACTGGTAACCGGGGGCGATCCCTTAACCTTAGACAATAAATCTCTTGACTCCATACTGTGCAGGATCGCGGACATGGAGCATATCGAACGGATTCGCATAGGTACACGTACACTGGTCACCCTTCCCCAAAGGATAGATGATGGTTTTCTGAACCTGCTAAAAACATACCACAGGCCGGGTCGCAGAGAACTGGCAATAATGACCCACGTTGAACATCCTGTGGAGATCACACCAGATACTCTTGAAGCAGTCACCAGTATTAATCAATGCGGAATAACTGTTTACAATCAGCAAGTTTTTACTTATTATAACAGCAGAAAGTTTGAAACTGCTTTCCTTAGAAAATGTCTGAAAATCAGCGGAATCGATCCATACTACACTTTCAATACCAAAGGAAAAGAGGAAACCGCAGATTTCAGAGTACCCATAGCCCGTCTTCTTCAGGAACGTAAAGAGGAAGCCAGACTGCTTCCTGGAATAGTCCGCTCGGATGAGCCGGTCTTTAATGTTCCGCGAATCGGAAAGTCCCATCTGCGTGCCTGGCAGGACCATGAACCTATCATGATTCTGCCGGATGGACAGCGGGTTTACCGCTTTATCCCCTGGGAATCGAGACTGACCGCATCGGATGATTATTTGTACACCGATGTTTCCATCTATGATTATCTTAAAAGATTACATCAGGATGGCGAAGATGTAGACCAGTACCGCACTATCTGGTATTATTTCTGAGATCAGGGAATGGCAGTTAGGTCTTTTTGCAGCCTGAATTTTTTCATGCTGTGGCGTCGGGACCAATCAGAACGTATGAGGACAGTTCCTTGCTTTCCTCAGCATCTGCTTCTGCAACATTAAGCAAGTGATCCTTTATCCGGCGATAACCTGCGAGTACGTCCGGAAAAAGTGTACATATAAGAGGATCAACCTGAGTGTTTGACAATTTACTCAAATGACGGGATCGCATACGGCGAAACAGATGAGTGATCGCTTCTGCCCTGGGTTTGGCAGTAATAAGTATGTTGGTTTTGCGGTTCTTATGTGCCTCAAAAACCAGTTTGTAATAATCCTGAACTGCTGCATGAAGCTCCAGTATATCCTTCATCTCTTCTTCGTCAAAAGATAGTTTGGCATTTTGCAGACGCAGATGCAGTTTTAGAATCATTATTACATAATCGCTTACCGATTCATATTCATCAGAACGGCGCAACTGTTCCTGTGCTTCTTTTGCCAAAGTAGAAATGAGTCCCCCTGAAAGAAGCTGGGTCAGAAAGACTGTGATCTCCTCCTGCATTCTGTCGAGCAACTCTTCCTGGCTGAAAAGTGTATTTATCTTTTCTTTTTTACTGTTGCCATTTTCGGTCACAATTTCACGAAGCTGAACAAGCATACTGCCTACCACTTCACCCATACGCAACACTTCACATCTGGACTGCTCTATAGCTACAACAGGGGTTTCCTGAAGTCGCTTATCCAGTTTTGTTAAAACCGGAATCTCATTGGCCAGTTTATCTTTAAATAGCACATGAAGCAAATTGTTTAACAAGTGAGTAAAAGGCAAAAAGGCCATTACCAGAAGAACGTTAAAGATGGTGTGCGCCAATGCTATTTTGGTTGCGATTTCGGCACTGTCACTTATTATAAACCCCAATAGTTTAAGATATGGAAAGAAGAATGGAATAGTCAGCATGACTGCAAAAACCTTGATCAGTATATGGGCATAAGCCACTCTTCGGGCTCGCATCGAGGTCCCAAGCGAAGCAAGAAAAGCGGTAATGGTGGTGCCAATATTTTGACCCAGAACAAGTGCTACTGATGTATCAAAATCGATCACTCCGGCTCTTGCCAGGGTTATGGTAATTGCTACTGTGGCAGAAGAGGACTGAATTGTGGCGGTCACCAGTGCTCCAATAAAAACACATTTAATTACGCCCCAAAGTGTTTTGGGAGTAAAACTTGAAAACAGAGCAATAAAATCTTGGTGATTTCTGAAAGGCTCGACTCCATGTTCCATCAGGAGTAATCCGAAAAACACCATTCCCAGTCCCATGATCAGCATGGCTACAAAACGGGTACGCTCATGCTTGCCGAACATATAGAAAAGACCGGCTATACCAGTTATTATCAGGCCATACTTGGTAATTTTTATTGCTACGATCCATGCAGTAATTGTTGTTCCGATATCTGCTCCAAGAATCACTCCTATTGATTGTTGAAGAGTCATTAAACCAGCATTGACCAAACCAACAAGCATTACCGTCGTAACGGAGCTGGATTGAATTATGGAAGTAACAAAAAGACCGGTTCCCATTGCGGCGATCCGATTATCGGTAACCATCGAGATCATCTTTCGCATCCGATCTCCGGCTACCGCCTGGATCCCATCAGAGAGATATTTCATTCCAAGAAGAAATATGCACAGTCCCCCAACGAGATTTGATATCATTTGAATGATAAGACTGGCAGTAAATGTTGTGCTTTCCATAGAGTTTTATCCTGAGCTTAAATTAAAAATTTAAATTTTAAGTGTACTATCCCTCATACTCTGGTTTTTAATTAGCAGAAGAATTTTCAAAACAGAACGTTGATTTTAAATTGGATGAATATGTGTAACTAATTGAAACGAAGTGTATTGTTGGTGGCAATGAACACCTTCCCGACATTAAAATCAATCATCTGAATGCCTTGGAATTAAACTGATTACCTCTTATGCTCCATGACATTCAACTGCATATTTCAGGTTGTGTCCTGAATAATAAGATAATTGAATTTTTAGTTTTTGCCTAATATTTTTTTTCTAATTCAACAAGATAAAAAATTGAACTTTTTTGGTAAAAAAACAACAATCAAGAGTTGTTATCTTTATTAACTATTTACAAAAACACTGCACGCCAAAAATTATTCCCGGTTTCAGGTTTGAATATTTCAACCGCCTCAAATCAAATGTTATTTGTTTTCCTTTTTGATCGTCAATAACGTTTCCACCCTATCCTGCATTTAGAAATCCAACAGTATTCCTGCAATAATTAAGTGTGCATCATGGGTTCAATTGACTTCCACTAATGATATCCAGAAGCGGGATCTTCTCTCGTGAGTTAATCTGATATACATATTTCGATGTGTCTACAATTCCCGAATGGTAGCAACCGTTTGTGATATAAGCCCAACATTTCAGCTAAACCCGGATTAAATCCACTCCAGTATCTCCAATGTCTATTTCCCAGGATGAATGGAACCAGGTTAAAACTGTTTCTTTACGTTTTTGAAACGACTGGTTGCCGGTATATTTAATCTGAGATTCCTGCTGAAATAACTACAGCCAGACGGGTTCGTAACTGACCTGACCTGTAACCAATCAATCCTGACCCATCCGAATTGTGCATTGGTTTCATCTGTTTTATGGCCAGCTATTACTCCATCATGTACCATTTTATTGTCGCTCTGATAGATAAATTTTCCCTGCAAAACCACCCAGTATCATAGAAAGTGGAACTAAAGGTCGATTCCTGTCCCCAGATCTGTGTTTATTGCTTCTGATACCCTGAAATAGAGCGGTACGTTTCTTCCTTTTATATGGATAGTTTTTCCAGCTCCGCAGTTTACCACCTCTTGTTTTTTTTCAGGTGGTGGCATTTGCATTGGAGCCAACCAGTACGTATGAAGTCATTTCTCTGGCTTCCTCAGCATCTGCTTCTGCAATATTAAGCAAGTGATCCTTTACCCGGCGATATCCTGCAAGCACATCCGGAAAAAGTGTACAGATAAGAGGATCGACCTTAGTGGTTGACAGTTTACTTAAGTGACGGGATCGCATACGGCGGAAAAGGTGAGTAATTGCTTCTGCCCTGAGCCTGGCAGTTATAAGAATGTTGGTATTGCGGTTCTTATGTGCCTCAAAAACCAACTGGTAATAATCCTGTACTGCTGTATGAAGTTCCAGTATATCCTTCATCTCTTCTTCGTCAAATGAGAGTTTGGCATTTTGCAGACGAAGATGCAGTTTTAAAATTGCTACTACATAATCGCTTACCGATTCATATTCATCAGAGCGACGCAACTGTTCTTGTGCTTCTTTGGCCAAAGTAGAAATGAGCCCCCCTGAAAGGAGCTGGGTGAGAAAGACTGTGATCTCCTCCTGCATTCTGTCCAGTAGTTCTTCCTGGCTGAAAAGTATATTTATCTTCTCTTTTTTGCTGTTACCGGTTTCGGTTATAATCTCACGAAGCTGAACCAGCATACTGCCTACAACTTCACCCATACGTATCACCTCGCGGCGGGACTGCTCTATGGCAACCACAGGGGTTTCCTGAAGTCTCTTATTCAGTTTTGTCAAAGCCGGAATCTCAACAGCCTGTTTATCCTTAAATAATACAAGAAGAAAATTGTTTAATAAGTTAGTAAAAGGTAAGAAAACCATTGCCAGAAGGACGTTAAAGATGGAATGGGCTAATGCGATTCTGGTTGCAATTGTGGCACTATCACACATTATTAATTCTAATAATTTCAGGTAGGGGAAGAAGAAAGGGACAGTGATCAATACAGCCGCTACCTTGATCAGTATATGGGCATAAGCCACTCTTTTAGCACTGATCGAGGTACCAAGCGAAGCAAGAAATGCGGTAATGGTGGTACCAATATTCGCGCCCAGAACAAGTGCTACCGAGGTATCAAAATCGATCACAGCAGTTCTTGCCAGGGTTATGGTAATAGCTACTGTGGCAGAAGAGGATTGAATGATACCAGTCACCAAAGCTCCAATTAAAACACACCTGATTACGCCCCAAAGCGATCTCGGAGTAAAGCTTGAAAACAGTGCAATAAAACCTTGATGATTTCTGAAAGGCTCGACTCCATGTTCCATCAGGAGTAATCCAAAAAACAACATTCCCAGCCCCATAATCAGCATGGCTACAAAACGGGTACGCTCATATTTACCGAACATGTAGAAAAGACCGGCTATACCTGTTATTATCAGGCCATACTTGGTAATTTTTATTGCTACAATCCAGGCAATGACTGTGCTTCCGATATCTGCTCCAAGAATTACTCCTATTGATTGCTGAAGAGTCATTATACCGGCATTGACCAGCCCAACAAGCATTACCGTTGTAACAGAACTGGATTGAGTTATGGAAGTAACAAAGAGACCGGTTCCCATTGCGGCGATCCGATTATCGGTAATCATTGAGATCATCTTTCGCATCCGGTCTCCGGCAACTGCCTGTACCCCATCAGAGAGATATTTCATTCCAAGAAGAAATATGCACAACCCCCCAACAAAATTGGATATCATTTGAATGACCACACTTGAAGTAAATGTTGTGCTTTCCATAGATTTTATCCTGCGCTTAATTTAAAATTTTGGTTTAAGTATACCATCCCCATACTCTGGTTTTATAAACAGAAGCTTTTTCTAAGTAGAATGTCGATTTTGAACTGGATGGATAAGTGTAACCAATTGAGATGAATAGTATTGATTGGCAATGAACACCTTCCCGATATCTAAATTAATCATCTGAATGCCTTGGAATTAAACAGCTTATCTCTTTTGCTCCATGCATTCAACAGCATTTTTTCAGGTTGTGTTTGAACAATAAGATAATTGAATTTTTAGAATTTGCCTAATATTTTTCTTATTTAACAAGATAAAAAAAATTGAACTTTTTTGGTAAAAAAAACAACAATCAAGAGTTGTTATCCTTATTAACTATTTACAAAAACACTGCGTGCCAAAAAATTATTCCTGGTTTCAGGATTGGATATTTCATCCGCCTCAATTCAAATGTTATTCGTTTTCCTTTTTGATCGTCAATAACGTTTCCACCATATCCTGCATTTAGCAATTCAGCAGTATTCCTGCAATAGTTAAGTGGCATCAGGTGATCAATTGACTTCCATTAATGATATTCGGAAGCGGAATCTTCTCTCGTGAGTTAATATGATATGCATATTACGATGTGTCTACAATTTCCGAATTAACTTTGACCCTGGAAGTTTTTACCAACCTGAAGACATCTGTTACTTTATAAGCAATACCTGTTACAAATCCTTAAAGCATCGTTTTTTGCCAAATTCCAATATTTCTATTTTAAATTTTTAAATCGCTGAATCCTTAAAATCTTAATTATCAATCTCAAATCTCTAATCTTAAGACTGTTCCTTCCTTCTTCCCTGAAGTAGTTTAACTTCATTGCAGTTAGTTTCCGATTTCCTTTTTTTCAGTTTATGAAGTATGTCCAAAAATAGTTATCACTGGGGATTGGTTCCTTTCCTAACTGCAGTTGCTCTCATTGCCGCATCTCTTCTGTTCTCAGTCTCTTATCCCCCCAATAGCTTCCCTTTCATCTATTCTGTGTTTTTACCCCTCAGCGGTCTGGCAACTTCGCTGATTCTTATCATCACCGGTCACTTCTCCTATCCCAGAGCACATAATCGTAAAATTTATGTGGCTGCCTATACCATCGGTTTCATAGGAATCCTCTTTTTTTTACTTCATAGTTTTCCTTTTATTCCTCAATTAAATAACCCCCCACAGGGATTTTTTGCTGTGATTCTGCTGACACAGCTTGTTAATCTGTTGATTTTTCCCCTTTTATCCTCCTATGTAAAATATCGTTTTGCCCGAAGCACCATGCTGACCATGATCGTTATTGAAACAGTCTTCCTGATGACCATGCGCTTTGCTCCCTCAGCAACAAACTGGGTACAGTATTTGTGGTTTGATAGTCCGATGAGCTTTAACTTCTGGATCGGTCCAACAGTGTTTCTGGCAGTGGGAGCGCTTTCACTGTGGAAAGTAAGTGATGAGTTCTATTTAGGAGGAGTATTATCGGGCTGTTCACTGTTTTTTGCTGAAATCTGGGTTTTGGGAATAGATATAAACCGCATAGAACCGGTTCAAATGGTTCTTTTAAATATCACACCCCTTTACTTATCGATTGGTATACTGGTTCATGGCTTTTGCCGTATGGAGAACCGGGTCTGCTATGATCCGCTCCTGAAAATCTATAACCGAGATTTCTGCTCAAAAATCATCTCAGAGCAGTCAAAGTTTGATACCAGTCCACCTTTTTCGATTGCCATGGTAGATATCGACCATTTTAAAAATGTCAATGACACCTATGGACATCAGGCCGGTGATACGGTTCTCTATGCAGTAGCTCAGACAGTGAATAACTCGCTGATTTCACAAGGAATCGTCTGTCGATACGGAGGAGAAGAGCTGGCGGTTTTCTTTCCCCGCAAGACTTCTTCAGAAGTGAGTAAACTGATGGAGGAAGTCAGGGCGGATGTGGAAAAAACTAAAATACCTGCTGGAAAAAAAACGATCTCAGTTACCATCTCTGTTGGAATTTCTCAGCGCGAAAACCCGACTCAAACCGTAATGGATGTAATCGGTGCTGCAGATAAGGCACTCTACAGAGCAAAGAATGGCGGAAGAAATCAGGTAAGGAGTGGGAAAGTTCCTGTAAATTGAAGATTACTGATCTGATCAATGAAGCAGAGCCAATCTCATTGGATTGGTTTTCCCCTCAACACCTGTTTTCAGTACTCCTTACTTCATCTATTGCAACAAATAGAGAATGGTTGTATTTTTCTCAGCCTGATTAAAAGGGGGGAGTTTAATGTCTTTTGAACAGTTTTTAGGAACATCGGTCATAACCCGAACGCTTTTTTTTATCGCAGTAGCGTTTGCTGTAGGAGACCTTTTGGCCACACTTTTTACCGTGTTCTATCAGCATTTCTGGTACGATCGGGTTATGCGTCCAAAATATGGCGACAATTCCCATCAGCGATGTTCCATAATCATTCCCTGCAAAGGTTTACCCAAAGATTTGGAAAACAATCTCAAAGGTTTTTTCGAGCAGGATCACTCCAATTACGAGATAATTTTTGTTACTGAAAGTGAAACCGATCCGGCGGTTCCAGTGATCCGATCTATAATCCGGGGCAAGGACAATGCTAAGCTGGCCATTGCCGGATTAACCAAAAGCTGTGCTCAGAAAAACCACAACCTTCTTGCAGCATTAAAACTGATCGATAATCCAGATATACTGGTTTTTGCCGATTCTGATATCAGGCCATCACCCCATTGGTTAAGGGAGCTGACTCTGCCCCTGGCATCACCAAAGATAACAGCTACAAGCGGTTTTCGTTGGTTACATGCTAAAAATGGAACCACTGGAGAACTCACCCACTCTTATGTGAATGTATATATGTATGTATTATTCAGCGTTGCCTGCTTTATCGGGGGAGTTGGGTTATGGGGTGGATCAATGGCGATTCGTCGGAAGGATTTTGATGAACTTGGGGTCAGAGAAAAATGGTCCAGTGCTGCAGTTGATGACATGAGTCTCTCTCAGATTGTCATGAAAAACCGTAAAAAAGCGGTAGTTGTTCCACCCTGTATCGTGCATACCGATGATCTTATCCAGACGGTGAAATCTACGGTTTCCTGGTTTGAGCGTCAGATTATGTATTTAAAAGCCTATCAGCCTTTGTTGTGGTTAGTAGCATTTCCTTTTGCTTTGGCTGGAGTAGGTCTGGTGATATTACTTCCATTCTCAATATTGGCTTCTTTATCATCAAACCGTTCGTTTCTGGGAATGGGTGGAGGTGCAGCGGTGGTTTTTTATGTGGGAGAACTTGTCACTGCCATGCTGTATGTGCTTTTAGGTACGATGCACCGTTTTCCCAAGTTTTTACTGCTGCAGCCATTCTTAAGGGTTGCTCAGGGGGTAAGCTACTTCAGGACGTATTTGACCAATACAATCACCTGGGCTGGAATTAAATACAATGTCAATTTTCACGGTGAGGTCGTGAGCATAAAGCGGCCTGACTCTGATGAATAAAGAAGGGGCGGACTCTGTGGCTTTACGTTGTGCGGTTTTTGCATCCGGTGGTGGAAGTAATTTTCAGGCTTTGATTAACAGGAAAGAGTCCGGGGATCTTCATGTGGATTTTGTGCTGATGATAGGCAATAACAGTACTGCCGGTGCTTTTGAAAAGGCTCGCAAGCACAACATTCCTTCGGTGCATCTTGCGCCATCTCATTTCAAGTCACCAGATGATTACCAGAGTAAGCTTCTTGCGGTTCTCCAGGAGCATCGGGTGGAGCTGATCGTTCTGGCCGGATATATGAAAATGCTGCCATCAGAGGTTGTGCGCCGCTATAATAACCGCATTGTCAACATACATCCGGGTTTACTGCCGGCTTTTGGGGGTAAAGGGATGTACGGCAGCAGGGTTCATCAAGCGGTGCTGGATTATGGTGCAAAAGTAACCGGTGTCACAGTTCATTTTGTTAACGAAATGTATGATGAGGGACCTGTGATTTGCCAGGTACCTGTAATAGTCAATGATACTGATGATTGCCAGACCCTGGCCGGGCGGGTTCTTGAAGTGGAGCATTCCACTTACTGGCGGGCTATCGAGGCGATAGCCAAAGGAGCGATCCGGGTTGAAGGCCGTCGGGTGACCGGTTATGTCTGAAAAAGCCTCTTCACATTCAAAGGTAACAAAGGCTCTTTATTGTTTTGATCAGAATATCTTTGATGAATGTGGCGGTTCGGTTGTTGGTACCGATGAAGTGGGGCGAGGTTCTCTGGCAGGTCCGGTGGTTGCCGCCGCGGTTGTACTGGATCTGAAAAAACCGCTTGATGGTATCAATGATTCCAAGAAATTAACCGCTCAAAAACGGGAAATTCTTTATCAGAAGATCACAAGTGAGGCAATTCGGTGGGCCGTGGGGTCTGCATCACCTGAAGAGATCGACAAATTAAACATTCTTCAAGCCTCTCTTCTGGCAATGCACAGGGCGGTGGAAAAACTGGGCTGCGACTGGAAACTGGTGATTGTGGATGGTAACAAACTTATCCCACAAATAGACAATGATAAACAGCGTACAGTAGTGGGTGGTGATGCCACCAGTGCATCGATAGCGGCTGCTTCCATCATTGCCAAGGTAACCCGGGATCACATAATGGACGATTACAATAAAAAACATCCTCTTTACGAATTTCACAATAACAAAGGCTATGCAACCGAACATCATCGCAGATGTATAGAAGAGCACGGGATGTGCGAAATTCACCGCAGGACTTTTTGTGAAGTTCTTGCCACTCAGACTAGACTGCCGCTTTGAAAGGAGCAATCGTAAAATGGCCGGAGTAAAGCCGTTCAAAGGTTATCGTTATCAGATTGAAAATCCACAGGATCTGACAGAAGTAATTGCGCCTCCCTATGACATGATTGACAGGGAGATGATCGATGCTTTATACCAGAAAGATCCCCGCAATGCAGTGCGGCTTATCCAGAACCGCCCGGAACCACAGGACACCTGCAATAAGGACCGTCATGTGAGGGCTGCAAACATTTTCAAAAAATGGGTAAACGAAGGGATACTGGCTCAGGACGAGAAAGATTCGGTATACATTTATCAGCAGACCTTCAAAAGTCCGGTGGGAAAAGAGATGATCACCTTTGTGCGGACCGGAGTAATAGCATTAGTGGAACTGGTCGATTTTGAAAAGAAAGTGGTGCTTCCTCACGAATATACACTTTCCGGACCGAAGATCGACCGTTTTGAGCTGATGGATGTAAGCCAGGTGGACATGGGACTTATTTTCGGGCTGGTTTCCGACAAAGGAGACACTTATAATTCGATCAGAGCTTTGATTACTGATGAACCGGCTGGTGTTGCGATCGATGAGAACGGAGTCGAACACCGGTTGTATGTATGTTCCGATAAATCCCTGATTGATAGTTTTGTGAAGTCGGTAAAAGACAGCACCATATTGATTGCCGACGGACATCACCGGTACGAAACCGCACTTAATTATTATAAGGAAAAGAAAACCGATAATTATTCCCATGTGATGATGGCGCTGGTATCGATGGCAGATCCGGGTCTGGTGATCCGTTCCTTTCACAGGCTTATCCGCAAAACCGACCGTCAACTGGTTATGAAAGAACAATTGAAACGTTTTTTCAGAATGACAGAATATGGGAAAGCATCTGAAGACACGGTTTATGACTTTATGTCAGGTAAACTGGATGCAGACATGCTCTATATCGATAGTAAAGATCAGAGTGCGATTGGGCTCACTATTTCTGAAGATGGAAAGAAGTTTCTGCAGGATTCCATGCCCGAAAAAAGCATGAACTGGAAACAGTTGAGTGTTTCAGAAATCAACATGATCGTGATCAACACCATTCTTGATCTTCCTCTGGATGGCAAGGTGCTTCATGACGTAGTGGATTATGTGAACGATATCGGGGCCGGGATAGAGAAGCTTAAGGACAGCAGTGCATATCATGGAGGATTTTTTATCCGCCCTGTTTCTATAGAAACAATCCAGAAGATAGTTGACGGGGACGAAAGGATGCCTCAAAAATCAACTAACTTCTTCCCTAAACTTTTCTCAGGCCTGGTATTTAACAGGTTGAGCGATATATGAAAAAATCTCACCTTTTACAAGGTGCGGGCGGAGTGCTGATCTCCGCCCTTGGGTTGTATCTCTTTTTCAAAAGTGTGGATACAACTGTATTATGGAAAGAGATCTGTACAACAAAAAAGTGGATCATCGCCGCTGTCATACTGCTTAATCCGCTGACCATCTGGTTCAGAGCGCTTCGATGGAAAGTGATGCTTCCGGACAGCAGAGAAGAAAAAAATAAACGCGGTCTCTTCCCCATCACCATGATAGGATTTATGTTGAATAATCTTTTACCTGCGCGCCTGGGTGAGGCTGCCAGGGCAGTGCTTCTGTGGAAACGCAATGGTTTTACAGTGGCAGAAAGTGCCGGATCACTGCTTGTGGAAAGGGCACTCGACATGTTGCTTTACTCCACTTTCTTTTTTATACCGGTTTTCGGAAACAGCAGTCTGGCTTCATTACAACCTTATGCAGCCTTAATGATTGCAGCTTTTGCAGTATCGGTTGTTTTTCTGATTGTTTACTGCAGGTTTAGAACCGAAGCATTGAAAGTAGCTTCAAAGATATTAATTCTTGTCCCTAATTCACTTAAAAACAAGGTACAAAAAATCTGTAAAGAGTTGATATCCAATCTTGAGTGGGTTTTTTCCTGGCATAAAGTCACCCGGGTGGTGTTATATTCAATACTGATGATGTTCTGTTACGTCTTTATGATGTACTTTCTGGCCTGGGGATTGGATAAGTTCAATATACTGGACAGTATGTTTGGAGTTTCCATGGCAGCACTGGGTGCAGCAATTCCATTATCGCCCGGTTATATCGGGACTCTGCACTCATCATTGCTTCAGGGGCTTGGGATGGTCGGTGTGGTGGAAAATAAGGCTGGAGCGATGGCTGTGCTTTATCATGGAATAGGTTATACGACAATCACTGCACTGGGTTTAATGTTTCTGATGAGCATGAAAGTTTCCTTTAAAGAAATAAGTAAAGCTAAAGAGGAATTGAAAAAAGAGTAAAGGTGGGAAAAGAGAATGACAAAGCAACAGGCTGCAGTTGACGAAATGAAGGTTGTTGAAAATCTTATACAATCGATAGCTGATCTGAAAAAGGAGCTGGCAAAAAAGATAATCGGTCAGCAGGAAGTAATTGATAATCTTTTAGCATGTTTTCTCAGTGGTGGTCATTGTCTTCTGGTGGGAGTCCCTGGATTAGCTAAAACCATGCTGATACAGAGCCTGGCGCAGAGTCTGAATTTAAAATTTAACCGGATTCAGTTTACACCTGACCTTATGCCATCCGATATTACCGGTTCTGAGATCCTTTTTGATGACCGAAAGAGCGGGATAAGAGAATTCCGTTTTGTTCAGGGACCGGTTTTCAGTAACATCGTTTTGGCAGATGAGATAAACCGGACCCCTCCCAAGACTCAGTCAGCTTTATTACAGGCAATGCAGGAACATGAGGTAACCTCTTCGGGGCAGACTTACAAGCTTCCTGATCCTTTTTGGGTTTTAGCTACTCAGAATCCTATCGAGCAGGAGGGGACCTATCCATTGCCGGAAGCTCAGCAGGACCGGTTCATGTTTTCGATTCAGGTAGATTACCCTGATCTGGAGACTGAACTGCAGATTGTACGTCAGACCACGGCAGCAGAATCGGTTACAATTAATCCTGTGATAAACGATTCTCAGATAAAGGAATATCGTGAACTGGTGAGCCGGGTTCCAGTTGCAGAATCGGTGATTACTGCAGCGGTAAAACTGGTCCGTGCCACTCGCCCCTCGACCCCTGAATGCCCTCAATCCTTAAAGCAACTGATCAGTTGGGGAGCTGGTCCCCGTGCTTCACAGTATTTGATTATTGCTGCAAAAGCGTTCGCTCTTCTTGATAACCGTCCTACGCCCGATCTTTCCGACATCCGCAGGGCTGCTTATCCTGTGCTTCGTCATCGGCTGATACGTTCATTTCATGCAGAGGTGGATAATGTCAGCACAGATGATATAATTAAGGCTATAGTGGAAGCAGTGATAAAGGGGAAATGATCTTTTTTGATTTCTGAATCACTCGTGCAGTATTGCTCCGGGTGGTGCCCCCTCTGTTTTATCACGTAAACGAACCGTTTCCAAAAAACATACTACTAATTTGAGAGTGGAAAAAATCCACATTCTTATTTTTTTAGTAAATAGAGCGGATTCTTATGAATAAAACCCTTCTGGAGCCCACAAAAGAGCTTCTTGAGGAATGTAAGTCTGGTAATCAGCTTGCGTTCAAAGAAATCTTCCACATGTATCGTTCTTATGCCTACAATCTTATCTATAAAATAACAGGGCCTTACGGGGATCACGAAGACTTGCTTCAGGAGGTTTTCTTTCAGATCTATCTCTCCTTGAAGACTTTTCAGGGGGATTCTTCCTTCAAAACCTGGTTTCACCGGGTAGTGATCCATGTATGTACCCGAAGATGGAGATATCAGAAAGCAGAGAAACGGATCTCCCCAAAAAATACGGTGCATCTGGATGCAGTAGAAAACACGGTGCAATCTACAGAGATTAACTCTTTAAAGCATCTGGAATTGAAAGACCTGGTGGAACAATCTTTGGATGAATTGGATTATAAGTTGCGTATTCCTTTAGTGCTAAACATATATGGTGAAATGGATCTTGCAGAAATCGCCACCATTATGGGGATTCCTGAAGGGACAGTTAAATCGCGACTTTTTACGGCGCGAAAGCAGATGAGAGAATTTCTGGACACTCTGGAAAAATAATGAACACTGAGAACTACAGAGACACCTGGTTTGAAGATGCTTTGCGGGCAGAACGAAGCGATGCTGCTATCGATTTTGATGCAGTTGAGGCTATCCTTCTGGATCGTATCAACAAAGCCGAAGAGATAGGTGTGCTTTCACTGCTGAAACTGGAAAATATTGTATCTATAGAATTATTTCAGAGAATAGAAAAGGACCTGTTTGCCCAAATTGGTCAGTATAAAGAATATGAAGAACCGGTAAATGAGTGTATAAAGACCGAAAATGATCTCACTAATGCTCAGTGGGAGCGACTGGAAGCAAAATTATTCTCCAAAATTGATAATTGTGCTGAAGCTCCGATCTGGGAGCAGTTTGTAATGGCTCCGCAGATTGAGCCCTTACCTGGTGATTGGGAACGGATTGAAGATAAAATCTTTGAACAGATCTCTCAGGCGGAAATACAGGACCCCTGGATTCTTTGCGCTAAAAATGAAGAAATATGTGCTCCGGTTCAAATTGAGAACGAGGAACAGCTTTTGGAAGAAAGACTCAGTGAAAACCAATCCATAAAGTCTTTTGAACAGGAGATTAAAAAAGAGATAGTTCTTAATTTGGGCCAGATAGAAAAGATTGAGGATTCTCTCTTTAGCCGTATAGAAAAAAATAATGAGCAGATAAAGCTGGAAAAGCAGCCTTTCTGGGCATTTATTGATCATTATCTGATAGTATTCAAGGCTGCAGGTCTGGTTTCTGCTCTGATAATATTACTTATCGGGGGTATAGCTTTCTATCCAGGATTTTATGACAAGCCAGAACCTCCGGTGAATACATTTGCATATCAGGTATATGGCAATGCCCTGAACATTACGGGTATAAGTGGTACCATAGGAAAAGAATGTGCTTCGGTTTCGGGCGGAATCATCAAGCTGCTCAACAGACATGGCAGTATTGAACTGCGAAATGATTCAAAAATCGAGTTGTTGAAGGTTACTGAAAAGACCGCTCATTACCGGGTGAAACTGTCTTATGCCAATAATAAGGATAATCGGGCTATTCCACAGGTTGCGTTTCTGGTTAACCGACATCGGCAGGATGAAGAATTTCTGATCCATACCTCCGATTATCAGATTACTGTAAAAGGAACTTATTTTAAGCTGGAGCCGGGTTTAGCAGGAACTGTTACCACCAGAGTTCTTGAAGGAGTGGTCAGTATCTCTTCAAAGCATTTTGACCGGATAGAGCTTTCTGCGGGCCAGAGTCTTCAGTATGATCCGACAACAGAGCGTTATGTGGTCAAGGATGGTGGACCAGTAATATTGCGCCAGGATATCGAAGAGGTTCCTCAGATTGACTCGATGACCCAATACAGAATGCTGCAGATAAGAAGCTCTGTAGAAAATGCAAATGTCTATGTGAATGGCATTCTGTACGGGAAAGCACCGCTTGCCATACGCTCCAGGGTGGGCAATTGCAGTATCGGTCTTTCGAGTGATGGATATATATCACTGGATACGGTGATTACCATTCACGATGATGACCGGAATAATATTTTTACTTTTGCCCTTAATAAAGTAAACAGACCGGTTATTGCTAAAAAGGTTCAACCCCAAAAACCAGTTGAAAAATTTGATGCGACCCCGGAAAAAAGTGATTCCGGTTTACCGACTGATGTGACAGCCATTACTCCGGAACTGATTAGCAGTAAATTTCTTGAACCCGAAGATTCATCATTTAAAGAAAGTGAAGAGCTTTATTCAAAGGCACAAAAAGAGGAGCTGGCTGGAAACTGGAAAGCAGCCATTGATCTTTATCAGGCAGTGTTTGACAACCAGAATTCCCCCAGGCTGATTCGGGAGGATGCGCTGTTTTCTATCGGAAGATTAAAGGTGGATAATGTACACAACCCATCCGAAGCTTCACAGGTATTTCTGACCTATCTTGCCCTTTTTCCGCAGGGATCATTTGCAGGAGAGAGCTGGTTGAGACTGGCTGAACTGGAATTTAGTGTCAGACCCGAAAATGCCACCCGTTATTACGAGAAATTTTTCCAGTTATTCCCGCAACATCCCAGGATTGTTGAACTGAAAAATCGGGTAGGTGTTATTTATCTTCAGCAGAAACGATATGATGAAGCTATAGCTCTTTTCAGAGAGGCACTTGAAAGTCCTGTGTTTTCCGGGAAAAAAGAACGGGCGCAGATTTCAGAGAATCTTGAGCGAGCCCTGAAACAAAAAGCGGCAAGCGATAATAACATGGTAAACCGTTAATTTCCCTTTCTATTTTATCTCTTGCGAATTTGGTCTTCCTTTAAATATTTGATCCCTGACGGGATCAGGAAAAAGATAACAATACCCCAGAGATGCTTTCTTTTCACATTAAAGCTTCATCTTTGGGGACCATTTATTTCATTAATGGTTCAAAACAAACAGAAACTGGAGGAAAACAAATGGGTTCCAAAGGAAAGCACTACATAGTGGGTATTCACGTCACAAACAGAGTAAAACATATTCCATCCGTGCAGAATGTTCTCACCGAATTTGGCTGCAGTATAAAGACCAGAATTGGGCTTCATGAAGCATCTGATGACATCTGTTCACCTAATGGTCTCATTCTGGTGGAGTTGGTTGGTGATGATAATAACCTTGAAAATTTCAAATCATCTCTGCTGAAAATCGAAGGAGTTGAAGTAAAGGAGATGGTTTTTTCTCACGATTGATCATTTGGGCGACGAGTAAGGGGCTCCTAACAGGTTTCCTCCTCGTCCCCCATCTCTCTGTTATACCGTAGTTCCCGGATTGTATTCTCCTTTTCCACTGCTGTGCCTTTCAACCCTTTTTATTCCCGACTGCTGGCAGGTGACCACTCATTTGACGCATTACCGGCTGAACGATTTACAAGTTCTGGCGGGAATGCCAACTTGATCGTATTCTGCGATTGAATTGCTCTTTGTAATTGTCGTTGCGAAAAAGGGACCGGAGCAACTGCAAATTCCGCTACATTATAACATTTCAGGAAAGAATCATAAAATTCCGGATCGCGCTGAGGCATTATAAAAGCTTTACTGGCATTCCCCAGTGAGTCAATATGACTTATATAAAGACGGGTGAATATGCCTCCATCTCTTCTTGATGAAAAAATAATCCACCGGCTATTTTGTGACCACGAATGGTAACTTTCATTGTACTCACTGTTAATGTTAAGCTTTTGGTATTGACCGGTTTTCAAATCCATCAGATATAGATCACTGCTTGCATCAATGTAGGGATAAGGACCATAGTTTTGCATACAAAAAAGACAGAACCGGTTATCAGGTGATATTCTGGGCATTGCTATGCTGAGTCCTGTTTGCTCCGGAGTAAGAACTGTGTCCACATCACCCCAGGTATTTTTATCGTTATCGTAGGCAATTCGCAAAAGGTTGTATCTGGTTTTGTTGAAATTCTGGGGAGGTTCTCCGTTGTCGTTCCACAAAACCGGTGCACTGCAGTAATAAAGATATCTTCCATCTGCAGACCATGCAGGCCATGTGTTCAGGATTCTCTGTTGACTGAGCTGCGGAAGGGAAAAGATTTTGCGTTCTGATACATCATAGATAGCGATATAGGAATCATTATCGTAAACATCGATGAACTGTCTTCCTACCGAATGGAAATACTGTTGCACCTTATAGGATGAGAATGCTATATATCTGCCGTCAGGATGCCAGGCTACATGGCCTATCCTGGAAGAGAGTATGGCGAGAGAATCACCATTTGCTATGAGAGTTTCGACTCCTCCGGTACTGCTGCGAAGTTGTAATGTGAAGCGGCCCGGGTTGTTATTCATTGGTATATGACAATTAATACATTTCAACTGATCGTACTGTGAATAATTCATGGTGCTAAGAAGTTCTCTTTGCTCAAAAGAGGTGAGATCTCTTTCACATTCGCGAAGATCTCTCCAGTAACTGTACTGGAAATTCAAAAGGCGATATGTGCAGTACCTGTCTATGGGTTCCCTGGCTATGGTGTTTTCGATTGTTTTGTACCGGAGCCATTTACCCTCTTTAGTTCGGGCGAAAATCGATATATGAAGCGGATTTCCCGGATTTTTTGAGAGTAATTTTTTCCAACTCTTATCATCAATGAAGAATTTCCCTTTTTTGCCTTTCACCAAAATAGGAGACCCGTTAACAGAAGATATTTCGGCAACACTGGAGATGGAGGAGTCCTGTAACAAAAACTGCAAAGGTGCAATATTTGGAGGTATAGTAATGTCGGAGTAATCTGGTTTGATCAGTGGCATCCGGTCTGCAAATGAACACTCTTGTTTGATTCTTTCCAGATCTGTTCGACATCCGCCAAAAAACACGGCACAACAAATAAGCATGCTCCAGTATCTGTTCATTTAACGGCCCCCGGTGAATATCTGAAGGTGAAATAGAAGAAATATGAGTCACCATGGGCTGGAGCAAGTTTCGCGGCAGCATAGCTATCATTTTCCAGTTGCAGGAAATCACGTGTGAAACCATAGAAACGCTTCACTGTTTTCTGGTTTACTCCAGAAAAGGAGACTTCGGAAGAAGTATTCATCGAGCTAAATGATTGACAAAGACAAAATGCTTCATCCCAGTACCGTGGCAAGACTGTGTATCCGTATGTTCCGGCAACAGAAATCAGTCTGGGAATCTCCTCAATGCGGTTGTTAAGAAGGCAAAAGCTCATCAGATAATCGTATGCCAACTTATTACCAATATTACTTTGAAGAAGGTACCTTAGTATAATATCACTGCTCATGTTGTTGTTTAGAAAGTAATCAAGGGTATCCTTATTCCTGTGCATGGAAGCGATCCGGGGTTCAGTCAGAAGATCACCGTTATTTCTGATCATACTCAGCATTTTCCGGGCTTTATCATGATAAAAAGGAATATGCGAAAGTTTATTAAGGTATACAGCAGCAGCTTCTTTGTTTCCGATGGCAATCTGTACCATAGACCGGCGATAAAGAATATCAGGGTAGGGCCCCAGGTTTTCCATGAGCTCACCAGTAATTTTCTCGGCCGTGTTTACCAGTCCCAGATCCATTGCCAGATCAAGCACTACAATCCAATTTACATAACTGCTGACATTCATACTGCTCAACATCAGAAGCGGATCGTAAGAGAAAGAGGCCTGAGGAAATGAAAACAGTTTATCACCAGATTGACCAGTACGACAGAGGGCCTGGTTTATGGCATGCACCATGAATACATGGAGCGGGCTTGATTTTTGAGGGAAATCCTTAAAAAACACTTCGGTCCTTTCATTAAGGATCTTTTCCCATTGACCAGTCATGACATGGTGAGTTGTTCTGGCAATTATCCTGGTATAACGATTTGTAATGTCTTTGTAAAGCCACAGGGTTGCCAGAGTCAAACTGCAGATGAACAGGAAGACCTTTAAATAAAGATTGATTTTTTTCGGCAAATTAATCAAACGTTTTAAGGCAATGACCATGATTACAGAAAGCGGGAAAAATCCGATTACTATCAGTGGCAATCCGGATAACATGGCAAAATCGGTCCATCTGGTTTCCATGTTTAGAGGCAGAAATCTGCTTTCCACAATATAGAGAAGCACCCCATTAACTGCTGCAGTAATGGCAGTTGTAATAATGTTGCTTTTATCCTGGAAAATCTGATGAATAACTATGAAAAGAAGGAATAGAAGCGCTCCCCATTGCATTAAATACCAGGAAAGCCAGAAAAGAACGGTCATCCACAGAGTAGATTTGCAAAGTGAAACAGGCTGTAATCGCTGGTAGAAAAGGGCAAAGGCAAGAGAGCCTGCTACGGGAAGTAGAAAATAGATATAACTCAACTCGTACCAGGCACAGGTCGTTAATACGAAAAAAGCGGGTGCAATGGCGAGAAAAGATGGGGCACAGGAACAGGTTTGCCGAATATATGAGGTGAATATCCAGCAGAAAAACAGGATAAAACCAGTAATAACCAGTGAGCCGGCAATTGGATAATGACATGCATAGATAAAAAGCGTGACAATAAACTTTGTCCAGCCACCCGGAGTAGTCGCGATTTCGATCAGATATCGAGGGGTCAGTTCAAGAATAAAATGATTCCTGAACAACAGGTCTTTATAAGAGGAGAAGTCTTGAGATTTGATTATAGTTACATATTTATGAATACTTAGACCATTGACCGAAAAAATGACAGATGGATCGATGTGGAATAAAAGAAAGATAAAACAGATGCTGAAAAACAGCAGTATAAGACCTAAACGCCAGAATGAGAGCTTTTTTTCCAGAATATTTTTAATATCTGCAGCCAATTGAATGCTTCCTTTAGCGGTTAGATTACACAAACAAGTGTAACTAAAACCAAAAAGATCGGTTATGAGTGTCTGAAAAAGAAGATTGTCTTTTTATCAGATGAAATTTTCTGTTGCAGGAGAGGTGTGTTACCTTTGATCTGCAAAAGTTGTTTTTCTGCTCATCGATCAGTTTTCTAAACCCGAAATCGTACGTATCAGGTATAAATTAAATACAGCCATGATCTAAAGTGTCAGTTGAATACAGGATGTCATCCTGTTGGGATAGTATGCTGTTTTAATTATCCTATTACCGTGTATTTTTAAGGAGTATAACAATAATGGCATACTTGTTGCAAGCTGTGCAGATATCATTAACCTGGTTTTTATCTCAATGAGAACGGCTACCAGAAGTAGTAGGTGTTTATGGATAATAATCTGGAACTGATAAAAATGGAACGGTACCACATAAGTGAAGCTGTTGATTTCATTGGTAAAAACATGGACTCAAATGAGCAGCAATATGCCAGCCGTACCATGAATTTCCATTTCGACTGTGAAGATAATAAACTGGATGATGGCAGATCCTATTATATCTGGAAAAATGATCAGCAGATATGTGGTCTTGCTGGCCTTCATAATTATACATGGGGTCCGAAGGAAAATGTCTGGCTTGGGTGGTTTGCGGTAGGCAAGGAATTCCGCAGAAAGGGATATGGACGTCAATTAATAAAAAGAATCGAATCCATAGGTTATTCGGCCGGTTACAGAAAATTCTTTGTAGAGACCTATTCGAGTCCGCATTTCGCAGAAGCCAATTTATTCTATGTAAAAACCGGTTTTACTTTAGTAAGCAGAATTCCTTGCTACATGAATGATGGTGCTGATATGCTCATCTATTATAAGCCTGTCCAATGCACCTCTCTTAATGTTTAGCGTTCTTTACCGTTTTGACAAAAGAAGCTATCTGTTCTGTTGTTTCGGGACTCTCCAGATCTTTTTGCATTATATCTAAAGTCCCCAGCACCGGTTTGCCATACACCTCTTTTAAATCATTCAGAGCAGGATCACTGGACCGCTTTCCGGCTCTGGTCATAAAGAATGCAACCTGCTTGATCTTGTCTTTATTCTGTAACAGATAGGTTCTTGAAACCGGTGCAATCCCTTTAAATCCCCACAATGGACCACCAATTAATACTACATTGTAACTTTCCGGGTTGTTCTTTATCGGATCGATATCTGTGGGAATTCTTTTCATACCATCTCTTCCACCATAAAGCCAGCCAATCAGACCCGATCGGTTTTTCTTGTCGATGATCTCTTCGATATCGGCTAAATCGTCTCATAGAAACCTTAAATGGAACCTGCTCCTAATGAAAAGTTCTGTCGAGGCTTTTACTTTTCGTATAATGTTTTAAACCACTTGCCCCAGATATGCTATCTGTGATATTTTTCAGTATTGTTGTACTTCATAATCAGCATATCCACCGTTGTTTATCGTCGGTTTAACAGCTTTAATCCGAGAGAATAACCTTGAAAGGATTTCTCCGTGAAATGCTTCGAAATTACCAATTGCAGTGAAAAAAAGCGAAAATCCTGCTATGTTTGGACCAGCTTTCAAAGTAGTCCGGAAGAACTGGATAATATTAAATGCTGGGTACTTAAAGGAGCTTATCTTCAGAAGAACAAATCACAGCTTCTTAAGTGCAGAAAATGCAACTATTATCTGATGATGAATCGTGATCATGGAATTGTAGCTGATACCCGCAGCGATATAGCTACTATTTGTTGCGACGGGGTCATCAATAGCGACAAAACACGCGCCCTGGAAAAAGTATGGGAAACTCTGATGAATAATGGCAAATACAATGTAATATTGGACATTTCTCAGGTGAATAATATCTATTCCTGTGGTCTGGGCTTATTGGTTAAAATGCACAAGGATGCACAGGCAAATAATGGCATGCTTATAGTAACAGGTGTACAAGGTTATGCCCTGGCTATTTTTACCAGCACCAAATTATCCAAACTGCTCTTCATGGCTGCAGACCAGAAAGCTGCTCTTCAATTGTTTGACCTTCAGAAGAAAAAACAGGAAGAGGCCGAAAAAGAGGCTGCTCAAAAAGAAATTGTGGCCGGACCTGCAGAATCTATTAAATCACCCAGAAAACGGATCCCGTGCTGGGATTTTTTTGAAAACCACAATCCAGTCTGTCAAATCAATTGTGATGAATGTCCCAAAAAGATCTCGCCTTCCAGAGATCCCTGCTGGGTTGTAGAAGGACTCATTGAAGGGGTTTCGTTTCAATACATAAATGAAAAATGCGAAAAATGCGATTATTTCCTGAAGTATGGAAAAAGAGTAACCCCCAAAGCTGATTCTAACAACGATAAAAACAGCAGTTCAGGTAAAGAAACATGATTGGAAACATTTGATGGCCCCTATTAAACCCACTTTTCTTTTGGTAATAAATTATCCTGAAAACAATGAGCTTTTTTTCTTCCTTGAGCGATTACCCTGAAAAAAAATCCTGAGGATTGAATCGTTTCATTTTTTGCAATCGCTGTACATCCTACTTATCGGTCCACAATATGCTATTCTGATGAAGCCCCATAGTGCTCAGGAGACTGGTGAAAGTTTAAACTTGAGGTAACATGTTGGTTTATTGCCTGCACGGCGAACACAGTCCGAGGTAACATGTTCCCTTAGGTTTTATATAGAATTCATCCCAAATTTTTCATCAGATAGTAAAGGTTTTATACCTGGCAGTATAATTTGTCTCTTGTCATTTTATAGTATTGTTTATTCTCATTGAAAAGACTTCTCTTCGGAGACTTGTAGAAATGACAATAACAAGGGCTTACCGAAGCAACCAACAGGTTTGCCAGGTCGGGCTTAAACTAAATCCCTGTCTATTGGACAATTTGGGATAAATTTTGAAGTTCTGACACTCTTTAGGAAAAAAGCGCAGATGTTGAAAATGTTCCTGTAATCACCATCACTGTACACACTTTGTACACGAAACATATATCAATAGCAGTCTTTTCCTCTTCCGCTCTTTATATTTTATTGCATAACTCATATAAAAACTGAAGGTGGTTATTATGTCTATCTTTAAAAAGACACTCGTTTTTTCCTTCATTGCCGGGTTGTGTGTATCTACCATTTTTGCTGAACCTGATCCCAATTTCCACATTTATCTGCTTTTCGGGCAATCTAATATGGCTGGTCCATGTAATAACCAGAATGCAACGGCCCAAGCCAGGGATCCCCAACCTGCCGATTGTGACACCACCAGCAGGATAAAAGTCCTTGCATGGGGTGATTGTAATGCAACCTCTTACCCCTGCGGATTTCAATTAAACAGGAGATACGATCAGTGGTATACTGCATTCCCCCCTTACCATAACTGCCATGAAGGGATAGGGCCAGCCGATTACTTTGGAAAGACGCTTCTGGATTCCATCAGACAGGATATTACAATCGGTTTTGTTCCTTGTGCCCTATCCGGTCAAAAAATTGAAGTATTTATGAAAGGAATGAATGCTCCTATAGATGATCATACCCGCCCTACCAATGGTGGAACCAAAATCAGCAGTGGTGGGTATGAATGGATGGTTAAGCGAGCTAAAATTGCCCAACAATCCGGTGTCATCAAGGGGATTCTGCTACATCAGGGTGAAGCCAATTCCGGTGAAAAAGATGCCTGGGTTAACAAAGTCAAAAGCATCGTGGCGGATCTGAAAAATGATCTCAGCTTGGGTGATATTCCATTTATTGCTGGAGAACTCATTCAAGATCCTGCAGCAGATCAAGGTGCGAAACAACTCAACCCTTATGTAAATAAACTTCCAAACGAGATCCCTAACTGTGGTGTAGCTTCCTCACAAGGGTTTAAACTCAGACCTGGAGATACCTGGAGACTTCATTTCGCCTGTGATGGTGTCCGTGAATTTGGCAGACGTTATGCTATGGAGTTTTTAAGACTTGCAGATACCATCCTGGTTCCCAGAAGAATAGACAGCACCAGAGTTATTTATCCCAGTATAGAAAAATATCAAAAGATAATGAACTCTACTGAAGGAGTAGTGCATATCTACACCCTCGATGGGCATCTTCTGCATTCTTTTAAAAAAACAAGTGTCCAGAATGCCATGGCTTCGGTGAAAGCTAAAGGGGTTTTTCTAGTTTCAAGAAAGCTGGAAAACGGTAAAAGTATCATTACACCTTTTGTCAGACAATAACCCGGAGTTAAAACAGGTTATTCCTTCCATTTTCTATTGAATTGACCAAAAGCCTGTGATTTTGCAGGCTTTTTTATTTTCTCTCCCCGGGCCAGGTTCCAAATCACAAGCACCAAATCCTGAAAAAATTCCAATAACCAATTATTGAAAATCCAAACAAGAAAGAAGCAGACAAAGACCCATATCCTGTTTCGGATTTCGGATTTTCCTATTCCAGTTCCTGTTTCGGATTTGATTTGATATTTCTTTTACTGTTATTTGCAGATCAGATAAAAAAAGGATGTACTTACCGCAAATTTTTTGAAAGCGACATTAGAATTGCGAAGAATGCTGTCGATACGGTTATGATCGAAACCAAAATGTGTTACATATCCGCTGCAATCACATCGGAATCGCGATATGCTTTTTCCAGATAACAATGTAAACAGGTACTTAAAATAAACAGGCTTTCCATTTTCCAGCTCTTTTAGATCAAAGGAATAAAAGATCGTTTTAATGAGAAACTTACAAAGGCCTATTAAACCGGTCTCCACAGGAACGGATATCAGAAGTACCCCATCGATGTCTGTTAAATTAATCAGATTAGTTATAGCGTTCTCCAGATTCCCTACATGCTCCAGAGTTTCGAAACAGGTAACGAGTTTGAATTTCTTTTCTATGGTATTCACTACATTCAAGTCAATAAAGTTGAATGCAATATTAGGGTATCTTTCGCTGGCAATTTTCAGATGATCTCTATTATGATCAAAACCGGTTGCATCTGATATGCCGTATTTCGATACAATTTTATTGGTAACAAAACCATTACTGCAACCTACATCGAGGTATGGTTCTTTTATCTTGAAAGCAGCCACTATTTTCATTATCTGCTTTAAGCGAATTATATGCGGTATATTTTTCAGCTTCTTTTCTCTGTATGTCGAAGAATGATCATAAAGCGGCATTGTTCACCCTGGCAGATTAATAGTTCATGATAGTGTGATTTTCCTGAAGTTTACTTTTTGCCGGTTTAAAAAGGCTTATCCATATCTTTCCCGGAAGGTAAAAGTTCAAAGCTAAAAAGAATCATCTTCCGAGTTATCTTTTGTAGTGTAGCCACTTTGCTTATCGGACCGACTGTGCCATTTTTTTAATACTTTCAATCTCTTCTCCGTCTCTTCCTTCTATTGCGGACTACTGTGGAAGCCAGGTGCTAAGATAGCGGTTTCTTTTCTGAATATTATTCAGATAGCCATTTTAATTTGAAATTATAGGGTCAGAGTGGGGTGTTGGTCAATGAGGAAAACAGTTGTAAAAACGGTTAATTAACGTTTGATGGATACGAGCACGCTGAAATCAAACCCGCCCAGAAGATTGAAATTACTAGTACCGCTGGACTCGTTGGAGAGATAGCAAGCCTGTAAGGGCTGGCAAAACGAATCAGTTCGTCGCTTCCGAAGAAATCCACCATTTCGTAGAAACCTTTCTGAATGTGTTACCCTGTTCTCAGATCTATAAGCTGCCTTGCCCACCGCGAGCAAATTATCGATTTTGTTTCTTATCCATTAATTCTGGCACAGATTGTGCTGAAAGTGTGGCGCAAAAATAATTTGAGAATTGAGATTTATGATTTTTGATTTAGGAAAAGACAGGAAATCGGATTTGAAGTCTGGAGTGCAGCGGTGAGAAATAGGAATGGCCAGGAATAATGAATCAACCTATTATAAACAATCCTCATGATAAATTTTTCAAGGAGGCATTCAGCCATATTGAGTTGGTAAAAAGTTTTATCAAAACATATCTTCAGCCCCGTATCAATTTTCAGATTAACCTGGATGAACTTCAGTTGTTTCAGAACGATTCGGTCGACAGCTCCTTAAAAGAATCCTTTTCGGACATTGTCTATAAAACTGAAATTATTCCAGAAAAGATTCCTGTATACCTGTTGTTTGAACACAAGAGTTATCCTGATTCGCAAATAGGTATACAGATGGAAAAATACAGACACATGCTAATAGAGAATTTGATCAAGTCTCATTCAGGTAATGTCTTCTTTGTTATCCCCATAATTATATACAATGGTGAAAGAATCTGTGATTTTTCCACTTACCTGTCTTCATACAGTGAATTAAATGTCCGCATCGATTCAAAATATGAAGAGAGCTTAAACTGTGAGTTTTTTGATGTTTCCCATATACCGGATAACCAGATCAGAGGCTCTGCATTCCTGAGAATAGTTTTCTTTGCCATGAAATATGTTCATTCTCCGCAGATACTGAATAAACTGGATGAAATTTGCGTACTTTTTAAGGAAATGTCCAAGAAGGTAGACGTAAAAAACTTTTTTGACACATTTTCGCTTTATGTTCAAAATGCTGCACCTAAAAATCTTATAGAGCAATCGGTAAAAAAGATTAAAAGTTGGGAAAGGAGAAAAAATATGCCTGAAGTTTCAAGGGTTTTCCAAAGCATAAGGGATGAAGGTTGGCGAAAAGGTATGGAGGAGGGTGAGACAAAGGGTAAGAAAGAAGGTAAGATAGAGGGTAAGATAGAAGGTAAGTTAGAAGATGCTCAACGCATGCTTCAGAAAGGAATGAGTAAGGAGCTTATTCTGGAGATAACCGGCTTGCCTTTTGAAAAAATAGTTGAGCTGGAAAAAAGCATTGAAAAGAATGAAAATGGTTGATCCAAATCCGTTGCGATTTAGGAAAATTGTCGTTTTCTTTAAAACCTTAGGCAGCAGATTCTGGCATCTGTTGTGGTAACAGCCGGATCTGATAGGGATTGCTAAAACGTTCACGGTATAAATCTTGACACCAGCTACCAATTAAGACAAATTCATCGAGTAGACCTTCTTCATAAAAGCTCTTAAAAACAGAGTACAGTAAATCAAATTTTACCACGAAGCACCTTTTTAATTTCGTTCATGTCATTAAGAACTTTTTTTAATGATTCCTCATTTTTTTTACGTTTATCAATCGAGTCTAATACTGAAGCGGCCTTTTTGCTATGAAGGCAGCCGATATATTCCTGGACAACTCTTTTACCGATACGTCGCTGCAGATAAAGATACTCGTTATTACCAATCTGCTTAACTTTTGGTGATCCTCTAACTTCTGCAGCAATGGCTTTTTTATAAATGTTTTCTGCCTGGATAAGCCTATCGTATTCCTCTTTCAAAATATGGAAAACGATACTCATAAATTACCTCTTTAGCTGAATATATTTATATTAACCTACACTGTATATAATATGCGGCTATGTAGGGTAAAAATCTCGTTAATTTTTGAATAAAAGCAGATTCATTGATTTTATTTTTAAAAAATCCAGCTTTAAAATTGTAATGGGAAATTGAGGCCAACCAAAAAAATTTTAGATTTATGTTTTTTGATTTAGGAAAAGATAAGAAATAAGATTTGAGATATCTCTGGGCCCCTTGCAATTGATCCGAAAAATTGGAGGGTTGAGTAATGAGAAAACTGAACTGATTAAAAGAGAGGTCAATGAAAGTTAACTGGGTTTCAGGCAGGTTTTCCTTTTTAAAGGTAACACTACCGTCCATCCCTTTTCCTATTCTATTACTTTGTTATCCGTTATCCGTTATCCGTTATCCGTTATTCCGTTATTCCGTTATTCCGTTATTCCGTTATTCCGTTATTCCGTTATCCGTTATTCGATATTCGATATTCGATATTCGATATTCGATATTCATTCTTCATTCTCCCAATCTCCTCCCCTCAACCTTCCGATTCCCCGGAATTCCCACCTGCAAATAACTATACACTCCATTTGTAAGCTTTCCTTCTTCCCACACCGGTTCATAATAGAAATTCAGGTTTATCCAGGGGAAAGGAGAATATTCTGCGGCCAGGATCGCAGAAACAATTCTTTTGCTGTTTTGGGGCCAATAAGGTACATGATCCAGATCCGGCTTTCCATCAGCGTACCAGTCATCTTCGATTCTGCCGTTCCCTTTGATCCAGTAATTAAGCTCGGTTCTGCCCCTTATATTATAGGGAAGATTAAAAGCTGCATGGATAGTAAAAAGGTCCATATCATTACCCCATGGCCAGCCCATCGATTCGCCCCAATGAGAGTGACGGCTTAGAACCCGGGAGTGGGAATAAACATATCTGGCCAGGTGAGTGTATTCAAATCCAGTCTGAATTAGAGGACCTTTACCATAATAGGCAGTGCCCAGTTGAAATGCATATTTGTTGGGATTTCCAGCATCTTCAAATACGGTTATGTCATCATTGAGGAATTCACCATAAAAACGGAACCGATTTACAAGAACGTTAAAATCCATCCCTCCCAAAAGATTGGAATTGTTGGTACCGCTGGACTCGTTAGAGAGATAGTAGACCTGCAAGGGGTTAGCGAAACGGATCAGTTCGTTGCTTCCGAAGAAATCTACCAGTTCATAGAAACCTATCTGAACATGTTTCCCTATTCTCAGATCCAGACGTTGCCCTGCCCCGTAGCGCGGCAAATTGGTTCTCAAATCGAGTTTTGTTTCTTTAACCACAGTTACATCTTTAAAGGACAGTTCTTTTCTATAAAAAGTCTCATCATCATAACCGCACAAGAAGGCTGTAGCCCCAATGATAGAGCCAAAATTGAGATTTATGTTGTAGAAATAGAATGGTGAGTAGGCAGTTCCGGAGAGACCGAGAGTGCCCTTGTAGCCTGGCCCCCATCGAAGTTTCATTTTACCTGAAGAAATTGTAAGGAATTTGATTTGCGACTGAAGGTAGGCTTCTGGAAGATTGAAGCGGAAATCCAACGCCCCTTCGATGGGCTTTTGGCCATCTTTCTTGATAAATCGTTCAAATTTAATGTCTTGGGCCGGAAAACCGATCCGGTCCTGAGTAGTATAGGCATCAGCGGAAATAACTGCGCTTATTATCGGAGAGTTATAGGTGACATTTCCAGAAATGACTCCAAAGAGATTATAGTCTTTATACTGTTCGTATCCCAGAATTGCTGCCAGATTAACTCCCAGAGATTGCTCTTTGGTGAGGAGCTCAAGGTTAAAGCGATCGGATGAAGGAGTTTTGAAATTAGAATACCAGAAGACTTTTTGGGTATCACTTAGAGACTCATTAATTTCCATGAGCGATTGGTAGGAGAGCTCGAAGCGATTGGATTTTGAGAAGGGGGGAGTTGCCATTGTCTCTGAATTAAGAAAAAAAACAGTTGCAAGACAGATAAGTGGTTTTAAATTCCGGTAAAAAGAGCAGGCGCGAATCAAAGTATCTCCAATCAAAGAAGAATTATGGTTGTTTATTTTCTATTAAGGACAAAATATCCACCGGTTTTTTTACTTCCCCGGTACTCTATGAAATTCATTTTTTTTAGTTTCGAAATCCACCTTTCCACTGTTTTTTTGGGTGAAAGAAGAATTTCTGCCATTTCCGGGATACGATGGGTAACGGCATTGAGCAGAATCTCTCGCAAAACAGTTACAGGATGTGATTCAATTACTTCTTTGCCACAGGTTAATTGGAATCCAACTGTTTCTGACTCACCTTGGTTGATAAATTGAATAATGGATTGATTCATAATTTGATTGTTGATTGAAATTTGTACTTCACAGCTTCTGCATTTTGCGGTTACTTATAATTTAATATTGTTCTGTACATGTTATCAGTTCTATTTTTTTACAATTAGACATTTAATTTGGATTTAGCTGAGTGTAAGCACTCGGTAATGACCGTTGCTCACAATCACAAAGTGATATTCCAGGGAAGATACTGCTCCAAGAAGGAAGCTAGAGAGCGAATATTTTCTTTTTTTACACTAAATTTTAAAACTGGGTTATTTTCCACAGGGTATAAGGGACTTTGGGAAGAATTAAATGACAGGCTGGTTTAATAAGGTTCCTCCGTCCCCTTGGAAAAGAAACAAAATGAAAATAGGTTTGGCCTTCGGTGGATAAAAAGAGCTTTGTGCACTGATTTGGTGATCATAGCGATGGGCTATGGTGTAGTGTACTCTCAAAAAACATGTAATCCTATCACAGAAATAATTGAAATCATACCAATAAGAGCTTTCAAAAGTTATTTCTTAAACATCATACTTCTTAATAAATTGTCGTATGCATAAAAAACAATCGATTTAAAGTCCTTGACTTTCACCCAAACAAATAACAACCCTCCTTACATAGAACAAACATCTTCTTTCATTTTACCCTCTTTAATGCATCCTCTATCATCGAATCTATCCGACGTTCCTGAAAAGTATCTGCTAACATCTTCAACTTTCTTGCAAAAGGGACATATTTTTTACCCAATTTTTCGATATGCTGAGCTCTTTTACTCAGTTGAAGCATATCCCCCCGCAGAATTAATTCATGAAGGATATTAAGTTCTTCTACCGGTGGTATAGTAAAAGGTTCAAGGTTTTCCCCTTCATCTTTCTCTTCATATACCCATTCAATATGCATTTGTTTTTTAATAATGCCTGCTAGTTTCTCCAGATTAATAGGTTTTGGCAAAAAATCATCAAATCCAGCTTTTTTATACTGCTCATCTTCCAGATCAGCCATACTTGCCGAAGTTGCTATCATGAAAATATTTGAAAAAGCGGGTATTTTTCTCAATTTTAGAGCAGTATCAAATCCGCTCATGCCAGGCATAAGTAAGTCCATCACAATTATATCAGGCTTAATATTCTGTGCAAGTGATATCGCCTGAATACCATTTTCGGCTTCTGATATCTCAAAACCCAATTGCGAGAACCACTCGGTGAGCACCTGACGATTTGTCTGTCGATCATCGACAATCAATACCTTTTTACGTGCCCCTTTATAACCGATAATATTTTTTTCAGTTGTTTTAAATGGAACCGAGACATCTGTAGTTGAAAAAGTGAGATCAAACCAGAACCTGCTCCCTTTTCCCAATTCACTTTCGACAAAGATATCACCGCCCATCATTTGCACTAATTGACGACTTATAGATAACCCCAATCCAACACCTTCGGCTGCTCTGATATCTCTGGCCTGTTCGAATGGTGCAAATATTTTTCCCAATTGTTCATGATGTATACCTGTACCGGTGTCTTTTACCTCAAAGCGAATGGCACACTTTCTATTATTTATTTCAACGGTTTCCTCACCGGATAAAACTGACACACGACACAGGACATAACCCGAATCTGTAAATTTGATTGCATTTCCCAACAGATTCAGTAATATCTGGCGAAGCCGGGTTTCATCAGCAATAATACCTTGCGGTAATTTCGGATCAATTTGAAAATTGACCGATATCTGTTTTGATTCAGCTTTAATACGGATGACATCTCTAATAGAATCCAGAAAAAGCAACAGATCTATTCCGGCTGGATGCAACTCAAATTTATTAGCTTCGATTCTGGACAAATCAAGAATATCTGAAATAAGTGTCAATAGATGTTCCCCGCTGCTTTTCATTATTTCAATACCGTTTTTTTGATGCTCATTAAGTGTAGCATCCCTTTTGAAAATCTGAGCATATCCCAAAATCGCATTAAGTGGAGTACGCAGTTCATGACTCATACTGGCCAGAAAGCGACTCTTTGCTTTATTTGCTGCTTCAGCAACTTCTTTTGCATCCTGGAGTTGTTTATTGGCATCAGATAATTCCTTCGTTCGTTTTTTAACAAGATCTTCCAGGTGTTCCCGGTATTTTTTCAACTCCTCTTCAGCCCTTTTTCGCTCATCGATGTCAATAAGAACTCCTGCAATTCTTGCTATCCTGCCATCTTTATCACGTAATGTAACAAAACCCTGAATTAACACCCATCGATAGCCATCTTTTGCATACTTGAACCGGATTTCATATTTTTTTTTACCAATATCCGATTGAGCAAACTTTACATTATCAATTATTTTACAGATTTTTTCCTGATCATCAGGGTATATAATTTTAATCAATTCATCAAAACCGACGTATTCTTTTTTGGGCTCATAACCAAGAGCAGTAAAACTATTGGGCGTTACATACCAGGTATTATTGACAAGATCCCAGTCCCATATACCAATTTTAGCAGATTCCAGAGTCATTCTCAGTCGCTTTTCCGATTCTCTAAGCTTCTCTTCAGTTAGTTTCCGCTGTGTGATATCGGTCAGCATTGCAAAAGATCCTTTATATTTATTTTTGCTGTCAAAAATTGGTGTAGATGAAACAAGCGCCCAGATTAGTTTTCCGTTTTTATGACGATACTGGCGTTCATATATCTCAGAAATACCTTGTTCACGCTTTGTATTTCTTTCTATAAAATCAAATCGATCTTCTTCAGGAATGAACTCTTCAAGAGACCGGTTAATAATCTCTTCTACATTGTATCCGAGCATCTCAGCAGCTCTTGTATTGACAAAAATAGCCACATTATTCTCATCCAACATCCAGATTCCTTCATTGGTGGTATCAACAATCCTGCGATATTTTTCTTCGCTCTCCTGAAGATTGCGGAATATCAATAGGCTTGTCAGACCATCGGAAAGCCTCCTTCCAATTTCCTGAAACAGATTTTTCTCTTGTTCTGTCCAAACCCGTGGATAAGACTGCTGGTCTAATGTCAATTCCCATGGTTTTCCAACCTTTGGAAACACTGCCATGGAAATCTGACTCTGAACCTTAAACTTATTTGTGAACTCTTTATGCAGTATATAATCCGCACCTGATATTACAGGCCTGTCGCCGGCATCAAGCAACAATTTGAAGATGTCTGCAACTATTTTGCTGGTTGGTACAACAAGTTTGTTAAGATAGACTTTTCCGTAAAATCCGGGTTTTGCACGTTCCATTGGAATTTGCCATGTAGGAGTATGGGGATCACAAGGATATATAAGAACAGCTTGCTCTGCATCAAATATTGAAAGCATTGTATCAAGGACATCGCTCATCATCTGCTCTATATCATTGGTCCCGCGAATTACCTTATTTATACGATCCATGCTTTTAAAGAAGTGAATTGTGTCAAGATGCTCCTGCTCAGCAG
>Ga0123335_1001638_pt1 | contig 35804 bp, 46 predicted proteins | sample BiotimSIPDNA_2_FD_89707 | JGI IMG/M metagenome (GOLD analysis project Ga0123335, IMG submission 89707) | Anaerobic biogas reactor microbial communites from Washington, USA - Biogas_R2 time_0 SIP DNA | ecosystem: Engineered > Bioreactor > Anaerobic > Unclassified | place: Washington, USA... | reverse complement strand
TCCAATGTTAATGAATGTTCAGTATACAATCCGAAGTACAATTTTATAACTTCACCTTCTCTTTCTGTAAGTGTGGATAATGCTCTTTCTATTTCACTCCTTAAAGATTCGGACATTAATGCGGTATCCGGCGAGGGCTGGTCATTTTCAATCACATCCAGCAATCTGTTTTCTTCCCCTGTCTGAAAAGGAGCATCCATTGAAACGTGCTTACCGGATATTTTTAATGCTTCTGCAACATCTTCAATATCCATTTCCAGTTCCTGAGCTATTTCAGTAGCACTTGGTTCTCTTTCATATTCTTGTTCAAGATTACTATACGCTTTTCCAATTTTATTTAATGCCCCTACTCTGTTTAAAGGCAATCTCACTATACGCGATTGTTCGGCAAGAGCCTGTAAAATTGACTGCCGAATCCACCAAACAGCATACGATATAAATTTAAATCCGCGTGTTTCATCAAATCTTTTTGCAGCTTTTATCAGTCCAAGATTTCCTTCATTAATCAAATCACCAAGCGATAAACCTTGATTTTGATATTGTTTAGCAACGCTTACAACAAATCTTAAATTTGCCTTTACAAGCTTTTCCAAAGCTATTCTATCGCCTTTTTTAATATTAACAGCTAATTCAATCTCATCAGATGGAGTTAGCAGTTCAACTTTTCCTATTTCCTGAAGATATTTGTCGAGAGACTGGCTTTCGCGATTTGTAAACTGCTTTGTAATTTTCAATTTGTCCTCGGTTTTTCCTGAATTTGATGAACAAAATTACTGATTCTCGTTTAAGTTAAAACCTCTTTTCATTTCAAATGCTGCTTAAATATTTCCAGAAATTCGTCCTTTTATTATTTAAAAGATTTTTAAGGATAAATTTAACGCCCTAATATATTTAATTTTTTCTTTCGTACAAATTTTAAAAGGATATGCCTTTTAAATTATTTTTAATGCCGAAAAAATTCGCTGCAGTTTGTGCCACATCCGAAAAAGTATTTCGAGTTCCAAGATTTCTGGAAATATTTTCCTGATTGAAATAAATGATAGGAACATACTCTCTGCTATGATCGGTACTTATAAGAGTGGGGTCATTTCCATGATCGGATGTTAAGATAATCCGATCGGTTTTATCGATGGCCAGTAAAATTTCGGGCAACCGATTGTCAAAAGATTCTAATGCACCTTTAAATCCGAAGGGATCATTTCTGTGACCGTAATAAACATCAAAATCTACCAGATTGGCAAAAATCAGACTGTTTGAATATTTTTTTGCAGAAGCGATTATTTCATCTATGCCTTGATCATTCGAAATTGTTTTAATTCCTTTATCGATGCCTTTATAATTAAACAAATCATTAATCTTTCCGATAGCCACGGTTTTTATGCCGCTTCTTTGCAAAACATCTAAAATTGTATCAGATGGGGGATCTAATGAAAAATCTTTCCGATTTACAGTCCGTTTAAAGTTTCCGGGGCTGCCTATAAAGGGTCGCGCAATAATTCTTCCTGCTGAATGTTGGCCTACCATAATTTTTGAACGAGTAATTTTGCAGATTTCATATTGCTTTTCTAAAGAAAATACTTCTTCGTGAGCCGCAATCTGAAAAACTGAATCCGCAGAAGTATATACAATTGGGAACCCTGTCTTTAAATGTTCTTCTCCAAGCTCTTTAATAATCTCGGTACCCGAAGCCGGTTTGTTACCTAAAACACCTTTTAATTTATTTAACTCAATAAATTTTTCTATTATTTCGTCAGGAAATCCATGTGGATAATATGGAAAATCAAAATCGACTTCAATACCTCCAAGCTCCCAATGTCCGGTGGTTGAATCTTTCCCTCTTGATATTTCCAACATTTTTCCAAAGCTTGCTGAAGGATTTTTTTCTGCCGGAATGCCGATAATTTCAGTAATATTTCCTAATCCGGCTTTCTGAAGATTAGGTAGATTTAATCCGTTGGTTATTTTTGCGATATTAGAAAGAGTATTTGTGCCGCAATCGCCATATTTGCTTGCATCCGGCAATTGACCAACACCTACACCGTCGAGCACTATTATTATAAAATTATTCACATTTATTACAAACTTTTAACTGAATTTCCGCCTTTTTCAACAGCTTTTGAAAGTGCAAGATCTGCATTTTTTAATACTTCTTCAACGTCAGTTTTTCCGGCTGTTGATGCAATACCTATTGAAATCGTAAAAGTAGTTTGCTTTGTTACAACGGTTATAGGTTTGCGTGCAACCTTAATTCTTAATTTTTCTGCCCACAAAAAAACATCTTTTGAATTTGTATTAAAGAAAAACACACCAAAAACTCTGTCGTCAATTCTGCCGATTATATTCATATTTCCAGTTTCTTCAATTATCATTTTTGAAATCGCCTCTAAAACTTTCGGGAAAGGATCCCCCTCAAATAACGATTCCTGCTCAATAAAATCATCAATCTTTATTAAAGCTACTGCTCCCGGGGCTTTAAATTCTGCGGATTTCAGTAAATCTATCGCCGTTCTTTCCATAAATGTTTTATAATTAAGCATCTGCGTTTCAACATCTACCGAAATCAAATTTCTTAAAACATTCTGTGTTGAAAAAGTATAAAGTATGAAGCTGAAAAATTTAACAGTACTCTTCATAAATTTAATATCGGAATTTGTATAAATGTTTTTCTTCAGACTCTCGAAACACAACACCCCAAAATTCTGGTCGTCATAAATTAAAGGTAATGCCAAAAATGATCCGTCAAAACGGACATCTTCGCTTGAAGAAAACCTATAATACTTTTGAACTGAAGTATCATCAATTTTTACAGGCATACCGCTCGAAATAGCTTTTCCGGCAAGGGTACCTTGAATTTCAATCTCAAGATTTTCGCCAACATATTTCAATGAAGTTTTGTTAATAATTTTTGATGTCTTGAATTTAGCTTCTACCGGTTCATAATAGACGAAAGTAAAAGCATCCCAATAAATTAAATTTTTAACTGCTATTTCAAGAGTCGAGAACAATTCATTTTGCGATGAAAATTTTTTATCATTACTTAAGATACTAAGAAGGGAATCTAACCTCTGCTCTGTTTGCGATTCGTTGAATTTCTCATCGAATAAAGAAATGATGATAGAGATTACTCGCACAATTCTGCCGAGTGAATAAACCGATTCAATACCGAACGCATCAACAACTTTCGAATCGAGCGCCAAAACACCGGCTAATGTTCGTTCATAAAATAAAGGGACTCCAGCAAAACTCTTTATACCTTGAGGTGTATTATAATATCTTATTACATCAGCTTCAGCATTAGGCATAATATCTGTAAGTAATTCAGGTTCTTCCTTTTGTACAATTTTGCTTAAAATATCATCTTCCAGTTCAAACTTTTGCTTTTTGATATCACCAGAGCTTGAGATAAATTTTTCAAGAGTCAGTCTTTCTTTCTTTTTATTATACCAGAAAAATACTGCGGAATGAGCTAAAAAAGCTTCCTTTACAACAGTTAGTATTTTTTCCAGAACAAACTCAAATTGTTCATCCTGGCTTATTCCTGAAGGCATATCCTCAGTTGCAATTTTCTCGTATACTTGTTTTAGGTCGGCTGGTTTAAATATATTTTTATTTTTTAACGAAGTACTGTTTTTAAGATGATCGGCTGTAAGAACTTCAACTTGTTTACTGCCCGATATTATTGTAAAACCTTCATCTTCAGAATAAGAGCTGTAATTTTCGGCAGGATTTCGTGTAATATCTATTTTCTCATCTGGTTGCGTGGTGGGAGGATCCCCTTTTACCGAATCCCGAAGAAATATTATGAAACCCACATAAATAACTAAAACCAATATCGCAACTATTTTTAATAAAAAATCATCCGTAAATAATGGAATAATCGCAATTAAAGGAATAAGTACAAATATAAGAAGTCTTTTTTTGTTCCTGTTGTTCATTTAAATATATAATCCGGAATATCATTTTGAGAATTGCCACAAATTTAATAAGAAAAATATAAAATAGTATAATATTATTACAAAATGATCTTAAATTTTAAATAATTTTTTAAATCTTTGAATTATTTCAACTTTTCCGGTTCCATTAACAGATGAATAAATTAGCAGATTTTCATTGGGGATAAGATCGTTAAAATATTCAACAAAGATTTTTTGAGATTTCTTTAATTCACCTTGTTTTAATTTATCAACTTTATTAAGGATAATTGTACGGTTAAAATTTCCTTTTTTTAAGTAAGAATCAAGTTCAATATCTAAAGGCATTGGTTTATGCCGGCTGTCAACAATATGAAAAACCAGAACTATATTTCTTTCGGAACAGAAATAATCGTTTATCATTTTTTTCCATTTCTCTTTTTCAACCTTGCTTACTTGTGCGAATCCGAAACCAGGAAGATCAACAATGTAGATTTTATCTTCTACTTTGTAAAAATTTATTGATCTTGTTTTACCTGGTATTGAACTTGTTTTAGCAAGGTTTTTCTTATTGAAAAGTGAATTTATAAATGATGATTTTCCAACATTGGATCTTCCGCATAAAACAATTTCAGGTAATTTGTCTTTGGGAAGTTCGTTTAAGTTAAATACAGATTTTGTAAATTCTATTTTTTTCATAAAAAAAAAAGAGTAATCTTCCGACTACTCTTTTTATCTAATCGTATGTTAATAATTTATTCATCTTTTTTTTCTTGCTGACTGCTTTCTGTATCGTCAGCTTCAGTAGTACTTTCTTCTTTTGTTTCAACAACAGTTTCTTCAATAACTTCAGCGTCTTTAATTTCCGATTCTTCTGTTTCTTTTACAGGAGTTGTAACCTCTTCTTTTTTAGTCCGTTTTTTAACAGGTTTTTTTTCAACAGAACCTGAAAAATCAACAAGCTCAATAATTGCAATATCAGCAGCATCACCTTGTCTTTTACCTAGCTTAACAATTCTGGTATAACCACCTGGTCTGTCGCCTACTTTTTCTGCAATTTCACTGAATAAGGTTTTAACAGCTTCTTTATCGTTAATGCTTTCCGATATTATTCTTCTGTTATGTACCGAATCAACTTTTGCTCGTGTAATCATTCCTTCAATTAAAGGACGTAAAGCGCGTGCTTTTGCATCTGTTGTTTTGATTTTTTTGTTTAAAATCAACCCGGTTGCCAAAGATGATAATGTCGCTTTTCTATGGCTTGCTGTACGTCCAATCTTATTTCCTTTTACTCTATGTCTCATTATCTTACCTTTAACAGAATTTTAAGATTCTTTATTATCCTTTAAATATTTATCAACATCCATTCCGAATTCCAAACCGTAAACATCTACAATATCATTTAACTCAGCTAACGATTTTCTTCCAAAATTCCGGAACTTCAGCATTTCACTTTCATCACGTTTAACAAGATCTCCTAAAGTTTTTATATTTGCAGCTTTAAGACAATTATGAGATCTTACGCTAAGTTCGAGGTCATCAACACTTGTAGTAAGAATTTTTCTCAATCTTTCAACTTCGGCATCTTTTTCGTTTACTACTTTTTCTTCCTCATGTTCAACATCAAAATTTATAAACATATTGATGTGATCTTTTATAATTTTTCCAGCTCCCGAAAGTGCATCTTGGGGAGTAATTGAACCATCGGTAAATATTTCAAGTGAAAGCTTTTCAAAATCATTTTTTTCACCAATTCGAACATTTTCAATTTCGTAACGAACATTTTTAATTGGTGTAAATATAGAATCTATTGGAATTATACCAATAGCTTCTTCTGGCAATTTTTGTTCATTTGCAGGAACATAACCTTTTCCGAATCCGTAATAAAGCTCTAAATTGAATTTTGCTTTATCGTTTAATGTTGCAATATGCAAATCAGGATTTAAAATCTCAATATCATTACAATATTTTAGTAAATCACCAGCTTTTAAATCAATAGGTCCGGTTAATGGTATTTCTATTTTTGTATTATTCTTGTTAAGAACTTTCATTCTTATTTGTTTCAAATTCAAAATAACATCACTTACATCCTCCAAGACACCAGGAATTGATGTAAATTCGTGCAGCACATTATTAATTTTAATTGCAATAAATGCTGCTCCCGTAAGAGAAGAGATTAAAACTCTTCTAAATGAATTCCCTAATGTTACTCCGAATCCTCTTTCTAATGGTTGTATTGTGAATTTTCCGTATGTATTTGTTGATGTTGTGTCGTCAAGTATAACGCCATCAGGCATCTTTATGTAAGGATAACTCATTTAGGATCCTCTTCAATTTTTAAAAATTATTTAGAATATAACTCTATGATCAATTGTTCATTAGCATTCAATGGTACTTCCGATCTTTCTGGATACTGTAAAAATGTACCTTTAAGATTTGCCTTATCAACTGAAAGCCAATTGTAAACACCGTCTTTTACTCTTCGCAACGAGTTATGTATGATGTCTAATTTTTTACTGTTTGTTCTAACACTTATAACCTGACCAGGTTTAAATATAAATGAAGGTATGTCTACAGTTCTGCCATCAATACTAAAATGACCATGCATAATTAATTGTCTTGCGGCTTTTCGTGAAGGTGCAAAACCTAATCTGAACAATACATTATCAAATCTGCTTTCTAAAAGTCTTATGAGGTTATCACCCGTAACACCTTTTTGCTGATTGGCTTTTTCATAATAACTTCTGAACTGTGTTTCTTGTAAACCGTACATTCTTTTTATCTTTTGTTTTTCTCTAAGCTGAACTGCATATTCTGAAAACTTCATTCTGCGGCTTAAACCATGCTGCCCAGGGGCATAATTCTTTTTATCTAAAGGACATTTTTCTGTATTACATTTTGTTCCTTTAAGAAAAAGTTTCTGTTTTTCTCTACGGCATAATTTGCAACTTGCTCCCGTATATCTTGCCATCTAATATTCTCCTATTATACTCTTCTTCTTTTCGGTGGTCTACATCCGTTATGCGGAATAGGTGTGATATCTTTTATTGATAATATTTCAAGTCCGGCTTGATTCAAAGCTCTAATTGCAGCTTCTCTTCCAGCACCTGGTCCTTTTACATAAACATCAATTTTTCTTAACCCAAGATCATGGGCTTCTTTTGCAGCCGCTTCCGATGTTATTTGAGCCGCGAAAGGAGTATTTTTACGTGATCCTTTAAACCCGTTTTTACCGGCAGACGACCACGATATTGTATTTCCGTAAATATCGCTTATTGTTACAATAACATTGTTAAAAGAAGCCTTAATGTGGGCAACACCTACTGCATCCACATGAACTTTTTTCTTAGTTTTTTTAATAACTTTTGCCAAAACTTACTCCGCTTTTATTATATTCTATTTCTTAGGTGCTTTCTTCTTTCCAGCAACTGTTCTTCTTCTTCCCTTACGGGTTCTTGAATTTGTTTTAGTTCTCTGACCACGGCAAGGTAACCCTCTCCTGTGTCTTAAACCTCTATAACAGCCAATATCCATAAGTCTTTTTATATTTTGCTGAATTTCACTTCTAAGTGCTCCTTCAACTTTGTAATCAGCTGTCATTATAGCTCTGATCTGTGCAACTTCCTCTTCTGTCAGATCGCCAATTTTCTTTTCAGGATTAACCTTTGCTTTTTCGCATATTAATCGTGCAGTATATTGTCCTATACCGTAAATATAAGTCAATCCTATAAAAACTTTTTTCTGTTTTGGTAAATCGTTTCCTGCAATACGGGCCAAATCATCCTCCTAATTTCTATTATCCCTGACGTTGTTTATGTTTTGGATTTTTACAAATAACTTTTACAACGCCTTTGCGTTTAATTACTTTACAATTTTCACAAATCTTTTTAACCGAAGATCTAACCTTCATATATACTCCAATTTCTCTATTTATATCTGTATGTAATTCTACCTTTATTTAAATCGTATGGCGACAATTCTATAGATACTTTATCGCCAACCAATATTTTAATAAAATGCATCCTCATCTTTCCGGAAATATGTGCTAATATTTCGTGACCATTATCTAATTTCACTTTAAAATTAGCATTTGGTAAAGTTTCTGTAATTATTCCATCTACTTTAATCGGTTTTTGTTTCGACATATTCCTTAACTAACAGTTAATATTTCAGCTTTTCCATTTATTATTGCAATTGTATGTTCAAAATGCGCTGAAGGTGTATTGTCTTTTGTAACTACAGTCCAATCGTCAGCTGCAACTTTCACATTATATTTTCCTAAATTTACCATAGGTTCAATTGCTAAAGTCATTCCATCTTTTAATAACGGTCCAGAATTCTTTTTACCATAATTCGGTATTTGCGGATCTTCATGCAAATGTTTACCGACACCATGACCGCATAAATCTCTTACTATCGAATATCCATTGCTTTCAACATACTCTTGAATAGCATAAGATATATCATGTAATCTTGCACCTGGTTTAACAGCTTCTATTCCAAGATATAAAGATTTTTCAGTAACATCCATAAGTTTTTGTTTATCTATACTTATTTTACCGATTGCTGTTGTAATTGCTGCATCACCATAATATTTGTTTTTAACCACACCAATATCAATTGATAGTATTTCACCATCTTTCAACATTCTTTCACTCGGTATTCCATGAACAACTTCATTGTCCACTGATGCACAAATTGTTGCTGGAAAAGCTGGCGATCCGCCTTGCGAATATCCCTTAAAAGCAGGATAAGCATTATTGCTTAGTATATAATCTTCAGCAATTTTATCAAGTTCCGCAGTAGATATACCAACTTTAGCATGTGCTTTAACTAATTGAAGAGTTTCTGCAACAATTTTACAACTTTCTCTAATGTAATCAATATCTTTTTTAGATTTTATTAAAATCATTTTTCAGCCTTTAAAGAACTATCTTCTTCCTCTTATACGTCCCGATTTCATAAATCCATCGTAATGACGCATAAGTAGGTGAGATTCAATTTGTTGTAATGTATCTAATGCAACACCCACAACAATCAATAAACTAGTACCTCCAAAAAATGAAGCAAATGCATAGGATACTCCCGTATATTTACTTACAAATGTTGGTAATATAGCTACAATACCAAGAAATATGGATCCCGGTAATGTGATTTTTGTTAAAATATTATCAATAAATTCAGATGTTTGTTTTCCAGGTCTAATACCAGGTATAAAACCTCCCTGTTTTTTCATATTATCAGCAACATCTTTTGGATTAAAAGCAATTGCTGTATAAAAATACGTGAAAAATACAATCATTAAAAAATAAATAACAGCATATGAATATGATTGATAATCAAACCAGCTTGCAAACGTAGCCATAAAATCATATTGTGGAAAGAAAGAATATAATGTGCTGGGAATAAACATAATAGATTGAGCAAATATTATTGGCATTACTCCAGCTGTATTAACTCTTAAAGGTATATACTGAGTAACCCCGCCATATACCTTTCTGCCAACTACTCTTTTTGCATATTGAACAGGAATCCTTCTTGTGCCCTGAGTAACGAAAATTACACCTGCAATAATAAAAACAATTAAAACAACCAGAATAATTTCAGTAATAATATTTCTCAAACCTTCGCGGTACTGTTCAAATTCAGTGATTAAAGCAAAAGGTAACCTGTCAATTATTCCAATAAAAATAATCATTGATATTCCGTTACCGATTCCTTTATCTGTAATTTGCTCACCCATCCACATCATAAAAAGTGTTCCGGCAACTAAAAATATGATTGTAGAAATCATAAAACCAATACCTTGAATATCAGCTGGAACTATAGGCATACCGTTTGTTTTCATATTCTGCAAATAAATAGTCACTCCAAAAGCTTGAAAAGCTGAAATAAGAACAGTTCCGTAACGGGTTAACTGATTCAATTTCTTACGCCCGTCTTCACCTTCCTGCTGTAAACGCTGTAAAGTCGGGAATACAGCTCCACCTAATTGTATAATAATTGATGAACTGATATAGGGCATTATTCCTAGTGCAAAAATTGCAGCGTTCGAGAAAGCTCCGCCAACAAAATAATCGAATAAACCGAATAATCCCCCAGCACCGTCAGAAGATTTCATTGCAGAACTAAGAAGGAAAGAATCGATACCCGGAAGTGTAATATGTGTCCCGATTCTCACAATAATTAGTAATGAAAGAGTATAAAGAACTCTTTGCCTCAATTCTGTAATTTTGAAAATATTTCTAAATGTATCCAGTAATTTGTTCATTTGATATTAATCTCTTTAATAGTTCCGCCAGAAGCTTCAATTTTTTCTTTAGCAGTTTTACTTACCGCATATGTTTCAATATTTAATTTTGCAGTTAAATTTCCATCACCTAGTATTTTGTATGGCATAACGGCTTTTGATAATAACCCGCTTTTATAAAGAACTGCAGGATTTATAATACCATCAGAAACTATTTTATCATCCACAAGTTTCTGAAGTTTAGAAAGATTTATTGATTGATACGATACTTTAAAGATATTTGTAAAACCCCTTTTAGGAATTCTTCTTTGAAGCGGCATTTGTCCTCCTTCAAAGAAAGCACGGAACTTATGACCAGATCTTTGTTTCTGACCATTATTTCCTTTAGTAGCCGTTCCGCCATGTCCGCTTCCTGTACCGCGTCCTATTCTTTTTCTGTTCTTAATAGAACCTTCTGCATATTTTAAATTACTTAAGATATCCATTTTAATCCTTAATCTTCAATTTCTTTATATTTAACTAGATGTAATACTTTATTGACCATTCCACGAATCTGAGGTGAATCATTATGCAATACTTTGTTATTCGGTTTTCCAAGTCCCAAAGCTTTTATAATTCTTTTCTGATTTTCTGAACGATCAATAACACTTTTTGTCTGTGTGATTTCTATTTTCATTCTCTGTATTCCAAATTATGCATTAAACATTTCTTTAACTGATATTCCTCTTTTTGATGCCATTGCTCTTGCATCAATTAATTCCATTAATCCTGATAAAGTAGCTTTAACCTGATTATGAGGATTGCTTGAACCAAGTGATTTTGTTAAAATATCTTGAACCCCAGCAGCTTCTAAAACTGCTCTCACACCACCACCTGCAATAAGTCCAGTACCAGGTGTTGCAGGTTTTAATAATACTTTCCCTGCTCCGAATTTTCCAATTATTGCATGCGGAATAGTTCCGTTTGTAATTGTCACTTTGTAAACATTTTTTTTAGCATCATCAATTCCTTTTGAAATTGCATCTGTTACTTCATTTGCTTTTCCAAGTCCTACTCCAACATGTCCGTTTCCGTCGCCAACTACAACAATTGCATTAAAGCTGAATCTTCTACCTCCTTTTACAACTTTTGCAACTCTATTAATGTGAACGACTTTTTCTTTTAATCCGTCTGCTATTGTGACTTTTTTATGTCTCAATTTACTCTCCGTAAAAACAATTATTTACAAATTATTTAATGTATCAGCTGCCGGGAGAGGACTCGAACCTCTTCAGACGCCTCCAAAGGGCGTAGTCCTACCATTAGACGACCCGGCAAGAATTTTTAAATCTTTAATCCGCCTTCTCGTGCTCCATCAGCTAAAGCTTTTACTCTTCCATGATATGGATATCCATTTCTATCGAAAACTGCACAAACAATTTTAGCATCAGCAGCTTTTTTAGCTAGATATTTTCCAACTACTTTACCTTTTTCAGTTTTATTTCCAGCTGCTTTTATTTCATCAGCAATCTCTTTTGATAAACTTGATGCAGATACTAATGTTCTACCACTTTTATCATCAATAATTTGTGCATAAATCTGAGTAAGACTTTTTGTAACTGTTAATCTAGGTCTTTCTGCAGTACCTGATACTTTTTTTCTTACACTAATTTTTCTGCGAACTCTTCTATCAATCATTTATTATCAATCTCCTAACTTAACTATTTACCTGCTGTTTTTCCAGCTTTTCTGATTATCACTTCATTCGAGTACTTTATACCTTTTCCTTTATATGGTTCAGGTTCTCTGAATGATCTGATTTTAGCAGCAATTAAACCTACTAAATCTTTATCAACACCGCTGATTTTAATCTGAGTTGGTGATGGTACTTCAATCTTAATGTTTTCAGGAGGTAAGAAACAAATTGGATGTGAATATCCAATTGTTAATACCAAATGATTACCTTTAGATTCTGCTTTATATCCAACTCCAACAATATCAAGTGTTTTTGAAAAACCTTCTGTAACACCTTTTACCATGTTCTGAAGAAGAGCTCTTGTTAAACCGTGTAATGCTCTATTTTGTTTTTCATCGTTTGGTCTGGTAACAATAATCTCTTCAGCATTAATATCAACCTTTATATTTGGATGAGTTGCTGCTTCTAATTTACCTAGTTTTCCGTTTACTATTATTACATTCCCTTCACGGCTAACTTTAACATCTTTAATACTAATCGGTTTTTTACCTATTCTTGACACTTCTATACTCCGTCGCTATATTACCAAATATGGCAGATTACTTCACCACCAACAGCTTCATTTTTTGCTTGTTTATTAGTCATTAATCCTTTATTTGTCGATATTATTGCTATTCCTAATCCATTATATACGCGTGGAATATTATCTTTATCAACATATTTCCTTAATCCTGGGGTACTTATTCTTTCTAAACCGCTGATTGAAGAAACACCTTTAACGTATTTCAAATCAATTTTAATAACATTTTGTTTGTTATCTTCAATAACAGCATAATCATTAATAAACTTCTGCTCTTTTAATATTTCTGTTATTCTGATTTTCATTTTTGAAGAAGGAATCAGTACATTTTTTTTATTTGCATTTATAGAATTTCTTACTCTAGTTAAGAAATCTGCTACTGGATCTGTAACAGCCATTATATCTCTCCTTAAATATTACCAACTTGACTTTTTAACACCAGGAATTTCACCACGAAGTGCCATTTCCCTGAAAACCAAACGAGATACTCCGAACTTCCTGTAATATCCGCGTGGTCTGCCAGTAAATTGACATCTGTTATGTTTTCTAACAGGCGAGGCATTTCTTGGCAACTTTTGTAATTCCAAATATTCGCCATTTTCCTTTAATTCTTTTCTTATTTGAGCATATTTTTCAGCAATTCTTTGCTTTTTAATTTCACGAGCTAATAAACTTTTTCTGGCCATATTTACCTAATTAACCTTATTTAACTTCTTTTTTACGAAACGGAACACCAAAAGCTAAAAGCAACTCGTAGGCTTCCTGATCATTTTTAGCTGTAGTTACAAAAGTAATGTCCATACCAAAAACTTTAGTAACTTTTTCCGGATTTATTTCCGGGAATATAATTTGTTCTTTAATTCCAAGAGTATAATTTCCTCTTCCGTCAAAAGCTTTATCCGGAATACCTCTAAAATCTCTAACTCTTGGAAGTGCTATTGTTATCAATCTATCAAGAAACTCGTACATCTTTTCTTTCCGTAAAGTAACTTTAGCACCAATTTTCATTCCTTCTCTTAACTTGAAATTGGAAATTGCCTTTTTTGCTTGTCTGGGTGATGCTTTCTGACCTGTAATGGTTTCAAGATCTTTTATTGCTTCATCCAATATTTTGGAATCTGATGCAGCTGCACCAACTCCCATATTAACTACAATTTTTTCAAGCTTAGGAACCTGCATAATACTTTTGTAGGAAAATTGTTCCATTAATTTAGGAACAATATCTTTTTTGTATTTTCCAGTTAATCTTGGTGTGATTTTTTCAATCGCCATAGATTCGTTTTTATCCTGAACTTTTTCTGTTTTTGTTTCTTTTTTAGCCATAACTTATTACAATCCTTAATAGATGTTGAATATTACAACATTTCTCCACTTTTTTTGCTGATTCTTTCCCGTTTCTTTTTACCGGTTTTATCATCAATAATTATTTTTGCACCAATTCTCGTTTGTTCATTTTTCTTACGATCCAATATCATTACATTCGATACTTCAATAGCAGCTTCTTTTTCAATAATGCCACCTTGTGGATTAGCTTGATTTGGTTTTGTATGTCTTTTACGAATATTTACACCTTCAACTATAACTCTATTTGTCTTTGGAAACACTTTTAAAACTTTTCCTGTTTTTCCTTTACTGTTTCCCGAAACAACTTTAACTGTATCATCTTTTCTTATTTTCATTTTCCAGAATCCTATCTTTTATAATACTTCAGGTGCTAATGATATAATTTTCATAAATTTTTTATCTCTTAATTCTCTTGCAACAGGACCAAATATTCTAGTCCCTCTTGGTTCATTTTGAGCATTAAGAAGTACAGCAGCATTTTCATCAAATCGTATATATGATCCGTCTGTTCTTCTTATTTCCTTTTTTGTTCGAACAATAACTGCTTTCGATACTTCACCTTTTTTTACATTGCCGCCAGGAATTGCAGTTTTAACCGATACAACTATAATATCACCAACACTCGCATATCTACGATGACTACCTCCAAGCACTTTAATGCATTTTACTTTCTTTGCGCCGGAATTATCTGCAACTACTAAATTTGTTTCTGTCTGAATCATTTTTTATACTCCTTATCGGTGCTCTTACTTAGCTTTTTCTACAATTTCAACCAACCGCCATTTTTTACGCGCGCTAAGAGGTCTTGTTTCCATTATCTTAACAACATCACCTGGGTTGCATTCATTTTTTTCATCGTGTGCCATCAACTTAGTAGTTTTCTTAAAATATTTCTTGTATATCGGATGCGCAACTTTTCTTTCAATTGCAACAACAATACTTTTCTCCATTTTATTACTAATAACAACACCAACTCTAGTTTTCCGAAGTCCTCTTTCTTCCATTGCGTTTAATAAACTCCTTATTATTTATTTTCTTTAGCTGATTGAAGTTCTCTTTGTTTTAGCACAGTCTTCATCCTTGCTATATCTCGGCGAACTAATTTTAATTTTGCTGTATTTGTCAATTGTTTAAGCTCATGCTGAAATCTTAAATCTAATTGATTGTTTTCTTCTTCAGCAATTCTTTTTAAAATCTCTTCAGTACTCATTTCATTTATTTCAGTAATCTTCATCTCAAAAACCTTTTTTATGATTCGTAATCTGGTCTTGTTACAATCTTTGTTTTAAGCGGTAATTTATGAGCTGCAAGCATAAGTGCTTCTTCAGCTATTTCTCTTGATACCCCGCCTATTTCAAACATAACCCTTCCTGGTTTAATAACAGCAACCCAAAATTCAGGCGCACCTTTTCCTTTTCCCATTCTTGTTTCAAGAGGTTTCTTTGTAACTGGCTTATCAGGAAATATTCTAATCCACGATTTACCATCTCTTTTAGTTTTTCGTGATATTGCAACTCTACAAGCTTCAATCTGTCTGCTTGTAATCCAACCGCATTCAAGTGACTTCAAACCAAAATCACCAAAATTAACAGCGCTTCCACGATAAGCTTTCCCTTTTCGTCTACCACGATGAACTTTTCTGTATTTAACTCTTTTAGGCATTAACATAACAATAAACTCCTGATATTCTTACTCTGATAATCTTTTTCCAAGTATTTCTCCGCGACAAATCCAAACTTTTATACCGATTGCACCGTAAATAGTATTTGCAGTTCCCTGTGAATAATCAATATCGGCTCTTAAAGTATGCAAAGGAATTCTCCCTTCTTTATACTGTTCGGTTCTTGCCATTTCAGCTCCGCCAAGTCTTCCTGAACACATAATCCTTATTCCCTCTGCACCCATACGCATTGCAGATGTGATCGAAGATTTCATAGCCCTTCTGAAAGAAACTCTTCCCTGTATTTGAGATGCAATATTTTCAGCAACTAGATATGCATCTAATTCGGGTCTTTTTATTTCATTTATTTGAATTTTTACTTCTTTATCAGTAACCTGCTTTAATTCTTCTTCAAGTTGTGCAATTTCCTTACCGCTTTTTCCTATAACTACACCTGGTCTGGACGTATGAATAGTCAGAATTACATTTTTAGATGTTCTGTCAATTATTATTCTGGATATTCCGGCTTTTTTTAATCTTTTTCTTACATAAATCCGTAATTTTTTATCCTCTGCGAGTTTATTGGCATAACTTTTATTTTCATACCAATTAGATTCCCATCCTTTGATAATACCAACTCTTAAACCAATTGGGTTAACTTTCTGTCCCAAAAATCCTCCTTAGTTATTTCCTTTGTTTGCAACAACTATAGTTAAATGATTAGATCTTTTTCTAACTCTGAATGCTCTTCCCATAGGTGCAGGTAAAAGCCTTTTTAATTGCGGTCCTCCATTCACAAACGCTTCTTTAACATAAAGATCACTTGTTTCAGGTTTTTGGTCCTCAAATTTTACAAATAAGTTAGCAACAGCTGATCTTAAAACTTTTTCTGCATCTTTTGAAGCAGCCTTTGGCTGGAAATGCAATATCTCCATCGCCTCATTAACTTTCTTGCCTCTAATAAGGTCAATTACCAATCTCATTTTTCTTGGCGAAGTTCTGATATACTTATGTATAGCTTTTGCTTCCATCATCAATTCCTTAATTATATTATTTAACCTTCGAAGCTTTTTCAGCTTTTGTACCTGGATGACCTCTGAATATTCTTGTTGGAGCAAATTCTCCAAGCTTATGTCCAACCATATTCTCACTTATATAAACAGGTATCATTTTGTTTCCATTATGAACGGCAATTGTGTGACCAATAAATTCAGGAACAATTGTACTGGCACGCGACCATGTTTTAATAATTTTTTTCTGATTTGTTTCATTAAGCTTATCAATTTTTTCAAGTAACTTAAAATTAATAAACGGTCCTTTTTTTACTGATCTTGGCATATCACACTCTATTTATTTCTTCTTCTTACAATATATTTATTAGATGTTTTCTTTCTTTTTCTTGTTTTTAATCCTTTAGCTTTTTGTCCCCATGGAGAAACTGGATGTCCACCACCGGAGGTTCGTCCTTCACCACCACCCATAGGATGATCAACTGGGTTCATAGCTACTCCTCTTACATGAGGTCTTTTTCCCATCCATCTTTTCCTTCCAGCTTTCCCTAAGCTTATATTTTCGTGATCGCTGTTACCAACAACTCCGTAAGTAGCTAAACACTCAACATTTACTAATCTTACTTCACCCGATGGCATTTTAAGCTGAGCGTATTTCCCTTCACGTGCCATCAATTGAAGTGATGCTCCGGCACATCTTCCAAGCTGTCCACCTTTTCCCGGTTTTAATTCAACATTATGAATAAAACTTCCAATAGGCATATCTTTTAATTTAAGAGCATTCCCAACTTTGATTTCAACATTATCACCAGATATAACTTTATCACCAACTTTCAACCCTTCAGGTGCAATAATGTATCTTTTTTCACCATCAGCATAATGAAGTAATGCTATTCTTGATGTTCTGTTAGGATCATATTCAATTGAAAATACTTTTGCTGGGATTCCAAACTTATTTCTTTTAAAGTCAATTACTCTGTATTTTCTTTTATGTCCTCCACCTCTGAATCTTGAGGTAAGTTTTCCTTCACTATTCCTACCACCGCTTTGCTTTAGCGAAACAGTTAAGGATTTTTCTGGCTTTGTTTTAGTGATTTCATTAAAAGCTGAAATCGACATAAATCTAGTTCCAGGTGTATTCGGTTTTAATTTTCTTATAGCCATCTAATCTAACTCCAGTCCAATCGCTGTTTCTAAACTTCTTTATACAGGTCTATAGTCTGACCTTCTTTTAATTTAATAATTGCTTTTTTATACTGTGGTTTTTTTCCTTCGAATCGACCTTTTTTGGTAAATTGAGTTTTTCTCTTACCACTGTAACGAATAGTATTTACGTCAATAACATCTACATTAAATTTATCTTTAACTGCTTTTGTTATTTCAATTTTATTCGCTTTAACATCTACCATAAAACCATATTTACCTTCTTTTTCAGATACATTATTCATCTTTTCGGTTAAAATGGGACGTATTAAAACTTTTCGCATAACTGACCTGTTCTATTTCTATTATTTTAATGTATTAACAATTTCTTCAACAGCACCTTTTTGCATCACCAATATCTGATTATTTAACAAATCATATGTTGATGCTTTTCCAGCTTCAATAATACTAACCTTTTCAATATTTCTTCCGGACCTGAAAACATTTTCATTTATTCCATTTGTAAGGAATAATGTCTTTTTTCCATAAACTTTCAGATTTTCTAAAATACCTGCGAATTCTTTTGTTTTTGGTATATCTAATTTAAAATCTTCTACAACCAATAATTGACTTGCTTTTGCTTTATAACTTAAAGCGCTTTTACGAGCAAGATTTTTAACCTTTTTATTTATTTTCTGTCTATAATTTCTTGGTTTTGGTCCAAATATTGTACCTCCACCAACCCATAAAGGAGATCTTGAAGAACCTGCTCTGGCACCTCCACGACCTTTTTGACGCCAAGGTTTTTTTCCACCGCCGTTAACTTCACTTCTTTCTTTAGATTTAGCAGTACCTTGTCTTTTATTTGCAAGATGAGCTTTTACAGCTAAATAAATAACATGATCATTGGGCTCTATCGCAAATACTTCATCACTCAATTCCAGCTGTTCGCCAGATTTACTTCCATCTATTTTATAGACATCTACCTTCATCTTTTACCACACATTACTTAATAATTTTAACAATTGAATTTATTGAACCAGGAACACACCCTTTAATCAATATAACATTTTTCTCTGGCAATATTTTAATTACCTTTAAATTCTGAACAGTAACACGATCACTGCCCATTCTACCAGCCATTCTTTGACCTTTAAATACTCGTGAAGGATAGGAGCTTGCACCCATAGAACCTGGTGCTCTTAATCTATTATGCTGACCGTGGGTAGCTGTACCAACACCACCAAAATTGTGACGTCTCATAACACCTTGAAAACCCTTACCCTTGCTTGTACCAATAACATCAACAATATCGCCTTCCTTAAAAGAATCCACTTTTAATTCATCACCAATATTGATTCCTTCAATCTCAACATTTCTAAATTCACTTACAAATTTAGGATAATCCAGATTATTCTTATCAAAATATGTTTTTTGAGCTTTATTAACTTTTTTAGCTTTTTTCAAATCGAAACCAACTTGAATTGCAACATAACCATCTTTTTCTACTGTTTTTATTTGAGTAACTTTACATGGACCGGCTTCAATAACAGTAACAGGGATACTGTTCCCATCTTCCGAAAACATGCTAGTCATTCCTATTTTTCTTCCTAATAAACCTGACATTTTTCAATCCTTATAACTTAATCTCAATATCTACACCCGCCGGAATATCTAATTTACTTAAAGAATCGACGGTTTTATTATTCGAATTATGAATATCTATTATCCTTTTATGCGCTCTAATTTCAAATTGTTCTCTAGACTTTTTATCAACATGTGGTGAACGCAGTACCGTAAATACTGATCTTTTTGTAGGTAACGGTATAGGACCGGAAACAACTGCACCTGTACTTTTTACAGTTTTAATAATCTTCTCAGTTGATTTATCAATCAAAATGTGATCGTATGATTTTAATTTAATTCTAATCTTCTGTCCAGGCACTTCCAACTCCTTATTTTCAAATTAAGAGCAGGCATAACCTGCTCTTTATATTTTTTACACTATAAATTATTCAATTATTTTTGTTACTAATCCAGCTCCAACTGTTCTGCCGCCTTCACGAATAGCAAACCGAAGACCTTCTTCCATAGCTATTTCAGTTATAAGTTTAACAGTAAGTTTAACATTATCACCTGGCATAACCATCTCTGTTCCGGCAGGTAAATCGGCAACACCTGTTACGTCTGTTGTTCTGAAATAGAACTGCGGTCTGTAACCATTAAAAAATGGAGTATGACGTCCGCCTTCATCTTTTGAAAGAATGTAAACTTCACCTTCAAATGTTTTGTGAGGAGTTATTGAACCTGTTTTAGCAAGTACCATTCCTCTTTCAATTTCTTTTTTATCAACACCGCGTAACAATATTCCTGCATTATCACCAGCCTGAGCAGCATCAAGTTCTTTTCTGAACATTTCAATACCGGTAACAACAGTTTTCTTATGAACACCTAAACCTATAAGTTCAACTTCTTCCTGAATTTTAACCTGTCCTCTTTCAACTCTACCAGTAGCAACAGTTCCACGACCAGTTATTGAAAATACGTCTTCAACAGGCATCAAAAATGGTTTATCAACATTTCTTTCTGGAATTGGAATATATGAATCAACAGCATCCATAAGTTCCCAAATACAATTCATTCTTGGATCTGTAGCAGGGACGCTTTCATCATTAGCAGCTTCTAAAGCATGCAACGCAGCACCTTTAACAATCGGTATTTCGTCACCAGGAAACTCGTATTCAGTTAAAAGATCTCTCATTTCCATTTCTACTAAGTCAATCAATTCCTGATCGTCAACCATATCAACTTTATTCATAAATACAACTATTCTAGGAACACCAACTTGACGCGCAAGAAGAATATGTTCTCTTGTCTGCGGCATAGGCCCATCAGTTGCAGCAACTACAAGTATGGCTCCGTCCATCTGAGCAGCACCAGTGATCATGTTTTTTACATAATCAGCGTGACCAGGACAGTCCACGTGAGCATAATGTCTGTTAGCAGTAGTATATTCAACGTGTGCAGTTGCTATTGTAATACCTCTTTCTCTTTCTTCAGGAGCGTTGTCAATACTATCAAAAGTTCTTTTTTCTGATAAACCTTTTTTACTTAATGCCATTGTTATAGCAGCTGTTAATGTTGTTTTACCATGATCTACGTGACCGATTGTTCCAACGTTAACGTGGGGTTTACTTCTGTCAAATTTTTCTTTAGCCATTGAATTCTCCTTTGTATTTAACTTCTAATTTTTTTATTTACTTAATCCGTATTTGATGACCTTTTACTTTGTACTTTTTCTGCAATTTCATCCGAAATACTTTTCGGTACTTCAGAATAATGAGAAAATTGCATTGTGTAAATAGCTCTTCCTTGTGTCATTGATCTTAATATTGTAGCATATCCAAACATTTCTGATAGAGGAACCATCGCCTTAATCACCTGAGCATCTTTCCTTGCATTAAACCCTTCAATCTTTCCTCTTCTCGAATTCAAATCTCCCATAACATCACCAAGATATTCTTCTGGAGTTATAACTTCGACACTCATCAATGGTTCAAGTAATATTGGTTTAGCTTTTGCAGCTCCGCTTTTAAATGCCATAGAACCAGCAACTTTAAATGATATTTCATCAGAATCAACATCATGATATGAACCGTCGTATAATTTTGCTTTTATGTCCACAACTGGATAACCTGCAATAACACCGTTACGTAATGCTTCCTGAATTCCATTTGATACAGGTTGTATATATTCCTTTGGAACAACACCGCCTACAATAGCATTCTCAAATTCAAAACCTTTACCTGGTTCATTCGGACTGAGTTCAATCCATACGTGACCATATTTACCGCGTCCACCCGATTGCTTAACAAATTTTCCTTCCGACTGAACCGTCTTTGTAATTGTTTCTCTATAAGCCACTTGAGGTTTACCAACATTTGCTTCAACCTTAAATTCTCTTTTCATTCTGTCAACAAGAATTTCAAGATGAAGTTCCCCCATTCCGCTTATAAGTGTCTGACCGGTTTCTTCATCGCTTTTAACTTTAAATGTAGGATCTTCATCAGATAATTTCACTAAAGCTTCAGATAATTTATCCTGATCAGCTTTTGTCTTTGGCTCTATTGCAATTTGAATTACAGGCTCAGGAAATACCATTTTTTCAAGTACAATATTATCACCTTCTAAACATAAAGTATCACCTGTACGTGTATATTTTAATCCAACAATACCAACTATATCTCCAGCTCTTACATCAGCTATTTCTTCTCTATGTTTTGCATGCATTTGCAATAAACGTCCAACTCTTTCTTTTTTATCAGAAATTGTATTATATATGTAAGAACCTGATTTTAACTGTCCAGTATAAACTCTTGCAAAAGTAAGTTTACCTATAAATGGATCAGTCATTATTTTAAATGCTAAAGCTGTAAACTTTTCATTTTCGGATATTTTTCGAGATATTTTATCATCCATATGAGTATGATGTACTTCTAAATCACCAACATCTACTGGGGAAGGAAGAAAATCAACAACAGCATCCAGTAATTTTTGTATACCTTTATTTTTGAATGATGAACCGCATAATACAGGAATTATTTTTAATTCTATAGTGGCTTGTCTTAAAACGTTTTTAACTTCATCTTCAGTAATTTCCTTTCCTTCAAGATATTTTTCTAACAAAGAATCGTCAACATCAGAAACAGCTTCAAGCATAATAGTCCTGTATTTATTTGCAGCAGCAATTAAATCCACAGGAATTTCTTTATCCTCAAATGTAAAACCTTTTGTATCTTCATGAAACATTCTTGCTTTCATTGTAATCAAATCGATTACACCAGAAAACATATCTCCTTCGCCAATAGGGATGGCAATTGGTACTGCATTTGCTCCTAAACGCTGTTTCATCATTTCAACTGCATTAAAGAAATCGGCACCAATTCTATCCATTTTATTAACGAAAGCAATTCTTGGAACGCCATATTTATCTGCTTGTCTCCAAACGGTTTCAGATTGCGGTTCAACACCGCCAACTGAACAAAATAATGCAACTGCTCCATCTAAAACTCTAAGTGATCTTTCAACTTCAACAGTAAAATCAACGTGACCTGGTGTATCAATTATATTTATATGATGGTCTTTCCAATAACAAGTTGTAGCAGCACTTGTTATAGTAATTCCTCTCTCTTTTTCCTGTTCCATCCAATCCATTGTAGCTGCGCCATCATGTACTTCACCAATTCTATGCAATTTACCCGTAAAAAACAATATTCTTTCGGTTGTAGTAGTTTTCCCAGCATCAATATGTGCCATGATACCGATATTACGCATTTTATTTATTTCAACTTTCTTTTCAGCCATTATATTCTATTCTTTTCCTATTCAAACTATTCATTTACCATTTATAATGAGCAAAAGCTCTATTTGCTTCAGCCATTTTGTGAGTATCTTCTTTTTTCTTTACAGCAGGTCCTTCATTATTTGCAGCAGCTAATAATTCAGCTGAAAGCTTATTTACCATTGATTTATCAGTTCTTTTTCTTGCATAAGTTTTAATCCATCTCAAAGCAAGAGCGATTCTTCTTTCCGGGCGAACTTCCATTGGTACTTGATAAGTTGCACCGCCAACTCTTCTGCTTCTAACCTCAACAAGAGGCTGTACATTATGTATAGCCTGCTTAAATACTTCAAGTCCTGGCTTTTTAGCTCTGTTTCCTATTTTATCCAGACTTTCATAAACAATTTTTCTGGCAGCTGATTTTTTTCCATCAAGCATAATGTAATTGATAAATTTTGATACCAACACATCATTATATTTAGAATCTGCCTTTAAGTATTTTTTTTCTGCTCTTCTCTTTCTCATAACTTTTTACTTAGCCTTTGGTTTTTTTGCACCGTATTTTGATCTTGCTTTTTTTCTATCATCAACTCCGCTTGCATCAAGTGTTCCGCGGACAATATGATATCTTACACCAGGTAGATCCTTAATTCTGCCACCTCTTATAAGAACAATTGAATGCTCCTGTAAATTGTGTCCTTCACCAGGAATGTATGCAGTAACTTCAATACTGTTCGTAAGTCTTACTCTCGCAACTTTTCTTAACGCCGAGTTTGGCTTTTTAGGGGTAGTTGTATATACCCTTGTACATACTCCTCTTTTCTGAGGACATGCATCCAATGCTGGTGCTTTGTTTTTCGACGTTACTCTTACACGCCCTTTCCTGATTAACTGGTTTATAGTGGGCACTAAATTCCTCCAAAATATATCGTTAATAATACAAAAAATTCAGACTTCTAATATATTATTATTCGGTTTGTTTGTCAAGCAAACAAACCGATTTTTTATATTTTTATTCACTAACTTGCTGTTTTTCTTCAACTGTTTCTTCTTGCTCATTTACCGAAGACTCATTTTCGAGAACTATTCCTTTATATTTTCTCAATCCGGTACCAGCAGGGATTAGGTGACCCATTACAACATTTTCTTTTAATCCAATTAATGTATCCACTTTTGCCTTAATTGATGCATTTGTTAATACTTTAGTTGTTTCTTGGAAAGAAGCAGCTGAAATAAAGCTTTCGGTAGATAATGCTGCCTGAGTAATTCCCAATAAAATATTCTCAAATGTTGCAGGCTCTGCGTCTCTTGCGGTTATTTGAGCTTTTTCTTTACGTACAAGGTCAGCATTTATTTCTCTTAATTTACTTTTTGTAATAAGCTGGCCTGCTAAATATTTCGACTGTCCCGGTTCTTCAATAAATACCATATTTCGTATTCTATCGTTTTCAGCATTGAATAAAACACGATCTACAAGATCCTCATCAATAAAATCAGTATCGCCTGAAGAGATTATTCGTACCTTTTGAAGCATCTGTCTTGCAATTACTTCAATATGCTTGTCACTTATTTTAACTCCCTGTAATCGATAAACATCTTGGATTTCATTTACAAGATATTCCTGAACAGCGTTAGTTCCCTTTATTTTCAATATATCATGAGGATCAACTGGACCATCGGTAATTTTTTCTCCGACAGGAATTTCATCATTTTCCTGTACAAGGATGTGTTTTCCGTAAGGCACGCTATAATTCATTTCAATTGAAGAATCTAGTGATTCTATTACAATAATACGCGATCCTTTTTTTCTTGCACCAAACTTAACACGTCCTTCAATTTCAGTAACAACTGCAGGATCATGCGGACTTCTTGCTTCAAATAATTCCGTAACTCGAGGCAGACCGCCTGTAATGTCGCGGGATTTTGAATTTGACTTTGATATTTTTGCCAATACAGTTCCAGGCTGGATTTTTTCATTCTCGTCAACTGATATATTTGAACCTGTAGGAAGATTGAATACTTTTTGTGTTCCATCATCACTTGTAACAATGATACTTGGAGTCAGGGTCTTATCCCTGGAATCAATAACAACTTTTTGAACGTGACCTGTTTGTTCATCGGCAACTTGCTGAAGAGTATTGTTATCAACTAGATCCTGGAATGCAACACGACCGCCTATATCCGATAAAATAAGAGCATTATATGGATCGTGATTATAAAGCGCTTGACGTTTTTTTACTTCTTGTCCTTCATTTACAAGCAATTCAGCACCATAAGGGATATCGTATTTTTTAATTTGTCTGTTATCATCATCGTAAATACCCACTGATCCTCTGCGCCCTATTACAACTTTTACTTTGCCCAGAAAATCAGATTTTTCTACGTAGTTTATTTTTTCGTAACGTACAATACCTGCAATAGCAGTCTCAACTTGTGATTGAGATGCAATACGCGAAGAAGTACCGCCAAGGTGGAATGTACGAAGTGTAAGCTGTGTACCAGGTTCACCTATTGATTGAGCAGCAATTATTCCAACTGCCTCACCGATTTCAACTAATTGTCCAGTAGTGAGATTTCGTCCATAACATTTTGCACAAACACCTCTCTTAGATTCGCAAGTCAGTACTGTACGAATATAAACTGAGTCTATACTGGCATCATCAATCCTTTCTGCAGAAATTTCATCAATTAATTGTCCTGTTTCAACAATTATTTCATCTGTACGCGGGTCGTAAATATCCTCTTGGGCAACACGTCCAATTATTCTTTCTGCAAGAGGTTCTCTTTCAACTTCTCCATCTTTAAGAGCACCGATATATACACCTCGGATAGTTCCACAATCATCTTCCGAAATAATTACATCTTGAGCAACATCGCAAAGTCTTCTTGTAAGATACCCGGCATCTGCTGTTTTAAGAGCAGTATCTGCCAAACCTTTACGTGCACCGTGCGTTGATATGAAATATTCGAGAACCGATAATCCTTCTTTAAAATTCGCAACAATCGGATTTTCAATGATTTCACCGCTCTGTCCCGTCAAGCTTTTCTGAGGTTTCATCATTAATCCTCTCATTCCTGCAAGCTGACGTACCTGTTCTTGCGAGCCTCTTGCTCCGGAATCAACCATCATATGTAAAGAATTAAATCCGCCTTGGTCAGTTTTTATTTTTTCCATAAGCGACTTACTTACATTATTTGTTGTATGAGTCCAAATATCAATAATTTTATTATATCTTTCAGCATCTGTAATAAGACCTTGTTCGAATTCGCTTAATACTTCGGCAACTTTTTTATTTGAATCGGCAACAAGATTAATTTTTTCTTCAGGAATAATCATATCGCTAAAGCTGATTGATATTCCAGCAGCAGTTGCATACCTGAAACCAAGTTCTTTTAAATTATCAAGAAATTTCGCAGTAACTTCATTACCCATTTTAATAAACATTTTATAAATAAAACCGCTGAAGATTTTCTTTACAAGAAGTTCATTGAAAAATCCCATTTCTTTTGGAACTATCTTATTGAAGATAACTCTTCCTGTTGTGGTTTCAATTAATTCTCCGTCAATCTTTACTTTTATTTTTGCATGAAGTTCAATTGCGCCTGAATTATATGCAATCATCACTTCATCCATATCATTAAATATATTTCCTTCGCCTTTTGCGCCTATCTTCACTTTTGTAAGATAATAGCATCCTAAAACTATATCCTGAGTAGGAACAACAATCGGACTTCCGTTCTGAGGAGAAAGAATATTATGACTGCTCAACATTAATAACGAAGCTTCAAGCTGTGCTTCATAAGACAGCGGGAGGTGAACTGCCATCTGGTCACCGTCAAAATCCGCATTAAACGCAGTACATACCATCGGATGAAGCTGTATAGCTTTGCTGTCAATAAGAAGTGGTTGAAAAGCCTGAATTCCCAATCTGTGCAAAGTTGGAGCTCTGTTCAATAAAACTGGATGCCCGCTGATTATTTTTTCTAATATTTCCCAAATAATTGCATCTTTTCTGTCAACAGCTTTTCGGGCACTTTTAACTGTTTTAAAATGTCCTCTGTCAATAAGTTTTCGGATAACAAACGGTTTAAATAATTCAATAGCCATATCTTTAGGCAAACCGCATTGATGAAGTTTTAATTCAGGACCCACAACAATTACAGATCTCCCGGAATAGTCAACGCGTTTTCCTAAAAGATTCTGACGGAAACGTCCTTGTTTACCCTTTAACATATCGCTCAAAGATTTTAATGGTCTGTTTCCATCGCTTCTTACAGCGCTAGCTTTTCTTGAATTGTCGAAAAGTGCATCAACAGCTTCCTGAAGCATTCTTTTTTCATTCCGTAAAATTACTTCCGGAGCTTTTATATCTATTAATCTTTTTAGTCTGTTATTTCTGATAATTACTCTTCTGTAAAGATCATTCAAATCGCTTGTGGCAAATCTGCCGCCTTCAAGCGGTACAAGCGGACGTAATTCCGGTGGTATAACAGGAATTACACTCATCACCATCCATTCAGGTTTATTAGGTACTTTTCCTTCTTTTTCTCTGAAGGCTTCAAGAACAGCAAGTCTTTTTAAAATATCGCTTCTTTTCTGCTGCGATGTCTCTTCTTTAAGCTGTTTCTTTAATTCCAAGAAAGTTTGTTCAATATCAGTTCTCTTTAAAAGTTCCTTTACAGCTTCGCCACCTATTTTTGCAATAAATTTTTTAGGATCGTCATTTTCCAGAGCATCATTATCATGCGGCAGTGAATTCAGTATTTCGAAATACTGATCTTCGGATATAAGATCTTTTACACTTAAACCTGTTGTACCTGGATTAATTACAACATACGATTCGTAATAAATTATTTTTTGAAGTTCTTTCGTCGATACCCCGATTATGTTACCAATTTTTGAAGGCAATGCACGAAAAAACCAAATATGAACTATTGGAACTGCAAGTGCAATGTGTCCCATTCTTTCGCGACGAACACTTTTTAATGTAACTTCAACACCGCAACGATCACAAACAATTCCTTTATAACGAATTCCTTTATATTTTCCACATGCACATTCCCAGTCCTTTACCGGACCAAATGTCTTTTCACAAAACAATCCGTCTTTTTCGGGTCGGAATGAGCGATAGTTTATAGTCTCTGGTTTAGTAACTTCACCATGCGAACGTGATAGATGATCATCTGGACTTGCCAAACTGATTGTTAATTTTTCTATATTTTTAATTTTTGTTTCTTGAGTTCTAAATCTCATAAAACTTTCTCCTTAATAAATAGCAAATTAGCTAGTTTATTTTTATATCAAGACCTAAGCCCTGTAATTCTTTAATCAATACGTTAAATGACTCAGGAATACTAGCTTCGGCAATATTTTCACCTTTTACAATTGATTCATAGGCTTTAGCTCTTCCAACAACATCATCACTCTTTATGGTAAGCACTTCCTGAAGAATGTTTGCAGCTCCATAACCTTCCAGAGCCCATACTTCCATTTCTCCAAATCTCTGCCCACCGAATTGAGCTTTTCCACCAAGCGGTTGCTGAGTAATTAATGAGTATGGTCCAATTGAACGGGCATGAATTTTATCGTCAACCATATGACCGAGCTTAAGCATATAAATATATCCACAAGTAACTTTCTGATGGAATTTTTCACCTGTGCGCCCATCATACAAAGTAGCTTTGCTTCCTGAAGGCAATTTAGCTTTTTCAAGCCATTCTTCCACATCTTTATAACCTGCTCCATCAAAAATAGGTGTTTCAAATTTAAGTCCAAGCTTTCTTCCTACCCAGCCCAAAGCTGTTTCGTAAAGCTGACCGAGATTCATACGCGATGGCACACCAAGTGGATTCAGAACAATATCAACCGGAGTACCATCTTCGTGATAAGGCATATCTTCTGCTGCAACAATTTTCGCAACAACACCTTTATTTCCGTGACGTCCCGCCATTTTATCGCCAACGGATAATTTTCTTTTCTTTGCAACATATACTTTTGCAAGCTGAACTATACCCGGAGGTAATTCATCTCCACTTTGAATTTTAAGCTTTTCTCTCTTGAATTCTTCATCAATTTCCTGTTGCAGTTCGTAATAATTCTGGAATAATTTTTTTATCCTTGAATTGGCAGTTGAATCTTCAAACCAATCTGATGTATAATCAAGTTTTGTTACGTCTTCAATTGAATTAATCAATTCTTCAGACAACTTTATTCCTTTTTTAATTACCATTGATCCGCCAAGTTCACGGATTCCGGAAGAATTAAGACCATTACATATTCTTATCATCTTTAAAACAAGTGTCCGATAAAGCTCATCTTTTTTCTTTCTGATTTGAGAATCAATTTTATCAATTTGCTGTTTTTCAATTTTTTTGGAATCAGCATCTCTTTTTTTACGGCTGAAAAGTCTTGTTTTAATAACAATACCTTTAAGTCCGGGAGGTGCCTTTAAAGAAGCATCTTTAACATCACCAGCTTTATCTCCGAAAATAGCCTTCAGAAGTTTTTCTTCGGGAGTTGGATCAGATTCACCTTTGGGGGTAATTTTCCCAATAAGGATATCACCTTCTTTTACTTCGGCTCCTTCACGAATTATACCGTTTTCATCAAGATTTTTAGTAGCTTCTTCACTTACATTGGGAATATCCCGGGTTAGTTCTTCTTCGCCGCGTTTGGTTTCCCTTACTTGTAATTCAAATTCTTCAATATGTATTGAAGTGAAAACATCTTCGGCAACCAATTTTTCATTTATTATTATAGCATCTTCAAAATTATATCCGCGCCAAGGCATAAAAGCTACAGATATATTTCTTCCTAATGCCAACTCTCCGTTTTCAATAGCCGGTCCGTCAGCCAATACTTGTCCTTTTTGAACACGCTGACCTGTAGCAACAATAGGTTTCTGGTTTACACAAGTTTCCTGATTGGTTCCGTTGAATTTAATCAAATTATGTGTAACTCGTTTTTCATCATCAAAACCGCAGATTACGTTTTCATCATTAAGATTTACATCATACTTAATCACTATCTTCGACGAATCAGAAAATTCAATTATTCCGTCATCTTCAGCAACTATAATATTCCGTGAATCTTTTGCAATGCGACCTTCCATGCCTGTTCCAACAATAGGAGCCTGAGGTCTGAGAACAGGAACTGCCTGACGTTGCATGTTCGAACCCATTAATGCTCTGTTTGCGTCATCGTGTTCCAAAAAAGGAATAAGCGAAGCGGCAGCACTTACTATTTGTGCTGGAGCAACATCCATATATTGAGCTTGCTGTGGTGGAACAACTGGAAATTCTCCTTTATTCCGGCATTTTACTCTAGGATTGATAAAAGAACCGTCTTCATTGATTGGGGCATTTGCTTGCACTACAGTAAATTCATCTTCCTGATCGGCGCTCAAATAATCGACATTGTCAGTAACAATACCTTCTTTAACCTTTCTATACGGAGTTTCAATAAAACCATATGAGTTAACTTTGGAATAAATTGTTAAAGAAGAAATAAGACCGATGTTCGGACCTTCGGGTGTTTCAATAGGACAAAGTCTACCGTAATGCGAATGATGAACATCGCGCACTTCAAATCCGGCTCTTTCGCGTGTTAAACCGCCAGGACCTAAAGCAGAAACTCTTCGTTTATGCGTTAATTCCGATAATGGATTTGTCTGATCCATAAATTGAGATAACTGATTGGTACCAAAAAAAGCATTAACTACACTGCTTATTGTTCTGGCGTTAACCATATCCTGCGGCTGTAAATTTTCTGTATCGCGCATATTTAATCTTTCTCTTATAGTACGCGACATTCTTGCAAGTGCAACATTAAACTGTTGAACAAGCTGTTCACCAACAGTTCTAACTCTTCTGTTTCCAAGATGGTCTATATCGTCTACGTTTACATTTCCGCCTTTAAGTTTTATGATATTCTTCATAATTGCCAAAATATCATCAACTGTTAATATTCTTATATCATTAGAAATTTTAAGACCAAGTCTGTCATTCATTCTAAAACGACCAACTTCACCTAAATCATAACGTTTTTCATTAAAAAATAATTTATCAATTAAACCTTGTGCAGTATCAACATCAGGAGCTTCACCGGATCTTAGTTGTCTGTATATAGCAAAAAGAGCTTCTTCCTTTGTAACTGCAGTATCTTTTTTCAAAGTGTTTAGTATCAAATCTTGGTCAAGTGAAGTTTCTGCAGATATGAGCTTTAATTTTTTTACAGTAGATTTTTTTATTTCATTAACAATTTCTTCGGAAAGTACACTTTCTTTAGAAACAAATATTTCACCAGTGGTAACATCAATAACATCTTCAGCAGCTACTCTGCCAATATGTTTTTCAACATCTAAATCTTTAATGTCAATCTCTTCTATTAAATTAAATAGATTTAGTATTTGTTCTTCACTCTCATATCCAAGTGCACGCAGTAAAGTTGTTGATGGAAATTTCTTTCTTCTATCTATATACACATATAACACGTGATTAATGTCGGTTGCAAATTCAACCCACGAACCACGAAATGGTATAATTCGCGCTGAATAAATAGGTGTACCGTTAGGGTGAACATTCTGAGAAAACGCAACGCCAGGAGATCTGTGTAATTGACTAACAATTACTCTTTCAGCTCCATTTATAATAAATGTTCCTCTGTCTGTCATAAATGGCAGATTGCCTAAATAAACTTCTTGCTCAACAGAATTAATGTATTCGTTGGTTTCATCATCTTTTGTGGACAATCTTAACTTTGCCTTTAATGGAGCAGCATAAGTCAGCCCTCTTTCCTCGCATTCTACTATCGAAAAACGAGGTTTTTCTATATAATATTCTACAAAATCGAGTCTATAAAATTCTTTATTATCCGAAATAGGAAAATTTGTAAGAAAAACATTCTGCAATCCTTGATCAAGTCTTTTTGAAGCCGGTGTTTTTAATTGCAGGAATTCTTCGAACGACTCTAGCTGTACATTCAGCAAATCAGGAATTTCAATCGCCTTTCTGATTTTGGAAAATGAAATTCTGCTATTATTATTGTTGTTCAATCCTAACCTCCCAAAATATTCGCTTTTTGGTACAAATATCGTTTTAAGTAAAATAACAAAAGTGATAATGGATTTTTTCCATTATCACTTTAAAAATTATAAATGAAATTTAAAGCCGATTACTTTAATTCAACTTTTGCACCAGCTTCTTCTAATTCAGCTTTAATTTTAGCAGCTTCATCTTTTGATGCTTGTTCTTTTACAACTTTCGGAGCACCGTCAACAAGATCTTTAGCTTCTTTCAAACCTAAACCTGTATGAGCTCTTACAACTTTAATAACGTTGATTTTTTTGTCGCCTGAATTAACAAGAACCACATCGAATTCTGTTTTTTCTTCAGCTGGAGCTTCTGCAGCAGCACCGGCAGCGGCAGGAGCAGCACCCATCATCATAGGAGCAGCAGCTGTTACACCAAATTCTTCTTCTAAAGCTTTTTTTAATTCCGAAGCTTCTACTAATGTTAAAGCTTTTATTTTTTCAACAATTTCAGTTATTTTTTCTGACATTTTTTTATCTCCTGATTATTTTCTTCAATTTAATTTTAAATTATGCTGCCTTTTTTTTGGCAACTTCATCAATTACACTTACTAGATCTCTTATTACAGAATTCAAAGCTCCAACAATTCCAGAAGCAGGTGCAGCTATACTGCCAACAATCGATGCCATAATTTCATCTTTTCCTGGCATTGAGGCAAGCATATTTAGTTGATTTGATCCGTAAAACTGAGAATCTATAAAGCAACCTTTGAAATTAAGTTTCTCAGTAGCCTTATTATATTTTTGAATAATCTTTGCAGGAGCAACGATGTTATCTTTAGCAAAAGCATAACCAGTCATTCCAACAAGTTCATCAAAACATTTGTCATAGCCACCAATTTGCTGGGCAGCTTTTTTAAACAAGGTGTTTTTAAATACTTTGTAAGTAATGCCGGCTCCTCTGAATTCTTTTCGAATCTGAGTCATATCTTCAACATTAATACCTTTATATTCAACAAGGTACATTGCATCGGAATTACTTAACAGTTCTTTAATCTGAGAGACAATTTCCTCTTTTTCGCTTTTTTTCATTATTCTCCCATTTCTCTTTTCACAATAATTAAATTTAGAAGCATTTAATTTGAGTGCGTAAATTTTTATTTTATATTCGACAACACGTTATCACGATCTATTTTCATCCCCGGTCCCATAGTGCTGGACAGGAATAAACTTTTAACATAAGTTCCTTTTGCAGAGGAAGGTTTCATCTTTATAATTGTATTGATAAAAGCTTTTGCATTATCCGCAAGCTGATCTACTCCGAAGCTCAATTTTCCAAGTGAAACGTGTATAATACCAGTTTTATCAACACGGAATTCAATTTTTCCTGCTTTAACTTCCTTAACCGCTTTTTCAACATCTGTAGATACAGTGCCGCTTTTAGGATTAGGCATAAGTCCTTTTGGTCCGAGAACACGTCCTAACTTTCCAAGTTCCGGCATAGCATCTGGTGTAGAAATTATAACATCAACTTCTGCCCATCCGCCTTTTATTTTTTCCAAATAATCTTCGTAGCCAGCATAATCTGCTCCGGCATTTAACGCAACATCAGCAGGAGTACCTTTAGAAATAACAAGAACTTTTACTTCTTTTCCTGTTCCATGAGGAAGTGATACTGTACCTCTTACCATCTGGTCTGCATGACGCGGATCTACACCTAATCTAATAGCGCAATCAAAAGATTCATCAAATTTCACTTTAGATACTTCCTTAAGGGTTTGTATTGCTTCTTCAAGTGAATATTCTTTATTGGTATCTACTTTCTTGCTTAATTCTTTATTTCGTTTGGTTACTTTCATCTTAATTACCAACTTATAATTATTAATTAAATTCTTATTCTTCTACTGTTATTCCCATACTTCTTGCAGTACCTGCAACCATACTCATTGCAGCTTCTACACTGCCAGCATTAAGGTCGGGCATTTTTAACTCAGCTATTTCCTTAACCTGCGTTTTTGATACTTTTGCAACTTTGGTTTTGTTTGGTTCTGCTGAACCGCTTTCAATTTTTGTTGCTTTTTTTAATAGCACAGCAGCCGGAGGCGTTTTTGTGATAAACGTAAATGATTTATCCTGATAAACCGTAATCACTACAGGAATAATCAATCCGTCTTTATCAGCAGTTTTTGCATTAAACTGTTTGCAAAACTCCATAATGTTTACACCCTTCTGACCTAAAGCCGGTCCTACTGGCGGAGAAGGATTTGCTTTTCCTCCAGGAATCTGTAACTTAATGAATCCTGTTATTTTTTTTGCCATATCTTAACCTACAATTAACTGTTTATTTTTCTAGTTCTGCTTGAACAAAATCTATCTCTACCGGAGTTTTTCTTCCGAAAATAGACACCATAACTTTTATTTTCATTTTCTCTTCGTTTACTTCCTGAATGTAACCCGAAAAATTATTAAAAGGTCCATCAATAATTTTTACAATATCTCCGTTCCTGAATATTGTTTCTGTACGTTCCGAATCGTTGTCTTTGCTTATTCTGCCAACTATTCTTTTTACTTCATCAGGTTGTAGAGGATTAGGATTGTTTTTGGGTCCTAAAAAGCCCATAACAGACTGTGTGTTTGATACAAAATCTAAAACTCTGTTATCTAAATCTGCATTTAATAAAATATACCCAGGGAAAAAGTTTTTATTTTTTGTTTTTTTCTTCCCGTCTTTAACTTCAAATACTTTTTCCATCGGAACAAGAACTTCATATATTCTTGCTTTTAGCATTTCGTTTTCTTTCAGTTCGGTATCAATAATATTTTTTACTTTATTTTCGTGACCTGAAAACGTTCTAACTACGTACCATCTGCCTTTTATTTCTTCGCTCAATTCAAATCTCTTTTTTATAATAAAGCTTATTATGATAATTTAAATAACTGTGCAAAAGCTTCACCTATTCCTAAATCAATAACCCAGGTAAACAAAGCTAATATTAAACAAACAACTATAACTATTGATGTTGATTCTTTTAATTCTTCTTTCGACGGCCAGGTAACTTTTTTCATTTCCTTAACTACGTCATCCTTAAAATTCAAAATTTTTTCTTTCATAATAAATTATCTTTTAATTTATGTTGCACGTCAGGAGGGACTCGAACCCCCAACCTGCGGTTTTGGAGACCGCTGCTCTACCAATTGAGCCACTGACGTAAGTATTATTTGGTTTCTTTAAATATTACGTGTTTTCTTACAACAGGATCGTATTTTTTAAATTCAACCCTGTTAGGATGATTTCTTTTATTTTTTTGCGTTGTGTAACGATATCCAGTTCCTTCACTGCTTTCCAGTGTTATCGTCTGTCTTATGTTTTTTCCTTTAGCCATCTAATACTCCGTCTTGACCTTTATAAATCTTAAAATTTTTATTTATTCGAGCTGACGACCGGGATTGAACCGGTGACCTCATCCTTACCAAGGATGTGCTCTACCGACTGAGCTACGTCAGCCTTTATATTTCAGGATAATATTCCTGTAGTAAACTCGTAAAAAATAAAAAGAACATCGGCTGAAAACTTCAACCGATTTGTAATATTTTATAACTCTGAGCGGGAGACGGGACTTCCCGACCTGTCGGGACGACCAACCTAAGCTTGGAAGGCTTTTCTTACTTTTCCAGCAAACTCAGAATTATATCAAAACAAAAAGAACATCAGTTGAATACTAACTGATTTTGAAACTTTTTTTGTAACTCTGAGCGGGAGACGGGACTTCCCGACCTGTCGGGACGACCAACCTAAGCTTGGAAGGCTTTTCTCATTCCATTAAACTCAGAATCATTTCAAAATAAAAAGAACACCGGATG
>Ga0123335_1001636_pt1 | contig 35813 bp, 29 predicted proteins | sample BiotimSIPDNA_2_FD_89707 | JGI IMG/M metagenome (GOLD analysis project Ga0123335, IMG submission 89707) | Anaerobic biogas reactor microbial communites from Washington, USA - Biogas_R2 time_0 SIP DNA | ecosystem: Engineered > Bioreactor > Anaerobic > Unclassified | place: Washington, USA... | reverse complement strand
GTCTCAGGTGTCAGCTCTGTAATCATGAATGCATTTACCTTCTCACCATACACCTGTTCACAATCCTGGGTAAACCGTACTAAAGTATCTCCAAGATCAATCACCCTTCCTGATGGCCGGGCGATTCTGAGATTGTGCAGAACAACAGGGCTCTGAGGATGCTCTGTCCAGTCTCCCTCAAGAGACCCGGAATAGAAAAGCCGCAGTATGTCATTGCGCTCTGCAACAAAAATCCACCAGCGATCATTGTAATGAATAATAGACGGATCACTGTAATTTCCTTTGAGAAGAGTTCTGACCTGCTTCCATGCATATGGGAACTGCTCGGCTTTATAAAGATTCACGGAAAAAGCCTCCTTACTCTCCGGAATCATGTAATAATCACCTTCCCATTTAAAAATGTAAGGATAGGAGAGATGAAAAGATTCATTGAGTACGACCCTGTCATAATCCCAGATTTTTCCATCGGTACTGACAGCCAGACCGATATCTCCCTGATCGGTACTGCTGTTAAATATTTCAAAGAACATATACCAGCTTCCGTTCTCCTGAATTAAAAACGGATCAGCGACAAAATCTGCCGGTATATCGGTTACATCCCTGGCTGTTATTACCGGATTGACCGCCTCAGAATGCGGTTTCAAGTCAAAAGGTGAGTCCCCCACGTAGATACCAATTGAATACTCCCCCCTGGTCATTATAAACGGAATACCACGGAGTTTGCCTGTCATTAACCCGGCAGCAAAAGGCAGGGCTATAAGAAAAAGCAAAGATATACTTTTAGTAAGTATATTTTTTTTCACTGAACTCCGCAATTTTTTCCCATTGTCATTGACATTTTTTGTCAAGTTTTTCGGTATAACTTGTGATAACATACCCCCATTACCCATGTATATCCTTCCTTGATTAAATGGATCGCAGTGCAAGGGGATAAAATCCACCCTGATCTGATCCCATTGAGCTCAATTGTGAACCTACTCTGCACCTTTTAAAACCATCTCAAGATTAGCCAAAGCCTTGTACATGGTAGCCTGTCCCCAGTGAAGCATAGGCGTTTTTGCCTTTATTGCCGGGAGCTGCCTGAAATAAAAATACCCTGCCTTGTCCTGCATATTCTCTATTGTCCATCTGGCCACCTTCAAGCCAAGTTCCAGTGAATCGTTGTCAAAATCGGAAAAATTTGCCAGAGTATCTATTGCCTGAGAGGCACACTGGATATCAACCGGATAGACACGGTTATGGTAGTACTTTGGACGGCCGCTGGTTTCAAAAAAGTTGTTTTTGAAATAAACAAAACCCTTCCTTAGATTTTCTGCATACTCTTTATCATTGGTTTTCTCAATGTAACATTTTAGGCTGTCAAGATTATAGCCGGTATGGAAATTATCTATCCACCTTGTCTGCTCACCTTCTCCATAATACCACGATCCATCAGGCCTCTGCCGTGAACAGCTGTACTCCATTGCTTCTTTTGCGACCCGGAGTATTTCTGAATCTCCTGTAATTTTCCCGAGGCGAGCCAGAAATGCCGCACCAAGCATGTTAGAGTTATGAATCGAGCTCTGAGTATAGGCGACATAACTTATACAGGTCCCCCTTTCAGTCTTTTCACGCGGCAGGTTCATAATCCAGCCGCTTACATCAACTGCAGAGTTCAGGTATTTCCTCTCATTCAGCAATTCATAGGAATCAAGCAAAGCCTGACCAATCAGAGATGTCCATACAATAATCGGCTCATGCCTGGGCAGACGTCCTGCCCTGCTTGTAAAATCAAAATGGTTACCCCAGGAGGGCTTTTGATATGCAGGCGCCCGGTTTTTCATCAGCCACTCAAAACAGGCATCCGCCTTCTCCACATACTCTTTTTTACCTGTAACCTTATACCTCTTAAGATACCCCCAGGCCATGTACCCCCTGCCCTTTGTAGATTCCTTCCTGCTTACACCAAGAATTGGCCTGAGATTAAGGGGGCTCTGGCGAACCAGCTGCTGCAGAAGGCGTTCAGCAAAGATATTTCCTAATGTCAAAGGTCGGACAAACGATGAGAGCCCGTCAAATGGTTCATACCCCATGTACCTGTTTTCCTCAACCCACTTTTCAACCTTAAGCAGACTGCTCTCTATGAAAGACTTTGCCGTATTCACCTTCACCCTCCGTTTTTGTTTGTTTTCTCTCAATTTTGCTGCCCAGAACTCTTTTAAAAATCCCACTCAATCGAATCATCTGCTCTGCACGATGAAACCTTATCAACTCTTTAGGCAAAGGACTTTTGGTCCTTATCAGAAATGACCAGGCATAGCCAGCCAAAAGATAAAGCCCTGCCACAAGGTAAGGCCTCTTTCCCATCTGGTAAACACCCCTGAAAAGCTCCCAGAGCGGATGTCCCCCGAGGTAGTGGTCCTTGCGGCCATGGTTGAAACGGGAGATAAGAAAACTATTGTTGCCTGTACCCATTTTGCGGTGATGAATAAAACTTTTATCCTGAAATGTTCTTGTCACCCACCCCCTCATCCTGGCACTTGTCACCGCGGCCCAGTCAATTCCTCCCCCTTTAATAGGTATATAGCCACCGATCTGCTCAAAGCACTCTCTACGGAAAAGCTGGCAGGCTCCGGATACATGATCGTAGTTTGTAAATGCTCCTTCATAAGAGCGGTATCCCTGCTCCTGAAACGGAGAACCCGCAACACCCAGCGACAACATTTTTGCAAATTTACTCATCATAAATTCAAAGTAATCAGGAGGGAACGTAACATCTGCATCCACATTCCCGATGACATCGTACCTTAACCCCTGAAGTCTCCTGAAGCCGGCATTGAAACAGTTAACTTTAGCTGCAAATTGTCTGTCCCGGTGATCAGGCATCCTCAGAAGCTCTATCCATTCAAATTTTTGCTGATACCCCTTTACTATCTCATCTGTTCTGTCTGTTGAGCCATCACTTACTATCACCCACTTTTCCGGAAGATGGCTCTGGGAGACAATCGATTCTATCGTTGCTCCTATAAACGCCTCTTCATTCCTGGCAGGAGTAACCAGCACAAATTTCAACCGTTCCGACATGATCTCCTTACCTTGTTTTTAAAAAAGATATCCCCAGCGCTGTACTCAGTCGCCCGATATGATGAAAATAGCCGTCAAAAAACCGCATCTTGACATGATCCCCCATGGGCACAATAAATGGAAGCACCAGGGTGTAGAGCACAAATGCCATCGAGGACCTGGCCAGAACCCTGAATCTTTGGGCCGGAGGCTCTTTTAGTGAATAGAGATGATTGACCCGCCCCCGCATATATGCCCGGCGCAGATAAAAGCTTTTTCTCCACCTCTCAGGCGGTACCAGCTCGTGAACCGATGCCTCCTGGCACCACACAAAACGGAAACCTTTTTCCTTTACCCGCCCGAAAAAATCGGTGTCCTCTCCTCCGGTCAGACCATATGAGGGATCAAAGAAATTTGCACTGTCAAGGAATATGGCTCTTTTTAACAAAGCATTTCCGGTACGGCAGTTATGAGGCTTCAGAAGCGTACCGGTAGGAAATGAGGGCCTTTCACAAAGTTTACCCCTAATAAGCCAGCCCGGAGGATCGCCATCAAATAATGGCAGAACCGGCCCCAATACCCCATCGGCACCAGTAGCCCTGCAGGTCTTGTACAGATCGTAAAGCCAGAAAGGACCGGGAAACTCATCATCATCGATAAACGCCACATACTCTCCCCTGGAGCTCTTTATTGCCTTGTTTCTTGCCATTGCAATATTTTTTTCTGTTTCATTCTCGTATAAGACATCCATGCCATCCCTGCGACGGATCTCCACAACATGCAAAGCAGATACAGAAGGATCATTATCTACTACGACAACCGAAAAACTGAACTCCCCCCCGTGTCTTTGCTCCCGGAGGGTATCAAGAAGCCTCCCCAGAAGATGCTCCCTTTTGTATGTACAGATACATACACTTATATGCTCAGTGCTCATCTCAAGAATCCTCTTCTTCACTGGAAACCGTTATCAGCTCGTCACTTTCCCCATAATTCTCATCCTCATCCTCATTCCTGAAAAGGAATTCCCGTTTCCCCGCAGCATCAGGGAGATCCTCGGGAACCTGAACAGAAATAAGGAGAAAGACTATCCACAGAAGAGAGGTTGGCTTTACAAAAGAGCTCTCTGTATAGTTATAGATAATTATCATTAAGAGTGCCACCAGCCTAAAGCGCCCCCAGTCAGAATCAAAAGCGATACTGCGGACAATATTGCGGAAAGTGGAAATACCTGTGAGAGCAAGGAGAATCAGACCGATTATCCCCAGGTCTATATAAACATCGATATACCCGTTATGGGCCTGCCCGGGCCGCCATGAGAAAGTTTCCCAGAGCTGATGCCCCAGACTCCCGATCCAGAACCCCCCGTAGCCCGCCCCCGCCAGCCAGCGGTTCTGCCCGATTTTTAAAAGTTCATCCCAGAGAAATGTTCTTCCGGTAAAAGTTGGATCTCCTCCAGTTGATTGCACTATACAGGGCACAAGATCCATGGCTGCGAAATGCTGTGTTAAGATATTCCCCAGTAAAAAACCAAGCACAAGCACCCAGGCCACACCTCTTATCACCTTTACATTTGTTTTAGCCAGCTTTACCAGAAGCAGCATCCCTACACCTACCAGGAAAACAACAAGCGATGTGCGGCTGGTGGCTGTTTTTGAACCGTTCAGAAGCCACACAGCCAGCATCATTACCGGAATGTCAAGAAGTTTCATACGAAACGCACGGGAGAAAAAAACCCACACAAAGAAAAAAGCACTCACACACACCAGTTGCCCCAGACTATTCTTGTGAGTGGTCACCCCGATCCACATCTCAAAGATCCCAGTGTGATCGTAGCTGACACCGAGGTGTCTGTAGTATTTGACAAACAGTACTGACAGGGGCACAAGCACATATGACCACACCCGGAGAACTCTGACAGTCGCGGATGTAAAGTTTATTTCGCTGACCAGCACCATTACCATCAGTAAATCTCCGACAGTCCTCACCCAGCGCTTGAAAGAAACCTCCGGGAACCCTGACCAGATCACACTCAGTCCCATAAAAAGATAAAGCAGCAGAAGGAACCTGTTCCTTCGCACAAACTCCTTCAGGTCTATCCTGCGAAAAATCAAAACTGCCACTGCCAGAACTTCAAGCACAATAAAAAAGTTGCGGTCTATCGGACTGCCCTTAAGATAATCCACCTCTACGGCATTTATCCCTGCACCCATATCAGGGCTGAGCCAATATGTTACTCCTCTTGAGGCGGCCCGTAAAAGCCAGATCAGAGGGATCAAAACAGCAAGGGAAATTCCTTCTTTTTGGTTCTGTTCTAACATTGGGTTCTGTTTTTCTGGTTAATCTTGGTTTTATTAGAATAGCAAAATGCCGGCCGTGTCTAATGACCCGGTGAAAGCGAGTCGACCAGACGAAGGTAAGTGTGTTTCCTGGCTTCCCAGTTATTCTGCTCCATGTATTTTAAGGAATTGACAACCAGTGAATCCCTCAGTCTCTTGTTTTTTCTTAACTTGACAATGCACTCTGCAAGATCCTTCTCATCTTCGGACCTGAAGAACTTGACCAGATTCTCATCGAAATAGTGTGTATGGACAAGAGTGTCTGAAGCTACAACCGGAATACCTACATACATGAATTCCAGGATCTTTGTGCTGAACGCCTCATTGCCAAAGGTGCGCTTGAGTTTTGGCTCTACCCCCAGATCTGCCTCTGCAATGATATGTGGGAGCTTCTCTATGGGAACTATGTCTTTAAAAAAGATCCTGCTCTGCAGATCAAGACTCTTTACCAGATTTTCAAAATAGTGCTGATCGGTTCCTTTGCCGTAGATATGGAACTCAAGATCCGGAATCCGATCCTTTAGAAGATCGACTGCTCTTATGACGGTCTCTAATCCCTGGTGAATACTGAGGGTACCAGGATAGATCATCACAAATCTCTCCATCTTCCCTGTAGCCTGCTTTCTTACATTAAATATTGCAGGATCAGGATAGTTCATCACAACGGTGCATTTATGAGGCGAAACGGACCTGGCGATAAGCCTCTGGTGCCAGATGTGGTTTGCCACAATGACATGATCGGAAAAAGCCATAGAGAGTTTCTCAATCAAAAGAAGCGCCCTGAAAAAAAGTGAGGACTGGGACACTTTAAACTTGCTTGCAAAAAGCTCCGGGACAATGTCATGGATATCAAGGATCACTCTTGCCCCAAGAAGCTTTGCCCCAAGAGCACTGAAAACCTCAAAATCTGGAATCGAATGCACATGAATCAGATCGTACCTGTGGGAAAGGTGCAAAGATGTAAGCTTCAGGAAAGACTTTACAAGAAACAGAAGGAGCTTCAGCAGGTACTCAATTTTAAATCTCTCATTTATGGTACGCCTCTGGATTTTGTAGACATTTACCCCGGCTACATGTGCAAAAGAATCTGCCCCGTCCTGACGAAGCACTATTGCATCGACAGTATCCCCCCGCTTAACCAGTGTCTCTGCATACCGGCGCACCCGGTTGTCACCTTCATAAAATGTGTAGGCCACCATGCATACTCTCATTTGTATATTACCTCATCTGTTTTTCTATAGATTCTTCTTGCCTGGACCTTCCTGACTTGATAAAAGATGCGACCTCGCAGGGAAGAGCATTCCAGAACTGGCCGCCATAGTGGCTCTGGACATATTTAAGGAAATCTGTATACAACTGCACCGGATACTCCTCCAGCTTCCACTGTCCATCGAAATTTATGTAGTCCGGATGAACATTCAGCAGGGCCATGCCGCCTCTTTTAGAGATCCAGTCCAGTTTGCTTTTCCAGATACCGGTATCCTGTTCCCGCATGAGAATAAAAAGCGTGAAATCCTGGACCAGAGTGTATGGAAGCTCCACATAGCCTCCACCGTCTCCACCGGCATTAACCCAGAAAGGGAAAATTGTCCTCACACCATCAGACTGCGGCTCAAAGGGATCTGTATCAAATGTTGATAAATCATATTTAACATTCAGCTCCCCGATCCACTCCAGATTATGATGCATCGCCCCGGCCCTAAACCCCAGTGCATTCCACTCCCTGAGATAGTGATTTATTTTAACGGCACCTATCTGGAAATTTCCCCTGGAACTGAAGAGCTTGCCGTCATGCCTCAGATCATGAACCCCCACCTCAAAGCCCCTCTTTGTCAGATACCCCCTTAAGGCAGGCGATACCGTATAACGCTCAGGAACCAGATTGAAACTGGAACGAAACCCGTACTTTTCCTCAAGTGCAGAGAGCCTGCAGCACCTGTCCTGCCCCTTCTCTTTTTCTACATCATGAGTGAGAACCAGCGTAAAAAGCTTTCCATCCGGCCAGGGCTGCCATGATGCAGGAACAGCTCCAGCACTATGATCTATAGGCCATCTCTCTTTGTGAATCTCCCACAGGTACTCAACTCTTCTCCTTCGGATGTAAATCTGAAGCCATCGGGGCATAAATGGTTTGAAAGCATAGTAAAGTTTTACAAATGACATCACACACTCTTCTCTGAATTTTTATGGCAAGTATCTTTCACAAAACAACCGTATCCTGTCCACAACCCGCTCCTGCTGTTGCGATGAAAGAGAGGGGAACATGGGCAGAGATAAAATTTCCTTTGAGAGCTGCTCACTTGCCGGAAAACTTCCGGACCTGTAGCCAAGATTGCGATAAGCCTTCTGCTGGTGAAGCGGAACAGGGTAGTGAAGCCCGGTGTCGATTCCACCTCCTGAGAGAAAGCCCTGGAGCATATCTCTCTGAGGAACCCTGATTACATAAAGGTGGTAGACAGGACGAGACCAGGAGGGCACTGCGGGTGTGATCACAGAAGAGACACCAGAGAGCATCTGGTTATATCTTGAGGCCAGACTCTGTCTCATGCCGTTCCACTCCCTTAGCCTCTTTAGTTTGAGGTTAAGTACTGAAGCCTGAATACTGTCGAGCCTCCCGTTATATCCCTCCATATCATGGAAATATTTTTTCATCTGGCCGTGGTCACGAATCATACGGATAGTTGCGGCCATCTCAGGATCATCGGTAGTCACTGCGCCGGCCTCACCGAAAGCCCCCAGATTTTTTCCCGGATAGAAACTGAACGCACCCGCTTTTGCAAGTGCACCCGCACTGATCCAGCGTCCCTTGTCTTTTGAGAAGTATCGGGCACCATGCGCCTGACAGGCATCTTCGATAACGGTAAGCCCAAACTCCCGGGCAATCTGGTTTATGGGGTCCATATCGGCGGTCTGTCCGTAGAGATGAACCGGGACAATGGCCCGCAGAGCCTTTCCGGTACCGGTATGAATGGTCTCACCTGTGAGGTCGTCTTTAAAGCAGTTTTTCCTGAGGTAATCTTCCAGGAGCTCTGGAGACATATTGGATGTTTTGAGATCGACATCGACAAAAATCGGTGATGCTCCAGCCTGAGAGATTGCCTCGGATGTTGCGATAAAGGTGTTTGGTACTGTAATTACAAGATCCCCGTTTTTAACTCCCGCGGCTATAAGCGCAAAACGCAGGGCATCGGTACCACTTCCGACTCCGATTGCAAAGCGGGTTCCGCAGAATGATGCAAAGGCTTTTTCAAACTCCTCAACAGAAGGACCGCTGATAAATTTACCGGAGCGAAGAATATCCCTGAAAGCCGAGATGAATTTCTGCTCCATTTCCCTGTGCTGTGAGTTAAGATCTAAAAAGGGTACTCTTTCAGCGTTCATCAATCCCCCTTAGAATTCTGGCAGGATTTCCTGCTACGATCGTCTCTTGGCAGACATCTTTGGTGGCCGTGCTTCCTGCACCTAAGACCCCTTTCTGGACCTCCACGAAGGCTCCCGGCCGTGAGTTCTCCCCTGTTGTGCATCCGTTAATGTTTGCATAGGGTGCGATCTTCACGCTTTGGCCGATTTTGACATCAGAGGAGATCTGCTGGAAGGTCATCTGTTTTCTCTTTTCCGCTGGAGATCTTGTAGAGGCTCCGTCCGGGGAAGTCAATTTCAACGGGACGGCCCTGCTGGCTCAGAGAACGGTCACATGCCTCTAACATCCTTACCACGTCCAGACCGCTCTTTCCATCACTTACCGGTGTCGATCCATTTTCTATACAGTCAACAAAATGGCTGCACTCAAGCTTCAGGGCCTCCAAGCCCTCCACCTTCGGTGCCCACATATCCCCGGCCCTGTAGCTCACAAGGATATCGTAGATTCCCTGTTTGCTTCTGGCCTCTACCCCCTTGTCGTAGATTTTCAGTTTCTCATCTGCCTTAAGATCGTTCCACACCAGCATCTTCTTCTCTCCCCCGATAAGGGTTGTTCTCACCTTTACCGGAGAGAGCCAGTTAACAGAGAAATGGGCTACTATGCTGGTGTTGAAATGTGCAGTGACATAGGCGATATCCTCCAGAGAGTTTACATGGGATTTTCCCCAGGCGGAAAGTGCCACAGGGGGCTCATCTATAAGGTATGACATGATAGAGAAGTCGTGAGGAGCAAGATCCCACACCACATTCACATCGTGCTGAAAAAGCCCCAGATTGACACGGACCGAGTCGTAGTAGAAGATTTTCCCAAGTTCTTTGGTATCTATAAGCTGCTTTATCTTCCGTACTGCACCTGTAAAAAGGAAAGTATGGTCAACCATGATTTTGAGTTTTTTTGTTTCCGCCAGCTCTATCAAGTCTTCTGCCTGGGCGGATGAGGCGGTGAAGGGTTTTTCCACAAACACATGTTTTCCATTCTCCAGAGCCTTCCTGGCCAGCTCATAGTGAGTGGAAACCGGGGTCACAATCGCCAGCGCATCAACATCCGGTGCCTCGATAAGCTCCATGGGATTTGTGCAGGTGCGTATCGATGGATTGGCGGCGGCCAGGCGGGATATGATATCGGTGTTCTTGTCACTTATCCCCACCACCCTTACTCCCTCCAGGGCACTGAAATTCCTGACTATGTTTGGTCCCCAGTAGCCGTAGCCGATTACTCCTATGCCAAGCATCTCTTACTCCTTCACTTTTAATAAGCCCCTCTGGCTGTCAATAGAGCCAGTGGTGTTTTAAGAATCAGTTTAAGGTCTAAAAGCAGTGATCTTTTTCTACTGTACTGAAGATCCATCCGCACCATCTCATCAAAGGTCGTAGAGCTTCTTCCCTCCACCTGCCAGAAACCGGTGATACCTGGTTTACATTCCATAAGACGGCGTATGTGCCAGAGACTGTACTGGGCCGTTTCGTAGGGAATGGGTGGACGGGGCCCCACTAAAGACATATCACCCCTGAGCACATTAAGAAACTGCGGCAGCTCATCAAAGCTGGTCTTACGCAAAAATCGCCCCACCGCCGTTACCCTGGGATCGGCGCTTATTTTGTACACTTTCTGCTCTTGTATATCCCCCTTTATCAGACGGGAGACATAGTCCCGGTGAATCGAATCATCACTGTCGATGTACATGGAACGGAATTTGTAAAAAGTAAAGAGATCTCCACCCTGACCGACTCTTTTCTGAGAAAAAAAGACCGGCCCCGGTGATGTAAGCTTTATCAGAAAGGGAATCAGAAGAAATAGAGGTGAGAAGATGACAAGCCCCAAAAAGGCCCCCAGAATGTCAATCCCCCTCTTGGCCATCAAAGATAGCCCCCTTCTTTTTGAGCGGTCCGCCTCAGGATAAAAGGTAAGAAGAGTTTCCGTGGAGCCAGCCTTCTTATCTGACGGAAAACTATATACAGAAATCTCCACCTGTCCCCTTACCCAACCCCCCAAAACTCTTTCCACCTGTTTCCTGATCTTTTCAGAAAAAATGTTCCTATCGGGTCCCCTGATTTCGGTGAAAACTATCCCCAGAATCCTCTTTCTCTCGTACCACCCCCGAATGTCGGTCTCCCTTACATTTTCCCCCAGTGACTCCATTATCTTCTGCACACCCAGAACCCCGGAGAAATCAGAAACACATAGCAAATCACTGATATCCACCAAAGCCAGCACAAATGGATCTCCCGATCGCTCTGTGCGCTTGCGCTCAGTTAATAACATCTCCCGGAAACGCTCCTCAGGAAGATATCCATAAAGCCCAGGGCCGACAAAATCCCCTCCCAAGGAATTGCCGCCACCAGTTTCCATACATTCCTCCATTTACACCTGGGAAATAGCCTCTGTTTCTCTGTTTTAATAGGTATGCAAAAGGAAGGCCAAGTGGAATGCTTTACATTTAAACGCTTTCAGCTGACCCCTGCCCAAATCAAAAACTTCTCATCTACAACGGCGGGAATTTCTAACCCCTTTGTGGGATTAATCCTCCCCCTCTCGGTCATATCACCCGATACATCCGGAAAAATCAAAGTGCATCTATACCTTGCAGCCAAATGGTTTGAACAAATCGCAGGTACACCACTCCGGAAAACATATCAAAGCCTTATGCACAAACAAACAGGTGCAATTCGCCCTGATCAGAGTGAATTAGTAGGCTCATAGATGGTTTTTTAAAACAGGGGGTACACACTTCCCGTCCCTACAAAAGTGAAAGCTACCCGTGAAAGCGGATTATGTTTCGGAGGAAGGGCCCAGGATGGAAAGTCTTGATCAAAATGATTTTATGATATTACCTGCATCGTCGGCTGCTAAAACCATTTCGCCCGCCCCCGAGGAGACCATTGAATATTGCAGGTCAGGATTACAGTATCAAGGGGCATTAAAGTGATCTGCGACTTTTTGGTTAATCCGGCAGACTCGCTGGTTGCCTGAGCGGCTGAATTACTCACCGCACCTGTAAGATACTGAGTTTTTGGGATGGTACATCAGGGATTTAGATGTGAAGGGATTCGCCATAAAAGCGAATCCCAGAAGAGAAATTACAGGCTGTCCCCAAAATCCTTACGGAACTTTTCAACCAGTTTTGTCTGCCAGTCGGAAAGCGGTGCCAGTCTTCCGAAGAAGAAACGCAGGATCTTCGGTTCTTCAACAAATTTAAGACCACCAACCAGTCTGCGGTTCTCATAAAGCCAAGCCAGACGGTCAACAGCATAATTGATCTGAGATAAAGTGAAAACACGCCTTGGAACAGCAAGACGGAGCAGCTCCACGTGGGCCATCGGCTCGACTCCATTCTCATCACGCTGTTCACTCAGAGTGCCCCTTTCCATACCTCGCACACCGCTGGCGATATAAAAAGCGGCAGCCAGTGCCCCGGCCGGATATTGACTCTGAGGAACATGATCCAGGAACGCTTTTGCATCCACATGACACCCCAGACCACCTGCAGGAGTAATCACAGGAATGCCTTTTCGATCAAGTTCCTTTACCATATGCTCAATAAAGATAGGCCCCTGGCTTATCATGTCTTCATCAAGAGTCTCCTCAAGACCGATGGCTATGGCTTCCATTTCCCTCACCGACATCCCGCCATAGGTGAGAAACCCTTCGTAAAGAGGAACCATCTCACGCATCCTATAAAAGTACTCACTGTTATTTGTGCAAATCCCCCCCCCGCGTCCAAAACCCAGCTTTCTGGCAGAGAAATAGATCACGTCGGAAAGTGCGGCGATCTTGAGTATGATCTCATGAGTAGACATGCCCGCGCATGCTTTTTCTCTTTTCATAATGAAGTAGAGGTTATCAGCAAGAAGACTGGCATCATAAACAAGCGGTATTTTATGTAAACGGCAGATACTGCTGATTTCACTTAGATTCTGAAGCGATCCAGGCTGACCGCCAATAAGATTTGTCCCCGCCTCCACACGCACGAAAGCGACATTCTCTGCTCCCCATTTGTTTATCACATCTTTTAGCTTATCTATATCTATATCGCCCTTGAACGGACAATCGCTCTTTATTTTAAATCCCTCGTCAACAATAATCTCTTCAACCGTACCACCATTAAGAGTAATGTGCGCCTTTGAGGTGGTAAAGTGGTAGTTCATGGGAACTACACTGCCTTTTTTAACAAATACTTGTGAGATGATATTTTCACAGGCACGTCCCTGATGTGCAGGAAGGAAATACTCAACGCCGAAAAACTTTTTAACCATCTTTTCAAGTCTGGTAAAAGTCTCGCTCCCGGCATAACTGTCATCAGCTGCCATCATCGAAGCCAATTGACGATCGCTCATCGCGTTTACACCACTGTCTGTGAGCATATCCATGAATACATCCCGGTTTTTAAGCAGGAACGTATTATTGCCGGCAGCTTCCATGCATTTTTGCCGTTCTTCAATGGGTATGAGGTTCAATTTCTGGATAATACGTACTTTGTGCATCTCGAGGGGAAACGATTCCCCTGCGTAAAATTTTACATTTGCCATAAACTGACCTTTTCTGATAAATTTGAGGTTTTCTCTGAAATTCAGAGAATGAACTAAAATACAATGGGAACGCAATGTTCAGCAATCTTGTAATGTTTGTAGACATTCACAGAACCTCGCCATGCCTATTCGGCTATATACGGAGATCCCAGAAACACTGCAGGAAGTCAGGAAACGCATACACCGGAAAAATACAGATGCTAAAAAAGAACCTGTTGGCAGTCTTTAATACCCAATATTTTTTAAATATATGCAGCTTCCAGCGTGCAGCTAAGACCTGACTGTAGCAAGTTTGATCGCCAGTGCGGCAAGAACAGTTCCTGCGATGCAGTTCATGATTTTTTGAGACCTGGGGGACCGATAAAGAACATTACCTATGATCCCTGCCAGAAAAGCGACAGTTCCAAACACAAGTGCAGTTGCGGCAATGAAGAGTCCACCGAGAATAAAAAACTGGGGCAAAACCGCTCCGTAACTTGAATTCACAAACTGCGGCAAAAAAGCCAGAAAAAATATCGCGACTTTGGGATTTGTGATGTTCATAAATACACCCCGTCGGTACATCTGAAAACGATTCAAACACTTTGTTTCCTTATAGTCAATGCTCGTTACAGATGCCCTGAATGACTGCCAGGATAAAAAGAGAAGGTAGGCAGCACCAATGATTTTTAAAATCGTAAATGCAAGAGTGGACACTTTAAGTATTGACGCAACACCGATCGCAGCAGCTGTCGTATGTACAATTAAACCAGTGCACAACCCCATCGTCACAAAGACTCCGGACTGCCTGCCGTGTAATGCCGACTGAACCAGTACAAAGATATTATCCGGCCCCGGCGCGACTGCCAGAACAACTGATGCCGCAAAAAATGTCCACAAAACCTCTGCAGGCATATTTTCTTCCTTTTTACTGCATGGATTCCCTGTTTGGTAAAAATCATAATATACTATTCAGTTATCTCATTCAGCTCAGAACATCAGCGTGATACCTAACTTATGCATCCGGGAAAGGACGAAGAGCCTTTATGCCCAAGGGATAAGTGCTTTTCGCCCTGATCCGGGCGCGGAAGTCAGGTAGTATACATAACTACTAAAAGACACTAATAGGGTACCTCTTAATAATTGGTTTTCAAGCGAGGCCGGGCGAGAATTCGCTGCAACAGGCACACAAGAGAGGTGAACCTATTGTGATTAGTCAATTGAGAACAATGGTGCGCAGTCAAATTCTTAGCCGGCGCATCGGAAAATGATTTTTAGAGGTACCCAATAGTATATTTTCACATCAAAGGCGTTAAAGGCGCGCAATGCTGAGACATAGAAAGGAGATTCCGGCATGAAAAACAGCTGCCTGTTCTGTAGAATAATCCGCAACGAAATTCCAGCTTCCAGAGTTTTTGAGAACGACTCAACTCTTATTATAAAAGATATCAGTCCCCAGGCTCCCTATCATTATCTGGCCATCCCCAAAGAACATTATTCAGGTATTCACAATGTACCATCATCAAAAGGGGACCTCTTTAAAAATCTTTTTGCTTCTATTTCAGAATTTGTCAGGGAAGAGAACCTGGAAGAGAAAAGCTACCGGCTTGTAATTAACTATGGAGAGAAAGCAGGACAGAGTGTCGCACACATTCACGTGCACATACTCGGCGGCAGAGAAATGAAGTGGCCTCCGGGCTGATCAGCAGGTGCTTTCCACCACTCTATTCACCTCATCGATAATCACATGAGTACTCTGGTCCTCAGTGTTGTACCAGAAAAAAATCAGATTGTCCTGCCATGTAAAGCAGTCTGAGAGATGTTCTTTATGCGAACAGGGGAAAATTTTGTTGTGCCTCTGGGATGCCTCTTTAATAAGCCGTAGTTTGAGTTCGTTCATCTTCTTTCCCTTAAACCTATCCTACTGTCATTAAGACTACCCGCTATTGGAGATTTTCAGGTTCAGTCACCTCCGGCATCAGCCGGAGGTTGACTTTACCAATAATAGCATTTTTACATCAGTGCCATTTTACTGCATCTGCTTGCGCAGGAATGTCGGCACATCCATATCATCTTCATATTGAGTGATTACACTTCCCTTGGAAACGTATACCCGTTCTTTACGTATGGCTTCCTTCCGCAGAAATTGTGGAAAATCTATTGAAGTTCCGGCAGAAGACTGTGCACAAGCAGCAGCTGTGGGCTCCTCAGAGGCACTAATTTCCACAAGCTGCTCATTGATGTTTTTCACAGGTGGTTCTGCAACGGCAGGCTGCTCAACTTTCTCCTGAATCTCTGCTTTGGGAGGCACAGAGAGAGAAATTGACATCTGCTCAACCTTCTTCTCACATTCCCTTTTCTGACCCGGTAGTTTCAGTGCCATTCTGGGTGCGGCCTCTTTGCGGTCAATGTTCTCCTCATTAAAACCGGTGGCGATCACAGTTACCCTGATTTTTCCATTCATACTTGGATCAGTTACGGCACCGAAGATGATATTGGTTTCGGAATCTTCACCAACTGCATCGTAAACTGTCTGAGTAGCATCGCTTACATCGTAAAGGGTCATATCCTCGCCGCCTGTAATATTGATGAGTATACCGCGAGCGCCGGCGATTGAAATATCGTCCAGAAGCGGGCTGTGGATAGCACTGTCTGCGGCCACGACCGCCCTGTTTTCTCCTTCTGCATTTCCTGTACCCATGAGAGCATCGCCCATGCCCTTCATTATGGTCTTTACATCTGCGAAGTCCAGATTTACAAGACCGTGAACGGAGATGAGATCAGAAATACCCTTTGTCGCCTGATAGAGAACATCATCAGCGGTCTTGAATGCATCAATAAGCGATGTGTTTCTGTCAACAATTGAAAGCAGCTTCTGGTTTGGTATAACTATGATGGTGTCAACAGATTTACGCAAATCGTCAATACCCTTCCTTGAGTTGCGGTCACGCACCTTGCCTTCAAAAAGAAAAGGTCTTGTGACTATGGCAACTGTAAGGATACCCATCTCCTGGGCGATTTCAGCTACAACCGGTGATCCACCTGTACCTGTACCCCCGCCCATACCGGCAGTTATAAAGAGCATGTCTGCCCCTTCAAGCACAGCAGCAATCTTCTCCCGATCCTCTTCCATTGCCAGACGGCCGACTTCCGGGTTTGCACCCGCGCCCAGCCCTTTTGTCACCTTCTCACCAATCTGGATCCGGTGAGTTGCCTTGCTGTTATCAAGTGCCATCGCATCGGTATTAATAGTGGTAAACTCGACGCCACCCAGTCCGGAAGAAATCATCCGATTAACTGCATTACCGCCGGCGCCTCCAACACCGATCACTTTCATCTTCGCTACGGTATCAAACGTCTCGTCTAACGTGAAAACCATAAGCCCCTCCTGAGGTTTGTTGTAAATAAAAGGTGCATGATTATTTTCAGAAAAATTCCTTTACCCACGTTTTCATTCTTTCAAAAATCTTCTTGAAATTGTCATCGCCGCCAAGAGGCTTTTTGCCTTTGCACTTATTGAGCTGCTCGACTCCATACATGCAGAGTCCTACTCCGGTGGCGTGTTCAGGACTCTTGGCAGCCTCTGTCAATCCCCCGAAACCCGAAGGAACGCCCAGTTTCACCGGCACCTCAAAAACCTTCTCTGCAAGTTCCTGTATCCCTTCCATCATGGATGCTCCGCCTGTAAGAACCACCCCGGCTCCGAGCATTTCGGCATATTCGGTACGCTTTATTTCTCGTTTTGTAAGGGAGAGTATTTCCTCCAGACGCGGCTCAATAATGGATGAAAGCACCGCCTTTGATACTTCCCGCTGCTCCCTTCCTCCCACTCCCGGAACACTAATGTATTCGTTTCCCTTAACAAGTGACGAGTAGGCGCAACCGTACTGCTTCTTTATTTCCTCAGCCCTCTCAATCGGTGTACGTATTCCTATTGCAATATCACTTGTAACATTTTTCCCGCCCAGTCCGACAACTGCGGTATGTCTTATGCTCTCATCAAAGTAAATCGCTATGTCAGTTGTGCCGCCACCCATGTCAACCAGTGCGACTCCCAGCTCTTTTTCATCTTTCTCCAGTACTGCATAACACGACGCAAGTGGCTCAAGTACCAGATCAATCACTTTCAGACCAGCTTTATCTACACTTTTATAGATATTCTGTGCTGACGTGACGGCACCTGTAATGATATGTACCTGGGTCTCAAGTCTTACACCGCACATGCCGATCGGGTCCTTTATCCCCTTCTGCTCATCAACCACAAACTCCTGCGGAATCACATGAAGAATTTCCCGATCCATGGGAATGGAAACCGCTTTAGCGGCATCAACGGCCCTCTGCACATCAAGTTCTGTAATCTCATTATCATCCCGTGAAATCGCTACAACGCCTCTGCTGTTTATGGCCCGGATATGATCCCCTGCGATACCCACCCATACAGATTCCACATCAACACCGGCCATAAGCTCGGCTTCATCAACAGCCTTTTGAATTGAACGGACTGTCTTGTCGATATTGACAACTACGCCTTTTCTCAAACCGTCAGAAGGACTGACTCCCACTCCTACGATCTTAAGCTCTCCATTTGAATCAAGCTCAGAAATTATGCAGGCGATTTTCGTAGTTCCGATATCCAGCCCGACAATCACATTATCTTCCATCCTATGCCTCCATCAAATATTCATTTCGAATTCAGATATTCTTTACATTTAATCATCGAACTGCCTCAGCTGCCTTCTCCTCCGTTGTTTCCACTCCTTGAGTGACAAAGGCAAGGTTCTGATAACACAGATTGATCCTGGCAGGGAAAGGATTCTCTGCGGACAAAATTCCTTCAAGTTCAGCCATTTGATTTAAACGCTCAATTATATTTTCTACCCCTATATCGATCACTGTAGGAAACCCTTTAATTACCATGCGAATCCGATACTGCTCAGAAAAATCGATCTGAGAGAGTCTGGACAAGAGTCTGCTTTCAGATCTGTCCGCCAGTTCCAGAAAACTCTTAACTCTCTTCATGTCCTCCGCCACTATCACCCTTTGTCCCGATCCATCAAGAGTGTCGCGCAACCCCGAGAAAAGAGGGAATGTTGATGCAGCACCTTTTGTAATCGGAAGCAGCACCCCATCAGGATCTGCCTGCATTATAAGACCATTGTTTACCAGAGCAAAAGGTTTTCTCTCTGCTATCTTTATAATCACATCACCCCTGAGTTTTCTTATCACCTTTACACTCTTTACCCAGGGATCGGCACTCACGGCAGCCTGAACAGCACCTTTCTTTACAGAATAAAGCTTCATACCCGGCTTTAGACCGCATCTGGCAATTACATTTTCCGATGAAATCCTGGTATTTCCTTCTACAGCTATTCTCTTTACGTTAAGCAGACTGGAGTTCTCCAGCCGTATTTTCAATTCTGAGTATCCCAGTAAACCGGCGAAAAACAATCCTCCGACAGCCCCGCATACCAGCATGGTCAAAAGGGCCTTTGGCAGAGATTTACGAAACCCTTTGCGCAGACTGGCTTTTCGGGATGAGGCTTTTTTGCGGTTATTGGCACCCTTTCTTTTACTCATGCGACAGTACCTCTACCAGTTCTGCCGCACTCTTCCAGATATCTCCTGCGCCCATCATGATAACAGCATCTCCACAGTTAATTTTATTCCTCAGTACCGGAATCAGACTGGCTGTGTCATTTACATATATCGCAGAATTATGATTCTCACTTACCAATCTTTTTACAATGGTCTCAGATGTCACATTGGGGATAGGTTCCTCTCTGGCTTTGTAGATCCCGGTCACAAAAACAGTATCGGCCGATGAAAGACTCGAAACAAAACCGTCAATAAGGTCTTTTGTGCGCGAATAAAGATGCGGCTGAAAAACTGCTACAATCCTTTTATACCCGCTTTTCCGTGCCGCATCTATTGTAGCCTTGATTTCCCCGGGATGATGAGCGTAATCATCTATTACTGTTATCCCCTTCACCTGGCCCACAATCTCAAATCTGCGCCTTACTCCCTGGCATCTGGACAAGCTATCTTTTATAGTTTCAAAAGGAATTCCGGTTTTGTCAGCTACAGCTACCACAGCCAGAGAATTGAGTACATTATGGAGCCCCGGGATTTCCAAACATATTCTGCCCAGTGCCGTTCCATTTCTGTAAACTTCGAAAGATGGTTTTCCGGAATTATAGGTAATTTCTGCGGCAGAATAATCACAGTCAGAGCTCAGCCCGTAAGTAATAACAGTTTCCTTAATAAGCGGTAAAATGTCCCTTACCACGGGATCCTCTTTACATGCCACAACAGCGCCGAAAAACGGAACTCTCTTTGTAAAGCTTACAAAGGCATCCTTGATATTCTCAAGAGTCCCGTAACAATCAAGATGATCTGCTTCGATATTTGTAATGACCGCAATTGTAGGATACATAGCAAGAAACGAACGGTCAAACTCATCGGCTTCAGCTATCATGATATTTCCGGACCCGCTCACTGCATGAGTCTCAATGCCCCTGATAACTCCTCCAACCAGCACCACAGGACTGAGTCCGGCATCTTGAAAGACAGCCCCTGCAAGAGTTGTTGTAGTGGTCTTGCCGTGTGTACCTGATATGCAAACTGCAAAATGAGCCCTCATTAGCTCCCCAAGCACCTCTGCACGGCGGATACATGGTATGCCGTTTTGTACAGCATAAACCCTTTCAGGATTATCCTCACGTATAGCACTTGAATAAACTACCAGTTGCGATTCTTTAACAAGTTCAGGGGAGTGGTCATATTGCACCTTTATGCCCATAGCCTCAAGGCGTTCGGTGGCGGCAGATTTCTGCCTGTCGCTTCCGGTCAGATGATGCCCACGGGAATGTAGCACCTCCGCAAGAGGACACATTCCTGCTCCTCCAATGCCGACCAGATGTATCTTTTTTGAAAAATGTTTCATTTTTTTCCTGTTTCCTGTCTGTCAGCTCCGCAGCTCGCCGGGCTTGTTTCTGCGCTGCATAGATTCAAGCCTTGATTGACTTGAAATGTTAAGAACAATTCCCATGCTGCTCATCATGAAAATCAGGCTCATGCCCCCGTAGCTTAAAAACGGAAGCGGAACACCGGTAGTAGGAATTAGTCCGGTCCCTACACATGCATGAATAAAAACATACGCTGCAATCACAAATGAGAAGCCGAAAGCCATAAGCTGACCCATTCTGTCCGGTGCGCGAAGAGCTATTCTCATCCCCCTGTAGACTATGAAGGCAAACAGTGCCATGATTATCATCAGTCCCAGAAATCCGATCTCCTCACCCATGATCGAGATGGCAAAATCTGTGTGAGGCTCAGGAAGATAGAAAAATTTCTGTTCACCTTTACCAATTCCTACTCCAAACAGCCCCCCGTTCCCCAGCCCTATAAGAGACTGATAGGTCTGATAGCCAAGGCTGGAAATATTCTCGGACATCTGAAGAAATCCTGTTAAACGGGCACGCCTGTAAGGGGTCCTCAATACCAGAAATACTGCTACCGGCACAACAGCCAGGAAAAGTCCGGCAAGATGCGCAAACCGGGCCCCTGATAAAAAGAGAATCGCCAGACCGGTAAAGGCAAGAATCATGCAGGTGGAGAAATTCGGCTCCAGAAGAACCAGTACACAGACAAGTCCAATTTTAAGAAGATTAGATACAAGTACGGGCCATTCCCTGATCTGCGTGCCTGCTTTTTCACAGCTTCTGGCCAGTAGAAGAATCAGGGCCATTCTTGCCACATCAGATACCTGGAAACTCATGGTGCCAATTGAGATCCAGCGCTTGGCTCCATTTACAGCCTGACTTTCGGGAAGGAACAGTACAAACACCAGCAACCCTACAGCACCCAAATAGATCAAATTGCTTATGCGACCCAACAAATGATAGTCGACATTGATGAAAAACATGAAGCTGACAATTGCCATAACGGCTCTTACAGTCTGGCGCGACAAGAAGAAATCCGACCCGCCGAACTTGTGCTGAGCCAGGGCAAATGAGGAACTGTAAACAAACACAATTCCAAACCCCAGCATTATCAGCAGAGCTGTAAACAGTCCAATGTCCATTTTTGACATTTTACTGTTCATGAAACTGACCTCTCTTTGACCAGCTCGCGTACCAGTTGCTTGTAGATATTTCCGCGCTCTTCGTAATTAGCAAACATATCAAAGCTCGAACAGCCCGGCGAAAACACCACGGCATCACCTGGAACTGCATTTTTTACCGCTTTGAGAATCGCCTCATGCAGTGTTCCGGCACGGTTTATTGGAGCAAGCCCCTCCCACTGTTTCTGCATTCTGTCGGCCGCTTCACCTATAAGGCAGATATCACTGACATGCTTCTCTACAGCCTCATTAACTGCGGAAAAATCACATCCTTTATCCCTTCCACCGGCAATCAGATGAACGCCGCCGGAAAAAGCAGAAACTGCAACTGTCACCGACTCTGCAGTGGTCGATTTTGAATCGTTATAAAATTTAACCCCACCCATATCAGCCACAAACTCGAGCCTGTGCTCCAATCCTTCAAAACTGCAGAGCCCCCTTCTTATAGCCTCATTATTCACACCTGCAGCTTTTGCCAGTGCAGCCGCGACACAGGCGTTTTCATGGTTGTGCTTCCCTTTAATACGCATCATGTCGACATCGAGAATTTCACCACTTTCACCAAGGAACCTGTAGAATATTTTTCCGTTTACGCAATAGAAACAGTCCCGGCCCGGAAGATCTGCTCCAAAAAAGATGACGTTTGTCTTTGTTTTTATCTGCTCAGCCCATTCCATCAGAAGAGCATCATTGGCATTGAGCACCAGATAGTTTTCTTTTGTTAAATTTCTAGCTATCTCTTTTTTTGCATTGTAATAATCATCTTCCGATACATACCTGTCCAGGTGGTTTTTCATTAAATTCAGCACCGCTGCCCCCAGAGGCCTGAACTGATCGATGTTTTCCAGCTGAAAGCTTGACACCTCGGCAGCCACAAAACCGTTTACGGAAAGAGACGGCACCTCACTTATCACTGGAATTCCGATGTTCCCTGCGACTACAGATTCAAGCCCAGCGGCTTTCAATGCCGCTCCAAGAAGAGAGACTGTCGTACTCTTGCCGGTGGAACCGGTGATCGCAAGAAAAGTAGCTCTGCTTGCCCTGAAACCAAGCTCCATTTCAGACCAAACCGGTATGCCTTTTTCTCTGGCTTTAAGGAGTACAGGCAGATCGGATCTGACACCGGGAGAAAGGACTATCAGTTGACGTTCGAGTATCTTCTCAGTATGCATTCCCGCTTCATAATCCACTTTGCCAAGTCCGCGGGACTCAAGTATCGAAAGCAGTTTTTCCTCTTCGCAAAGATCACTTATAAAGACATGCGTGCCCTTCTGCATGAAAAATGAAGCAGCTGCAAGTCCGCTTCTGGCGGCACCGATAATCGCTACGCTCTCAGGATAGATGTTGTTTCTAAGGTCCGGAATCATATATCAGAATTTCTCGAAAATGGTTTCAAGATGTACCCCACGGGAACCCTTCAAAAGTACCGTATCTCCTGTACCAAGGAGCTTTCTGGCAATCCCGACTGCGTCTTCCGCTTTTTCAGCTGTAAAAACCTTTGATTTGGGCATTCCAGCCTTTACTGCAGCCTCAGCCACAACAGAAGAAAATTTTCCTACTGCAAGAAGCTTTTTAACTTCCGCCCCAGCGATCTGCTTTCCAAGCTCCCTGTGAAGCCTCTTTGAGTAGACGCCCAGTTCAAGCATATCCCCAACCACCGCTGCCCTGCTTTGAGGATTTGATATATCTGAAAGGTAAGTGAGTCCGCTTTTCATGGAAGACGGATTTGCATTGTAGCAGTCAACTATAAACGAAATGCCTTTTTTCTTCACAATTCCACCGCGCATTGAAACCGGTTTAAGTGCTGCAAGTGCCCTTATAATCATCTTCTCCGGAATCCCGCAGCGGCGGCCAAGGAAAATTGCCGGAAGAGCGCTGTAGATAAAATGCCGTCCCGGCATCCGAAGTGTAAAGCAACTGCCGTCAAGCTCAAAACTCAACCCCCCGGGAGATATGGCAAGGTTCTCAGGACGTACTGAACAACATGAAGAGAAACCGTAAAACACCGATGGAATTCCTCTCTGCTTTGCCTCTTTGACCAGCCGCGGATCATCCCCGTTTAACAGCAGAAATCCCTTGCGGCCCAGTCCGTCTGCAATTTCGAATTTTGCCTTCGTGGTGTTTTCAATAGATCCGAAAAGCCCCACATGCGCATAGCCGATATTAGTGATGACCGCGATGTCCGGCTTGACAATCAGTGATAGATCATGGATCTCACCCGTATGATTTGCGCCCATCTCTATTACACCGGCCCATTCATCGCCGCTGAATTTCAGGATACTCATCGGGACACCGATATGATTATTCCAGTTGCTGTGTGTCTCCCCGACCTTTACCCCCTGACGAAGCACAGAAGAGATAAACGTGCGGGTTGTGGTCTTTCCGCTTGATCCGGTGATACCTGTAAAAAGGATCCCCATTTCCTTCCTGTAGCGGGCAGCAGCCTTCTGGACAGCTTTCACCGGATCGCCAACAGTTATGAGTCTGCGGCGATATGAAGCACTCAAGCTCAATGATGCTTTCCTGTCAACTATTGCGGCAACGGCTCCAGCCTTGAACGCAGCCTCAACATAATTGTGGCCGTCATTCTGCTCTGTCTTTATGGCCACAAAGATATCTCCCGGTTCTATATTGCGGGAATCGTTGCAGACGCTTCCAGCCGGCATTTTCCTCTGCCGGGCCCCGATCTGCGATTCGCCGCCGCACCATTCCACCAGCGATCCAAGTGTAAGAGTAGTACAGTTATGTTCGTGTCCGTTCACTTTTTTTCTCCATGTGCAAGCAGCTCCATCACAACTTCTTTATCGTTGAAATGGTGCTTTACACCATCAATTTCCTGATAATCCTCATGCCCTTTACCTGCAATTACCACACAGTCGCCTTCCCGGGCCATGCTGAGGGCCTGCATGATTGCCTGGCGCCTGTCCGCAAATACTGTATGCGGAAAGTCCAGAGGAATTCCATCAAGTATCTGGTCAATAATTGCCTGCGGCTTTTCGGTACGGGGATTATCGGATGTCACAATTGCCTCATCACAGTTCTCCGATACAATCCTGCCCATGATAGGACGTTTAGCCTTGTCGCGGTCACCGCCGCAGCCAAAAACGCAGATCAGCCTTCCGCCGGTCAATGGACGGGCTGTCTTCAAAATGTTCTCAAGGGCATCAGGAGTATGCGCATAATCAACTACAACCGAAAACAGCGCTTCTAAATCCACCCTGTCCATCCGGCCGGGCACGGTGTCAACGCAATCAAAGGCTTTCTGTATCTGCTCTGCTGAACATCCCATCCCGCGCGCACCTGCAATCATTGCAGCCATGTTGTAAACATTGAAATAACCCCTCAGTGATGAACTGAAGGAAAACACCTTTCCATCTTCTTCTATATCAACCCTGCATCCATCCCAGTCGCATTTCCAGGAGAATATTCTTATCTGCGCGGCCTCATTGCGGCCGTAAGTGACACATTTTGTGTTTGTAAGTTCATTCCGGAGGCGCTCACCCCATGGGTCGTCTATGTTGATTACCGCTATTCCATCCGGCTTAAGATATTTGGTAAAGAGCCGCTTTTTTGCCTGGTAATAAGACACCATGTCATGATGAAAATCAAGGTGATCCTGGGTCAGATTGGTCCACACTGCCATATCGTAAAGCATCCCTCCCACCCGGTCAAGAGCCAGAGAATGGGAAGAAACCTCCATAACCAGCCCTTCTGGCCGGCATTGCGATTTACCGATATATCTGAAGATATCGAGCGCTTCGGGCGTAGTATGGTCTGCAGGAAGCCTCTTTTCACCAAGATGAAAATCGACCGTACCGAACATCCAGGTTCGGTCTGCAGAGTATTTCTGCCTTAACATCTGCTCGAAAAGATGCGCAGTTGTGGTTTTCCCGTTTGTACCGGTAATTCCCACAAAAAACAGATCCTGAATGTTGATTTCCCAGAGTGAAGCCCCTAGCCGCCCAAGCGCGTTCCTCAGATTTGTACTCTGCACGAACCGCACAGGAAGGTCAGTCTGAGGGTTTTCAGAGATTACCGCAACAGCACCTCTGGAAATCGCATCTTTTATATAGGAATCTCCATCAAGGCGGGTTCCCGGAATAGAAACATAAAGAGAACCCGAAACAACTTTTCTGGAATCGTAACAGATATCAAGAATCTCAGGATCAGAATCTCCGGTTCCGTCAATTACCTGCATACCTGCTTTATTTAATAATTCACTCAAGCGCATATTTGTAACCATTCAGCTTCAGAATATTTCGTTACAGTAATCATAATATTCCCGTCCGTTATCCCTCAAAAGAGCAGAACAACGTGCACACATCCGCGGGCTTCACCGAAACACCCTTCGCAGGGCTCTGCTTCCTGACCATCCCTGCACCAACCGCAAATGGCTTGAGTCCGCTGATATTTATCATGTTTATTGCATCACGCAAATCCTTCCCTACACATGAGGGTACCTCAACCGCAACTCCAGTCCTGCTTTCAGGCATATCAAGATACAAAACCACTTCCTGATTTCCTTTCAGTATGGTTCCCGCCGAAGGAATCTGATAAGTGACTTTTTCACCCTCACCACTCATCCTGCAGGTTATCCCGGATGAATCGGCAAGCATCTGCGCACTGCTCCTGGGAACTCCGCAGAGCTGCGGTACTACAATTTCCCGTGATTCCATTTCCTTCTTCTCTTTTGGAACGTCAGCCTTGTTGTTTTTAAGAATCTTCTCTGCAAACTCAAGCTCCGGATGGCTGATGATTTGAGACATGATCTTGCGAAATACCGGTGCTGCAGCCACACCGCCCATCTCTCCTCTTGCAGGCTCATCGATCATGACACCACAAAGAAGCACAGGGCTCTCTGCGGGAACAAAGCCGATAAATGATGACCAGGAACGGGTTTTAGAGTAAGAACCGGAATCGGGTTTTTGAGCTGTGCCTGTTTTGCCGGCCACAGAAACGCCTTCTATAGCGGCTTTCTTTCCAGTACCACTGTCAACAACTTTCTGAAGCATAATTCTGAGCCGTGCCGCTACATCTTCGGAAATGACACGCCTGACCGGTTTATATTCGGCACTGTCAATTACTGCCTCCCTGGAGTCTTCTATTCTTTCGAAAATTCTGGGAGTAAGCAGAATCCCTCCGTTTGCCACTGCTGCAAATGGAAGCACTATCTGCTGCAGCGTAGATGAAACCTCCTGCCCTATTGCCATAGTGACCCTGGTACGCCCCGACCAGGAACGAACAGGATGAACTATGCCGCACTCCTCGCCGGGAAGATCGATGCCGGTTTTGGTTCCAAACCCGAAATCTCTGGTGTATTTGTAGAGTCTGTCATTTCCCACCTCATTGGCAATTTTTGCAAAACAAACATTGCTTGACTTTGCCATTGCATCTACAAAAGTGAGATATCCGTAAGGTTCATGATCCCTTATTACCTGATTGTAAACTTCAAAGATGCCATTCCCGCCGAAAATTATATCACATTCCTTCATAATGTTCTCTTGAAGGGCCGATGAGGCAGTGATCAGTTTAAATGTGGATCCCGGCTCGAATATGGCACTTATACACCTGTTCTGCCGCTGTGCCAGGGGGTAGTTAAGGGGAACATTGGGATTGAAGGATGGCTCATTGGCCATTGCAAGAACTTTTCCACTGTGCGGTTCCATTACAATACAAACACCTGATTTGGCTTTCAAAGCCTCTACAGTCTGACTCAGCACAGTCTGCACAATTTTCTGGATATCACTGTCAATTGTCAGGATAATATTGTATCCGTTGCGGGGATCTTTTGAGGGAAGTCCTATCTTGCGGTACTTTTTATTCCTCCCATCCTTCTGAAGAATGATCCAGCCGTCTTCGCCACGAAGGTAATTGTCAAAAACGAATTCTACCCCGCCAAGCCCGTAACCATCGGTTCCTACATATCCCAGAAGCGGCCCGGCAATATCTCCCAATGGATATACTCTGTTAATTTTTGTCTGTTTTTTACCTGAAGCATCAATACCCAGCACTTCGGAATTTACGGAAATACTGTGTTCCATACTGGATGCAAGCACTACGCCCTTACGGTCAAGAATTGATCCCCTCTGTGCAGGAAGAATACGGCGCTGCTGAGTCTGGTCGCGACTCCTCTCAACATACCTTTTACTCTCAAGAATCTGGATAGAGAACAGACGCGACACAATAAAAACCCCGCCTATTGAAAGCAGTGCGGAAATAAAGAACAAGCGCATCCTGAACTGGTTCATCAGCCCTTGTCTCCATAAAAGGTCTTCTTAAGAAATGCAATAAGCTCTTTAGGACTGTAAATGAATTTAAGGCTACCTTCTTTTCCCTGCGTTCTTACAATCATGATCTGTTTTGAAACCGGATATTCAAGCGACAGGGCCTCCCTGGCAAACTGTTCAATTCTTGCTGTTGAGGAATACCTCTGCACTATGAGCTGCAACGTTGCTTCTTCTCTCTTAAGCACCGCAAGAGAATCGGCCATGGAGTTCATCCTCAAAGATGCATTGTTGATGTAGACCTGTTTCCAGACTGCCAGAAGCGGACCTGAGATAAGAACAGCCAGCAGACCTACTCCCAAAAGCATTGAACGGAAGCGGATAATCGGCTTGAGCGCAGCTTCATCTCTTCTTTTATTCACCTGCCACCCCCACCTTTTCGGCCACTCTGAGCCGGGCACTGCGAGATCGGGGGTTGCTGCCGATCTCTTCCTGAGAGGCTTTAACAGCACCCTTGGTTACGCGCTTAAGCATTGTAGATTTACTGCATCGGCACACCGGTAATCCTGGAGGACAGATACAACTCTGTTCCTGTTCCCTTATAAACTCCTTTACCATGCGATCTTCAAGTGAATGATAGGCTATTACCGCAAGCCTTCCCCCTTTGGACAGAAAACTTATTGCTTTGTCAAGAAACCTTCTGAGCTCCCCCAGCTCATCATTAACCGCTATCCGCAGGGACTGAAAAACCCGGGCAATGATTTTCACATCCAGATTAGGGCCGTACTCCCTGGAAAGACATTTGCGCAGATCACTTGATGTACGGAGAGGAACACACGATTTTATTGCCTCTGCCATGCGTAAGGGATTTTTTATTTCACCGTACCTTGAAAGCAGATCCGCAAGCTCTTCCTCACCTGTCTCTTCCAGCAGATCTGATGCGGTTGCCTCATCAGAGACACTCATACGCATATCAAGACTGCTATCCTGCATGTAGCTGAAACCGCGTTCTACATTGTCGATCTGAAATGAGGAAAGCCCCAGATCAAGGAGAAAACCGTCAACTGAATTGATTTGGTGTTTCTGAAGCACCTTGTCGAATTGAGAAAACCGCTCCAGTTCAAATATCATGGATGGTCCCGGGGCCGGCATATGGGATTTATTCCATGCGATCGCATCCTGATCACGATCTATGCCAATAACGGTTGCAGAAGAATCGAGTTTCTCCGCAACAGCCCTGAAGTGACCCCCTCCGCCCAGAGTGCAGTCGACATACACCCCGCCTGTTCTGGTTACAAGCAGTTCGGTAACTTCATTCTTCAACACGGGTTCATGGTAGAATTCTCTGTTCATCTTCCGGAAAGCCCTTTTTCCACAGACTGGAAGAAAACAGTGTCAAAATCATCATCGGTACCCAGATAAGCATCGTACCTGGCTGTGTCCCAGATTTCCAGGTAATTAGCCTGGCCCACCAATGAAACATCCTTGCTTATTCCGGCTATTGACATTTGAGCGGGACTCAGAGTTATTCTACCCTGAGTATCAAGCGTAGATTCTGATAGTGTATTGTAAAGGAGTCTTTTGTGTTTCAATGTTTCGGGGGTTTCGGGTCTGGAAGCAAGCTCTGCTTCATAGACATCCCACAGATCACGGGGATAGGCACGCAGGCAATTATTGGGTGCTCTACAAACGATAAAGGTCTCGCTTGCCTGAGGATTCATAGATTTGCGGAACTTCGCAGGAATATTGACTCGCCCCTTTACATCGATGGAGTAATCAAATCTTCCGTGAAACTGTCCCATTTTAATTCCCCCACAATCACCCACAATTACCTACAATTACCCATTAGAATACTTTATTATTGAGACAATGTCAAGCCTTTTATGCATTCTGGGGGGCCTTCATTATTGCATAATAGAGAGATGATGTGTCTGGGCTCAATAAATTGTATTTTTGCCGACCCAAACACTACCAATAGTATTAACGCGGGGTTCTAAGGAGCTTAAAAACCGATTCTGGAAAGATTTGTTTACCTTACTTCGGAAAGATCGATTTCAGAGGTGTCATCCAGTGCGGTAAGATTCAGAAGCCTGGTGTCTTCATAGAGCTTCAAATTCGTTTTGCCATGCGGAGCAGGTTTTGGTAATTGAGAAGGCGCAGGATCGGATCCGGATAAAACCACATCGTTTTCTCTGCCCTCCATCAGCTTTTTTACTTTTGCACGAAGAGAGTAGTTTTCGCTGACCACAATATCATACTCTTTGTAAAGTTCACGGAGCTTCGCCTTCAGCTCGTTTACCTCACTGCTGTAGGCAGCGTTCTCTTTCTGGAATTTCTCCATAACCGACTGCTGGCTGGCGATAGATTCGGTGACTGTAGAGATTGCCTTCTCAAGTTCACCGATTCGCTGATCCGGCTTGTCGTATTGAGTCAAACCATTGTTAAAACGGGCCACGTCTTTGGAAAGATTTCGACCTGGGGTTTCGTCCTTTTTCTGACTGACGAAAATGACTATAAAAATGAAGAATGCAAACGCAACTATCGGGATAATCCAGAGTAACTCTATCTGCACAGTAGCTCCTTGACCATAACACCGATAATATAACACCTTTCTCTTTACTGTGCAATTTCATTGAGATTTCCAATGGCCCCTTCTATTTTATTCTCTATTATATAAGCCCGTTTTAAGGGCAATCTGAAAAATCATCATAATAAAAGTTGAAAAAACATCCTGAAGAGTCCCGGTCACCTCACCTTAAAAACTAATAACCGTTGGTGTGACCGATCTCTCAAAAAAACCAGGAGATCAATAATGTCTGAACTACCCATCATGTCAGTCTCCGGTATCCGAGGTATAGTCGGTAAAACCATCGATTCAGCTTTTGTCTCCCGAATAGCTTATATCCAGACGAAGCTCTCCGGCGGCGGGAAAGTAATAGTCGGAAGAGATACCCGCAGTTCAGGAGAAATGCTGGCTGAAGCCGCATTCAAAGGAATCCGTGCGGCAGGTGGAATACCCATTTATCTGGGTGTCGCTCCGACTCCAACAACCTGCCTCTGCACCTCTTCACTGGGCGGCTCAACCGGGATCATTATCACAGCAAGCCATAACCCGGGCCAGTACAACGGGTATAAGATGGTACACAGTTCTGGAAGGCTGTTCAGGGCACATGAGTGCCAGAGCGTATATGATGCCTTTTATGAGGGAGACTACGCCTCTGACGCTGAGATTAAAAAAGCTCGTTCAGACGCTCAGCATTCAGTTGATGGAAGTGCCATTCACATTGAAAAAATCCTGTCAAAGATTAATGTAAATGCAATCAGGTCGGCAAATATCAAGATTGCTGTTGATTCCATAAACGGTGCAGGAGGAGCAGTGTTTCCGGCTCTCCTTTCCAGGCTTGGTGTAGAATGGAAGGGTGTTCATAACAAGCTTGATGGAGATTTTGTTCACAATCCTGAACCCCGCCCTGAACATCTGGGTGATCTTTCAAACCTGCTGAAATCTACACCGGGAAACTGGGGTGGTTTTGTTTTTGATCCCGATGCAGACCGTCTGGCGACAATGGGAGAAAACGGGGAGGAGATCTCCGAGGAGATGACTCTTGTTTTTGCATTGCAGAATCTTCTTGGAAGAGAGAAATCCGATGTTGCCACAAACCTCTCTACCTCGATGCTGATTGACGATGTGGCAACCAGATCCGGTGTAAAAGTTTACAGATCAAAAATCGGTGAAGCTAATGTCGTTGAAGTGATGGAGCAGAACAAATGCAGATACGGCGGTGAGGGAAACGGCGGAGTCATCTTTCCTGAAATCGCCAGTGCCCGTGACGGCCTGACCGGTATGGCTCTTATTCTGGAATTGATGGCAAAAACGGGAATGCGTCTCACTCAGATAGCCTCTCAGTGGCCCCGATATTCCATAGTAAAAGAGAAAATCGACTGTGCCGGGATCAACCCTGCAGAAGTTATATCAAAACTGGAAAAAGTGTTCGCAGATGAACACACGGACCGTCTGGACGGCCTTAAAATTATCAGAGATTACGGCTGGGTACACCTCCGGTCTTCAAATACAGAACCAATAATCCGCTGCTATGCCGAGGCGCATACCGAGCAGCAGGCCAGAGATCTTGCGGATATGGTTCTCAAGATGGCAAAGTGCTCCTGAATCCGGGACATGTTTAAACCATCTCTTTTCAGGTGTTGAGCGGGGCAACCAAATTAATGTATCTTTGCAATAGCACAATTTGATACAGTATATTGCGAAAGGGGAATATATGTCCAGAATTCATTCATTTGTGTTAAGCGGCCTGTTATTCTGTTTTGTAGCAGATGCCCAGATCATAAGCGGTTTTTGCACAGTGAAACTGAATGGGCCCGCGTCCGCAGAACAAACACAAACGGCTCGCCAAGGCGCAAGGGCCAGGCTGAAAACAGAAATAGTGAAATGGGCAGACGAAAGCCTTGGTTTTACTTTTGATACACTTAACAATAATCAGAACATTTACCTGGATATTTTTACAGATGCCTGTATCAAATTAATCAAAGAGGAAGCATCCTTCCAGGGTAAAACCCTCATGATTACTTACAACTTAACTGATGAAACAGCAAACCAGGCAGTTCAATCTTTCAATCAGCAGTATGATAACAAAGCATTATTCTCATGGGAAGCTGCAAACAATGCTGCCCGGGAAAAAGACAACATCAATTTTTACATCTCCGCAATCAAAGCTCTATCTTATGCCTCTGCACATATCGGATCGCCATTACTTATTCAGGGAACTGAGGATAAAAGTCTTGAGGATATTATCAGAGATACCCTGCGGGTCTTTCTGGACAAAGTAAAAGTAACATCCTCCAATATGATTCTTGAAGGAAAAGCAGGCAGGCCGGTAAACAATCCGCCATCAATAACTGTCACCTGTGATTCCCAGCCACTCCCCGGAATCGGACTCACAGCCATGCAGCAGGATGGCAAAGTGCTCTTTTATTCAACAACCGATGAAAACGGTCAGATGAGTTTCGGTGATTTCAAAATCCCTTTTGTGGCAAATGGAACACTTATCTATGTAAGGCATAACCTGGGGAAGGTAATAGATGAGAATGTTTTTGTCACCGAAAAAGATCTCAAATTACGCCTTAAAAACAGCTGGGATCAGACTTTTATTTTCAAACTTTCCCGGCCCTTTTACACTCTTGAATACAAGGCTTCATCGGTAAGCAATATAACTCTTCCTCCTGATTTCGCCGGAGATTCCCATCTTAAGAAATTTCTGCAGGATTCCTGCAGCATGCAGATAGCTGCAAATACTCCTGCGGATCTGGCGATCTTCATACAAAATCAGGTGTCAAGTTACAACTACAGTGAAACCGAAGAAGTGGGGATAAAGATCACCGCACAGATAACGGTCAAAGGGCTCTCTTTAGATCCGGTCAGAACCGAGCAGGAAACACTTGAATATGAAAAAAGATATGATATCAGTATCGATATCCCCTATGGCCTCTTTTTCTGGGAAGCAAACCAGAAGCTGAGGGAAGCAATAAAAAATACCATGAACCGCCTCTGACCTACTCTTCAGTGGCTTCATCCTGAGGATGGTTAGGCACATCAACACTGGGTGGACTTGAGAGATATAGTCTGCGGGCTATATCTCTTATAAAGAGTCGGGCTTGCCTTGCCTTTTCCAGAGTACCCTTGATATCTTTTCCATGAGATCCTGAGAGCTCCAGGATGATCCCGCCGTGGAAATTTGTTTCAGCGAGCTCGTAAAACACTTTTCCCCAGTTGATAGTACCTCTGCCGGGCGCAAGATGATCATCAGAGGTCCCGTAGTTATCATTTGCGTGTACCACCTGTAGATGTCCGGAGAGTTTGTAAAGTACGCTGTAGAGATCCCCGGAAAGAGTGGCATGACCAGTATCGAGACAGGTAGTGATATTGAGACATTCCATAGCACCCATGATCCAAAGCATATCACTGGTGCTCCCAAAAGGCAGGTGAGGAAGCATATTTTCCAGTGCAAGTCCCACGCGCAGTAATTGGCATTTTTTGGCTACTTTATTAAGCACATCTGCAGCATTTCGAAGCCGCTGCATCCTTTCATCAATAGAAAAACAGAGATTTTTATCTGGTCCCGGGTGAATGATAAAGTGGCGGACATTCATAACTGAAGCCGCTTCCGCAGCAGCCATCAATTCACGGAGCGAGTAATCGCGGTGAGCCTGGTCCGGTGAAGAGATATCAACATCTATGAAGGGTGCATGGAAAGAATATGCCTCCAAACCCAATTCCCCAAGCCGTCTGGCAACCAGAGAGACAGTGTCGATGTCGTGAAAGTTAAGGTGACCGGGTGAAGAGCAGATTTCAACCATTCCAAACCCGCCATCCCTGATAGGTTCAAGGCAGTCAAATATGCTCATCTGGTAAAAGCAGCCCGTTGAGAGGCCAACTGGCCAGTCGCTCATTCTTAACCCTTTCCAAAAGAGATGATCTGTGTTTTTCCAGCGTACAGGTATTATTTGAATTAAAACAGAACTGCATTTTTTTAATGGAAGAGCAGTTAAAATGCTCTAACTTGTCTCGTCCGGTTTTAATCAGGGCTGAAAAAATTCTGGTGTAGAAGTCAGCCCTGGTTGACGCATCATAGAAGTACCATTCCCTGCCCCAGCCGTAATTGCGCTCGTATTTTGACCTTACCAGGCCGGCGATATGAATCGGATGCCACCCAAGAGAAAGAAGTCCCCTTACCACCTGTCTAATTCCGGCCGGTTTCAAGAGTAAATCGTTAGGATTTTCGAGTATAAAGCGGATGCAAGGAGGAAGGCTCTCTACAGGGAACAGATCATAGGTATGGGGCCAGTTTTCAGGATGTTCCTGTTTGAGGGAGTAGTACCAGTCATGAAATTTCGCGATATCTGAGTGCTCATAGGCATAAATGAGATTGAGCATCTGTTTTGAGTTGTCTGGAATCTGAGTAGAGGCTCGGGAGGCAAGCTCAATGGCTTTCTTATGGTCCCGCATTGTTTCAATTCCCTCCTGCAGATCCATTTCGAAAAGAGGAACAGAAACCATCGATGGTATCTTATCCCAGATTTCATCATTCAGGATACCGCCTTTCTGCCAAGGTTTAAGGTATACGCTGAACGGGACACGAATAAGACGTGTGTTGAGAAGGTCTCCGTACTCCGTAATGTCAAGAGATATCATTTCTCTGCCCCTCTGCTGCGGCACGACCTCAACCGCAGAAAGCTCAACGGGAAGAATGCTATCCTTTTGCGCCTGATCCTTGACTCTTAAGGCCAGATACTCCATAACCAGCGCAAGGCCGGAAAAAGCCGCGCCCAAATCCGGCTCAACAGGCATATTTACAGGGGGTAGTTTTTCAGAATAGCGTCTCTCCAGATGCTCAGGAATGCGTCCTATGTGACTTAATTTTCCAAACGCTGCCGAATCACGGTTTATGTGCCATACAAAGTGATGTCCCCTTCCGCTAAGCACATGGAGAGGGGCAATAGCCTGTTCCATCAGTATCTGCTCTATGGCAAGTTCCGCGGGCCGCTGGAGAGAAAAGGCTCGCCCGGGGTCCAGGTAGGGTTCAGCCGGAAAGTCGAAATTTACATATTCGATATCAAGGTGGGCAATAAGCCAGTTTTTATCCCATAGCGACCTTGACACATCAAGCCCGTGTGAGAGAAAAAATTCCAGATCCCCTGGAGTCCTCATTTCCCAGCCATTCTCCGCACCAGCATCACACTGGGCAATAAACATGCATGTTGCCGAATCGAGGCTTTTTCCCCCCAGAAATTCAATAATTCTGGTTCTTATATTTTTGTCTTTATAGTAGGAGATCAGATCCATTTTGATCATCCGGAAATGTAGTTTCCTTTGCCTATAACCAACTTTATAAACGGTCCGGAAATCAGCGGTGAGGGTCCGTTTTTAAAACTCACACCGTTGCGGTACCATGTGCTCTGTGTGGTGGGATCTACAAGAAATCCCCCTTTAAGGCCAACTGTAAAAAGCCCTCTTCCACTTTTCTGATGAAAAACATGCATCACTGCTCCTCCAAAACCGGTGACAACCGTGGGAAGCCAGTAAACATCCGATGTCAGCGCAGCGTTATTTGATGTAAAGTCAAGCTCGCCGGGATGATGAGAGAAGCG